>Ga0302325_10012082_pt1 | contig 18563 bp, 18 predicted proteins | sample Palsa_T0_2_FD_201948 | JGI IMG/M metagenome (GOLD analysis project Ga0302325, IMG submission 201948) | Peat permafrost microbial communities from Stordalen Mire near Abisko, Sweden - Palsa_T0_2 | ecosystem: Environmental > Terrestrial > Soil > Palsa > Peat permafrost | place: Sweden: Abisko...
TATCTGCGGGCCTTGTATCGTCCTCCGTTTTAAGCAACTCGAGCTCCGTCTTGAAGTGGTTGCTAGCGATGGAAGCTGGGGTGTGTCTTGGAGGAGGAGGGGTGGTATCTTCAACCTCCGAAAGGGGCGATTTGCCAACCATTGTCGAAGCGTTGGTGAACTGCGCCGAAGAGGATCGTCGAGACGGCGAGGCTCTAGAAGGCGTGATTCCCCCGACACCGTGGAGAGAATTCATGGACGCTTTTCTCAATAGTGTTGGAGTAGATGCGCGCGAGTGCTGGCTCATGGAACTAGGAGATCGGTGGAGGGGACTTCGTGGAGGTACTTTTCCATTTGACGACGACGTGGAATCGTTCCGCTGGGGAAAGCCTCTATTAGGCGAGGCGCTTTGAGGCGAAGAAGGGAGAGGTGTTGCAGATGCTGCACTGATAGAAAGCCGTTTCAGTGAATGCGAAAGAGTGTCGTTGTTGTTTGTTGTTTGTGCCGACGGGCCATTTTCTTTAGCAATGTTCTGGGACGGTGAGAACGCCATTGCGGCTTGAAACTCCAAGGAGCCCAAGTTTCACCACCGCCGGCGACGGAATTTTAATCGATTGTTTACTTCGAGGGACAATATGACGTTTGAGTGAGGTCAAAATAGTGAAGAGTGCTAATATCCTTACGCGTGCTGTATCGACAACGCGCCATCCCTGCTAGTCCAGCCTTATGTGGCCTCATTTTAGGCGCATAATGCTATGCATATGCTATGCACCAAATAGTTTAATGCACGGTCTAAATCTGAGGGAGTCTTTACTATGATTTGCTCAGTCTAACTGATCCAGACATTGCTGGCGCTGAGGATTTGTAAGAGATGTTCCACTGTGGTATGCATGAAACTATTTTAATGATTGGACAATGGAGCTATCTATGGGGTATCATTTACATAAGGTAAACCATCCTCTAAACATTTAGCCCTCCATCAAATCTACTCCAACTGTATTCAACGCCTCGACAGCCCAACCTGGATACTTAGACCTGTCTCCGCCGTGTTGGTCTGAAAAGAAGCTTTTCAGAAAGGCCGGGAATCTATCCTCTATGATAGCTTGCCTGACGCTTTTCATCAGAGCTAATTGATACCACACATTATGCATGGTCAGTAAATGAGCCCCGACAGTTTCTTTGGCTGCCACGTGGTGAACAAAGGCTCTAGTGACACCTAACCCACCATCTCCAGTTCTACAACAAACACATCCGCAACCCTCCTCGACCGGGGCGAAATCATTGGCATAGCTAGCATGCCGCAAGTTCAAGACTCCGTATTTGGTGATGGCATTGCCAAATCTTGCCGTCCTCGTCGGCCAGACACAATCGAACATATCCGCACCAAGAGCAACACTGACAACCAAATCTTCAGGGTATCCGATGCCCATCACATATCTCGGTTTCAGTTCTGGCAGCAAGCTTGTACATGTGTTGACCACCCGACAATAATCAGCCTTTGCTTCACCACCACTTAAGCCTCCAATTGCAATTCCAGGAGTATTTCTAGCCACCATTTCTTTGCAGCATTCTGTCCGCATCCCAAGGTCAAGGCCTCCTTGTATGATGCAGAACAGGTTCTGTTTAGTGGGATTCGCATGCGCAGCAATGCAGCGGTCCAGCCATCTTACACTGCGTTCCATTGCCTCGCGCATGCGTTTCGTATCTGGGGATGTAGTCACCAGGACATCGTCGAGCTGCATGATAATATCACTGCCAATCGTATTTTGCAGAGCTATGGAATGCTCGGGCGTGAGAAGCATCGGGGACCCATCATGCGGGCTGAGGAATCGCACTCCTTCCTCTGTGATATTCGCAAGTTTCAATAAACTCACCATCTGAAAGCTGGGCACTGCAGGTTATTTCTTGTCCCAGAGACGAGGAGAGACGACGTACCCGCCACTATCTGTTAGAATGTTGTGCTTCCATCCCTGTAGCTTGTGCGCCCCGCCAACTTTCTCCAGTACTTCTTGCCCCGGCTTCAATCCAAGATGGTATGTGTTATTCAAACATAATCGGCAACCACTCTCCTCCAGTTGCTGCGGCGTCAGTCCTTTGAGCGAGGCTTGCGTTGCGACTGGCATGAACAATGGTAATTGGACCGGTCCATGCGGAAGAGTAAGGATCGCTGCGCGAGCCTTGGTAGTCTGGACTGGGTGAGCTCATGCGGTTTGAGACGGATCGTGGGAATTACGGAGCACCGAGCTATCAGCTCGAAGGTCAGCGCCGATGGCATAGGTATTATTGGTGCCATGGCCAACTGTTGGGATTGGTGGGGCACAGGAAGCGGGGCGAGGAAGGCAGGAAACAGATTCACAAAGTTGAAGATATTCAGAAATTCTGCCGTTGGGCACGTGGCGTGCCTTTTTGCGTATCCAGGCCCAAGAACAACTCCACCATTAACAGAATGTGCAACAATGTTGCAGGTCCCTTACTACAAGTAGTCAATCAATAAAGAGCAAGGCAACACTTCTTAATACTTTCTTAATTTAGTAGCTCTTACAATTCCTTTTGGTAATATGTGGCAGGCGGTGAAGGTGTGGCTTAGCCTATCAATGTGCCGTCGTGGAGCTATCCCTTCCGCTGGTGAGACATGTCCACACGCTAAGCAAGGGCTTAAGCGAGCTATTTACTAATAAATTAATAATCAAAGCCCATATATTTTTCTAAGCGAGATACCCTTGCTTAGCGTGTGGACATGTCTCACCAGCGGATGGGATAAAAGACCCCTCGCATTCCCATCGTCAAACTCCTGCCCTCACTTCAGACCTCATTCACCATTAGGCCCTACTTTCCCAGCATTTCTACATACCGCAAAGGCTTCAGTGTAACTCTATTTCCTATTCCAGACAGACGCGGCACAAAAAACTCAATATCATCCAATACCAGACCCAGTCCTTCACGTGGCCTCCGTTTATCCTCAGAATCAGGCCATTTTGACAGATGGCGGGCGCAAAGACTTCGCCTCACCCAGGATCACACATGTCCAAGCTGACTCTCCCAGGATATCCCCCTCAGTTCTGCCTCTGATTGCAATCCAGATAAACAGCTGCAACGTTTCTTGGCGGCTTCTTTCATTTTGGCTCCAACGTCTTTCTGGGATCGGGGGTGTTCGGACCTCCACTTCCGGATTTTAAATAATAGATAGGAAGTACATATAGTTCAAGATCTATTCTTTTATTCCTCGAAGGACTTCAAGTGACATTCCGTTCTGTTTTCACCGCACGTTTATTTAACTTCTCCGTACTTTTTCTCAACTGGCTGCAGCGACCGACGTTCATGCATGCAAGCAAGGCTCTCAGCCTCGTGAACCGATGACCCTAGAAAAGAGGCGTCCTCACACGCCAGACTCGCATGCGGCCCCAGATTCTCGCAATCTCTCCTTCGTTCATAAATCAAAAGGTCTTTCCCCTCTTTTCCCCATCGTTAACGTCATTTTCAACATAATCACCATCCAGAACTCTTGGGGAAACAGGCTAGAAACTCACTACCTCAGTCTCCAGCACTGGTAATCATACGATCACAAGGCTGTTTCCACTCCACGACTTTGCAAAAGAGATACGAGGCTAGGCAGCCGATCATAGGAGACCAGCCGAGTCTTCCACAATTCTCTTTACAATACTTCTATTCTGCTCAATCGAGATAATTGACAACAACGAGGGTTACGGCCACAACCAAGGGTTGCCAACTACTCCTCTGGCAAAGGCAGACCAAAACAGAGCTGTCTACTTGGCCATGCAGTAGAGAGACTCCTTTAAATCATGGAAATGATACCTTCAACCCCAACCCCCTTCCATTTGTTCGCCGCCCTACCCACCGAACTTAGACAAAAAGTCTTCCTCCATGCAGCTACAATATGCCGCATACTCTCCCTAACGTACAATCTTGCCACCAACACCTTCCACTCAGCAACCCCACCTCCAGCAATCCTCTCAACAACCCATTCATCCCGCCTCTCCGCCCTAAATCAATATGCCCTCTGCTTCAGTACCCCGACGTCCCTTCCAAAAATTTACTTCAATCCCCACTTCGACACTCTCTACCTCCCACGGCAAGGGGAAATGGGCTACGACTCCTCTCTCCGAGATTTCCGCTCCCTGGTATCAGACCCCTTTTCCATTCTCGACGAAGTGCGTAGCGTGGCAGTCGACCATGTTCGAGGAGACATCAAGCGGCCTTGGGAAGCTTACAGCAAAGCCTCTTTCATTCGCTCATTCCCTAACTTGGAGGAAGTTCTTATCGTTTTGAATGATGAGGAGCAGGGAGAGATTGGAGTTAATGAGGAAGTGGAGTTTTTGGAGCCGAAAGAAGATCCGGAGAAGCTGTTGATGGTATGGTATTATTTCCGCCAGAGCTTTTTGCAGGAAGAGAAATTATTGGAGGAGGTTTGTAGAGAGATGGAAAAAGAATACGAGAGGTTTAATTTACCTGTTGTGAGGATTAGGAGGAAGGTTAGGAAAGAATATGGTAGGAAATTAACTGGGGTTGTGGGGCTTGAGGAAGCTTCGGAGGGCATGAGGCTGTAATTTGTATTGGAGAAACATGAGATAACAGTCAGGAAGTTCAGATAACCCTTTTGGAAGGATAGCTTCTGCCTCTTAATGCTACCTTTGGAGCTTAAACTTGTTTGGATTTTCTTTATTAGGTGAGGTGGAACCAGGCAGATTTCTAGCACCGCGAGTAAATAGTCAGCCATAACCCATGTCAACTAAGGATAACCTGGGCAGAGGGTGATATTTGGTAAGAAGGGAAAACATTACAAGACCGTGAAAACCGTCAAGAAGTGAGAACAGGGAAGATGACGGACCATCACAAACGGTAGGAGCAGACGGCTTTACTAGAATAGTCTCCTGTTGACATTGGCTCGAAAAAATTGAGAAAGAAGGATCAAACACCAAGATGCAGCTCTGCTTCCACTAAGAGTGACAGCGTACAAGAGAGCTTTGGAAGAACTGAAATGTATTAATCAACTTGCCGCAGAATCTAGGCAAGGCCTTGTCTTGCCTCGATGATTGACGAGGTTGTACGAAAATATTTGCAGACTCGACTAAACCAGTACTTGCATTGTAGTCACTTAATCTCAGCTGTAAGGGAAATCTATAGCCCATCGAGCGGTCACTTAGATAACGACTAAGTCAAAATATACACTCTAAGGTTTCGTCCATTGTAGAGGGAGAAAGTTGGAGACGGCCATGTTCCGGGCATAAAGAAACTCCCGGTCTCGGCTTGAGCCGCCACCTCGGCATCTCTTCCGAGACAAGTCCGCCATTTGAACAAGGAATATCGAGATCTGCGAACTGGGCTGTTATCTCTTCACCAACATCACGTTTTTGAATATTGCGTTGGGCCTTCCCTATAGATCTCTATAATGTACAGCATGCGCCGATAGAACGCCTAGCTTGGGAGCATATTCTCTTTGTTTTTGATCAACATGAAGCTTCGACCTTTAACAACCCGCTCTTTGCAGCGGCAACTTCAGACCTCCTCGAGATACAGGAATGTTAGGCCAGGAGTCTGTTTGCAGTGTCGCGAGCAGCTTCATGGCTACGACAGAGGTGTGGAAAGTTGGGGAATGGCTGTTCGATCAATTGCAACAGATGCGACTCCACGTTGGAGAAACCGACAAACCAGGCTTGTTTTTCCTGCCCGAATCATTGCAGGGCAAAGGAGGACTTTGGCAACCGTCCAAAACGGTACGTGAATCTTGCAGACGATATCTGGACATCTGGCTAACCCTCACTGGCAGTCAACCCAGACGACAGAGGCCCTATCCAGGAGTATGAAGCTCGGGTGGCGGCAGGACGATTGAGAGATGATGAACATCAGAGAGGTCAGAAACCCGAGGCAAACCCCGAATAAGAGATTGACGAGCTACAGGCATCATAGAGAGTCTACAGCACCTTCACGATGAACTCCGAAGTTATGACGCACCTCCTATAGTTCACCCCACCATCGAGTCCTTAAAACCAGCATCCAAGTCCATGTTTGGGCGTCTTTTTGGCAACGGACCGAAAGAGCAAAAGTTAAAAGAAATACCAGAGAATTTGCCGCGAGGCCTGTATTTGTATGGCGATGTGGGGAGCGGGAAAACTATGTTGATGGACTTGTTCTATGAGACGCTACCGAGTAGCGTACACTCGAAGACGAGAATCCATTTCCACAATTTCATGCAAGATGTCCATAAAAGGTTACATAAAATGAAGATAGAGCATGGGAACGATATCGATGGGGTACCCTTTGTGGCAGCAGATATTGCGGAGAAGGGGAATGTTCTTTGCTTTGACGAGTTTCAATGTACAGATGTGGCAGATGCTATGATACTAAGACGGTATGTGCCACACTTCTTTCTAAAAACACGACTGACGTGGCTAGGCTTCTCGAAGCTCTAATGTCTCATGGCGTTGTCTTAGTCACAACTTCCAACCGCCACCCGGATGACCTCTACAAGAACGGCATTCAGCGAGAATCCTTCATCCCTTGTATTAACCTCCTCAAAAACCGGCTTCACGTTATCAATCTCGACTCCCCAACGGACTACCGCAAGATTCCCCGTCCACCTTCTGGCGTCTACCACGCTCCACTAGACAAGCACGCTGCTTCTCACGCCGAAAAATGGTTCCGCTTCCTCGGCGATCCTCAACAGGACGAACCACGGGCCGAAACTCAACGAGTATGGGGCAGAGAAATTCACGTCCCTAAAGTTAGCGGAAGAGCGGCCATGTTTACGTTCGACGAGTTGATTGGGAGACCGACGAGTGCCGCTGATTATATCGAACTGATGCGCAGCTACGATGCCTTCGTGGTGACGAATGTACCTGGTATGACCTACCGTGAGCGAGATTTAGCACGTCGCTTTATTACCTTCATCGACGCTGTGTACGAGTCTCGAGCCAAGCTCGTTCTTACTACAGCCGTGCCTCTCACCCAACTTTTCCTTTCGAAAGAGGAGGTCAAGGAAAGTGTTCAGCGAGACAAGGAGGACAAGAAGGGCCAAGCAGAAGAAGGACACGACGTAGACGATACGATGAGGCATTTGATGGATGATCTCGGGATGAATATGAAGATGCTGAAGAGCAGTTCTATTTTCAGTGGTGATGAGGAACGATTCGCATTCGCTAGAGCGCTGAGCAGACTCAGCGAGATGGGCAGTCGAGAATGGGTAGAGCGGGGCATGGGACTTGAGAAAGACGGCGGCAAGGAGGAAAAGGACAGTTGGCAGAGAGTTCGAAGCAGGCAGATGGAGGACAGCATGTGATCTAGGGAGTTTTGCTGCTCGGGATAGGGAAAGTCCAGACGGGAAGAAGCTGGTGAAAGAAGAGGCGAACACACCAAGATGAGATGAATGGACAATGAGTGATGGATGGTTTGGATAATGAGCTCATCTACCGCTTGATCTTGATGAGATGGCGTTGCTCACGCGCAACATTATATACCCCTACATTAGCGCTTCCCAAGTCCTCCATACTATAAACACCAATTATATACCGTGTTGCATTAGAGCATACTCTCTACCCGAATTTTTGGAGCCGCTAAGGAGAGATGTGAGAGCATCTGTTGGTACTCAGGTTGTCTGTGTACTTAGCCGGGAGGCAGTTATTGGCTGGCTTTTCGAGTGGGAGGAGAATAGAGAGCTAGTGCAGTTTTAAAGGGAGATGGTTGCAGGTCTAGTTGGGATTGGAAACTGAGCTAAAAGGGCGACGTGCAACAGATTTCCACAATGGTGTATGGTTGCATGTTTATTGTTGATGGTGGTGGCCTGAGGAGGAAGGTAGGGGTTTTGAAGAGAGGCTGAGAAGAGATTTGGTATTCAAGAGAATGGTCTTTGATGTGAGAGTCAGTGTGGCAGATTTTGATGTTTGCCTGGTTGTCAACACTCCTTCGTGTCTTGCTGAGAGCAAGAGCTCTTAGGGAGAAGGACTGTTGCTCCGGGCTATTCTTACAGCATGTTGGAGGTTGAAGGCCAGAAGGTACACAACACTTGGGTCATTGGCTCTCGGGCTTCTCCTGTGCCCTGAGGATATGCCGGGCTGGGGACAGTGTAGGGCTACTTGCCAAGATGTGGCCCATGAGGCACAACCAACAGCTGCGCCACCGTTCGGTCAGAACGCCATATTCAGACTCTCGTCCTCGCCTGTTGAGTCCTTGACAGATCTTCCTCCTGTGGCTTACGGATGTGGCGTCCGATGATACTGCATCCAGATGCAGGGTGAGTTGGAAAGAGTGTCGAAAGCATCGGTACCACTGTCAGCAACCCCATATCCTTCCTACATGTCAATATCATCACATAATCCCATCTGCGGGAGGCCTGCTCTGCAGCCGGAATGGAAGAAGCAGCGCTTCCGAATGGGAGCTGCAGCTTGGAATAATTTTAATATGTGTTCAGATATTCGGTTCCATAGTTGACTTCCTGAACTGCTTATCGGTCATATCCCGAGAGCGCCTCAGGGTCAGCCTCCACTACAGCATCCTGAGCCGATCCGTTGCCTGGGCCCAGAGAGGACTCGGCAGGGACTGGAGAACGGCGCAGACCTGTATGGGGCTTTATGTAGACCGCGTCTAATTCTGGCTTCGAAGGATCGAGACCGTTGAAGGGCGACTGCGCCTGGCGCGTAGGTAAGGCATGGAGGTATTGTGGGAGGTGCACAAGAGCCCGAGAAGGAAATTCATAAACCACTGGGTCTCAGTCCCTCAAGAGCTGGCCAGTTATCCTGGTCGAATCACGCGGCTACGCGCCCAGCTTGCAGACTCTCGAAGGCCAGAAGCGACAGAGCGAGGGGTGCAACCGTGCAACTCGTCCTGGATTTCTCAACATGCCAGAATAAGCACTTCCCCATGCCCTGAAACCATCATTTCATCTAGGCTCTGGGGACATAACCACCGGTCTCGAGTCCACAAAGGTGTGACGCTTGTCCAACCTTTGGCTCAGTAGCCGATTGAACCAATCAACATACATTTCTGTTTGAACACCACTGGTTGACTTGCCGTCCGCCATTATCATTCATGTGCTGTCGCTTGAGTGGTAAGATAGTACGAGTACGGAAGGAAGTAAAAATAGACTTAACAGCGCCTGCTATTTCTATATTAGCGAGTGTCGCCAAAACGCTACCGAAATGCCAAAGAGACTTTGCCACTTTGGCAAACCCTTCACACGACCAAGCACAATATCCAACAGTCGGGTTAGCACGTTCCAGAGTGCACTTTTTCTAGACGCCAAGAACGAGGATAGCTATCGTAGGGCAGAAACTGGACCCCAACACAGGGGTTTGCAGTGTGTTGGCTCGTGCCTGTCAGCACTCCGCCCACGCCATGCTGCTTTCGCGTTCCGGCCTGGTCCACAGCCCCTGGATCAACCTCACAGCCTCCCAACAATGGCTGCTGAGTGGTTCCATCTCCCCTACCTCTTGCGATCCTCTACATCTCCTCCAATAGTAGGTCCTACATATTTTCAATCCTCTCTGCGTTCATCTCTCTCAAGGCGGGGAGCATGGGTTTCATTCCATGTCAGCATCTGCGGCACGACCGCTCCTACGATCCACGTTGTGTAATTTGCCGACTATGTTATATTTTGCCTCTTCCCAAACCCTCCTTCATGCTCTTTGTTCTTTCCTGGAATCATGATTGTTCCTTCATGTCTAGAATATGGGTTTCAATATTTTTGCGATGCCAGACTCGTCGATCCTGCTCCTCTTCTCTGTGGCATTGGGTGTGAGCAATGCGCTCCCATGGGCCGGACCTCAACCTACAAATGGTTACCAAGCTGATGCTTGGTCGCCAGTCCCGACGGGAGTGCCAGCAGATCCTGCCAAGTTGTTCAGAAGGAGTTCGGTGAATGTGGACGTTTGCGGATGGATAGGGGGAAACTCAGCACAGCCGGTTGCTTGCGGGAGTGGCTCCTCCTGTGTTTATGATACAATACATGGATACGTTGGGTGCTGTACTACATCTGGAGCTTGCAAAGCTGGTGTTTACACAAGTTGTGTGGATGCTCAGTCTTCGGATTGGAATAAGAACTCGGGCATAATAAATGATGGCATTTACACATGGTACCTTGCGACTAAGTCTGCCCACCTAGAGATCAAAGCTAATACTTACCAGTACGGGCAATGCCGTATGCTATCGAAACACTTACCCAGGCGGTTATTATCAGTATGCCTGTGGTGCGACGTCGGAAGCGACATCAATTGCTACATCATTCTACGGACAGCCTTCGGACGAGTTCCTTCAACAAGTCTACACAGGAGTACACTTCACACCCACATCCGCCCCCCTTTCAACAAACACCCCCCCTTCAACTAGCACCTCGACCTCCCCAACGATCGGCCAAGTTACCCCTAGCACCTCACCCAGCCCAACTTCCAGCCCCTCCAAAAAGCCAATAGGTGCTATAACCGGCGGAACAATTGGCGGACTCGCGTTTCTTTGCGCCCTCCTAGCTGTAGCATTCGCCCTCTACCGTCGCCACCAGAAGAAACATCACTACGCCGGCTCCTTCATTTCCAATCACTCCCGTTCCGACCAGCCCCAAACAAGCGGACCCTTCCAACGCATTAGCAACTCCCCCTACGACACACCAAACGACTTCATGAAGCACCATGAAGGCGTAACAACAACCGATGTCACAGCTGGCGAACATTTTCCCCATCATGGCGTTTTACCATTCCCAGATACAGTTGAGTATGTAGGGGCAGCGGATCCGCATCATCCTTATACTAATGCGCCTAATATTCCTTACTTCCAACCTAATCGCTCATCTCAAGAGTCTTATCATGACCAGGAGAGGGATTTGGGGGATAGGGAAAGGCAGAGGGAGGATGAGCCGCTTGTGGGAGGAGGTGATGGACGGAGTGAGATTGAGGATTTCTCGAGGAGCTATCATCAAGCTATTGCTGCGCATTTACGAGATGGAGAGGAGGAAGGGCCAATCCATTCTAACTCTGGAGTGTTACCCGGTGGGATTGGCGGTACGGGCATAGGGATGGGTTTAGGGTTAGGAGGAAATCATAGGACTGTGGACCGGGAGGCTAGGAGTGAGGCTTTTAGAGAGAGTGTGGGTGGTCCGGGGCTGAATCAGCCGCTTGGAAGCCATCCGGTCAGGGGGTTTAGTTGCGATGATGTCGGAGGGGGAACGGGGAATACAGATGATAGAGAGTGGAAGGCGCAGAGGTTGTTGGCGGGACTAGGAAGCGCGGTGGGAAGGAGGCCCCCTGAGGATGAGAGGCCGCGGTATGCGTTGGTTGATGATCTTGCCGGGGAAGATGTGCCGATTTTGCATAGGCCAGGACAGATGAGGCATGAGAGGGCGAGATTTCGTGACGACCACTAGGAGCACAGGATGTGATGCTGGATTTTAGATTTATTGTACAGGGCTCTGTATATTGAAGCTTTTAGGATTGTGAAACAATGATACCCTTCTCCTTTCTGTAAAATCTTTTACGAGAATGAAATATTTGAAATGACTTGAATTTTCTTAAAATCTAGAAAGAAAAAAATATCCTTTTTTTTCCAATGAGAATTTTCAAGAGCCATCCATGCTGCCGGTGACGTGTGTCGAATCACGGAGAGTGATGTTTGTCGAGTGTCAGAAAATCGTTGCCAAGATTTGACCCCTGAAAGAGAATCTTGGCAATGAACTCTTGTCGCGAGGATCTCATATTGTCAGATGAAACCCAATTGGAGAAAATAACGTTGTCTTGTATTCTTGGGACCCATCATTTTAACCACTCAATCCAGAAGACATATATCTACAAAGACACAGGGCTAATTCCTCAAACCAACGCCACCTTTCCCTACCATGCTTATTAAGTAGATCATCAAGCAACCCCTATGAAATGCTGACCGCCGTAGAAGAACATCAAGTGATGTCGTTTATTAGTCTTGTTGGGTTTCGTAACCTTCCGGTTTCTCTAGGCCGTTAATATCGAAGAATCGTGATGTGCCTGCGATAGTTAATGCCAGATCTATAACAAAGAGAGGCAAGGAGGCTTACAAGAGTATCCCTTCCAGTCAAAGTTGTCCTTTGGATTGCAGTGACACTTCAAGTCTAATCTCATCTTCTCGGTAGTTGGGCAGTGGGTAAACGGAACGTGGTAGTAGGCAATGTCATTGAAGAATTGGATTTCGCTTTTGTTGAGGAGGAGACCGGCAGCAATTGAGTGGACTGGTGCATCACCCCAGCGTTCGTAGAAAAATCCTCCATCCTGATCAAGTGACTCAAAGAAATCTAGGTAGGCTTTTGATCGGAGCCAATTGAGGTTACCGACTTCGAAGTTGGACCACTAGGATAGGAGTTAGCAAGGAATAGTTGGCAGTACTCTCTGAGATTTACCATATGGCAATGATTGTAGGTCTCTCCACCATCATCACTCAAAAAGCCCATTGAATTGTCCTTGGCAATATGTTCGGGATGCGCCTTCATGAACTTCTTGGTGCTATCCCACAAAGTAGGAATGGTCTCCACGTATTCATACAAACTCAGCACGAAGCTGTATTTCTTCTTGTTGTCGGCCATGAATTTGAAAACATCGTAGTCAATATCGCAGAAGAGTTCGACGCTTGGCTCAACTCGCCAGTACCATTCGTAATTGAGCATCAATTCCTGGCGGAAGAAGAAGCCAGATTCGAATCGGCACATATGACGGTAGCTGATGGAGTCTCCGTAGATGATTTTCCGTTGAGCCATGTCCTCACGAACCTTGCGGGCCTTATCCTGATCAATGTGGTCGGGAAATGACCAATGTTCCTTTGGAATTTCTCCATAGAAAGTCTTGCCAGATACTAATGACGTGGTAACCTTCTTGAATGTTTCGTCGAAGGGCTTGTCGTTAAGGAATACCCAATCATAATGGAATTTTCTGTTGAAACGATCCTCGACCTGACGGATTGATCGTGCGATTTCCCATAAATCTGAGTTCCGTGCCAAAGTCACGAAGGTCGCATTCATTTTTGGTCCGCCATCAGCCGCAGGAGGGAGAGCGGCAACCGTATTCGGTGTAGTGCCCGCTTTTGTAGGTATGCCATCGTAGTCCTTTTTAGTATCGAGGTATTCGGAAGGTACTTTCGGTGTTGAGGATGATGAGATGAAGTAGATGACCGCGAGCCCCTGATTCTTGGTTAGCAAGGGCAAACAGGACCATGCTGGATGGTATAACTCACAAAGAAGGCAAAGAGAATGTATCTCAAATATCTGGCTCCTCCAGATGCCATACTTGGTCGATTGCCCTCTGATTGTTGCTGTTTCTCTGAAGATGGTCCCGGCATGAGGCAGCCAAGAATCAATTGAATGACCAAGTATCCCAAGACAGGTCCAAAAGAAGTAGGTGTAAAGAAAAGACCACACTGCCCGTGTGGTAGAATGAAGCAGAAAAAGGATGAAGAAGGGAGTGAAGGGAGTGTAGCGAAGAGGTCGACGCGCAAGCTTAAAAAAGGTTCCGTATCTCCTTCGCAATTAAAAATGTCCCTGAGTGAGGCGTCCTGCCTCGTGGCTCGTGTTCAATACCCCCTGTAAGGGACTGCCAGGTGCGGGTTTTGAATCTGAAATATCCTTAGCAGGCAGCTAACTTCTTTCGATATCGCGCGTTTTTCATGCGCGAAGCTCGATTACCTACACTTCCCCACCACCGTCACCACATGGTAAATATTATTTGGATTTCAACACGAACTCCAAAGCTTCATATCTCAAAACTACCAAACAGTAAGCCAATTTTATGCTCTGCTAGCTTCTGCAACGGAAGCAGTCCCAGCTTTCTGCGATCCCATTACAGCACCTCCCCTCCAGCTCTCTCCATCTCTTGTATCGATTTCAACCTTTCCAGTTGTTTCACCTACTCCCCTCAGACACACACCGTCCCCCAGTTGACACCGCCTCTGAACACAGTTCTCCGCTTCCCCTGTTCCATTAGCTTCCCTTGATGGCCGCTCTATAGGTCTGAGCAAGCATTCGAAGTCAAGGTTACAGAGCGCATCGCCACCATGTCGTTCTTTGGCTTCGACGCAACCCTACCCCGCGATCGCGGACACAACACCACAGCACCTGGCTTTGCGCAAGCAGCAGATCCATTTGCAGGCCTTTCAAGGCAGGAAGACGACGATGATGCGTGAGTTGGTCAATGGCCTTTCACCTTCGAAGCTGACAGTCTAACCCACTAGACTCGACTTCGAAGATACTTATGATGGTTTAGGTGATCAATTGGATGAGACAGATGATGCGCTCAATGATGACACCTTTGGCGGTGCTGGTGCTGGTGGACCAGCAAAGCAAGTGGGCAAGGACTTCGATTTCTTCGGTCAGACTGCCAAAGTCGCAGATGCTATTGTTGAGGAGCAGGCTCGCTTTACTCGTCAGCAACCAGTATCTCGAGTCGCCCCGACTACCTCTCACTTCTCACAACCTCTACCCAAACCTGCAAGAACTGGATATGAGCGTTATAAGGAGCCAGAGTATGTCCCAGAGATGCAGGTGGACCCAACTTTGTGGGGTGTTGCACCAAAGCGCGCAGCACCTGCTCAAGCTACTGAGTCTCCTGCTACGACACCTGGTCTAGCCCCTGGTGGACGAAAGATGATGAGCCTTGAGGAAGTCGAAGCTGCTATGCGAGCTCAAGCTCAGAAGCCGGCTGCCCCGCCCACTCAACCTGCAATGCAGCAACAGCCACACGTACCTCAAGAGCACCAATATGTTCAGCCACCTCCACAACAGTATCAGCAGTATCCTCAGCATATGCAACAGCATGCGGTTCCTGTTACTGGCCCACCGAGAGAAGAGCCTCATGTAGCACCTACTGTTCAACCAACCAAGATCTTGCAAAGAGGCCAAGCACCCCCCACTCAACCTGCAGCCCTATCTCAGCCCACTCACATCTTGCAAAATCCCAACCGATACTCGGCCGAACAGAGATCAGCTCCTGCATTTCAGCATCCCGGTCATCATTCGCGCCCTTCTGGCTCACGTCATATAATCACTCACCCCCAACAACTTGCTGGTCTGTCAGAAGAAGAGAGGGCAGCATTTTTGATGGAAGATGCGAAGCGTGCAAAGCGAAACCACAAGATCTTCTTGCTCTCAAAGGACAACGGTCTCATGACTCCCCAAGATAAGAACTTCATTACTCGAATCCAACTCCAGCAGCTCGTAACTGCAACTGGTAACCCCAATGAGCATGGAACTGATGCGAGTATCTCTGAGGATTTCTACTATCAGGTTCATAACCAAATTAGAGGTGGGCCCCGGCAACATCCCGGTCAGCCATTGAGCAACTTTGCCCAAACCTACCTGTTCCAGACTGGTGGTCGACATGGCGGTATGCGACGGCAAGCTCGAGGAGGTGATAATCATATGCAACGCATGGAGCAGCAAGTTCAGCGAGCTGTCGATGCTGCGAAGAACAAGCCGAAAAGCAAGCAGTTAGTTATTGAAGGTAGCTTGGGCAAGATCTCTTTTAGCAACGCAAAAACTCCAAAGCCCTTGCTCAACATCAAAAGGCCCGACAGCGGCGCTGAGCATCCTGGCAATGCTGCACGAGATCGGAGAGCCCATGCGGCAGGTGTCAGTGGTGGTGATAGGAAGACAGTTTTGACCGATATCGAGACAGTCTACAACACTCTGCTGAAGATGGAGGATCATGATCGTCGCCTACCCTCTCCTCTTACTGACGATCTCAATCCAGAGCTTGTTGGCCTCCATATGGACTGGCGTGCGAAGGCCGAAAAATACAACCAGCAGCTGTGGCAACAATTGAAGGTCCTCGAACCAATTAGCACCACCTCAGTCCACCCGTTCATTGCCTTCCTCTCTTTCAGCAAGGGAAAGAAAGCTATCCCAAGAATCTTCCGCCACATCTCTGAACAGCAGAAGAAAATTATTCTCACCATGATTGTGGTTCATCTCGATCAGCTTGACGTCGTTCGTCAGGGCTTGCTTTTGCACGGTGAAACGCAATTGGCTGCCGGTGTTCGAGAGAACGTTGAACTCTTCTCACTGTCCGTCATGCCATCTCTTTTCGGTTATCTCAATGAAGCTGGATTGGATATCGTCACAGGTGTTTTGGGCCTTATTCTCACAAAGAACATTGACTTGATCGCCCGGACGAGAATTGGAGTCAGTATGTTGACAATGGTTTTGAGTCGGGCGGAGCTTATCAAGCAAAACGGCAGTGTTGATGACCAGGAATGGGACCTTTGGTAAGCTGTAACACAATCAGTATCTCCGGGCTTCTTTAACATCCTGTAGGGTTGACACCTATAACCGGTTTTTCGATGCCCTCGAGCCTACACTCCAGAATATCTTCCCCGGCACCGTCAACACTGGCGAAGATGTCTACGTCTGGCAGTTCCTGGCCGCTATTGGTATTGGTGCCAGCCCGGAGCAGCAACAACGCCTTGTCATGGCTGTCAAGGACCGTGTCATGGAGACAGTTGCTCTTGCAAAAACGCTTCCCCCAGCGATGTCGAGCCAACGATTGGCTAATGTCAATCTCTTCATGCGTTCTATCGGTTTGGATGTCGAATTACTTGCATGAGCGGACGAATAAAACGATGTGTTTTAGAGATTTATCACAGCATTAATTTCCTTTTTTTTCTCCAAAAATGGCAGCTGAAGAATCGAAGCATAGGAAGGCCTTGTGGTAGGGCTGCTTAGGATGCGATAATACTTTTGCTTTTCAGCATGAGCATTGAATTGTTCTACGATCCGAGTTCTGCATGTCAGTCGGGAGGAGGCTGATTTGGATGAATGAAATGGTTGCGAAGACAGGTTACGGAAAACAGGCAAATATCGTATTTTATGGTGGACCTTGCGGGATAGGAAGGTTGAGCGCTATGCTGTCATACACCAGGAAGAAAGGGGTCTGGAAATCCTGAAAATGAGGAATATCTAGACAACTGAGTCAATTGAACGAAAATCACCGAAGCCCCGAGGCATTATGTGTGTATGTGAAATGAATATCTGCACAGCTCAGATGTAGTGGATATATGACTGAGATCTTCGAAGTGGGAGCCTCTTCGTGGACGCCAAACTGGAACTCTTTCCCTCTTTCAATAATTTCTTGCAGCTTACGTCCTTAATGCAGATGTCAAATACAAGACCTTTTCTCTTCTCTATGCGAGGATGTTCTCTTGTCAAGACCACATGAAAGGTCGGTTCTCGGTTCCTGAGTCCCGGTCCCGCGTTGCGGCACATCTGGCGCTAGTGATGTCCAGAATGATATGACGACGGTTAACCGTAAATTCGAATTGATGTCATCACGATTACAATAGCATCGCATCATGACCTAACCAATGAAGATGCCTTGCTCTCCATGTCTAGTCGCAATGCAATTAAGCATCCGAGGCTCTCGACGGAGAACCCTGCATATTTGGAATTCACGCCGTCAACGGTCGGTCCAGACTGATATAAACTCTGCGTCTTGGCACGCTCATACAAGAGCAGCATTTCTGTGTACTTATAGCCTGATGCCTTCGTGTGCAGAGATAACCTTTTATTTGCTTTTCAATTCTCAACACACGTACCAAATTGACGTCAACTTTCCAAAGTATGCCTCAAAGTTCAGAAGAAGATACGCTACATGAGCGAGAAAACAATGACGAGAGACAGCAGAACGAAGCTGATGGAGGTGAGAGCGGAGAGAAAGGAAAGCAGGGTGGTGATGGCTCAATTGGATTCTGGCACCAAGAACTGAGCGCCACGAGGAATTTTGTCTTTAGGAATTGGGTTTATACGAGTAAGTAGCACAAATCCTCCAACAATATCTTCTCAAAATTTTCGCTTGAGTACTACACACGCATTGCTGACGAAATGTAAAACAGCTCTCATCTTATCAACCTTCATTCTTGCGGTCCTTTCATTATACTGGGCTGTTTTGTACCATGTTGAGCAAAACTTGTCTTCCCTCGTTGTCTTCGTCGTCGATTTTGACGGCCAAGTCGCTCCGTACACCGATATCACCCCCGTCGTCGGACCTATGATTGTACAGACTGCTCAATCACTGCTTGCGCCTTCCGGTACTGTAGGATGGCAAAGCCAACCACCCTCGGTTTTCAACTATGACCCAATAGCGGTGCGCCAGGCCATATACGCCGAGAAGGCTTGGGCAGCAATCATCATCAACCCCAATGCAACAGCTCTCCTTCAGGAAGCTGTGAATAACGGAAATGCATCGTATGACCCAATGGGTGCTGCTCAAGTTGTGTACGTGGAAGCAAGAGACGAGACGACGCTCGACAATTACGTCGTTCCCCAACTCCAACAATTCCAAACTCAAGTAACTTCCTCCTTTGGCCAGATGTGGGCTGGCCAAGTCCTCTCGCGTGCCTCGACCGATGCTTCAGTTCTCGCCAACATCCAAGCAGCCCCTCAAGCTCTCAGTCCCGCCATCGGCTTCTCAACATTCAACTTGCGCCCTTTCTTCCCTGAGACCGCAACACCCGCCATCACAATCGGTCTTATCTACCTAATCATCATCTCTTTCTTCAGTTTCTCCTTCTACCTTCCCATCCACATGAAGTTTATTCAACCCGAGGGCCACCGACCCATACACTTCTACCAACTGATT
>Ga0302325_10012083_pt1 | contig 18562 bp, 23 predicted proteins | sample Palsa_T0_2_FD_201948 | JGI IMG/M metagenome (GOLD analysis project Ga0302325, IMG submission 201948) | Peat permafrost microbial communities from Stordalen Mire near Abisko, Sweden - Palsa_T0_2 | ecosystem: Environmental > Terrestrial > Soil > Palsa > Peat permafrost | place: Sweden: Abisko...
CGGATGCGCGGCAAGACATTGCTTCCTAACTTGGTGTGATGGAGGATGGAGGTTGTGGGATTCGCGAGAGCTCGAGATTTTTTGAAGCCATGAGCTGGGCCCATGCCCGCGCTAGCCAGCCCGGCTGGACGTTTTTCCGGCTTTCTTCTTTCTTGGCTCAGGAATTCTGAAAAGCTTCAATGCGCCATGTATGAACGATAGCAGACTGTAACTCTCACCCAGCATTCAACAACATGACAGACAGAAGGAGAATCAATGGACCTCCGGGCGGAACCTCGGCACCAGTCTACTCAAAATATATTGCCAAAGATGCCTCTACGCAAATAGAAAGACCATCCAGATCTAGAGCTCCAAATGTGCTCAGGAAAATGTGTCCGTTACATCCTGTCAAAATAGCAGATATATGCTAATAGATCATAGTTCTGAAAACAGGCGTCACTCCCTCAGCTTCAGGATCCGCATACCTCGAACTTGAAGCATCAAGATCCACAAACACAAATACCCCCGGCCTTGCTTCCCTCTCCACCTCCGGTTTGAAGCTCACCTGTACCGTCCACGGTCCCCGACCATTACCAAAGTCCGCGCCATTCTCGCCTCATATCATCCTGTCAACACATGTTAAATACGCGCCTTTCGCCACAAGGAAAAGAAGGGGCTACTTGCGAGATTCAAGTGAAAGAGATCTAGGAGTCCATTTGGAAACAGCATTAAGAGGCGTGATAATCGGGGATAGATGGCCAAAAAGTGGGGTGGAAGTCATAATCACCATCCTAGAAGGAGAAGAGGACCAATGGTGGGGTGACGATCGAGGACGAGGTCAAGCAACAGCTGGGGAATGGGGAATGATGAGTGTGCTCAGCGGCTGCATAACTGTTGCTTCTGCTGCCATTGCCGATGCTGGGATTGATTGCGTGGATGTTGCTTCTGGGGGTGTTGCTGCTGTGGTGAGAGAGCAAGGGAAGTCGACGGCTCTGGTACTAGATCCTGTTCCTTCCGAGCATCAGGAGATTCTTGCTGCTGCTATTGTGGCGTATCTTCCTGCGAGAGATGAGATTACGGATCTGTGGGTCAAAGGAGATATTGGCAATCAGGTGGTGCAAAGCTCTTCTTATGAGGAGCTGGCAGACAATGCAGTGCAGGCTGCTTTGGGATCTCATCGGGTTCTGGTGGCTGCATTGAAAGAGACTGCTGACATGAAGTTGGGACGTTCATGAATAATGTTATTGCATATATCTGCATGGCGTTGGGAAACAAAATGGGTGCATCGCACTGGATATCTGGACTTCCAGTGCTGGCGTTGGAGTATCCGGGAAGATGCAAACTGATAGCTCTTTCACATGAAGAATATCTACATGTAAATGTCAGGAGAATACCAATTCTCTTTGCTGCTTGAGCAAATTCCGTGGCGGCATCTTTGTGCTTGGGTTTCAATCTGTATGTGCTCTTTTTTAAAGGCTGATTAAGTGACAGCAAGTATAGCAAACTGCAGTCTCTTTGTCTCCTCGAGGGGACCCTTTCCCTTTTAGACATATATCTCCCCTTATCCTGACTTTGTTTCCTTCAATTCTCCTCATTTCCCCACACCACCAGATACCTCACTCAATTCAAACCACATCACACTTCACCAAACCTCCCATCACCAAGGATCCTCCCCAATTCATCTCCAACTCTCTCTCTTCCTGCCCTCTGTTGCAGCTGAACTCCCAAAAAGCCATGCCTTCAAAAATTCAACTCGACGAGAACCTCTGGTTCCTATACATCTGCCTCCAAAAGTCTGACCTGAAATCCGTTCGTGTCCCCGTCTCCCTCCACTCCCATCCCCCTTTCTTGCCCCCCTTTTCTTTCCAAGAACATTACTCACTGCCTTCCAGATCGACTTCCAATCCGTCGGTCTCGCAACAAACCTAAAGCCACCCGCCGCTCGTATGCGCTACACCCGCCTACGCCGCCAAATAGAATCCGGAACCCTGATCGGAACACACGGTACCCCTTTTCTCTCTTCGTCCGCTGATAACCCGTCTACCTCCTCCAACAAGCGAAAACGTCTAGGAGGTAGCAGTGAGAAAGAAGACGATGACGAGAGTGAAGGGGACATCGGCTTAAAGAACAAGAAAAGTTTGAAATCAGAGAAAGAAGGAAAGGAACATAAGATTAAGATTGAGGATGGAGAAAGCGGGTGGGAGAGTGGCAGCGAGACAACTGGCAGCGAGGGGTGGGATTCAGAAGATGAAATACCTCTTGCGAAACTGCGAAAAGCAAGAGTATCCCACCCACCTCCTGCTCCTGCTTCTATCACCCCCATTTCGTCCTTTACGCAACATACTATCCCCGCCAATCAGGCAGAAAGGCAAGAAATGTTGAGGAATCGGGATGGTGTGATGTATGTGTCTGGGAAAAGGGGTGTTGGTAAACAGCAGACTATGCATGGGGCTTCGGTTCCCAGATACATACCCCCGTCTGAAGGAAGAGCATGGGCGGGCATGATCCCGGTTGGCAATGCCGGGCTGCATTCAGGCTTAGGATATCGTGCATACTTGGGAAATGGATTTGCGGGCGTCGGAACGTGGGAGCAGGGTGGGAAGCCGCGGAAGTCAGTCTGAAGTTGTCTGCCCTCAATTGCTCGAATTCGAACATGAGTGGAAGTTATGATTGAAGTTAGGAAGGGAGACGGTGGAAAAGGCAGTTGTGGGAAGTGGGTATGGAAATATACGCCAGCTTTATGCATTTGTTGCACCCGCTGAATAACTACACAAGAAAAGAGCAAGGAATGAGGGAACGAAAGTAGTGACTAGCTAAACTACACGCCTAAACAATTCATTCCTCCGTGACCCATATATGCCATGCCACCAAACGCCAAAACCCTGTATGCACTTATACCACCTCCTCAACCCAATAGACACAAGAAATGAAGTCTCAAGGTACGAAAATCCGACTAAAGCTAGCCACATCCCTTCTGCAGCATACACACTTGTCGAAATTATTCATCGCCAGTGTGACCCTGCAATCATCGCACAAACTCAAGCAGCGACAAGGCCAAACTATGATACTTCTCGGCGAGCTTTGGCAGACCACACATTGAGGACCACCTTCGCCCATTCCTGAAGCACCCTTTGCCCATGATGTCGGCTTTGAAGATGAGTTTGTGGCGTCGTGGAAACTGCGGCGAGAGATGATCAGATGTTCGAGGATTTGGGCTTCCTCTTCGAGGGTGAGTTTGCCTGTTGAAGAAGAGGAAGTGAAATTTTCGGGTCGTTCTCGGGTGGAGGTCAGGACTTTGGCTCTCTCACGCTGCAGGAGATTGTGGTATCGGGAGCGGGTGACAATGCTATCACTGGCAAGATGCGCAGATAAAGCTTGTGCTTCAGCTCGCTGCTCAGGAGTCTTGGGATGTAATAGTTGTGCCAGATCGGCAGGTTCTAGAGGTGTGTCCAGGAATGGTGTCGGCTCTCTTGAGAATTGAGGTGATTCTTGGGTTGGTGTTCTCCGTCCATCATCGTTATCATCAGATTCCCATTCTAGTCCATCTTCGGTAGTTGAGAATGATACAACACTGGTCATGTCTTCCTCCAACTCTTTCGTCTCAGGGTTGAAGTTTCCACTGTTATCATCAGCACCCCACCAGCCCCCACTGAGCCACCACTGATATAGATTTGAGTCCAATTTCCTCTCCTCGGTATCATTCCAATACCCTTGGTTCTCCCGAAGTCGATTCCTCATTTCCGCCTCAACATCCACGTTCTCGTCCTTCGGCAAAGTCAACTCTCCATCAATGCTCAGCAGCCAAAAGTTCAATGAGTCAGGATCGCTGCTATCTGGTGGCTTAACATCCGCTTGGGTCGATCTTGGGTGCTTAACAAGCCACAGAAGGAGCCGCGGTCGGGTTCTGATTCCAGCAAAAGCGAGCAGCTTCAGGGCAACAGAAGCCCACCAGCTCAACAACAGTCGATTGATACCAATGAAGAACTCCAACGCCATTACCCACCTTCCACTTCGTTCCGTAGCTCCAATTCCGTTACGCATGCCAGCCGCCTCTCGTCCCCTAGCAAGTTTTGGGACTTTCTTGGCGGTCATTTCTCGCGCATATCCGCTGGATGACTTCTGCAACAGATCCATCGGCTGATCTTTTGCTGCGACGAGTCCAACATTGTTCGCTAGTCCATCACCCAGTCCAGAATCAGGATCATGGATTCTGAATGTTGGCCCAAGCCATTGCGCCCCTACTACTTCAAGCTCTCGTAGTCTATCTTCCTCCAACCATGTTCGTTGCTTAATACTGACTCCACGGCTCTCGTTCAGATACACGGCTTCACTAGCCATGGTCATGACGGCAAATCCTGTTCTCAGCAAAGCCGTGTAAAAGTCCATGTGCATCGTGATCCGAAGACCCGACACCAGAGTTCCGTTTGATTGCATATTCCGATGTGCAGATGCTAAGCGTCTCATGAAAGCTGACCACGGGTTGGTAGGAGGCGGTAGATCATCGCCACTTCCTTCCTCAACTGTAGGAGGAGATAGTGCAGACAGCATCAAGGCTGCTCCGTAGATGGCTCCACAGGCTAAGATGCCACACAAGACGAGAACATGTGGAATAAACCCAACTATGCAGACGGTTGGGAATCGCAAGAGGCTCTGATTCTCGAAGTCGTCGATTGAGAACGTCCAAACACTCCATACAATGGCTGCCATGAAAGACAAGCCCCAAAATCCAGTACTCAGCAACCGAAGCTTTCCCTGAAGATTAAAGATCGCAAGAAGGTGACTTGTAAGGTGATTCATGGCCGAGAGGAAGCCCACGAACAGTACTTCTGGTGCTGTATTGACCTTCTTCATGATCATAGATCGAGTGATTGCAATTTGAGTTGCTTCAGTTTGATTTTTGTTCGTCCAGACACGCTTCGTGCTTCCGAAAGATCCAAACGTGCCTAATTGATTCCCGATTTGCGAATCAGCCTCGGCGAAGGCTAAAGAGTGCTCAAAGAGAGTCATTCCCGTCTCTGCTGCTACCTGCCGTCCTTGAACCGCGCAGGAAATTGTCTCAACCCACTGACTAAATCCGAAGGTCTGGAACAAAGGCCACAGACGCGATAAAGATCCGGTCAGCTCCACCATCGGCATCAGCTCATCCGGTGACGCTTCTGCTTCATCGTCTTCTGGTGGTATCATGTGGATAGCCACACATGAGTCTTCATCACTGGCTCCAAATAGCAGCGTTTGGCTTAGCTCGTGTAGAAACCCTCCATTCGTTGTAAAGAGCAGGTCCGACGATTTGGAAGCATTACCCCACCGTAGCATTCCAAAGTCCGGAGAAGTTTGGCACTGTATTGACTGAAGCAGTTGCCTACTTTGTACAGCAAGAAGAATAATGGGCGCAATTCGGAGAAGGACTCGAATCTTCCATGGCAGGACAAGGTTCCTCCTTGTAGATGCATAGCAATATGTGCGGTTGAGAATGACGGCGATTATGACACAACCCAGAGCCCATTTGCTCGTTGCATAGCTGAAGACGTTTCCCAGGCTGCGAATGCCCTCCAGTGTGAATTTCGATGCAAGGCCATTTCCAGCGTCATCGATATCAATCACCATTTGTGTTCCGGCGTTAATTGCCTCTCTTGCAGCCATGCCACCACCAGCTGCCGTAGTCGCAGCGTCCACAATGCCACCACCAGCTCCTCCCGTAGCTTCAGGTATGATTCTTTGTCCTAACCCCGCCCTCAAGCCAAATATATTGTCGACAGCTTCCGGGACTGCGAGGAATGAGCCCAGCTTCATGAACATTCGCGGGCCCGCGAGAGCCAAATCTCTCGCCGAAGGAACATATTGGGAGGCATTGAAATATGTCCAGTTCCACGAAGCAACGTCTAGCTTGGGAGTATGGTCGATTACTGCGGCTGCCATGGCTCAGGATGATGTGGCGTTGGCCGACCTATGTGGAGGAATGATGGCTGCTGGTGCCGCAGATTGGTCATCAATGTGGGTATCAATCATCGAACCGCTCGGTGGATGATAGAGCTCATCGCAAAGAAGGAAAGCACGAGTTAGATAAGGAGCCGGTCACCAATATTTCTTTGGTTGTCGCATGCTTCAAAATGGTTGTAAATATGCGGCCATCCGCCCCAAGATCCGGTTTCCCCACATCATGTGTTCGGGCCGCCCGCTCCGAGACAGCTACATATCAGGGGTACTGCCATGCCACAAAGTCACGAAACATCTCAAAGAAGTAGTCGTTTCAAGAGGATAATCATTGGGTATCTATATAACGTGTCATTGCTTCATTGAAGCTTCCATGTACGATGTTCAAATTCATCAACTCATTGAGGCTCGGCGTCTACCATGAAAGATCTGGCTCCGTCTCACATGCCACCCCACTCAATACAGAAGGTTCTCATCTTCCTTCCTGATTCTGACTCTGCCTCCGGATCCTCACCTCCAATAAGAAATCCCTTCTTGACTGCTGTACCTAACCTCCCACCACCTATCAAATCTAGCAACGGGATCTCCTCATCGAACTCGAACGCACAAGCGAGGAAGTGAGCATGGAAACGCAAAGGATCTCCTGGATACACATTGAAATTGCTTCCAAACCGTAGCCCTGGCATCAAGAAGTACCCACGGGAGTGCAAGTGTTCGAATAGCGCATATCCTGGGACGAAAGGAGGATCTGGCGGTGGAAAATTGTTCTGTGGTAGTGAAGAAGGAGAGTAACTCGTGGAAGGAGTAATAGCAAATGGCTCTGAGGAAGCGAATGCAGTACTTGATGGTGTAGGCGAAGAAACACGATCACTCTCAAAGAGTGCATCGGCAGAATGGTCTGGAGTGTCATCAAAGGATGTGTTTGGAGTTGCGTCGGAAGGATCAGACTTTTTCCCTTTGGAAATAGCCAGCTTGCGCAAAGCATTGTTTGCTCTTTTCAGTGCATCTCCTTGCGCGATCTTACGAGCTTTGAGACCCTGAGATCTCAGAGAAGCCAAGTACTTCTGCCTATCTTCCCCTTCGAAGGTATTGAATCTTTGCATGTGCCATGCGACATCATCGACAATATATCCGATCTCCTTCTTCACAAGTAGCATTGCTTCTTCAGGCATTAGTTCGACAGGGAGACCTAGAAACACATTCTGCTGTGGATGCTGTGGGATACCGCCAATAAGAGACCCGCAGATGTTGTGTGTCCTGCGAAGATAAGTTACGACATTGACGTCGAATAGCAAATACCGTCCAGAGATGAGGGAGATTGGAATTGGCTCAGAGACCGAGTCATATGGTTCTGCCATTGCGATGGCTCTGGTCCGGGACTTGGAGTCAATTACTATATGGCATGCGAGTCAGTGATGAGCTGTAGCCAAGCTTCAAGGACAAATTGTATTAGAGGGACGATGGATCATGAATTAAAACATATTTTGGACATCATTTCCAGAGAAACTCTGGTTTCAGGGGATTGACAGATCGGTTTTGTAATCATATCGAAGAAAGAAACAAGAAGAAAGAGGGTTTGGCTTACCAGAGGTTCACAGATTCCTCCTCCCAAAGCGTGTTGAAAGAAGAAGATGGAGTTTTGTGAAGGAAATTTTGGAGTCATTTTTATTCTCGGCTAGTGCGATCGACCCTGAACGCGCCTTTCCCGTTCTGGAGAGGTCCAACCTCATCTCCTGTTTTTGTGCAAGTAAACCTAATTCATAATAAACCGAAAAGGATACTGAGACCAACTATTGTGTAACTTCTTGGGAATATCATGGCTTCTCTCTGGCTTCTGGCTCTGCTCATTTCTGTACCCCTCGTCCTGTTTATTGGCATGTGGTTCCCTCATTTCTAAGCACAATGAATTGCAAACTAATTCAATATGAAATAGCATGGTTGATTTTATCCTCGTGTCTGGGAGATAATTTCAGGCTTACATTCTCAAATGTTTCAATCAACCCTCGTCAAATGTTGTTTGATCGAAACTATCTGAGGACGGTCACTTCGAGTGGTCACGGCACTTGGAATCAAATTGAGATGGAAGATATGCTTGGAGACAGTCCTCGAAGCTCTATTGATTCTGAGGACCGAAGAGTTACCAGTCCACTCTGAGATACGCCAGTTCCGAATCGTCCTAAGCTGACGCCAAAGTTTCATGCAAAACCTTTTCCTGCGAACGAACGCCAACGCTATGCTATTTTCAAACTCAGGTCTACCAATATGCATCACAGCCTCGATTCCAGGGTAACATTGCCCTGCATATCGCATGGCTCTAAAGGACTCTTAGCTCAAAACTCAATATCAACCTTTGTCGCCTTCCCATGATCATGCTCAAGTCCACCCTGCTGCGCTTCCGAGTCTCCCTCAACAGGCGGCAGACTGAAAGGCTTGATGACGAGACCCTTCCTCCTGCTCAGCGTAAAAGCCAAATCATCACCAAACCCACTAGCTTCTCCACCACCGCCCCCCTTTTCGTGGAAAATTGGAAGTCGATGAATCTTCAACATCCCCTGTGGCGGCTCTTCCTGGATAGTCGAAGCTCCAGGCGTGCTCTTGGTTGCAATTGCAGATGAGGGAAATGGAGCCAACTCAAGAACGCCATCGCTAAGAAGCTCTATCCACCGAGTCAGGCCCGTAATCCGAGGATAGAGTGTTAAGGGAAGAGTAATCATTGCTGTGACTTGCGCTGAGTACTTTCGGAGGAGAGCTCTCAAAGCATGGAGGAACTGCAAAATATTCTCTGGTCTAGAAAGCTCAGACGTATAGAGTGCTGGAGAGAGGAGGTTTGGAATAATAATGCGGTGAATTGTATTACTTGGAGAAGCGGAGAGATGGGTGATAAGGTGGTTCAGAAACGTGTTGAACGGAGACGCGGAGGTGTTCGGGTCTCTAAATTCGAAATCTGGCTTGCTCGGTGAAGGTACAAAGTAAATCAGGGATGGCGAAGGGAGGATCAGACGTTTGCTCAGATCAAAATCATGGCAGAATATTGCGCCTGAGTTTGAGGTAGATGGCCCTGTCGATTGCAATGAGTTTCTGTCTATAGCCTCGTGATATCAGCAAATCATCACGAATTAAAGTTTTAGCGATTGCCATTTGAATGCAGTACTTGATTGAGGAAGACGTACCTCTTGGTCCACTGCCAAATTCTCCGAGCCTCTCATAACGCCATGCAATCTTCATCTTCTCGCCAGAACCACCATCACTGCTCTTTCTTGACGTGTCTCGGTCATGAGTGCCATCACCTGAACTGTTTCCTTCCTTCCTAGCCGACTTGGATACCTCAGCAACACCCGGTAAGTCTCTACCCCACCCCTCATTCATCCCCAAAACGTGAATATGATGACCTTGAACAACGCCTTCGCTGGCATAATACCTCAACAAAGATCCACCAAAATCAGTCGTTCCACTCTCCTCCACTAGGAGAGAGGTACCTAGGGCAAATCCTGCATGTCCAGCTAGTAAGCCATCCAAAGAACGTGTTCCTGTGGACGTGGTCAGGCGGCCATCTAAAGGCGAGGGACGGACTCCTTGAGCAAGTTCTTGCTTTGTTGACTTTGGGGATTCGCTCAATGCCGAGGCACCTGACCTGAGAGGTACATTACGCTTGCGGAATGAGGCCATTGAACAAAAATCTTGGTTGTGGTCATTTGCAGAAAAAGGGTTTGATGATAGATGTTTAGAAGTTGTGAAATAGCAGGGATTTAAATAAAATAAAAGCAGCACTAATTCCTCAATATGCCGTCATGTTGGAGCTTTTTGGACATTGACTTTCTAAATGAGGCCTTCTATTATCGGAAGCCCCAAGCCTATCTACTCTTCTATAGGGATCGGACGTTTAAATACTTTGAAAGTTTAAGTAAATGTTAAGTTCAGAACGGAACAAGTGAGAACCAATGCTGCTTTTTGCTCATGGAGGGGGCGGCCGCCGCTGAAAAGTTGATCCGACGACCAAATTTATTCACCACCAAAGCACTGCTCCTCTACAACTCTCCGAAAACACCATATCGTCGCGCAAGTCCGTACGACTATCACCTCAAGACAGTCTGAAGCAAGAAGGGTATTGTTTTGCAAGATGGCAAGCCACGGTGACACCCAACTCTTCGATGAGTCCTTCACAATCACCAATGTCGACGACAGCAAGTACGACCGAGTCGCTCGATTCGCCGCAACCTCAGCAGACTCCCAAACCGTCATGACCCTCGATATCAACACCGAACTCTATCCCTGCCAGCTCGGTGAGACATTGCACTGTGTTCTCGCGAGTTCACTTTCACTGGACGGCACTAAGGATGATGGGAAGGGATGGAGAGACGTTGGGAGGAATGTGAATGGCGGGGAGCCTACGCTGGCTGATATGTTTGACTACGTTTGCCATGGAAAGATTTACAAGTTTGAAGATGGAGAGGATGGTCAGACTATGTAGGTTTTGCCGGAAGGGGAGAGAGAAACATGGCTAATATCTTGCAGCAAGGCGTACATTTCGTTTGGTGGACTGCTCATGGCTCTCGAGGGTCCGTATAAGAAGCTTACTCCTCTCCGAGTCGACTACGTCTATCTTCTCATCAAGAAATAGACGGTCTCGGACGACTGCACTGGCATGGAAGATGATTGTATAACTCAAGACCATACTGTCGAGCGTGGTATGGAGTTTCGAGGATCTGCAGATCGCGATGGCCCGCGAGCTCGACGTCTCCCACGCGCTACTTTTTGCATAGTATTGCCAAAATGGTGTCGAAAATGGTGGCCAATCTTGTTGACTATAATTGGCAAGTTTGTCAGCACCTTTAGACAACATGATGTTGTTTCCCTTCTCAAGCATAGCAAAGGCGTTGGGGAATACGAAAAGTAATTCACAAGCGTTGGGCAAAGACGGACAATTGCTTAGATAGCCTGTCCCCTAACTGAAGAACTTTATAACTTCTATAAGTCCAAAACTCCAACTCTATCCAAGCCCAAGCTCGTCAGGATTTCCAATCACTTCTATGCGGCCCCGGAAACTCTAACTCCCTATGCAACCTCCTCTTGATTTCCTTAAAGTCCTTCTCATTCTCTTCGTTCAAAATACCCCACCTCACAAAGAAATCCAATATCAACAACGCGCAATTCAGCTTGAACTCTCCTCTACCCATCGCCTCCTGCACCTCCTCCACACTCCATAAATAAAAGCATTCCACCTCGCTATCATTCGGTTTCGGCACTACCTCTTGCGGCAGTTCGAGATCATAAACATGCTGACACTCCGGCTGCACCATTCCACTCTCTCCTCCCGCCCTCTTTTCCCTAATATGCAAATACGTGATGGTTCCACACTTCTTCGTCCTCTCTCTAACCAATTTCTCAGGAAGACTAGCCTCTTCATCCGCCTCTCTAACCAAACACTCAAACGGCTCTTCACCAGATGCTATCCCGCCAGCAACGGTATTATCTAACATACCACCATACGTACTCTTCGTCTTCGCCCGTCTAGGAACCCAGATCTTGATCCCGTAGCTCGCTCCTTCGACTTTCGTATACGCAGTCATATGCACTCCATACGTAGTAACGCCAAACAAACAGCTCGCGCTTCTCTCTACATCAAACACTATCCCTCCTTCCAACTTATCGTCGTAGATAGTATATAATTCATCTCTCCATCCGGCCAGAACCTCGAAGGACTTGTTCTTTCTCCAGTACGCGCATGTTGCTGCTATGGCTGCAGAGCGCTCTTTCTCTGTCGGCTGGTGGAACACAGAAACCGTTCGAGTGGTGCGCGAAACTTCTAATTCTCCTTTGATGGAGGTGGGGACTTTTGCCAGGGCGTTGAAGACGGATTCTGTGAGGTAGCCAATTGGCGTCCCAGACGGGGAGAGGAGGGTGTAGAGGGTTGAGAGGAGAGCCGAGTGCGCTTCAGGCGAGGTTTCTGGGTATGGGAAGCTATATGTATGAAGTTAATCAATCTATGCTTGAGCTGGAGGGACTATTTTAGAGACCAAGCATGCCGTTACATAAGGTAGCTTCTAAAGCACGATACCTTAAAAGGGCACGTGTTCCTGAACAGCCATCCCATTTTTCTGTCTAAGGCCAATTGGCGAGGAGATGAAAAACTTACACGTCGCACTCATTGACCAAATCCAGATTGGACTTCATCTCTCCAGCTTTCAAGAGGTGGTGCTACCCAAGACGCGGTATCCTTGCCGCTGTGAGGTCGACGATTCCAGAAAATGCATGGTCATTCTAGAATTTTGGCGACTGCGGGGCAATGCGACCCCGCGGCTCACCCCACCTCAGACGAAAACTAAGCTCCTCGATTATTCAAATAGCACGCGATCGCAGTATACCCCCCTTTCCAATTTCATTGAAATATAATCTCCAATTCCTTGATAAATAGACTGTCATCTGGAGTAAAGCCAATTGGAGGAAACCATGGCGCAAGAACAGCTCCCGCAGCTCTTCGGGGCGGTACGTTCATATTTCATATATCTTTATCTACCACTGCCACTGCCACACCCACACTCAATGCCATCCCCAACACCCCTACCACTGCCACTCCATCCATTCAATTATCTACAAACCCACCAAACTAACCAACCAACCCTCTAGATCCCCACCAACTCCCCCTGCATAACAACCCCAACCTCCGCCCCCTCCCCCACCTCCTTCCTCTACCTCCTCCCCACCGCCAAACCCTTCTCCCACATCTGCGTCTTCCTCCTCCCCGGCATAACCCTCCCTCCGAACACCGCAGCCGCAGTCTACATCTCCCTCCCTTCCCCGCAAACCCCACCATCCCAACCACTCTTCAAATTCCTTGGCGGAATCGGTCCCGGGAAAGAGAGCGCGATATTCAAGATCTCGGGCTTATCCCCACCTGCTTCTGGAGCCGGAACCGTTGGAGGTGGAGCACAGAATGGCGAAATCGTTATGGATGCATATCCCGAGTCCGAAAACCCGGGATTAGGAGGAGGCGGCGACATCACACTCGGCATCTCCCTCGAGTCCGCCGAGAGCGTTGCAGCGCAAATCGCTGCCCTGCATCAACAAGCTACCTCCACCTCCACCTCCACAGCCAACTCCTCAGCTCTCGTACCCGTAAACCGCGGCGGAGGGAAGACAGACACATTGGTGCTCGCACAAAGAATCATCAAAAACGCGTTTAATTTCCTCGCGAGCTTTAGCGGGAATCTGGATGGTGGGGTGGAGGTCGTGCCGCTGAAGGCGTTCGAGGAGTGGTGGAGGAAGTTTGAGGGGAGGGTTAGGAGTGATCCGGGGTTTTTGGAGAGGGATGGGGATTGAGGTTGTTTTGGGAAAGAGGTTTCTTATGGTACTTTAGCGAAGGGTGGAGGGTGAATGAGGTGGAGGGAGGTGCGGGAGTGTGGTGGTGAAGTGATGGGAAGGCGAGGGTTTAGAGAGCGAGTTCAAGATGAAGATGAAGAGAGGGGCATAGCAAGAGGCGGTTCGAGATCGCAGGAGTCAAGGGTAATGAGAACGAGAGAGACATTAGAACTTGAAGCCGTACAATGAAGGGACGAAGCACTGAGATGCGCTGTATACTGCGATTAGATCAACTGATCTCGACTCCAATTGACGAGAAATGCAAATGCAAATGTTGAATCAAACAATTATTCATATTAGAACCTCTAGCGAGGCAAAGCCAAGTCTTGTTGTCCTGTACCCAACACAAGCAAGACCACCTCAATTTTATATTTACATAAACGTTACCATCTCTTCCCGCCAGTGAAAAAACAAAGAGCTATGCATTCATTCCCCACCAGCCATGATGCACCAATCCCGTTCCGAAACGCCGTTTCCAAAGCACGTACGCCGCGCTAAGATATTATGAAGACATATCCCGAATCCGTCTCTTCAACAATTTAAACAATCCAGAGAGACGGAGATGGTAGTCCGAGGGGATCAGATTTCCTCAAGAGGTGTCATCAACGGACTCTTCATCCTCGTCGGACTGCCTGCTCGACTCCTCCGGCCACCAGCTAACATCAACCTCTCTCGACTCTCTGTCCTAACCACCAACCCTGACCTATCCATCGCCGACATGCCGCCTTGATGCATACCGAGTCCCAGGCCGACGCTCTGAGCAGCCATCTGACTTGAAGAGAGATCAAAGTAATTCCCCGAGTCGAAGTTGACAACGTTCATTTTCGGGGTCGCGAGGCCTGAGGTGCGGCCAATTCTTGAGCCTTCGCTGCTGTCGGAGTGTTCATTATCATCGCTCGAGTCCGCCTCCGCTAATTCGAAATCTTGAGCTCCTAGCGTCCCATCTTCCAACACTCTCTCGTAATTCCCTGAACTCCTACCAAATAATTTATTGGAAGTGAAGAATCCACGGCCGCCTTTGCGGGGTGAGCCGGGACGGCGGGAACGTCGGAAGGCATTGATGCCTCTGTAGAGACGCATCCGCCTATCTCGTTTCCGGAAGATGTAGAAGAGGAAGATGATCGTTAACATGAAGAAAAGGAAGCCTGATGTTGATCTTGAGTGTGCTTTCTCGGCCATGTCCTCCGCGACCTCTGACCACGATTCGTCATCGTCGCCAATGGGTACAGGAGCGTAGTTTGAACCAGCTTCTTGAAAGGGTCCTAGGCCTAGATTTGGACCAAAGCCGACAGGAAGAGCTTCGGATGCTGAGGGTGGAATTTGTCCTGCGGCATAGAGAACCATTTTGCCGAGTGTCCAGGAGACTTCCATGTCGTCGATTTTGTTGACTGCTTGGAAGGGATCAAGGAAGCCCTTGTCTTTGGAATGCGCGGCTACTTCTTTCGTGCGGTTGTATCCGATTCCATTAGCGCTCTTCTCGATTCCAATTCTCGGTATCCCAATCCCATCGTGTAGTACACTGATCAGCCATGAGGCCTTAAAACAAACTTCCTGTGCGGTCTTCTCATCCACTTTCTTGCCCCATTTCCCTGCTGCAACATTGGCCTTGATGTCGTCCCATTCTTCACTACAGAAATCCTTCACCATTTTTTGGTAAGTCGTCCAATCGTAAGTCTTGTCTTTATGTGCCATTTCGAACACCTCATGTGTTGTATGCCAATATTCTGAAACACCAACAAAATGGTTGACTTCAAAATCGATGGCGGGAACGTGTTGTCCATGTAGTAAACAGGGGGGGTCTGCACAAGGAGCATCTTTGTCGAGTAGAGGCCATGCTCTCTTCAGGCAGGTGTCGAATAATCCAGTGCCCACGAGGGTGGTGTTTGGGCTTTCATCTTCGACAACTTCACCAGTTAACGTTGTTCGCAACCCTGTTGGCAGACATGGATCCAACAGCTCGTGGGGATTTGGCGTGTATGATTCGGCCAGTAATGCCTCGATGTACCGCTCCCTTGCTTGATTGACCCCAAATCCCAGCCATGTTGTCGTGAAAACTTTGTATTCCACGGCGTCTCCATTAATTGTCCGCATTCGCAGTAATTTGAGATCATCGGCGTGCTTTTCGGCTTCGGTGCTGTTTGGGGCGAAGGCAATCTGGGCTGACGCCCCTCCCATATCAAGAAATCCATATGTGTGGTGGCCCTTGCCGTGTTGGTGTCCTTCAGGATTGTCGAAACCTCCTAATAAATAATTTGCAGCTATCCATCCATATAAACCTTCAGTGTCTCCTGGTATTACTTGAATGTGCAGGTCACAATCGGGTAAAGAAAAGTCTGTGTTCTTTTGAGCATATGAACAGATTTCGTTAAGCAGAGCTCTTTGTTTTGACGGTTCTAGTAGTCGAACACCTGCCGTTGCCATCAAAAAGATTGGAGTATCCTTCACCTGGCTTGCAGGCACAATGTCCAAGGCATGGTCGAACAATTCTTGAAGATGATCCGGGCCGACGTCCCCTGGATTGTCACCGAACGTCGACACGCCCGGCCTGATCTTTTTTGTATATTTTGGCTTGGTTTCTAACTTTGGCAGACTGTGTAAGTGCTCCGTATCGGCATCTTCTCGCGCCTTGGCTGGATTGAGCCATTTGTAGACGTGGACTCGAGTCCCTGACGAACCCGCGTCCAGGATCACGCCCCATCGCCCTGGAAATTGGATTAGCGCTGTCGAATGCAGTCAGTTCAGAGGTTGCGACATACATTTACCCATGAGGATGGAAGGAAAATGACACTATGGTGAGGCTTCGAGCTTCTCAGCAGAGCGAGCCTTCTCACAGTTGAAGGATTAAAGATGGCGAGGCGCGGGTAATTGCGAAGGCATTGATCGCGAGTTCAATGGTGGTCGTGATGTCAAACGAATGTGGGATGTCAAAGACAAACTGAGTGAGAGGAAGCGGCGACGTGGTCAATTGATCGTGGAGGGGATGCGCTTATGTTGAACGAGTGTGGTGGTTGTGTTGCTGGGGAGTTGAAGATAGAGAGTTTGATAATGGGGGCTTGCGTACTCCCTTCACAAGCGTTCGCCGGTGTCTGGCCAACTTTTGTTATCTCCCTGGCGGGCGCTGTTCGAAAGGGGCTTAGCTTTGGAGACCTTAGCTTCGTAGTCGCTTCTTCACGAGCCTTTTCTCTCGCCCACACCCTTGGCCCTGCTCCCCCCTCACGCTTCCGGCTGAGGGGTCAACACCAAGACGCCAGCAAAAGCTGCGAATAGGGAAGGCCACCGTCGACGCCTTGCAGGAACCGCGGCTTGCCACTGGGAGCACAGCGTTGCAGGGAGGCGCCAGCGAGTGGCCGCTATTTTGAGACTGGCCGAAAAGTGCAGTTGGATTACGAGGTGCAGCAGTCAGGCTATCGCAAATTCTGGAGGCAAAAGTTGATAATGGTGCTGCACAGTGATGAGAAGTATCATTACTATACAGATACGATGATTTTATGTGTATGATATGTTACTGTTATGCTGCGCAGACTATGCTCTGATTCGAAACATAGTGAGTCTGTCTCATGCTCCTCAAGCAAGGCGCTCCCATTCACTCTTTCAGCAGCCTGAACATGAAATCATGCAAGTGCTGAGAAGATGACAGAGACAACATGCTACCTTCCATTCAAGAGAATCCGCAGCCCTCACGCCAAAGCCTCACCTCATCGCAGGCATCAGATCATCCCGTTGCGCCGATGTAGGGGCGGCGCCTCCCTCACCTGTTTCGGGCTCAGACATTTTCTCGCCTCTTCTATGGACGAAAAAGGCCTGATTCGGCAGCACCAGAGCTTTTGACAAAGGGTCAAACTCTTGCTGCAGGCCAGCATGCAAAGGCGTAAGCTCTACCTCTCTACCGTTGGCCAGCCATTATTCAGGGTCTCAACACCACTCCTGAACTCCCAATCCCGTAGGATCCAGATAAGATCTCGCCATGTTTGATACACGCTGCCAAACAGCGATCTTCCAAATAAACCCTAGAACTGACATCTTTTGCGATATGCTCGGCGTTCTTTCATCTAGTCTTCCGGGAGCTTCAAACACATGCTTAAACGATGACATCATCTCCTCGATGCCGAAGCCGTCTTTGAAGATATTCTCTACCTAGGCGGTACTTGTTTTACCCCGCATTGAATGTTCCCATGTGAACCTGGACAAATTTTTTTACGTCTACTCGGACAAAGTCCACGTTTTAGATTTGTTTGAGTCTCGGGATTCACAATTCCACGTGATTATGTTTCACGTGACCTTATACTTCCCTCTTAATAAACTGTATTCAGAAAGTAAATACTGTTTAGCATATGCTATCAAGCCCTCAGTCTTCTCCAAAGCTTTCTTCTCAATACTTGCCAGTGCATGAGTGGGTCCAATGTCATAATCACGTGATAATAACCTACGGTAAACCACCTGCGGCGACAAGAACCCAATCCATAACTTTATGATCTACAAAACAATTAAAGATTCAATTCTTGCAATCTCCTTCTCAGCTAACTCCAATCTCCCAAAACCCTTTTACGTTTTCATTTACTATAAACTCGCATACTCTTCTCCACATTACAAGACACCTGATATTTGGTAACAACAAAATCGTTTACATATAGTAACGCTGACCTCTTTAAGCCCGGTGTCAAACTCAAGCCGAATCTCCTGATTAATCACATATACCTAATAATCTCCAAAGCGAGCCCCTGATCCCTTTTTAGCGACTCGCTAATGCCCCTGATTCGAAACCGAAACGACCAAACTCATCCCTCGTCAACCCACGCGCAGATATAGATCAGTAGAGTTATCGGTTGCCAGCTTGGCCTCTTTCTCCATACCACCGCAAGCCTGCACTTTCAACTTTTTAAATCTATTCTACCCATTCACGAGAATCCAGACCAGACTTCCAGTACAGATCAAGCAAGTTTTGAGCAAGTATGAACTATGATAATGATATAACAACCATTGTCGTTGATATAAAGAAGCAAAAGGAAAATACCACAGTGCATGAGCTTTGTAGACGTATTCGGAGGCCTGGTTCACTCGCGGGGTCCGGAAAGGTTGATGTAAGATTTCCCGGCTTGATGAAATGTGGTATTTTGCAGGCAAGACTGCGGTATCAGCAGGGCGATGACTTATACGGCTTTGACTTGGTCCAACGAGTGGTAATTAACTTTGCGGATTCTTTTGCAACAGTGCATTCGGAGATCTTTTGAAAAGTCTTGGACTGGATGAATTGGGGATGGAGGGGAGAAGTGAGGCAGAAGGTGATCATCTGGCGTGT
>Ga0302325_10012085_pt1 | contig 18560 bp, 14 predicted proteins | sample Palsa_T0_2_FD_201948 | JGI IMG/M metagenome (GOLD analysis project Ga0302325, IMG submission 201948) | Peat permafrost microbial communities from Stordalen Mire near Abisko, Sweden - Palsa_T0_2 | ecosystem: Environmental > Terrestrial > Soil > Palsa > Peat permafrost | place: Sweden: Abisko...
CGATACGGTATCGGATTCGGACCGTATTTCAGAGGCGATCTCCGGAGTGCGTTCGGCGGGTTTCGACATCGTGCTGAAGCTGGATGCGACCATTGGCCTGGCGCGGCGCAACGCCGGCGACGCCAAGATGACCAACCAGGACCGGCGCTTCCTGGAGTCGTTGCACATTCGCGTGGACGATGAAGCGATGCAAGAAGAGACGATCGAGCCGCGGGTGGAAATTACGCCGCAGGACGTGAAGTTCCTGAAATCGCTAAAGGTGTCGTTCGATGATGAGCTATAGAGTTTTTGGCGGCTGGGCGGCATGCGTGGCGCTGGCGGCCTGCCTCGCCTCTTGCCCGGGCGCGAGGGCTCAATCGACGGCTGATACGGCTACGCCGATCGTCGTAAAAGAAAAGCCGACGAGAGCAGTGTGGATGAAGGCGGAAGTGGTGCATGCGGACAAACACACCATCATCGTGCGAGAGAGCGACAATGCGATGATGATCCACACGTTTACATATGCGGAAAAAGCGCAGAACAAGATGGATCAAATTTTAGATAACGGCGGGTACCAGTCCGGCGACAAGGTAAGGATTCGCTGGATGCCGGGCACTAGCGAAGCGCTGGATATTAAGGGACGGCCTTCGAAACCCATTTAGTTTTCCGCGTACGAACTCTCAGTCTGGACGCTATTCGACTTCTTCATTTTCCTCATTTTGTACCGCGTTGAAAATCCGTAAGGCGTGCTCTGGTGGTGACGACTCGGTTGCGTTTCGAGACCGAATAACGATCCCTTCGTGCGCCGGGGCGGGCTTGGTCGCGCCTGCGCTCCTCTGGATAACGACCCTAGGCGGCACGAGCGAATCACCGCCTATCGCCGTGTAGGCCAGACGGAGGAAAGCCATGACGCCCTAATTTACGCTGAGAGTGAATGTAGTTGTGTGCGTGATGGCTGCGGCGGTCGCCGTCGCGGGGCTTGTGGCCGTGACGGTGATCGTTTGATTTTGAACCGTGGGTGTTCCGGGATTTGCAGGGGGCGTCGTGCCAACCCCACCGCCTCCGCCACCACACGCCGCGAGCGCGATTAGGAACATGACCGCCACGCCGCCACTGGCAATATTTAGCCGGCGGCGCCGAACCTGCATTACGAATACGAACAGGCCGAAGCAAAGAGCGAGCGCGCGAAGCGGATTCGCCGCCGTTTGCCAGTTGCCGAAATCGTTGCGGGTGGCGGGAGGGACCGAGCTTGGCGCCGTGGTGGAGATGGTAACCGTGGTTGTGCCACTTCCCGTTACGGTAGGCGGTAGGAAGCTGCAAGAGCTTTCCGACGGCAATCCAGCGCATGAAAACGTGGTGGCGCCGCTGAAGCCGTTCGAGCCGGTGACGGTCAGCATGGTGCTGGCGGTAAGCCCAGGACTGCTGACGCTGACGGCCGCGGGCGCGAACGCCAGAGTGAAGTCCGGTTGCAAGGTGACGTTCACAGTGATTGCGGGAGAGGTGGAGGCAGCAAAATCCGGATCGCCTGAATATTTCACGGTGATGCTATCCGTTCCGGTCGGCAGTGAGGTGGTAACCAAGGACGCGGTTGCGCTCATCGTGCTGCTGGCGTTGACGAACGAGTTTCCGAGCTGCGTGCTGCCCGAAAAAAATGTAACCGATCCGCCCGGAATCGAGGGAGCCTGGGAGGTGGTGACTAGGTTTGCGGTGAGGGTAATACTCGCGCCGGGAGCAATGGTGGGTTGACTTGACTGAACTGAGATTGTCGTGGTGGCCACGCTGATGGTGAAAGACGTCGCGGCGGAGGCGCTTGCGCTGAAGCTCGGGTCGCCTTCGTAGCTGGCCAGAGCGCTGTGCATGCCGACGGTGGGAAAGTAGGTCCCAGGGCCCGGGGTGGCGTCTCCGGAGCTGTCGAGAAAACGGGAGAACACGGCGGTGCCGTTATCTTCGAAATCGAGAAGGCCCGACGGAATGCCAAAACCCGAGCTACCGGTGACGGCTGAACTCAGGGTCACGGGCGTCCCGTAGTTTCCACCTGTGAACGCCGTTCCGGAACCGTTTGTAATGGATAGCGCGGTGGTGCTGTGCTCGGGTGCGACCGTGACGGAAATAGGCGTGGAATCGCTGGCGCCGAGTGTGCCGTCGCCGGGATAGTGCGCCGTGACGGTAGTCTGGCCGCCGGGTATGGTGTTCGTTGCAGTGGAAACCGTGCCAGTCGAGCTGAGGCTGAAGTCACTAATCGCTGAACCGGCGCTGGAGAGCAGCGAGACATCTTCGTTGACGAATGAGGGAGCTCCGGTTTTTGGGGCGACGGTAATGTTGATGGTCGCGCTGGCACCATGGGTGAAAGTAGTGGGATTCACGGTGAGAGTCGTGATGCTGGGTGAGAAAGTCGCGGTACTCCATTGGTTGACGAGGTTGGTGATATTGACGGAGCCGAGGCCGGAGGCGCGGTCGTAGCCAACTGTGCTGGGGTAGTCGCCGCTGGTGATGCCGGGAACGAGGTTGTTGCCGACGGTGGTGTCGTAGAAAATGCAATTGGTGGAAGGCACAGGCGTGGCCTGCGAGCCGTTGCAATTCGCCAGAGTTTCGGTGGCTGCAAGTTTGTAGAAGACGTAGTCGGCCTGGCCCACTCGCGCCGCGATTTTTTGCCGCACGAGAGCCATGATTCCGCCGAAGGCTTGCACGCTGGCGGAAGTGCCGCCGACGCCGTGGAAGAAAGGCTGCGCCGCTTCGCAGGAGCCGTCGAGGCAGATCAAGTACGGGTCGTGACCGGCGGCAGTGAGTGAAACGTCGGGCAAGTTTCGGTCGCCGGTGGCCGGGATTCCCGCAACACCTGACTGCCAGGAGGGTTTCGCGAAAAGGGTGCTGACGCCGCCACTGCCAGCGGCCAGATTCGCATCCGCCGATCCGCAGGAGGCCACGCTGCAGCTTTCGTTCCAGACATCTTCGGGAATATAGCTTTTCGCGGAAGCGAGCACGGAATTGTTGGTGGCGTTCCAGTATGTCGCGGCGTTCGCGCCCTCGTTGAACATGGTGCCGCCGACGCCGACGGTGTAGGGCGTGGAAGCCAGCACGTTTACGGAAACACCCTGGGTTGCGACCGCCGAACTGGGGTCGTCGCAACCTGCGGAACCATTGTCACCCGTGGAAACCATGTAGGTGATGCCTTGCGCCGCGGCCTGCTCGGCAAGATTCGAAATGCTGGTTCCTTCCGCGACGGTAAGGCCTTCCTCGCAGCCGCCAAAACTTTCGGTCATCACATCACCGAGATTGTTGTCGATGATGTACATCTCGGAAAGGTCCACGCCATCGGCGCTGTTGGTGCTGCCGGAGACGACGAAGTTCACGTTTGCCGCCTGGGCCAGGGCGGCGGAGTAGCTGATGTCGAGGACAGCTTCGACTTCTTCATCGCCGCCAAGATCGCCCGGGTCCGTTCCGTTCAGCACAATCTGGGGCTCGGGGCCCGAAATCGCAAAGGCATTGCGGAAGTCACCGTCGTCGAAGATGTTGATGTTGGAGCGCGCGACGACAGCGATCGTCGAACCGCTTCCGTTGACGGCAGGAGTGGCACCATACAACGGAGTGGCGTTATAAATGATTGCTAAATCACCCGGAGCGAGGGCGTGAACGGGAGTGCCGTTGCTGGTGCCGGAAAATTCGGGCGACGTTCCGGGCTTGTGTTCGAAAGGAAATTTTTCGGTCGAGAGAATGTGCTGGGGAGTTTTCAGGAAATTGTGGAGCGTCGCGATGCCGACGACCACCGGAGCGAGAGCAGTGGGAATTTGCGGGTCGGTGGAATTAGCCCAGTGGTCTTCGTTTCCAGTTGCGGTGGGCACGGAATATTTGTGGATGGCGGTGTGAAATGCCTGTTGCACCTGGCCGGCCGTTCCGGAAAACTCGATCGAGCCGCGGCCGTTGGCGACGTGATTTACCTGGAAACCTTGGGACTGCAGCCAGGACGTAATCGTCTGAATATCCTGGAGCGAGGCGCCGAACTGCTCGCCGAATTGCACGGGCGTCAGCCATTTGTGGTAATTGGGCGAAGACTGATTCTGCTGATCATCGAGCAACGCAGAGAGCGCGGCTTCCTGGTCTGAACTGCGGCGGAGAACGAGAGTCATGCGGTCCATGGGAAGGCTGAAAGGCGCAGCGCCGCGATCGAATTCGGGGCGCGCGAGCGGATGGACGTTGCCCTTCAGGAGGGCGAGGTTGGCGTTGTCGACGGCCTGGGTGATGCGGGATTCGGGCGTAGGGCTCTGGGCGAAGATTCCGGACGCTGAGAGAAAAAGAAAAGCGAAGAGAGCGGAAAATCGCAGGACAGCCGACGACTGGGTTCGCATGTCCGGTCACCTTGATTGCGCAAAATGGATGCAGTGGGAAGCGCGGGGGAGGATAGACCCTCGTTAGAGAAGAGTCAAGTTGTACAGAAGGACAGATGCGATGGCTGAATACATTCGGGAATTGGGCAGCGGGAAACGGCTCGGCAGGACGCAGCGCTGTGTTTTGCCCGCCGGCCTGTATAATGCCTCGACCCAATGGCGCTTTCCAGCGGCACCAAACTCGGCCCGTACGAAATCATTTCGCCGCTCGGAGCCGGCGGAATGGGCGAAGTGTATCGCGCGCGCGATTCGAAACTGGGGCGCGAGATTGCGCTGAAAATCATCGCTCCTGAATTTGCGCATGACGAGCAGCGCATGGCGCGCTTCCAACGCGAAGCGCAAGTCCTGGCGTCGCTGAACCACACGCACATCGCTTCGATCTACGGATTTGAAGACAGCGCTGGGGTCTCCGCGCTGGTAATGGAACTCGTCGAAGGCCCAACTCTCGCCGAACGTATCAAGGAAGGCGCGATTCCCGTTGACGAAGCGCTTCCGATCGCGCGCCAAATCGCCGAAGCGCTCGAATGCGCTCACGAGCGCGGGATCATTCATCGCGACCTGAAGCCCGCGAACATTAAGCTTAAGCACGACGGGAAAGTTAAAGTTCTGGACTTCGGCCTCGCCAAAGCTCTGCAAGACGATGTTTCCGGCAGCGACATTTCCAACTCGCCCACGCTCACGATGGGCTCGACGAAAGCCGGAATCATTCTGGGCACGGCCGCGTACATGTCGCCGGAGCAAGCGAAGGGAAAAGCAGCAGACCGCCGCGCGGATATTTGGTCCTTCGGCGTGGTGCTATTTGAGATGCTTAGCGGCGAGCAAGCGTTCGGCGGCGAGACGGTTTCCGATTCGCTGGCGGCAGTGATTAAGGACACGCCGGACTGGGCGGAGCTTCCGGTGGAAACGCCCGCGCGCATTCGCGAATTAATTCAGCGCTGCTTGCAGAAAGATCCGAAGCAGCGGCTGCAAGCGATTGGCGATGCGCGCATCGCGATCGACGAAGCGATATCCGGTTCGTCGCTGTCGAACTCGGGAATCTCCGGAATCGGAGATCGCCCAGGTGAAATGGCCGGGCCGCTGGCGCCGGCCAGTTCCACATGGCTTCGGTTTTTGCCGTGGGCGCTCGCGGCGGCGCTGGGCATGGGTTTGATCGCCGCGTTGATTTTGATGCGGCATTCGCCACAATCGTCTACGGAACGCGCCGTCGCTCTCGCGCTTCCCTTGCCGCCCGATCAAATGCTTGACCTCGCCAACGGCCCGGCCGTGGTGATTTCGCCGGATGGCTCGCGCATCGCGTTTGTGACACTGGAGCCGGGAGCAGGCGAGGGCCGGCTCTTCGTCCGCGATTTGGACAAGGACACGCCCGTGCAGCTCGAAGGCGCGGGCTTGGCCGCTTCGCCGTTTTTCTCGCCGGACGGCCAGTGGATCGCATATTTCGGCGAGGGAAAGCTAAGAAAGGTCTCCATTCACGGTGGCACGCCGGTGGTTCTCGCGGAGGTAGCCGGCTATCGCGGCGGCGATTGGGGAGACGACGGAACAATTGTCTTTCCCGCGCAGTTTACCAGTCCGCTCTCCCGGGTTCCGGCCGGGGGCGGCAAAGTCGAACAGCTTACACACCTGGATACGGCCCGAGGCGAGGTTACGCATCGCTGGCCGCAAATCCTGCCCGGCGGCCGGGCCGTAATTTTCACCGAGTCAACGGATAATAACTTCTTCGCTCACGCGAACATCGAAGTCGCCGCGTACAAGGAGGGCACGCCCAAAGTGCTGGTTGAAAATGCGTACTTCGGCCGGTATCTTCCCGGCGGCTATCTGTCGTACGTGTCGCAGGGAACTGTTTTCGTCGCGCCATTCGATGTAGAGACCATGAAGCTCACTGGAACCGCAATTCCCGTGCTGCAGCACGTGGCCTCCGATCTTTCGAACGGTGGGGCGCAATTCAGCATTTCGCGAAGTGGAACGGCCATTTTTTCGGCCGGCAAATCAGGCGATCAGAACCTCAACATCTCGTTGATCGACCGCAAAGGCAACGCGACGGTTCTGCTGAAAGATCAACCCGACGCATCCTCGCCGCGATTTTCTCCTGACGGAAAGCGCATCGTGTTTCAGAGAGGCCTCGGGGGCCTGTGGGTTTACGACATCGCCCGCGGCATGACGACCTCGGTAACGTTGGACGGTTCGGCCGCGACCTATCCGATCTGGACGCCCGACGGGCAGCGCCTGACTTACTCGCGCCCGCATAGTTCGAACCAAGACAAAGGCGACGGCATCTACTGGAGGCGTGCCGACGGCAGCGGCAACGAGGCGCAGCTGACTCCCGACGATGTCTTTAATGCCTATCCGTCCTCCTGGTCGCCCGACGGCAAGACCTTAGCGTTTGAGCGGCTGTCCCCCGTTGACGGCTCCTGCTGCGAGATTTGGACCCTTACTATCGACGAAAACGGAAAGGCCTCCGAGCCGCGCGCGTTCATGGATAAGAAGACTGGCGGCAACGGTGGGTTCGATGCCGTCGATTACCCGACGTTTTCACCCGATGGCCACTGGCTGGCGTATATGTCACAGCAGGCCGGAGCGCCCCAGATTTTCGTGGTGCCGTATCCCGGTCCGGGCGGCAAGTGGCAGGTTTCCGCACAATTGGGATGGGAGGGGCGGTGGTCGAAGACAGGCCACGAAATATTCTACACGACGGGAAACCAGATGGTCGCGGCTCCGTACACCGTCGAGAACGGCGCGTTTCAGGTGGGCAAGCCGGAGGTACTTTTTCAGGACCGCTTCGAGCTGCGCGTGCCGTTTCCCTCGTACGATGTTTCGCCCGACGGCCAGCACTTCGTGATGTTCCAATCGTCCAGCGGAAGATCCCTGGGAAATACGCTGCCGACCGTCATTTTGAATTGGATGAACCAGGTCCGCAGCCTCGTGGCCTCCGCGCAAACCGACACCTCGAAGTAAGCTCCGATTAACAGGCATTATCCCAAAGACGATCGCAAGCGGGCGAGTCTGCACGAAGTCCCTGCGTGCGGCGCGAGCTAATGAGTGGAGCGGATGCGGGTGGCGAGGGTACGGGCGCGCTGGCGGGCAATGTCGATAAACTTCTCGTCGTTGGCGACTTGATCGAGAGCCGGGAGCAGGCGTTCGGGTTCCGGGATCAGCTTGTGATCGTAATCGACCTCGATGGTTTGGAGGACGTCGTTCACGCCGAGGTGATCGTAACGCATGGTGCGCACCAGATCGGAGAGATCGGTGCTTTGGCGGGCGAGGCCCTCGAAAATATTGACGAGCTGCGTCGCGGAATCGTCGAGGGTGTAGTTGAATTTGGTTTCGTGAGTTTCGGCGCCGGATTGGTAAGTGAAAGTTTTTTCGCCGAGATTGGCAAGACGGTGGTGAACTTCGAGATCGACACCTTGGAAATTGTGAAGCTTGGCGGCGAGAGTGAAAATTCTCTGCGCCAACGGCGCGCCGATTTCGAACGGCTGAGGGTTGGGGTCTTCGTCGAGCTGGCGGAGATCGGCGGTTCCCACGCCCTGCTGATTCAATTTGATTTCGACAAATTCCGGGAAGCTGGTTTTGAAAATTTTGCGGTAGGTAATCGTAGAGTCACTCGGCGTGGATTCCGGCGACGCCGCAGCGCCGGCCGTCACGGATGGCATAGCGCAGAAGATGGCGAGCAGTGAGAATAGCGCGGCGTTGCCAGATAGCCAGGACAGGCACGATTGAGGATTGGGCTGGGAGCGCACAGCTAAGAGATGCGCGCGACGCGCGGACGGTTGCGAAGAGAAGGGTTCGGCAGGTGCGGAATCGGCTGACGCGAGCTTGACGGACGAGCGTGGCCCATGGCAGCGTCCACGCGGGCTTGGGCGCGCGCGGCGTGCGCATGACAGAGCGCGATGGCGAGAGCGTCGGCGGCATCCTCGGGTTCGGGATATTCGCTGAGGCCCAGGGCGGCGCGGACCATTTGCTGCATTTGCCGTTTCGAGGCCGCGCCATAGCCCGCGATGCTGGCTTTTACTTCGCGTGGCGAGTAGCTGTGCGCGGGAATCGAGGCTTGCGCGGCGGCGAGCAGAACCACGCCACGGACCTCTGCAAGCCGTAAAGTTGTGCCGACATTCAGCGCGGTGAAAACGGATTCGACGGCGACGGCATCCGGGGAAAATTCCGTGACGAGTGCGGTGATCAGCTCATGAATTTCGCGAAGGCGCGCGCCGAATTCGACACGCGTACGCATTTTCAGGGCTCCGTAACGCAACATACGTGGCGTGGCGCCGGTGAATTCGACGACACCGTATCCGGTAGCACCTGCGGACGAGGGGTCAACGCCCAGAACGCAGAGGCGCGCGGCGTTGGTGTTAGCGCACGTTTTCATTGGCGGGGTCGAAGCCATGTGATGGGAAAGAGTGTAGTGCGCGCGGGAACGCGAGTGTAGTGTTTTTTGCAGGGAAGTTCGTGGGGCAGCACTGCGGAGGATGCGACGAGGGATTGGCCTTCATTCGTTAACGCTAGCCCAGCGCCGAACCCTTCCCGCTGAAAAGTGTCCTGGGGCCAGAAGGGGGACCGAAGAGAGATCCCTCGCTTCGCTCGGGATGACGGGCAAAGGCGGGGCAGGGCCGTCGCGCTCCAAGAAGTTTGTGGCTTACTTCTGGCTTAGCTGGCGACGGCTTGCAATTCTTTTTCGTCGATGTCGAAGTTGGCGTAGACGTGCTGGACGTCGTCGTGATCTTCGAGGGTTTCCATCATGCGGACCATCTGAGCAGCTTGCGCGCCGACCAACTTGACGTAATTTTGGGGCACGAAGGCGACTTCGGCGCTTTCCGGCTTGATTCCCGCGGCGAGCAGAGCTTCGCGAACTTTTTCGAATGCTTCGGGAGGCGTGGTTACTTCCCAGGCCGAGCCATCGTCGCGCATGTCTTCGGCACCGGCATCGAGGACGATGCCGAGCATTTTGTCTTCGTCGGCAGCTTCCTTGGAAACGATGATGTCGCCCTTGCGATGGAACATCCAGCCGACCGCGCCGTTTTCGGCCATGTTGCCGCCATTTTTGGAGAACATGTGGCGGACTTCGCTGACGATGCGGTTGCGATTGTTAGTAACCACTTGAACCAGAACCCCCACGCCGCCGGGACCGTAGCCTTCGAAGGTGACTTCATCGAGGGTTTCGCCTTCGAGCTGGCCGGTGCCGCGCAGGATGGCACGCTCGATGTTGTCGTTGGGCATGTTCTCGCCCTTGGCGGAAAGGATCGCGGTGCGGAGGCGCGGGTTGGTGACCGGGTCAGAACCACCGGTACGCGCGGCGATGGTCAGCTCGCGAATAATTTTGGTAAAGATTTTGCCGCGTTTGGCGTCGGTGGCGGCCTTCTTATGCTTGATTGTGGCCCACTTAGAATGTCCGGACATAGTAAACCTTCTTCGAGGAAGTGTGGCAGGAGCAGCAGGGGCGCTCTTGCCGCGACAGTGTAGCAGCAGGGCTAAGTTGATGGCAAGCGAACCAAATGTGAGCGTCGGTCAGCTTGGTCCGATGCAGATTTTGGAAGCTAGGGAGCGCGCTTCGGCGGGACGGATATTTCAGCTAGCTGTGGCCGCCGCTGAGTTCGCGGACGATGCTGCCGACGAAGGATTTGGCGTCGCCGAATAGCATGAGGGTTTTGTCGAGGTAGTAGAGCGGGTTATCGATGCCGGCGAAGCCGGGGCTCATGCCGCGCTTGATGACCATCACGGTGCGGGCTTTGTCCACGTCGAGAATGGGCATGCCGAAAATCGGGCTGGAGGCGTCACTGCGGGCGGCGGGGTTGGTCACGTCATTCGCGCCGATCACCAGGGCCACATCGGCCTGCGGAAATTCGCCATTCACCTCGTCCATATCGAGAAGCTTGTCGTAAGGAATGTCCGCCTCGGCGAGCAGGACGTTCATGTGGCCGGGCATGCGGCCGGCGACGGGATGAATGGCGAATTTTACGTCCACACCGCGCTTAGTGAGCGCGTCGTAGAGTTCCCGGACTTTGTGTTGGGCCTGCGCGACGGCCATGCCGTAGCCGGGAACGATGATCACTTTATTAGCGGCGCCCAGGATCGCGGCAGCTTCTTCGGCGGTGGCGCTGCGCACGGGGCGCGCCTCTTCGGTAGTGGTTCCCGCAACCTGCTCCTGCCCGAACGCACCGAACAGGACGTTGGTAAACGAACGATTCATGGCTTTCGACATGTTGACAGAGAGAATGAAGCCCGAGGCGCCGTCGAGCGCGCCGGCGATGATCAGCAATTTGCTATCGAGGACGAAACCCATGGCCGCAGCGGAAAGCCCTGCGTAGGAGTTCAACAGCGAAATAACGGTGGGCATGTCCGCGCCGCCGATGGGAATAATCATGAGCACGCCGAAGACGAGCGGGATGGCCAGCATCAGCGGGAAAAGACGGACGTGGCTGGGATCGTGAACGAGATAGGCCGCGACGCCGATGGCGACGGCCAGGAAGGCGAGATTGACGAAGTTCTGGCCTTTATAGGTGATGGGGCGCTGCGGCAGGAATTCTTGTAGCTTACCAGCGGCCATGAGGCTGCCGGTGAAGGTCAAGCCGCCGAGGATGACCTCCATGGAAAGCACGCCCATCATGAAGCGCGGCACGGCGGGCGCGCGCAAATAAAATTCCGCGGTTCCGACCAGGGTGACGCAGAGCGCGCCGAAGGCGTGGCTTAGCGCGGTTCGCTGCGGGACGGCGGTCATTTGCACTTTGCCAAGCGGGACGCCGATGACGGTGCCCAGCACCAGCGCGATCAAAATCCATTTGTAATCGACGATGCCGCGATTGAGCAGCGTGCCACCGATGGCGAGGGCCATGCCGATCTCACCGGCGTACACTCCGCGGCGCGCGGTGACGGGTGACTTCATCCAGATCAGCGAAAGGACGAAGAGCGCGGTAGCGATCAGATAGGTGATTTCGATGAACGTGTCAGTTCCGGGCCAAGTCGTCATTATTTTTTCGGGCCGCTGGCCTTGAACATTCTAAGCATGCGATCGGTGATGAGGAATCCGCCAACCACGTTGCTGGTGGCGGCGACGATGGCGATCGTTCCCAGAATCGTGGCGAGGGTGCTGCGATGCTCGCCGGCCAGGATGATGGCGCCAACGACCGCAATCGCATCGAGCGCGTTGGTCAAGGACATCAGCGGGGTGTGCAGCAGAGGAGTAATGTTGCGAATCACCTCAAAGCCGATAAAGCCCGCAAGCATGAAAACGTAAAGGCTGGTCAGCAAATCCATCTTCATGGTTTCGTTTCCTCCGGAGGCGCAGTAACCAAGGGCGGCAGCGAATAAAATTCGCGCAGCCGCGCATTCACAATCTCGCCGCCCTTGGTCAATAAGGTGTCGCGGATGATTTCATCGGCTGCATCCAGCCGCAGCTTTCCATCTTTCACAAGGTGAAGAAGAAACGCGGAGACGTTGCGCGCATACATCTGGCTGGCATGGTACGGAACGGTGCTGGCGAAGTTGTACCAGCCGATGATCGTGACGCCGTGCGCGGTAATTTTTTCGCCCGGGCGGGTCAGCTCGCAGTTCCCTCCCCGCTCGGACGCCAAATCGACAATCACGGAACCCGGCGCCATGCCCTTGACCATATCCGCAGTGATGAGCGTGGGCGATTTTTTTCCCGGAATAACGGCCGTGGTAATTACCACGTCGCTTTCGGCCACGACCTTGGCCAACAGTTCGCGTTGGCGGCCGTAGAATTCCTCATCCTGGGCGCGCCCATAACCGCGCGCGTCCTGAGCATCCTTAGCCTCGATGGGCAATTCGACGAAACGTCCTCCGAGGCTCTGGACCTGCTCCTTCGCCGCAGGCCGCATGTCGTATGCGGAAGTCACTGCGCCAAGACGCCGCGCGGTCGCGATGGCCTGCAATCCGGCCACGCCCGCGCCAATGATGAAAACACGGCTGGGCGTGATGGTTCCCGCGGCTGTGGTTAGCATGGGGAAAATTCGGGGCAGCGTGTCGGCGGCGGTGATGACGGCTTTGTAACCGCAGATCGTACCCATCGAGGAGAGCGCATCCATGCTCTGCGCGCGCGTGGTCCGCGGTATCAATTCGACCGAAAGCGAGGTCACACCGCGCTCGGCAATCTGCTGGATGGTGGCTAGCTCGCCGAGCGGCCGCAGAAAACCGACGAGAACTTGATCGCGGCGAAGTAAGGGCAGGTCGGCCGCGCCGGTTTTGTCATTCGAGCCGTAGCAAAGAACCTGGGTTACGATATCGGCCGCGCGAAATACCTCGGCGCGATTCGACACAATTTTGGCGCCTTTGGCGGTGTAGGCTGCATCCGGATAGCCGGCTTCGTCTCCCGCGCCCGCTTCCACGATGACTTCGAAGCCGCCCTTCATCAAAGCAGGAACGACCGCCGGGACGATGGCGACGCGCCGCTCGCCCGGATAGCTTTCCCGCGGAACGCCGACGATCATCAAGCTACCTCCAAAGAATGAAAACTGAAATTGCTGCTACATCAAAAATCAACGCGCCGCCGTGTTGCGGGGCGTTCGGCTACAAGCCTCGCGCCGGCGAACCGTTCCCTGCGACAAAACAAAAACTCAGCCAGCATATCACGATGATAGGGGTCAAATTGTTTCGCCGGCAGCCATCCTCGAAAGCGCGGCCGCCGGCTTTATAACAGATAGCACCTGAAGCACGCCAGGGTTGGGACATTCGGCGCCGATTTTAGCGGCATTTGCCCAGCGGAAGGCGTGTGTAAAGGGTGCGCCGAGCATGTTACTTTCATACGGGCGCTAGCGCGAGTGGACCCGGGAAACGGGCGCGTGGTTTGGTTCTAACGACGGATGCCAAAAACGATTACAACCGTGCTGGAATTTGCGCTGCTGGCGCTGACCTCGATATTTTTTCTGGTCGACCCGTTCGCCGTGATTCCGATGTTTCTGGCGGTGACCACAGGCGCGGAGAGGGCGGAGCGGAACGCGATCGCGCGGCGGTCGGCGCTGACTTGCGCGATTGTGCTGTGCGCGTTCGCCATCGCGGGCAGCCTGATTTTCAAAATGTTTGGGATCACCCTTCCGGCGTTCAAGATTGCGGGCGGGATCATTCTGATGCAGATCGGCCTGGACATGCTGCAGGGCAAGCAGTCCGCGCAGAAAGCATCCGTCGAGGAGCAGCAGGAAGGCACGGAGAAATCCGACGCGAGCATTATTCCACTGGGGATGCCGATGCTCGCGGGGCCCGGCGCAATTTCAACCGTGATGGTGCTGGTGGGCGAGTCACACTCGATATGGCAACACGGGGTGATTTACGCGACGATCATCTTCACGGCATTCATTTCGTACCTGGTGCTGGCGGGCGCGGACCGGGTGCGCGGATATCTTGGCGAGACTGGCATTCGCATACTTATGCGATTGATGGGATTGCTGCTGGTGGCGCTGGCGGTGCAATTTGTGGCGAACGGGCTTACGGATTTTGGATTGTTGAAACCGCTGGTGTCGCCGTATTGACGGTTCGTTTGAATTGTCGCGAGGCTGGTCGCGCCAACCGCGGCCCGCGGCCGGGAAGGCAACGAAAAATCGGAACTAGTATTCGTCGTCTTCGATTTTCTTCAGGCGGGTCATTTTGAAAGTGACGCGAAAATCACGCGAGCGGGCTTCGGAGAGGATCGCGCGGCGGGTTTCCAGGGGCAATTCTGATGGCCCAAAGACGCCAGCCATATCGCGGGGAAAATGTTTGATGAAGATTGCGGCGAGGTGGGCGGTGGCGTAGGCGATGGGCGTCGCAATCAAGCCGCGCTGGCGAATCTGAAAAAGCGTTGGGAAACTCGCGTCGTAGCGGAGAAGCAGGGGCTGATCGTCCTTGCTGCCGCGAAGGAGCACGGCCGCGGCGAAACGAGCATTTTCCAACACGCCGCTGCGGATCAGGCCCGCTACGCCCTTGGGTGTAAGAGTTTTCGGGAAGCGCTTGCGGACGATTCCTTGCGAGCGGTTTAGGCGCCCCTGACGGTACCAGCGGAACAGGCGATCGAAATCGTTGCCGCCAATTTTGGCGTCCATGTCCTGCATGGGGACGACGTAAGGCAGCATGCAAACTTCGTCTTGGGCGGCGAGGTATACGGTCGTCTGCCCGATGGGCGGCGGAAAACGGAACTTCTCCCGCCCAGTGAAGCGTTTGGCGAGGGAGAAGCGGCCTTGGCGATAGACACGCGGGCTGGAAATCGCTTCGTCATACATGACTTCGGGCGACCAGGTGGAAACCGGGTCTTTGCTTTCGGTGCTCTCGTAGAGGCGGATCTGAACCGATTCGACGAGGTCCAGAAGTTCAGAGCCGCGCTTAGCGAGGAGATTGGTGAGGCCAGGCGCCGCGCCGGTGCAGATCAGCGCCGCGCGATTCTTGGCGGCGAAGCGCTTCTGGAAGCGAAACTGTTCGGGCCTGAAGGGATTGCGATTGAGGTGCGAATTCAGATCGAGGTAATGAACGCCGAGACGCAGCGCGGCACGCAGAATTATTTCGTTGAAGACGGCGGGAGAGGCGTTGACGAGCAGGTTACAGCCGCGAGCGGCACGGACGATGGACCAGAGATTGCGGGCGTTCGCTTCCACGACTTCTATCGTGCTTTTCTTACCGAGAAATTTACGGGCGCGATCCGGATCGCGATCACCGCACCAGACCGTGTGTCCCTGGCGCACGAGCAATTGAGCAAGCAGGGAGCCCGCGCCTCCCACTCCGAGCACGAAGATGCGCATCGGTTCGCAACTTTATCATATTCGCCGCGCAGTTCCTCCGGCCCTTCGATCCCTGCGCGCCGGAGCCCAGAAACTGCTGCACGTCGCGGGATCGATTGCTCCGGCGTGACTGCAAGCGTAGACTGGTGCTTGATTTCTCCGATCCTCGCCGGCTAAGGGAGAGAAATCCTACGACGGCGGGGACGAAGCTTTTGCGTCGCGCACTCGGCGCGGAAGACGAGGGAACCGGTGGAAACGCTTGTTCCTCCCTGTGGCAGCCTGCGCGGTGTGACCACGGTTTGGAAAGGAGCGAATCCAGCGGCGCTGTGTTGCAGCGTGGTGCGAAGCTGGTGTCCGGCCCAAGCCTGAATCGGTTTGGGCCTTTCTGTTTTCGGGGGCATCTAAGATGGGGCGGCTAAATTAACGTGCCATTGATCGACAAATTCGGACGGCAGATTTACGATTTGCGTGTTTCGGTGACGGACCGCTGCAATTTTCGCTGCGTGTACTGCCGTTCGGCCAATCCTGAAAACAATATGGCGGAGCACGCGCTGCTCGAATGGGCTGAATACGAGCGGCTGGTGCGGATTCTTGTGGGCATGGGGATTCGCAAAGTGCGGGTGACGGGCGGCGAGCCGCTGGTGCGCCCCGGCGTCGAGAATTTCATCGCGCGGTTGAAAGCGCTTGGCGTTCAGGACCTGTCGATGACGACGAATGGGCATCTGCTGGCCAATCAACTTGATGCACTGGTTGCCGCGGGGCTCGACCGAATTAACATTAGCCTCGATTCGCTGAACAAAGAAAAATTCGAGCAGATCACGCGGACCAAGACTTTCGATCGAGTGATGGCGGGGATCGAGGCGGCGCAGGCTTCGCCGTTGCGTCCGGTGAAAGTGAATGCAGTGCTGGTGCGTGGAGTGAACGACGATGAGGTGGAGGCGTTCGCGGAATTCGCACGCGAAAAAGATATCGTCATGCGCTTCATCGAATTCATGCCGCTGGACGCGGACCGCGCGTGGACGCGCGATTCGATGGTACCGGCGGCCGAGGTCTACAAGCGGATTGCGGCGAAGTGGCCGCTGATTCCGGTGGTTCACGAGCGCAGCGAGACGGCACGAAAATACCGGTTCGCGGACGGACGCGGCGAAATTGGGTTGATCGCTCCGGTCACGCAGCCATTTTGCGGGCATTGTTCGCGGATCCGTCTGACGGCGGATGGGAAATTACGAACGTGTTTGTTCAGCAAGGACGATCACGATTTGAGAGGATTACTGCGGAATGGCGCGACGGATCGGGAAATCGGGGACGCGATTCACGCGATCGTGGACCAGAAAGAAAAGGGACACCGCATCAACGAACCGGATTTCGTGGCGCCTTCGCGGACCATGGTTTTTATCGGCGGTTAGAAACGCCGAAGATAACAACGGCAAAAGGCAAAGGATTAGCGGCCGAGGTCGCGGAGCTGATCAGGAATCTGACGCGCAAAGACTTGGCAGAAATTCTGATTTATGATGTTGGCAAGCGAACCCAAGCGAGGCGCAATGGCGGATGAAGACTCGAAATATTTTTCGCTGACCGAAGCGGAGCGGTTGCGCGTCCAGCTCGAACCCATTCTGATTGAAGCGATGGAATCACGCCGCAAGATGTCCGACGTGGACGATAAAATCACGGCGCTGGCCGAGAAAATTTCGCGGTCAGGCGGGCTCTCCGTGTCGTATGAAAAAGCGGCCAGACGACGGCTCGAGCGGAATCGCCTGGAGGAAGGAATTCAATCGGCGCTCGAGCGGATTATTGAGACCGGGTGCGTGGTGAAGGATCTTGACGTTGGGCTGCTCGATTTCCCGGCGCGCATCGACGATCAGGACGTTTATCTTTGCTGGAAACTTGGCGAGGATCGAATTCGATTTTACCACCGGCAGGACGAGGGTTTTTCGGGACGCAAGCCGATCGATCCGCGCGACCGCGGCCACAGTAATCCCATCCAGTAATTTCCTGAATTTCAATCGGCTCGACTTGGATGCGTTTCTTTGCCTGAATCTCTCACACGCTAAAGGATGTTTGTGACGCAATCTCCAGAAAATCGATTGAAGGATTCGGCGAGCCCGTACCTGCGGTCGGCGGCGCACCAGCCGATCGATTGGCATGAGTGGGGCGCGGAGGCATTTGCGCGCGCGCAGACGGAAAATAAGCCGATCCTGTTGGATATTGGCGCGGTGTGGTGCCATTGGTGCCATGTGATCGACCGCGAGAGCTACGAAAATCCTGAGATTGCGGCGATGATCAACAAATTCTACGTGGCGGTGAAAGTCGATCGCGATGAGCGGCCAGACGTGGATGCGCGGTACCAGTCCGCGATCAGCGCGATTTCGGGACAGGGCGGGTGGCCACTGACGGCATTTTTGACGCCGGAAGGCAAACCGTTTTTCGGCGGAACGTATTTCCCGCCGGAAGACGCGATGGGGCGGCCGGGATTCAAGCGCATTTTGATGGGCGTGGCGGAATCGTTCAAGACGCGGCGCGCGGAAGTGGATACATCAGCGCAAGCACTGGAGGAAGCCGTGGCGAGAGCGGAAGTTTTCAAGACCGCGCGCGGTGAATTCGATGCCGGAGTGGCGGACTCAGTGATCGAATCGGCGCTGAGCCTGTTCGATGCGAAACATGGCGGCTTCGGACAGGCGCCGAAGTTTCCTCATGCGAGTGCTACGGATTTGCTGCTCGAGCGTTATCAGTCCTCCGGCGACAAGAACCTGCTACAGGTGGCCGAGCGCACGCTGACGGGCATGACGCAAGGTGGCGTGTACGATCAGGTAGCGGGCGGATTCCATCGCTATTCGGTGGACGAACGCTGGTGCGTGCCGCACTTCGAAAAAATGACCTATGACAATTCCGAGTTGCTGAAAAATTACCTGCACGGGTATCAGGTCACCGGAAATCCGCTGTTTCGCGAAACGGCGGAAGGAATTATCTCGTGGGTAGATGCGGTGCTGTCGGATCAGGAGCGCGGCGGATTCTACGGGAGCCAGGACGCGGATCAAACTCTAGATGACGACGGCGATTATTTTACGTGGACGCTGGCGGAAGTTCGCGCGGTGCTGACACCCGAAGAGTTGCGCGTTGCGGAACGCTACTACGACGTGAAGCCGCACGGCGAGATGCATCACAATCCCGCGAAAAATGTGCTGTGGGTGGCGAGCGACCTGCAAACGATTTCGCGAGAATTGAAAATCAGCGAAGCGGATACGAAGTTGCTGCTGGCGAGCGCCAAAGGGAAACTGTTGACGGCGCGGCGGGAGCGGCGTCCCGTGCCGGCGATCGACACAACGATGTACGTGGCGTGGAATGCGATGTTCGTTTCGGCGTATCTCGAAGCGGCGCGCGTTCTGGGGCGTGACGACTGCCGTGACTTCGCCGTGAGGACGCTGGACCGCCTGCTTGCGGAGGCGTGGGAAGAATCGAAGGGATTTTTGCATCGCGTGGGGGGGCCGCGCCTCGAAGGATCGCTCGACGACCA
>Ga0302325_10012088_pt1 | contig 18559 bp, 18 predicted proteins | sample Palsa_T0_2_FD_201948 | JGI IMG/M metagenome (GOLD analysis project Ga0302325, IMG submission 201948) | Peat permafrost microbial communities from Stordalen Mire near Abisko, Sweden - Palsa_T0_2 | ecosystem: Environmental > Terrestrial > Soil > Palsa > Peat permafrost | place: Sweden: Abisko...
CTATCTCTGCGGCAACCCGCAGATGACCGAGAACATGAAAGGCTTGCTCAAGCGCGTAGGCTTCGAGAAAGAATCGGTGAAAGAGGAGCTCTACTGGCCCGCGGAGAAGACCGCCGCTACCTAGAAGCGGCGCGCAGCCTTCTTCATGGCGCCGCCTCGCCGCATCGAGACAGTCTTGTGGCCGCCAGCGAAACCTTCGGTAGTAAGATAGGGATTATTATGCCAACCGCAGTAGAATTGGTGACATTCGAAGATCTTGAGCGACTGCCCGAAGAAGCCGGCAAGACGGAATTGCTGGATGGAGAACTCATCCAAATGCCACCTGCAAAACGCCGCCATGGTAAAACCTCGGGACGATTATTCTTGCGGCTTTCGCAATTAGTAGCGGTCTTGAGTTCTGTCGGCGGCGCCTCAGCGATCGGCGAAGTCGAGGTGGAAATGGGATACAAGATCGGCAGGAGTCCCGATTCCTGGCTCATTCCCGATGTGAGTGTCACGCATCCCGGTCAACCCGGCGACGACTATTACGAGGGTGCCCCTCTGATCGCCATCGAAATCATGTCCGAATCGAATACCCCTGGAAAGATAGACCGCAAGATCGAAAAGTATCTGGCGAACGGCGGACAGGAAGTCTGGGTGTTCTATAGCGAAACGCGCCGCGTGCTCACCCATTTTGCCGGACGGGACGAAGTAGAGGTGGGACGGGCACACATCCGGTCGCGAGTGCTTCCTGAAGTCAGTGGAATCCCCCTCGCGGAGATCTGGTAGATAGGTTTTTACGAAAATCGCGCTGGGTCGCGGAAAACAAATAGCTTATCTGGGTTCATTGGGGCTCGCAATGTACGTTTGACTCAGCTCGGAAACCAGTCACGGTACCGTTCGCGCACAGGCCCACGGGCCCGCCGCTGCGCCTTATGGTGTATGCTTTCTAAGACCCCCTATGCGGCAAATATTGATTAGCAGTTCCCTGGTGGCGATTCTTTCGTTCACCGTTTTCATGACTGAGCGGAAGGCGAATTCCGCCCCTCAATCCAAATCTAAAGCGGCAGCAGCCAAAATTGTGACCGCTGCAACCTATGGCAACGCGGACGCCATCACTGAAGAGGAAATGAAGATATACGATTACTTCCTCGCGTCCGATCAGCTCGAGGGTCGAAACCTTCCTTCGCGCGGCTACGACACAGCGGCGCTATACGTAGCCAGTCATCTGGCGGAATGGGGCCTGAAGCCGGGCGGCAGCACAACCGGGACAAATGGTCCGCTGCAACCTTACTTCATGCCATTCGAATTGGTCAGCAAGCAGATTGTGCCGGAGGAAACCAAGGCTTCGCTTACCGCCCCAGCGGCCGGCGCTGGCGGTGGTGGTAGACGTGGCGGTGGGGGAGGCGGCGGTGGCGGCGGTCGAGGCGCGCGGGGCGGCGGCGGAGCCGCGGCCGGTCCACGCACCACGGATTTCGAGTACACCAAAGAATGGTCGGTGGTTGCCGCGGGCCGCGGAGGACCGCAGATGGATACGCTGCAACTGAACGCCGGTATGGTTTTTGTGGGTAACGGCTACGTCGTCAACAAGACCAAGACGGACCCCTACCAAGGGCTCGACGTGAAGGGCAAGGTCGTCATCGTTGCCGGTCTGCCCGCCGAGCTGGCGGCGCAACAGGCGGCCGCGGCTGCGGCGGCTGGCCGAGGCGGGCGCGGCGGCGCCGGTGGTGGCGGTGGCGCGGCTGCCGAGAATCCTCTGGGCGCGGATTGCACCGACTTTTTGACGCCGGAACAGGCTGCGGCCAAAAATGGCGCCGTGGCAGCGATCACGATTGCAAGTTTTCAGCAGCTGAGCGCCATGGACAATCCGAATGCCGGCGGTGGTTTTGGCCGTGGCGGAGGCGGCGGGGGCGGCCGCGCAGGGCTGAACGGTCCCAACTATCAAGTGACGAAGTTCCGGCAGACGCCGGCGTGCCCCGCAGTCCCGGCGATCACGGCCGGTTTGGAGATGACCAATGCGATTTTCCAGGGCGAAAAGCTATCCGGGGCGCAGGTCTTCTATGCCAACGGCTCGAACACGAAAGAGGATTCGTTCGCGCTGAACGCGGAAAAGAAATTCAACCTGCATATCCAGGTTCACTCGGAACCCAATCACGCCGAGAATGTCGTGGGCATCCTCGAAGGCAGCGACCCGGTGCTGAAGAACGAGTACGTCGTAATGAGCGCGCACCTCGATCACATCGGCCTGAGCGCGCCCCTTCCCGACGGCCACAACGTCAACAATGGCGCGGATGACGATGGTTCCGGTTCCACCGGCTTGCTGGGTATCGCCAAGGCTTATGCGGAAGGCGCGGCCAAGGGCATGCGGCCCAAGCGCAGCATCATCTTCCTGTGGAACGCCGGCGAGGAAAAGGGCCTGTGGGGTTCGCAATACTTCAACGAGTTCCCCTTCCTCGATCTGAGTAAGGTGGTGGCCGACCTGAACATGGACATGATCGGGCGCACCAAAGGGCCCGGCTATACGGATTCGAACGCGCAGCACATGCTGGTAGATCCGGGCGAAGTCTTAGTGGTGGGCCCGGACATCAGCAGCGACGACATGGAAAAGACTATCGAAACCGTCAACGGGAATTATCAGAAGATGAAGCTGAATCATTTCTATGACGTCACTGCGCCCGACGCCACTCACGATAATCTAGGTCCGCAACCACGAGGCCAGCGCATCTTCTACCGCAGCGATCACTACAATTTCGCCAAGATGGGAATCCCCATCGCTTTCTTCACGGTAGGACTGCACCCGGACTATCATCAACCCACGGATACGCCGGAGAAGATCGACTATAAAGAAATACAGGTAGTATCGAAGACCGTGGCCGCGGTGGGCTGGGTGCTTGCCACACAGCCGGGCCGTCCGCAGTTGAAGAGCAATCTACCCGAGTTGTTGGTCAAGGACATGAAGACGGCGAAGGATCAGGGCTGGGGCAAGATCACCCCCGTGATGGCGCCGTTGCCCGGCGAACCATACTAGCAGCGCCCGGAGTGCTCAGTCATGCCTGGCCCTCCCGGGCGCTGTTAGCCCTCGCGCATGCCGGCAAACAGCGCCCCATTTTCGCGCAAGATCCGCTCTGTATCCGCCGGGTCGGGTTCAATACTGAACTCGCCTCGCTGATGCGTCCCGCCGAGCAGGATTCCGTCTCGCCGCGGAAACATATAAATGTCATTAGGACCGCCCGTCATGTAATCCACCTCGGGCTGGGGCAGTAGAAATGAGAGTTGCCCGCGCACCGGGACCAATTCCTTGTCATGAAAGAGCGCTCGCGCGCCCAGACCGGTGCAATTAAAGATCAGGGTCTCGCGAACCGATATCAGTTGCCGGGCCTCGCGAAACTCCCGCACCCAAATCCGCCCGCCCGCCAGGTAAAAATCCCGCATGAGGGCATTCAAGTATATGGCGGGCTCAATCAGCATCGAGTAGCGCCGGTAGGCGTACGGCACGTCGAACGGATGCTCGTCGGGCGAGAGCTGTTTCGCATCCGGATACAGGGGCTCGATTTGGCTATACGGACTATCCGGAGGCGCCGGATTCAAAGCCGAATCACGTGAGAGCAAATAATAAGGCAGCCACCGCACGCCGTAGGTTTCGCCCACCATCGATTGATAGCGGCGAAAGGCGAAGCGGCCCGCCTCGCCGAACTGCCGGTTGAATTCCGGCGTCACGCGCGTATGATCGTAAACAGTGACAGGGTCCCAAAGCCCGCCCGCAATGTTCGACGTGGTATCCGGCGGCATCGCTTTGGCATAAATGGACACGGTATATCCGCGCTGTTGTAGAAGCCGCGCGGTGGAAAGGCCCACAACGCCGCAGCCGATGACGGCGCATTGGCGCGTCTCAACCTTGGCCGCTTCGGCAACGGCAAGTTGCGCCGTGCCCCACGAAAGCGTAATCCCCGCGCCCCCGTGGCCATAATTGTGGATCACGGTTTTGCCGTCGAGTTTTTCGCCGCGCACCACAAAGCCCGAGGGGCGATAAGGACGCAGGCCGACGACAGTTCGAATCACCCGCTCGGGCGCGACGCGGACGGGCGCCAGCCGCGCAACCGGTGACGCATTAGCAGCGCGACGCGTGGCGTGTCCGGCCAGCAGCCCTGCAGTTACTCCTAGAAATTGCCGGCGCGACCTATGCATTGCATACAATCCTAAACGAATTTGGGCGCTACTCGCTTGGATTCGACGCAAAGAAACTGAGATTGACCTAGAAAAATCGCTAGGGGTTTAAGGACTCGGAATGTTACGAATGTTCGGCCCTGGCTAATTATACAGAGATCCGTGATAGCCGCCGCCACCGTAGCCGCCGTCGTGTCCACCGCCGCCGTGATGCCTGTGATTATCGGGGCCTTAGTTGCTCGAGGTGGTGGTCCCGCCGCCATCCGTCCCGTTAAGCGTGCTGTTGGCCGTGGTCCACAGGCCAGCGATGCCGTCTGAGGCTTGATAAAACAACCCGCAGCTAATTAACGCGATTAGCGCTGTGATGAGGCAGTATTCCGCAAGGTCCTGCCCCTGGTCGTTCCTCCCCACATCCGCCAGCTTCTGGAACATTCTCAGTATCACTTTGGTTCCTAATCTAGTCGGTATAGTTCTCTTAAGAATACCTTCTCTTTGGTTATCAGACCTCAAGCTTTTCCCCTATAGCGCCGATAAGCACCTTAGATAAGCATGTCAACCCTGCCAGCAACCTCCAACCTCGGCGAAATGGTATGGGAGATGCCGCCGCTTATTCTTCACCCTTTTAACGAGCGCGTCTCGCCCGCAATGCTGCTGGAGAACTCCAAGGCAGCCTTGATGCTGTCGGGCCTGATCGCAAGCGAAGGGATGGACCTCAACGAGCTGAAGCGGCGTTTGTTGACTGGGCGCTATTCCGAAATCCGCATGCTGTTTTTCCTCGGAAAAGACATCTTCCGCTGGATTGGCCAGTGCCTCGAGATTGCGCAGCGAAGACCCGAACTGGAGTCCGCCGGCCTAGAAAGGCAAAGCTTCGCTGGAATGCTGTCGGTCGCGCCGCCCACCGCGGTACGGGAGAAGTTGATCGGCTGGGGGGTCCACGATTACCCCGCCGTGTTCGCTCGCGCCATCGGCTTGAATACGCTATTCGCCGAGCCGCCGGAGTTTGCGTCGCTGGCCGAGGATTTTCTGCGCCATTATCACACCGTCGCCAGCTCGCTGTATCGGACATTCATGGAATCCGAGCCGCACCGGGTGATCGGCGCAAAGAACTTCCCGTTCGACCTATACGCGTCCAGCGAATACACCAAAATACTGGAAGCGGAATGGAGCGGCAAGTAAGTAGGGCGGACCCCCTGGTCCGCGGCCGACCCCCCGGTCGGCCTGCCCGGACCTACATAAATCTGCTTTTACCGGCGAAGAGCGGGTCCAGGGGGACCCGCGCGGACCAGGGAGTCCGCCCTGGGGTCCGCCCCACTTCTGCCGCAGGATATACTGGCCGTAAGCCGGATGCCAAAAGATCTCGCGTTACAGATTTTCCTAAGCGCCGCGCTCATTTCGCTCGTGCCTCCGCTGGCTCCGAGCCAAACGCCGGTTTTCGAAGCTGCGTCGGTCAAACCCGGTACGCCAGCCCAAATGCCCGCCGGCTCGCGAGTGAAGTCCACGGGTACCAGAGTTACCGAAGACCCCGGACGAATCACCTACCAAAACGCCCCGCTCATGCGTGTTCTTGTGCGGGCCTACGATGTGAAACGGCGCCAGATCAATGGACCCGCATGGCTCGATACCGAGGGATACGATATCGTGGCCACCCTTCCCGCTGGCGCTTCCAAAGATCAAATCCCCGCCATGCTACAGAACCTGCTGGCGGAAAGATTCAAGATGACGGTGCACGTGGAGAACCGGCCGGAACGCGTCTACGCTCTCACGGTTGGCAGGGGCGGCCCGCGCCTCAAGGAATCCAAAGAAACAGAGCCCGCCGGCGTGTCGTTTGACCGCGAAGGACATATCGAATTTATCGGCTACACGCTTACCGGGTTCGCCGATGCCCTGACGAATCTTCTGGATAGGCCAATCGTCGATGCCACCGGTCTGCAAGGCCACTATGACATTGCCACCCATCTGGACGCTCCTTCATTGAAAGATCCCTCGCAAGACGCGGCCGATCCTGCGCCTTCGATCTTCACCGCCATGCAGGATCTCGGACTCAAGTTAGAAGCCAAGGACGGGGCCGTCAAATACATCGTCGTCGACAAAGCCGAGAAGGTTCCCACGGCGAATTAATGGGCAAGCTAAAGCATGCCCCACCTCGATATAATCTTGTATACCGATGCCTGAAGTCCGCCACTCCGTGTGCGCGCTCGATTGCCCCGACTGCTGCTCGCTGCTGGTCAACGTGGAAGACGGCCGCGGCTCGAAGTTGCGTGGCAATCCGGCGCATCCCGTCACGCGCGGATTTCTCTGCGGCAAAGTAGCCCGGTATCTCGAACGCGAGTATCATCCGGACCGGCTGCTCTACCCGCAGCGCCGCATCGGCCCCAAAGGCGAAGGCCGCTTCGCGCGAATCTCGTGGGATGATGCGCTCGATGAAATCGCCGCGCGTCTTCGAACCACCGCCGCCGCGTTCGGACCGGAATCGATTCTACCGTACAGCTATGCCGGCACCATGGGATTGCTGAATTTCGGCGGAATGGATCGCCGCTTCTTCCATCGCCTGGGCGCATCGCGGCTCGACCGCACCATCTGCTCCACCGCCGGCATGGCGGGCATGACCGCAGCGCTCGGCGTCCGCTATGCAACCGAGCCCGAGCAGTTCCCACATGCCAAGCTGATCATCGCCTGGGGCGCCAACATTTTGGGCACGAGCGTCCATCTGTGGCCCTTCATCGTCGAAGCGCGGCGCAACGGCGCGAAGTTTTACGTAATCGACCCGCACCGCAACCGCACCGGCGCGGCCGCCGACAAGCATATCTTCATCAATCCAGGCAGCGACGCCGCCCTGGCTCTGGCTATGATGCATGTCATCATCGGCGAGAACCTGCATGACGCGGATTACGTCGCACGTTATACCGATGGTTTCGATGGTCTGCGCGAACGCGTTCGCGAATGGACGCCGCAGCGCGCATCTCAGCTCACGGGCATCGCCGCCGAAGAGATCGCCGCGCTGGCGCGCGAGTATGCCACCACCCGTCCCGCCGTCATCCGCCTCAACTATGGCGTGCAGCGCAGCGAGCGCGGCGCCATGGCGGTACGCACCATCGCGCTTCTGCCGGCATTGGTCGGGTCGTGGAAAGAGATTGGCGGCGGCATCCAGCTTTCCACCTCGCAGGCGTTTCATCTGAACAGGGCGGGCCTCGAGCGCGAAGATCTGCAACAGATACCGCTCGGCCGCGCCGCGCGCCTCGTCAACATGACGGAGCTAGGCGCCGCGCTCACCTCGCTCGCCGGACATCCTGTAAAAGCCATGGTGGTCTACAACTCCAACCCCGCCGCCATCGCCCCCAATCAGAACGCGGTGCTGGCCGGACTGCGCCGCGACGACCTGTTCACCGTAGTGTTGGAGCAGTTCCAAAACGATACCGCCGACTACGCCGATATCCTGCTGCCCGCCACCACGTTTCTTGAGCACACCGACCTCTACTTTGCGTACGGCCACTATTATTTGCAGCTTGCCCGTCCCGCGCTTCCGGCGCCAGGTGAAACCAAATCGAATGTAGAAGTCTTCCGCCTGTTGGCCCAACGCATGGGCTTCGACGACGCGTGCTTCCGCGACTCGGAAGACGACATGATCCGCACTCTGCTCGATTCGCAGCATCCGTTCGTCAAGGGCATCACGCTCGAAGAGCTCGATCGCGAGCATTTCGTCCGTTTGCGGATGCCCAGTCCGTTCCGGCCCTTCGCCGAGGGCAATTTCGGGGCGTACCCTGGTCAACCCTCCGACGGAAAGTGCCATTTCAACGCCGAGAAGCTGGACTATACTCCTCCCCTGGAATCCCGCCACGGCGACGCCGGGCTGCGCCGTGACTACCCGTTTGAACTGATTTCCCCTAAGAACCACGACAGCATGAACTCCACTTTCGGCCATCGCGATGCGGTCGACCGCGAGACGGCTACGCTGCATCTGAACGGCGAAGACGCGGCCCGGCTCGGCATCCAGGAACACGATCAGGTGCGGGTATTCAACGGCCGCGGCTCATGCGTGCTATCCGCGGCCGTCGACGGCGCGGTGCAGCCGGGCGTGGTCTGCGCGCCATCCGTCCGCTGGACCAAGCGTGCGCCCGGCAAGCGCGGCGTGAATGCGCTGACTTCGGAACGCCTGACCGACGCCGGCGGCGGGCCCACATTTTATAGCTGCCTCGTTCAAGTGGAGCGAATCGGAGACTGAATCGGAAACTAATGCCTAAAGCACAATGGCCCGTCGCCGCGGTCGCCGCAACCCTCGCACTGGCGCCCGTGGGGTGCAATAGAGAACACAAGGTCACGGTCAGAGAAACCGTGGAAGAAGCTCCGGCCAAGGCCCTGATTCCCGCGGTAGTCAACATGGGCGACCCCAAACAGGAAAAGCAGTTGGTCAACGGCTTCTATGGGATTGAAGCCAACGCCTGGCGCTGGACCGCCAAAGACTTCACCGTCTCCCTACGGACTCCCGCGGGATCGGCCACGCAAGGCGCGATCCTCGACTTCGCGCTTTCTATTCCGCAGGTGACCATCGACAGACTCCGGAGCGTCACGCTTTCGGCCTCCATCGATGGAACCCCGCTCGCGCCCGAAACATACGCGCACGACGGCCAGTACGAATACAAGCGTGAGGTTCCTTCTAACCTGCTTACGGGTAACGCCGTGCGCGTGGAGTTCCATCTGGATAAATCGATGCCGCCCTCCGGCGGCGACGCGCGCGAATTAGGCATTGTGGCGCGGAGCGTAGGGCTCGAAACGAAATGATGCGCGCACAGCGCGCCGATGCGGTGCTCAAGCAGGCCGCCTGGTGGACCGTCCCTTCGTTGATCTGTCTGCTGGTTCACTGGCAAGGTTTCACCGCCTGGTTCCGCGCCGACGATTTCGCCTGGCTCTCCAATTTCAACACCGTTCAAAGCTTTCACGATCTGCTGGTGGCGCTATTCACGCCGCGCGCGCAGGGGACCATCCGCCCCTTTAGCGAGCGCGCATTCTTCATGATCGGCTATGGTCTGTTCGGCCTCGATTCCCTTCCCTTCCGCATCGTCATCTTCGCAACCCAGTTCGCCGCCCTGGCTCTTACCGCGCTGGTTGGCGCCAAGCTGACCGGCAGCCGCGCCGTAGGGTTTTGCGCCGCGCTGCTATGGACCGTCAACAGCACCACCGTCCAACCTCTGGCCTGGGCTTGCGTCTACAACGAGGTGATGTGCGCCTTCTTCCTGCTGCTGGCGTTCTTTTGCCTGCTATGCTACATCGAAACCGGCGCCCGGCGTTACAAAATCTGCGAATGGGTGGCATTTATTCTGGGCTTCGGCGCGCTGGAATTGAACGTGGTCTACCCGGCCCTGGCTGCGGCCTACGCGCTGCTTTGTGCGCGCAGATTCTTTCGCGGCACCCTGCCCATGATAGGGGTATCCATCGCTTACACCATCGTGCACACCCGGGTTGCGCCTCTGCCTGCCACCGGCGACTACGCTATGCATTATGGCGCCTCTATGCTGCGCACGCTGGCGGTCTACTGGGCCTGGTCCGTCGGTCCGGTGTATCTCGAATCCCCACTACACATCGGGCGGTGGATGCTACTCGCCGGCATCGCGGTGCTTTCCGCCGGCCTCCTGGTATTCCTGGCGCTCCGTCTGCGCGCGGGCTATCGCGCCGCGCTATTCTGCGTCGTCTGGTATCTGGTGACATTAGCGCCTATGCTGCCGTTGCGCGGCCACGTCACCGAGTATTATCCATTCATCCCAGTAATCGGGCTGGCTTGGCTGGGCGCGTGGGGACTTGTGGAAGCCTGGCGGCGCGGCCCCAGTGGGCGGGCGGCAGCCGTTGCGCTGGCGGCGCTCTATGCGGCGATGGTCTCGCCCAGGACAGTGAGCGCGTCGCAGTGGAACCATGATCTAACCATCAAATCCCGCGATCTGGTGGAAGGCGTGGCTCGCGCGGGCGAACTGCACCCCGGCAAAGCGATTTTGCTTTACGGCGCCGATAGCGACCAGTTCTGGAACGTAATTCGCGACAAGGCCTTCCCGCTGATCGGCATGAACAACGTGTATCTGGCGCCGGACAGCGAGAAATCGATCGTGCAACCGGCGAGCTGGGGTCGCGTGGAAGACTTCGTCCTTGACCCGGGAGTGGTTAGCGCCGCGCTGGACCACGATCAACTCCAGGTATACGATGTCCGCGGCGCCATTCTGCGAAACATCACGGCGAAGTACGCGGATGTTCCGCGCGCAAACGGACTGCCGCTGCGCGTCAGCGCTTCCGATCTATTGACCGCCTGGCTGCTCGGGCCGGACTGGTACGGGCTGGAACAGGACCATCGCTGGATCGGCAAGCGCGCTACTTTACGTATGGGCGCCCCCCGCGAGCCGGGGAAGAAGCTCTATCTCACCGGATACTCGTCGGACATTTTGGGCCCCGTGGATGTCACGGTGACGGTGGATGGCGCGACGTTACCTCCGCAAACCGTGCGTCCGGGACCGTTCGAAGCGGCCTTTCCTCTGCCTGATTCGGTGGTGGGGAAAAGCGAAATGCGCGTGGCCGTAGAAGTGGGCCGGACGTTTCGGGCGGGAAGCGATCCGCGCGACCTGGGCTTATCGTTCGGCACATTCGAAGTGCGCTAGAGGCTTTGCCCCACAAGTCACTGCGGCGTAGCTGCTTTCAATCCGGCGGCGCGGGCCTCGATCTTGGCAGCTTCCGCCAAGCGCTCGGTCTTGCGCAACAGCGCGGCGTAATTGCGCAGCGTCTTGGTCAGAACTCCGACCTCGCCGACGTTGGCGCGGCCGGGCAAATGAGGAATGCGCTCGGCCATGGTAATGGCCCGCAGATAGACGCGCTCCGCAGCGGCGTTATCGTCCTTGCCTTCGAGCGAGAGCGCCAGGTTGTTCATGCTCTGCACGGACGCCTTTTCACGAATCGCCAGCGAGCGTTGATAAAGCGGCGCGGCCTTCGCGAACTTCTCCTGCGACGCGTAAACTACCGCAAGATTGTCGAGCGACGGGGCCAACTCAGGATCGTCCGGCTCAAGCGTCGCTTCCCAGATGGGCAGCGACCGTTCGTATAGCGGTTGCGCATCCGCGAAGCGCTTTTCCAGGTAGTAAACCATGGCGAGGCGGTCGAGATAAGTGGCTACATTCTCGTGGCTGGGACCGTAAAGACTTTCCTCGATGGAGATTTCCTGCCGCAGCGGCGCTTCGGCGGCTGGAAAGTCGGATTGCTTCATGTAGACGCCCACCAGCGCATCCATCGGCCCAATCAGCTGGGGCGCCAGCGCGCCCAGATTCTTCTCTATGACGGAAATCGCGCGGCGCAGATTCGGCTCAGCTACCGCGAAGCGTTTCCGGCTGATATAAAAACCGGCCAGATCGGAGCAATCGTGCGCCAAATCCAGATCGTTCACGCTTTTGGATTTCTCGCGAACCGAAATGACGCGCAGGTAGTCCACTTCGGCCTCGGCGTCTTTGTGCATCGCGGCATAGAGCACGGCCAGGGATTTAAGATCGGGGATGAGATCGCTGCTATTGGCCCCGGTGGCTTTTTGGTTAATCGCTAGCGAGCGCTCGTATTGTTTTTGGGCATCGGGGTTGCGGCCCTCGGCGCGGTAAAGGGCGGCGAGAGCGTCCAGGTAGCCGGTGAGACTGACGTCTTCCGGACCGGTGGCTCTCTCCTGCACCACCAGGGCGAGAGCGAGTACCGGCTCGGCTTGGGCGTAGTTGCCTTGCGCGACCAGTTTGGCGCCCTTCTGGCGAAGGTCGGCAGCGTCATCCGTTTGCGCGGAGGCGCCCGCGAGCGCGATAAGCAACATCAATACAATACGGACCATAAGTATTCGCGCTCACCCATGCCGGCGCATCCACAATTATTAAAGCAAATGAAAGGTCATATAGATAGCGGCCTGAGTGGTGACCGGTTTGCCATTGAGCGTACCGGGGTGAAAAGTCCATTTCATGACCGCTTCGATGGCCTTCTCGTCGAGACCCAAACCGACGCCCCTTACCACCCGCGGGTTCATGACTTTGCCCGTGGGGTCGACCTCGATGTAGAGCACGACCTGGCCCGAGAAGCGGGCCTTGCGGGCCTCGTCCGAATACTCCGGATCTTCCTGGTGGATCACTCTGGGGTACGTCACGCCGCCGCGGCCGGGAGTGTATACGCCGAAGCCGTTGCCGGGCCCCGCGCCGCCGCCATTTCCCGAACCCACGCCGCCGCCTTTGCCGCTGCCGATGCCGCCGCCGGAACCGGTCCCGTTCGAGGGAGGACCCAGCTTGCCCAACGGGTCGCCGTAATTAGGCAGATTCACGTTGGGCATAAGGGCGTCGGGAGGCGCGAGAATCGAGGCGTCCATCACCAGCTTCGGCTGCGGATTGTTGATAACCGCGGAGGGCGGCACAAACTGGCGCGGAGCGAGCTTTGGGAGCTTGCCTTTATTGGCCGGCAGCGGGGAACGGTCGCCGCCCCCTCCCCCGCCCTGATGCACAGCGGGTTTGGGAACATTGACTTCCGAGGGAATGATGAGCGGGACCACCTGTTGGAGCTGCTTCTGCACGGTCTTGGAAGAGAGCGCCGTGAAGACCAGAAGCACAATGGCGCACTGAACGCCGGTCGACATCAGAAACGATTTTTTCTGACGCCCGTAGAGTCCCCAAATGTCCTTCACCGCGACTGGCTGTGAGGTCAGCTGGAGTGGAGGCAATTGGGGCGGATGGATGAGTTCCTTGAAACTCTCGAAGAGGGTTTTGTAGAAAGGCTGCCCGGAATCGGTAAGCAGGAGACGGGAAAGATGATCGTCTGGCATAGGTTCCACCGATATGCTAGATATCTAGCATATACTGCTAGAAAAATAGCATCGAGGGCGGAGTTTGTCAAGAGTGCCGGGCGTGCAACAGTGTGGCCGCATCGCGGCCCACTGAAGCTTGCCGCCATGCCGAAAACTGTCTGCACGTTATGCCCGGCGGCATCGTTGAAGACTTGCAGGGGGCCGCGATGCGAGACTTACCTACGATCTCGGTGATAGCCACGTCTTTAGCGGTCCTAGGGTTTGCACAGGTGTTGGCCGGTAATGCGGCGGCAGCGCCCGTTCCAGCTGCGCAGGGTGGGGCCGCCCAGCCATCTACCGGGAAGCCGCTGACCTTCGAAGCGGCATCCGTGAAACCGGCGGCGCCACTGGGCGAGGGAACGCCGACGGCTGACGGCAAGATAATTACGAAGAAGGCAGCTACGAAGAAGGGAGGGCAGCCGAGCGGCGGCCCAGGCACTTCGGATCCTGGACGGATTTACTATCCTTGGATGAGCCTAAAGCAACTCCTTATGAAGGCCTACGACGTGGAGAACCATCAGATCGTGGGGCCGGGCTGGCTGCCTACGGAGAGGTTCGACATCGTCGCCACCATGCCGGCCGGCGCCACTCAGGAACAGCTCCGGGAGATGCTGCGGAACCTGCTCGCCGAAAGGTTCCTATTGAAGGTCCATCGCGAAACCAAAGATCTCCCTATATTTGCCCTGGTGGTGGGAAAGAATGGGCCGAAGCTGAAGGAGTCGGCGGATGTCCCTCCGAAGGAGGGCCCGATTCCCAGGCCATCGGGGCCACAGAAAGTTGGAGCCGACGGATTTCCGGAAATGCCGGACTTGGCCGACCGCGTTGGCATCTTCTTTGCCGGTGGAGGCGCTGCCCGTTTCCGCGTGATCTTCCAGCGCCAGACCATGCAGGATCTTGCGGAGGAGCTCCCCACCCGATTCCTTCCCGGATTTGGGCCGTTGGTTAGCCGGCCAGTAAAGGATGAGACGGGCCTCAAGGGGAAGTACGATTTCACTCTGACCTTCGGGCCGGAGGGAGCGTTGCGAGCGACTGCCTCCAGCCAGCCGGAGACGAGCCCGCTTCCCGATATCTACGCCGCCATCCAGTCGCAGCTCGGGCTCAAACTGGAACCGAAAAATGGGCCCGTGGAGCTGATCGTCGTCGACCATGCTGAGAGGACGCCTACCGGGAACTAGCGGGGGACTGCGGCTCGCATAATACAGCGCCCCGTAGCCGGCGCCGCTGACGCCGGGCGGCCCGCACCCGCGGCGCCCTCCGCGTGCTAAGACGTTGGGCGTGTAGCTACACATTTAGCGTTATACCATTGTCGGGATGATTCGGTTGATTGGGACCCGGTGAAAGCGCTGACTAACCAGCGCAAACACGGCGTCACCTTCGACGACGCAATGCAGATTTTTGACGATCCGCACGCCTTGTTCGAGCAGGACCGCACCGTCGGGGGCGAACTTCGCTGGCAGGCGATCGGCCTAGTTGGCGGAGTGGCCCACCTGCTCGTAGTCCACACCGTTTGTGAAGAAGGCGAAGACGAAATTGTCCGTCTGATCTCAGCCCGCTGAGCCACCCGGAAGGAGCGAAATCGCTATGACGAAACTCGTGCGCAAAACGTTGGCTGACAGCCCGATGACGCCCGCCCGGCAACGCAAGTTCTCCCGGCTCGCGGAACGCCCGGATTCGGAAATCGATTTTTCAGACATTCCGCCGCTCAAAGAGAGCTTCTGGAAAAACGCCGTCCGCAATCCTTTCTACCGGCCGGTGAAGCAGCAACTCACGGTGCGTCTGGACTCCGATGTGGTGGCTTGGCTCCGCCATCAGGGTAAAGGTTATCAGACCCGACTGAACAGTATGCTGCGGGATGCGATGCTGAAAGACATCAAGAAGAGCGCCTGATCTGGATCGATCCAGTCCGGACCGCCCTGCATCTGGATCCGGCGGGTCGAAAGACCTGTACTGTGACATCGACCAGGGTCACGTTGGTCGCGGTAAATCGGCCGCTGGGGTGCCCGGCGATCGCGGTAAAGATCCCCTTCAAGCGTTGGCCGAATGGAGGTCGATGCTCGAGCAGCGCCTCGACCATAGGAAGGAATTTCCGGGCATCCGGGTGTATTTCGATTTCGAACTCGACCCGGCGCAATTTGCCGGCACGGGCGCGGACGGCACGCCCGGACCGGCCCCCAGCTATGCCGATCTATTTGAGACGGCACTGCGGGAGCAGCTTGGCTTGCGGCTGGAAAAGCGCAAGGCGCCGCTGGATATTACGGTGATCGACCGCGCATCCAAGCCGACGGAGAACTAGAGTTTAGACCGCGCGGCGTGCCATGCGGCGGCCTCTGGGGCCGAAACTTCGTATATGCCGCTGCGGCTGTGGCGGAGTGAACGGCATGACGATTACGCCATTGACCATCCTCTGCTCGCGAGCCACTTCGGCCGGCACTTCACGGCGCACCAGCTTGGTGGCGATGATCCGTTCGATGCGCGCGATCTCGGCGCGCTCACCGCGTGAGGCGAAAGTGGACGCGGTGCCGGTGGCTCCGGCCCGTCCGGTACGGCCGGCGCGGTGGATGAAGTCTTCGGGCGCCTGCGGCAAATCGTAATTCACCACGTGCGCGATGCCTTCCACATGAATGCCGCGAGCCGCGATATCGGTCGCCACAAGCACGCGATAGTATCCATCCTGGAAGCCGCTCAGCGCCTGGTTGCGCTGGTTTTGCGTGCGGTTGCCATGGATGGCCGCCGTCTTGAAGCCGCCTAAGGCCAGCTTCTTTGCCAGCTTATCGGCGCCGTGCTTGGTGCGCGCGAAAACCAGGAACGATCCCTTTTCTTCGCGCAGCATCATTTCGAGCAGGCCCAGCTTACGGTCGGACTCCACTTCGTAGAGATGCAGGTCGATCTTGTCAACCGGTTTGGTGGTGGATCCCACTTCGATGCGTACGGGATTCTTGACGTGCGATTCCACCAGGTGCTTGACGGAAGTTTCGATGGTGGCCGAGAAGAACAGCGTCTGGCGATCGTTCGGAATGGTTGCCATGATGCGCTTGATGCTGGGGAGGAAGCCCATATCGAGCATGCGGTCGGCTTCGTCCAGAACCAGCACGCGGACGCCGCGCAAATCGACCAACTGACGGCTGAGAAAATCGCAGAGCCGGCCGGGGGTGGCGATTACTACCTGCGCGCCCTTCTTGATGGCTTGAAGCTGGGTGCGCTCGTTGAGCCCGCCCACCACGACCGCGGTACGCACAGGCGTACCCATTGCGATCTTGGCGAAGGTCTCGTTAATTTGGATAGCAAGTTCGCGGGTAGGGCTCAGAATGAGAGCGCGTACGCCGGAACGGGAAGTCTCCTTTTCGAGGAGATTGATAATGGGCAGGACGAAAGCCAGGGTCTTGCCAGTGCCTGTTTGGGCGGTAGCCACGACGTCGCGCCCGGCCAGAGCCGGTCCGATCGATTGGGCCTGTACGGCGGTTGGTTCGGTAAAGCCGTTCCTTAACAGGTTGCTCTTCACGAGAGCGGAGAGAGTGAATTCAGAGAAACTTTTCATTTATGGTTGTATTTTGCGGAGGAAAATCGACGTACCGGCAACCGGTTAGGGGAGGGCTTGCGGATCAACTTCCAGTAGCTTCCATTGTAGCGCATTCAAAACGTTGCCGCTTGAATACTTACTCTGCATAAGTAACGCGACGCCGTTGGCCCCTGCCCAGCCATCTTTGGCTCAGTAAATCACCCTCCGCTTGCCGCCTATCAGCTTGCTCTTCGATTGCGGCCCCAGTCTGATTTCCAGCCTGTGCTCCCTTGGCGGCCCGGATGACGGTTGCGGCGCAAATCCCACGACGTATTGCGATAGGCCCTCGTTCTTGACGGCTTCCAAAATGTCGCGCACTTCGCCCGCATTCATATCGTAAGGCTCAAAGGAGCGTCCGCCTGTCAGCTTTCCGAGTCTCCCGAAGTCGGCCATCCACTGGAGTGCAGGCTCCGATCGCCAGGGCCCAGCCGCGGCGTCGGGCGCCTGCCTTCCGAAGCGGGGCGCATTACTGATTTTCTGATAATTGATGATGACGGGATAAATCGGAATCCCCAGCGCGACCGCCTCCTCCGCTACGTCCTCGGGAACGGTCGTCGTCCCGCCTACTCCCTCGGAAAATACGACCAGCATTCGCAATGCCTTGTTCGGCGCCGCTGCCAAATCTTTCAACGCACCGATTGCCGCCTCCATCGGCCAGGGCTTGGGAGGCTCGCTCTTCGGGTCCAGTTCCCGGTCCGGAGGCAGATCGAGCATCACTGCATCGTTGCCGGATATCGGCGTCAGCAACCGGCGGAATACGTCGAGTAGTTCCTTGGGATCGGCCGTAGACCGGCAAAGGCGCTGGAGTTGCCTGTAGTCGTAGTGGTAGACCGAGGCGCGGACGTCCGCTTGGCCCTTCTCTAGCACTTCTTGAGACACGGTTAGGTTCCAGTGGTTGGTGAAGTCATAAATGGTCTTCAGATTCCAACCGGCTCCCACCGGCCTGCTGGTTGTGTCGAACAGGAGCACAAGCTCCAGCGGAGCCCTGCCCTCGGTGATCCCTGGACCTTCCAAAATGGCGAAGTCGCGCGGAACTCCATCTTCCAGTAACACCACGTCAGCCCGCTTCAAATCGGCAACGTATCGGTTGCCTCGGCTGGCATGAAATGGCACCAGCACCAGATTGCTTTCAGCGCGAAACGCCGGCGAAGGAGGTTCTTGTGCGGCTTGTTGCGCGGACAACAAGCCCGCTGCTAATAGAGCGAGGGCAAGTGTGCGGCTGGGCGGTGCGGCCATCATGGCTAATTCTCTGAAGGCTTCTCCACGTGATCGACGACCAGGGTCTCAACCGGTCCCTTGCGGCGTTCGAGCTCGAGCCCGAGCTTCAACAGTTCGTCATTCATGGATCGCACCAGCGCGGTTTCCATATCCATCACCGCGGCCTCCAAGGCGGCTCGATCGCCGCGCGATTCCGGAGGGACAGCCGCCGCGGCAAACGACTCATTCAGGGATATATTGAGGACCACCGCATAGCGCCCTTTCAGCCCCGTCATATCCTTTACTTCGAGCGACAGCGGGCCCACCTGGGCCAGCATATCGGCCAGTCCCTCAAGCGTGGTATTCGGAGCTTCCCAGCGGCTGGTTCGGTTTGGAGCATCCGTGTGCCGCACCGTTCCGATACGAGGGTTGCTAATCGTGTAGCCGTTCGCTTCCCGCGTCATGCGCGTCGGCAGGCCCCCGATGGCTACGATTGTGCCGGGCTGCGAATCGGGGTCGGCGGCTGCGGCCGGGGCGTCGGTGGCCTCCTTCACCTTTAGCCCACCTTTCGCCACTACCAGCGCATAGACCGGCTTTTCCGTGGTCACGCGATGGATGGCGAGTTGGAAACGGTCCGCCAGCAGGGCTTGCAGCATCTCCGGAACTTGAGTTTCCGATGCGCCCGCCGGCAGCTTCGCTTCTATGTCGAATCGCGGGGCCTGGGGACCCGCTATCCAATCCGGTCCCGCCTGCCGCGTGACTCGGAACGAGAGGCGGTACGCATACGCGATCAGAGTTTCCACGTTGGCGCAGCGGATATCAACGCGGCCTCGATTCAT
>Ga0302325_10012089_pt1 | contig 18558 bp, 32 predicted proteins | sample Palsa_T0_2_FD_201948 | JGI IMG/M metagenome (GOLD analysis project Ga0302325, IMG submission 201948) | Peat permafrost microbial communities from Stordalen Mire near Abisko, Sweden - Palsa_T0_2 | ecosystem: Environmental > Terrestrial > Soil > Palsa > Peat permafrost | place: Sweden: Abisko...
CGAGACGGCCTGGACTTGATCCGCAGCGGCCTGTGCACCCAGACTGCCAAATGCAATCTCGAGATCGTTCAAGTTCGAAAATAATGATACAAAAGTCGAATGCCATAAAATCAACAGACAGAATGGTGATTCCGAATTGACTTGATTCTTGGTACGCCAACGACTGTATGAATGATACCAAGCAATCAACAGTGTTGTAATTTCGTGTTGAGTAGCAGGCGCAAAAAGGGTATCGACTTCATGAGCCTCGCATACTTGTCCTTGGATTCCAATCAGGATGATGTACAGGGTAAATTCGTCGTCTGGATCGGGAACTCCGATGTAGCCAAGTCCCTCGGAAGGTTGGTATCCCCTACCCAAAGCGGCTCCCTGACTACGGTCGTTCAAGTATTCGCGAATCGTATATTTGGCAGGCGGGTGTGCTGTCATTGCACGGGCCCAAGATGCGGCATCGGGTGCATCGAATACTTCTTTTGCACAAGTATAATAGTGTCGATTACCCGGATGCCGGAGATTAGGCGGCGCATGATAGAGGGAAGCCAATTCAGCGTCAAGAATATATAAGCCCAGTGCCGCCCTAATCGTTACCCGAGTCCAAACTTCAAGGGGCGTACCGTTTCTTCTGCTCCATTGCAGCCCACTCTTTCCACAGTTTTTCGAGTTCTTCAGCAGTCATATTTCCGTTGGGCATGAAGACATCTCCTCTCACATATTCCGTCATTATGCCGGTTTGTCGAGCCCACTGAACTTAGAGAGGGTGAGAAAGAGAATACAGCAAGAACAGTGCCGTGAAATGAGAAGAAGATCGCCATATAAACAGGATTCTAACCCCTGTCAGCTGACATAGAAGGGATGTCTAACGCCCGAGGTAAGAGCAAAGAGTTGCCCAATGATGGCTGTTCTCGTGACAACAATATCTTCCTGCCGTTTGCGAGCAAGAGCGCTTTCCCACTAGCAGATTCAGCCTTGATATGTGAGATGGAATACCGTGGCTAACACAACTTTGTTCAGCTGTCGGAATATTTTACCAGCTTGGAACCTTGCGGCGGGCGTTCCGACAAATAATGCTCCAATGAGTGACATGGCTGTCACGAGAAACTGATTTAAACCAGAGATACGGAAAGTTGGACGATGGATTATAGGGAACTATTGGTAAGTACAAGTTGACGGAAGGAGAAACCAAAACGTGAAACTTTTGAAAATACAGCTCGTAGCACATATTCTAGTCTATTAGAGGAATCCAAAAGCGATACAAACCAGAAAATCAATTGATGGAAGAGGACCAAGGTTAAATATTTGAGGCACAAGGATGGAGTTGACGTTTTGTCGCCATGCTTCATCGATATGTCCCCCGCCATTGGTGTCGGAATCTTGATATTCTCGTCGTCTAGCGGACCCGTGGAGATCACCATTGCCTTGATGGTAAGGCGACGAGCGCAGATTGGCAGCCTCATTTTCCAAGTCTTTCTCTTCCATGTTGGTAAACCAGGCAGCCTTGATGGCATCCGATGGTCCCGGATACTGCCGGGGGGTAGGTGTCACAGAGACATCATTCGTATGTGGCAAATCATGACTCTGGTTTATCAGAGCATCAAAATCGCCTGAAGTCAAGAACTGATTCAAGGCCGTGATGTCGAAGTCGAAGGGCAGTGTGTTGAACTCAGTAGCTGAGAGTGGCGTTATCGCGGGATCTTGAACCTCGAGAAACGAAGGCGACTGAGAGATGCCCACCGAAGTGTCTATACATGCATCTCCTAGGCCGGAAGTGCCGCACAGACCATTCTTGGCATCTAGGGCCTCGGGCTTTCTGTACAGGGGCATCATGTGAGGCTGACCCGGGTACAGTCCCACCTGAACAGAAGGTGGAGACTGCGAAATAGGCCCGCTTGCTTTACGCTTCAATGAGGGACTGCGGTCTCGGACATGCAATCTCTCGTGCCGTTTGAGTGTGTCACTAGAGTCAGATTGTCATAATTTATTTAAAGACGGAGAACGTACTTGCGGACGAAATGCTTGTCGCAGATCGAGCATTTGTAGGGCCGGTCCTTGGTATGCGTCCGCTCGTGGCGATCGAGGTGCTCACTATAGGAATCAGCCATCCATCCACTGCGCCCGCGGGCGACCATACTTCTTATGAAAGACCTGGTCGCAGAACTGGCACTTCTTTTCCATCATCCTGAAGACGCTCGCAGATTAAGGCCCAACACACTTTGTTTGGATGATCACATCGGAGCAGCCATGTCTTCGTTCCTCCATCAAGCTCGACCAGCCAATCACACACCGCACCCGGCCAGCAACATCGAAATCGACAGCTAACGCGGGACCAGTCCCACTGTGGCAAATGCCAATCAATGAGATAACGGATTTTTTAATCTCGTTAGATGGGATAATAAGGGGCTGCAATGACAAAGTATACGTTTCATTACAAGCGATACAACTGATTATCTAGAAGACACAAAAGAGACTTGAAAAGAATTCAGCAACCAGCAAACTGTTAAAGCAATGCAAATACAAGAAAGAAGACCACGACGATGTTCACGACATCTGACCAGCCTAAGTTCACATAGGACTCGTTTCCCCGGCCGTGTCTCCAGCTTGGTCTGTTCCTTGCACAGTAGAGTCCATCGCGGCGCCATTTTCATGGATCTCACCGGATCCGTTCGCAACCTCAGAAGGAGGCTTAACAGCTGCCGTACTCACATTCTCCTCTGTAGTCCTTTTAGTACGCATACCTCCAGTGATCGGAACACCTCTCAAGGGCGCAGTAAGATCATGTACAGCTCCGTCGATTGCGGCCTGCAAATCGTGTGGACCATGAGGAACAAGACGGGAGAGACTGGAAAGTTGGTCTGATTTCAACTTTGCGGCAGTTGTAGCGCGAAAATATGCTTCGGAAATTTCTAAGCCTACCCAGATAAGTGATAACGAAGGGAGACATACTTGCGTTGTATTCAGAGCACAAGTGATCCCTATCGGTATTAGATTGTAAGCACGGAAAACTGGCACCTGATCATAAAGGGTATCATCAGAGAGACCCGTTGAGCTCGATTCCCGCGAGCAAATCTCATGACCCAAAACATCATTCTGATTGCAATGTGTCCAACAAACATTTTCGAGATCTTCCTTAAGATGACTGAATGTTTCGAGTTGTCGATAGGGTTCTAAAGATTAATCCATGTTCAGGGGGTAGGAGGGATACGCGGAGGACTCCGATGGAATATCCCTTGGGGGGCCGCAATTCGTCTCTCGAAATGCTGATACCCGTTCCAATGAGACTATAATCGAGCATAGATTGATGCTACCAGTCAAATTGAGCTATTGTAATGCGAACCTTAATGACTCCCGTGGCCATAAGAAGATGATTCTCGTCTCCAACACCACCGTTGAACAGAGTACCGGGAGTGAAAGGGACTCTGGCAATGAGATCAAGATCGTTGATGACCCTCCACAAAGTTGGAGTGGAATTATAAGGAATGCAAGTATCACTACACATTAGTAAAAACAAGGATCACGCACCTTGCGTATCCCATTGCAAAATCTGTATCACCGAGTCCAGGACACCCATAAACGTAGGTATCGCGAACATCGCAGATATCATCAAGATCATGGCCCTTTCTGAGACGATAGTAGAACATCGATGCGAGTGCTCCCCCGAGTGAATGGCCCGTAACGTACAAGGGGATCTTGCCATTATACTCGGGGGCAAGAGAAATCGTTTGCTTGATTTCCTCTACTTTGGCTCGAATGGCGGAACACATGAACTATGAATCAGCATAAGGGATTAGAGGTAGGACGTACCCCGTGTGGACTGAAACGTAAACCAAGACGGCTGAAAGTTGGGAACAAGCTGTTGAAGAAGCCTTGATGAGCGGCACCATGAAGATAAGCTCGAGCATCGGTTTTCTGAAATGTCGCATCGACAATATACTCGGAGTAATCTTCATCGTTAGGAACTCTGGGATGACAAGGGGTTATACTTGTAGGAGTTGTCCCTTTGAAGACAGCGACAATGAATGGTGCAGCGGGGTCGTCACTCCAGAACAAGCCTCCGCAAGGTCCCTAAAAAGTCAACGAGGTTGTATGAGAGCCACTGTTCTTCCATTAAGGTCGCTCACTGCCACGAATTTCATTCCCCATTTCTTGGCTTGTGCAATGACCATCCTATCCGCTCCGAACAAACACTTCTCAATCGTGTATCGCAAGGAGGCCAAGTTCTTGTCTGCCTGGAGGAATGGGGTAGAGGGAATAGGTTGTCCCATGCGCATCAAACGAACAATCACGGCATCGTATAAATCAGTCGCAAAACCAAGCAGATCAGTGTCCCTGAATGTGAGCCAAGAAAATTAGAGAGATACCGTTCGTAGATGATGGCGGACATATGAAGAAGAGCAAATGCGATATCAATGTCAAATAAGGGCAGGTTGTCCTGGAGTTTGGAGCCAGTGCCACCAGTAGCACTCGGCGCGCCTGCTCCGTTAGCTCATGGTTAATAAGATGAACTACGCGGCGCTCCCATAATCATTTTGGCGACTTTGACCTTGGGGAGTGCGCGATCGAACATCTCTGGATCGTCCCTAAGGTCAGGACTTTCTCGACAGCGAACGGTACCAGCTACACATTGACAAGCCCCCTCCATCTTGTGCTGAAATGGCACTCATGTAGTTCTTGGCGACAGTGATAGATTCAAGAGCCATCAAACACAATTGCACAGGAAAGAGGACAAATGCCAATGTGGGAATAAATGTCAGGAGAATGATGAAATTGAGGGGATCTGACAGTCAGCGAGATGTTAGGATTGCATTGACCTGTAAAGCACATGAACGGATTCCCCCAGATTTGGAGGGCAGAGTCGATGAAACAAGCTTTGCAATACTTCATCCACGGTTCCCAGGATGCGAGGAACGACTACGGGGTCAGTGCATTCAATATGAAGTGGCAAACAATGACTTTCACCCCTTGGCCGGCAAGGCCCATCAATGCTTTAGGCAGAAACCTTTCCATCCGGATATACAGCCGTAGGAGGGTCGCCTCTCTCATCTCTTTGAGACGAGCCATCTCGAAATCTGCAATGTAGAGATCTTTGAGCTGTTGTGATGCATCAACCTCGAATTGCGACGCGTCAGGGGGAGCGGGGGAAGCTTGAAATGCGGCAGCAAGATTATGAGGAACATGTTGGTCACCTTTGTGAAAGTCAGCCAAGGGGGGAGTCAGAAGGGTAGAGATGGGTAGAGATGGGAGATGTGGAAGGTTATGTTGACGCGACAATTGCGCTCTCTGAGGGAATCTAACCGAGTTTCAATGCCTTTGTAAAGGCATCGACATCAACGGGATCAAATTCCCTCAAGACGCGGGGCGGCAAGTCTTTGTTGTTGAACGTGAACATTCGCGTCAGACGGGACATGTTGAAGAGTGCAACGGAATTGACGATGGAGAAAAGTGTGATGGAAGCTGTGTAGGCGTTGGTTGCCTTTTTGTACTCCTGGAGATCGACATAACAACATGAGAGTCACGAGTCCGAGGACGCTTGCAAGGTGCAGAAATATCCAACCAATCCACCTTTGACCCCTGAAATCCGATTTTTGAGCGCCGATCAACGATAAATAAACAAATATGTGCGGTATCTATTTACATATTTACGACATATTTATTTATTTACATGGGCAGCCCCGATCTGCACGCATTCTTTCTTTTTTGCACTCTGGCGTTGCCCTTTAACGTCTCCGTCTGTGTCTCTCTGGCAGCAAGGTCACTTGCAATACACCATATCTCCTTCGCAGCCTGTAGTCTCGTTCCTGACATCTTGGGTATCTCGCGACTCGCTATTTCTGACGCGGACGAAGCGCTGCCCGATGAAGTCCAAAAATCCAACTCTTTGATCGTCAGCACCTAGAACTCGGACGACTGCAGAAGGGCATCCTGCACCGCACAATTTATTTGCAATGAATGATTCAGACAAGGAAAAGCTTCTGATATACGAAATCTGCCACCATTACTTCGCCTTCGACACAAATGGTACCTTCCCACCCTTCCATCAAATAATCTAACTCCAAGCCATCCGAGTCATCCGTGAGCAACACAACATCGTCGGCACACCAGTCGGCACCCTCCTCCAACTGCCCACCCAAAACCTCTTCCTCGGCCCGCCAATAGAATACTCTCCCCCCGAAATCGCCCTCCTTCACACCTGCAACGCAATAACAATCCTCGACGGCAAAGCCTCAGCGCGTTTTGTCCGCAGCAAACCCCGTCAACATAAATACTCGCCCTACGGCATGTTCCTCGACTTTCCCAGGGACTGGCGCTGTACGGGAAAACTGCTCCCCTCGCCATCTCCGGAGACCAAGCTGCCGTCGCCGCAGGACGGGATGGTGTTGTCGAAGAATATACCCGGGCCAGAGGGCGTGATGTTCAAGGTTTATGAGTATTTGAATAGGAATGGGTATTGGATGACGCCCGGATTAAGGTTTGGGTGTGAATTTACGGCGTATCCTGGAGATCCGCTGAGGTATCATTCACATTTTATGGTGCATGTGGAGACGGACGGGGAGAAGGGGGTGGAGATGTTGGATATGGTGGGTGGTGGCAGGGTTGCTACCCAGACTAGGAAGGCTTGGATGTTGGCCGGGGAGGTCGATGGCGAAGTCAGGGTTTTTAGCATTGAATGGGCTGGGTTCGGTTGATAGCTTGTCTAAGGGTAGGCATGCACATTGGAGGTCAGATGGGATTGCATTATTTAAAACATGCTTGATTTGGGGTAGGTTATTGAATTGCATTTCTGGAAGGTATGTAGCATAACATCTAAATTTGTCCTGATGCGAAGGTATACCACTTCAACAACGCTTATACATCTTTCCAACTACTATTCAGACTACTCCAATAACTTACGCTATAAATTCATCCGTCAGGGAACCCTGCCGAAATTGCCGGCCGCAGCCGAATGATCTGCGGAGGACCCCACATTATTTATACCCCCCGTCAACGTCGGCCTCAATCCGCCCTTACACGAACTCTTTCAAAATGACTTCCGTCGAATACGATCCTTCGCTTCTCTCCAATCTCAAAGACAAAGTAGTCATCATCACTGGTAATGCGCTTGAAAGCGGGAACTAAAACACAGGCGGGGCAAGAGGAATTGGTGCTGCGACTGTTTGGTTCTTCCACTCTCATGGCGCAATCGTTGAATTCGCCGACTTGAATGACACGAACGGACATAACTTACAAACCCAATTGAAAGAGTACGACACCCGTCATTGAGCAAGATGTTGATGGTAGACGCGCACGGTATACTCATTGCGATGTGACTTCGTGGGAGTCGCAATCGGCGCTCTTCAAGGGAGTTCACGAGCGGCACGGACGGATCGATATCGTGATTGCCAATGCCGGAATCGTGGAACGCAAGGAATTCCTAGATGATTCACTTACCGCGGACGGCGAGCTACAGAAACCGGATATAAGTGTAATCAATGTCAATCTCGTTGGGTGTATGTATACTGGGAAACTCGCCTTGTGGTGGTTCAAGAAGAATCCTACTCCCAGCGGAGCACTGGTTTTGATCTCGAGTGTCGGTGGATACTCTGATGGTACGCCCTCGTTTGAAGCTTTATCTGACGTTCAGGCAAGGGGATCACGGCTTATAAAGCTGCTAAACATGGAGTAATCACCCACATGATTCTGTATCTGATATAGGTCATCGGCTTCCTGAGGGGTATAAAAAGCTACATGAACGAAGCCAACGGCCACGTCGTCGCCATCGCCCCATGGATGACAAATACGTACCTCCCCGCCCCTTCGCACGCCAGACCTAACTTCAGGATCATGACCTCCGCCTTCGCGGATGGCTGGATTAAAGCTGGCTTACCTGCCAACGAGCCCGAAGACATTTCCCGGGCGATTGCTACCGCTGCTCTGAGTCCGGATTTGAATGGGTGTACTTTGTGGGTTAGTGGAGGCCGTTTTACGGAGATCGAGAATCGGTTTTGTTCGTATGAGGGGAGAGAACATTGGTTGGGGAAGGAGAATAATGAGGATTGGGCGAAGGGGGCTGAGTTTTTGAAGGCGGGATATACGTTGCCTGATCAGTAGCTTTCTATGTATAGAAGTTGAAAAAATATGGATTCTTTAGTGGGTCTTGTATCGCTAATCATACTGATGGTCGATGGAAACGGGGCTCCCTTTTGCTAAACGAACGACATCTGATGACTGGAAAGTTGGAAATTTTGGCATCCCAAGCCTCACTAACGGAATTCTTATATTTACAGTCTTTCGCAGGTCGAAAGATGCTCACAAGGGTCTGCGCGATGATAACTAGAAAGGGATGAGAATTCATCTGACGATTAATCTGATTACAAAATTTCCCCTTTTGGCGATTTGCGAGGTCCACTCTAAATAAACTCACACTCCATCCCATACATCTCTTAAATTCACAACCTCAACCTCACCTTTATACGTTTCTTCCTATATTATTCCAATCCCATACAACAAAATGGATTTCTCAGAAGGCCATACCAATGGGGAAATGGGTCGAACTGCTACTGGCGAACCCGTATACGACCAGCCGCCTCCTCTCCCAGAACCGAACCCAGAAGACGTCGAACGTGTCAAAAAGAATTGGGGCGAAGACCTCAACACTGCATTCCAATACGAGAAATATAAAGCCCCTTCTCAGGGCGGAGAATGGGCTTCGACAGCCATTCGTTTCGAATGGCAAGATGACTTTGAGGATGCTGTCGCGCCTAGGGATGAGGACTTGGAGAAGGAGCTTTTTGGAGAGGAATGTGAGGGTAACACGGGAATCAACTTCAATAAGTATCCGCCCCATTGATCATATTCGTATCGTATAGATCAGCGTACCTGGTGCACTGTGTTGTTTGGGGCAATATGTTGGAGATGTTAATCTTAGATATGATCACATTAATGTGACCTACAAGTCTACGGAAAAAGTTATCCCGATTATGAAGGTAATCTCGTTGATACTTCGGATTAATTGTAGTTTGAAGACGCCAACCTTCATCCTGTGATGCTTGAGAACGTCAGGCTCGCCAGATATTCACTTCCCACCCCGGTTCAAGTATCATTCTGTCTCATCTGATCTCATCTGATCATTAGAAATACGCCATGCCGGCCATCACCTCCGGAGCAGACTTGCTGGCCTGCGCTCAAACAGGTATATCTTGCACATGACTTCCACTAATTCCAAGGATCTGGCAAGACTGCGGCGTTTCTCGTGCCTGTACTCTCCAAACTCTTCGGCAAGGCCTTAAAACTCAAAGCTCCGAAAGCGAAACCTGGGATGGAAAGACAATACCAGGCCCAACCACTGGTTCTTGTTCTCGGACCTACTAGAGAGCTCGTTTGGCAAACGTTCGATGAAGCCAGGAAATTCTGCTACAGGAGTATGTTGAGGCCATGGTAGCTTCCCCTGATCTAAAGTCCCAAGGCATAAAGTTGACATTGGTCAGTGTCGTCTATGGAGGGGCGGAATGGGCCCCTCAGAGGGACGAGTTGTGTAAAGGATGTGATGTTCTTATTGCAACGCCGGGACGTCTCTTGGATGCCATGATGAGGAATAAAATTGGGCTTGATCGTGTTCGGTAGTCCCGCCTTGGATGCTGTGGATTTTGACTATAGTTATCTTGTCCTGGATGAGGCGGATAGGATGCTTGACATGGGCTTCGAACCTGAAATTCGAAAGATCTTGGCCTATGTCACCGAGGATAGTTCACCCTTTGTAGGTTTTCATCTGACGATAGTTCCACGGCAGACACTCATGTTCAGCGCCACGTTCCCCAAATCCGTGAGAAAACTTGCCAGAGACTTTTTGGCAGATGACTTTGTGTTTGTCAAAGTCGGTCGCGTTGGAAGTACGACTGACAACATCACTCAAAGAGTACTTTCCAAAGGGCATTATGTGGTCTAATCTGAGATCATCTACGTTGAAGAGTTCCAAAAAAAGCAACATCTCATGGACCTCCTTCTCGAACAGCCGCCCGCCCGTACTTTGGTTTTTGTCAAATCGAAACGCGCCTGCGATAGTTTGGATGATTATTTATACAACTTAAAGTTCCCATGCACATCCATTCATGCAGACCGTACCCAACGTGAGCGCGAAGTCCCTCCCGAGCCTTCAAACTCCATCTGACTAATAGGATGCGATTATCGCTTTTCGAAATGGCACGGCGCCAATTCTTCTCGCGACAGATATTGCGGCCAGGGGACTAGATGTCAAAAACGTGATGCATGTGGTCAATTATGATCTTCCTGACGACATTGATGAGTATGTCCATCGGATCGGACGTACGGGACGTGTTGGCAATCGTGGTCTTGCCACGAGCTTCTACAACAATGGCAACGAGGCTATCGCTGAGTAATACCCTCCTAATAGCATCATCTTCAGATTACTTATTTGTAGGGACCTTTGCAAGTTGCTTGTTGAATGTCATCAGGAAATCCCTGAGTGTATCGAGCAATTCAAACCGGAAGTTCAGTCGGATCGTCCACTCTTCGACGATGACGATGACGAAGATGACAATGACGACGACGACGACGACGAGTTTAATCCAGCTAGCAACGTTGCTACCGTCTCTCAAGGAGCGGCATGGGATGCTGGGGATAATTCCGTTGTGTTTCAGGGAGATGCATTGCGTACTGTCCCTTTTGTTTTTGGAGTGGATTTGCTAACGAAGAGAAGCGGCCCAGGATAGTAGTTGGGCTTGATTGATCAAGGGCAATTTCGTTTTTTGGGTTAGAACTTGTAACCCGATTTCTCCATCTCACATATATCTTGCTTGATTTATAGGCTATTCGCTTGGTATATTAGGGTCTATCTTGGATATGTATAAGCGCTTGTCGTACCTTTGTCATTGCTGAAATTTTGGATATACTGGAAAGAAGGATTTGCAAGAATCTAAACAGAATGTTTTCCCAATCGATGCTTCCAACTAACGTTAACCTTCGATCTCTCTGATCCTAAATTCCGAATTGTTGATATCTACTTCGGATAGAAGGCGCAGCACAGTATGCAGGGGTTTTAAATTGTAGTGAACTTGACGAGTAAGTCGGTATCTCTTATGAACTATAAACTCTTTGTAATCCCCAACTCCAAAACCCCAACGAATGCTCACTCTTGCGAATACAGTGCATGATATTCTTCATCCCCGTCATACTCTCTCTGAACACTCTTTTGCCCAACCCATGCATGTCCACCATCATAAACAGGTCCATCAGCCTCGTCATTGGCATAGACTTCCTTCTCCTTCCCCTTTCCCTTCCCAGTGCCGTTGCTATATACACTTCCTTTTTCCTCTTTCTTCACAGCCGAGAATTGACTTTGTAAACGTCGATATGTCTCCTGTTCTTGTGCACTAACACTAGGAACCAATTCCTTCCTCGCGGCCATGAAATCTTGCATCTCGACCTGCCAGGCTAAATCCTCCGGCGTGGCAACATGGTCAAACCACCACTGCGTACTCACTTTCTTCGGATACCGTGAGATCTTCTCATTCACCTTCTCGGCCGCACGGGTCATGGCCTTTAACTGCGCATCCGAACACAGAGCGTAGAAATCAGCACCCGTGAAGGTAAACGGACAAGTCTCCGCCACAGCATAAAGATCTGTATCCTCAGACAACGTGAATTTCCGCGTCAGTGCTCTTATGATATTGACTTGTTGTTCATGTGTCTGACTGACTCCCAAGTACAACATCTTATCGAATCGTCCTGGTCGAAGAAGTGCCGGATCCAATAAATCAGGCCGATTCGTAGCTCCAATCACGAAGACTCCACTGTCTCCTGGGGAGTCACTCATGCCGTCTAGTTCTGCCAGCAATTGTGAGACAATGCGGTCCATTACACCAGCACTGTCCGCTTGGTTTCCTCTTCGCGGGGCAACAGAGTCTAATTCGTCGAAGAAGACGACACAGGGTCGGGCGTCACGCGCACGTTGGAATACACGACGGACATTGGCTTCCGACTCGCCAATGTACATGTTCAATAATTCGGGTCCCTTGACGGAGAAGAAATTCAACGAGAACGAAGTCGCCACAGCTTTGGCAAGTAATGTCTTTCCTGTCCCTGGCGGGCCGTACAATAATATTCCTGCTTTCAGCGAAGCCAATGTTAGACAAACCTGATCGCTTCTTCATGCCTTTGGCGAAGAGTTCGGGATGTTCAAGCGGCAGTTGAATGGTATCAAGGATATCATTCTTCACATCCACGAGTCCACCAACATCATCCCATCCGACATTCGGGATTTTAGGTGCCCCGATACTGTCACTGAAATTCCCTCTTACTTCCGAGAGCGCTTGATCGAAATCGGCCATATTGATGCCTACGCCCGCAAGTTCGAGATCTGTCATGTTGATGTTCATTGTGGATGAGTATGATTCGTAGCGATCTTGGGCAGCGTATTCTGCCCGCATACATAGATCGATGAGATGTACGGGAACTAATGCTGCGGTTCTTATCGCGAGAGCTGGTATTGAAACATCTGGCATCAGGGGAAGAGGAGAGATCAATGTTTTCAAAATATCCCTTCGTTCAAGTTCTGATGGAGCCTAAGTTTAGTGTAGTCTTGTATAAAGGGGTACGGTAATTTCGATCTCATGCTTGAATAACCCTGCGACACCTTCACTACATTTGTCCCTCTCAGAAGTCGTTCCAACCACGATAAGAGGCCATTCTCTACCCATAGCATCCTTCTGAGCTTGGGCAAGGCAGTCTGCTAGCACAAATCGGATAGCCGGATCCTGGCCTTGTTCCAAGACATCGCGTTTCTTGGCAAACGCATCAATATGCCGCAATAGTAACAAACAAGGCCGATATGAATTCGCTCTCTCCATTCGATAGCGTAGATACGCCTCTGTTTTAGAATCGCTCTCGCTCAAGATATCGTAACAGTTGACCTAGTGTAAGTATACTTTAAGGAGAGGTGAATACCTCGAAGAAGTGTAGCCCGAGCCGTGTGGCTACCCACTCTGCGATAGTCTTCTTTCCGACCCCTCGTTGCCCATGGATTAAAACGGAAAGTAACGCGAGATTGGCTTCTCGACCCATAGGCGAGAGCATTGCCTCCGCAAGGGCTTTAAGCCTACTAAAACCCTTCATCCGTTTCAAACTCGAATCATCCGGGATCGGCAAATGCGGTATCCCAAGGTACGACTGCAAAACATTCGAATGCAATGGTATCCGACTAGCCGCATAAAAAGATTGCAACATCTTGGTACTCGCTGGATCAACATATACATCCGCTTCATACTCAGTTCCATTCCCCTGCTTTCCCGCCGATATAGTGACTTTTTCGACGCGATACCAGGAGATTGTGTTGGGCCGTTTTCTCTGGTTTGGATCTTCAGTGATTTCGTCACCGGGGAGTTGAGATACTGTTTCGTCTATGGCAAGGGCAAAGTAATCGCCAACGCGGATTATACGGGAGCATGATTCGAAGTAGCGTTTCAGAGCTGATATGAATGCTGATTCGAGTGATTTGGCCGTTGAGGCTGGGGAGGAGATGCGGGATACTAGGATTGCCTGGGCGAGGGGAATCGCAGGGGGGGATGTGATGTTAGCCAAGACGGACGTTGGTTGAGAAAAATTTGCGTAGAGAGTGGGTGGGATGTGTATGTCTCCTGGTTTTGTGAACGGTGAAGCGTACATTCGCACAGATCGTGAAGATTTGGCGTCTGAATCAGGTCGGCTTAAAGATACCTGAGCAATTAGTTAGATGTAAGAGGGAGATACCCAGTCCCCGCTGAATATACCGAGACGTGCAATGTCCCTCATATGGGTATACACTCGGAGTTCGTCATCCTCTGATTCTGCTGGTCGGGGATCCAACGAATATTTATCCACCGGTCGTTCGAGGACATTAACTCGAAGCGGAATTCCGCGAGAACTAGGGTCATCCTCCGGCGGAAGTAAATCGGTGGTCTCAGCGATGGTAGTCTCGTTATCGAAGTCGTCTTCGGATGAAGGGAGCGATAGAAATTGTGAGATATCCAAATCCGAGGCAGAATCATTCTGACTTGTCGTTGAAAACGGCGTGCCAAGACCATTCACAAGTCCATTCTGAAGATCATGATCTGTGACAAGAATGATTTCTGTGTCTTCGCCGAGCAAGCCCTGTCGTACAGGTTCGCAGAGAGCAACTTCGAGTTGAACGTCTTCCGCAACGGTAACTGTCTTGCCCGTGCGAAGTACAACTCCCTGGTCCCTTAACCGTTGAAAGGCGTCGTGATCCTCAGCCACAAGATCGTACTCTTTCTCAGAGACTTTGAAGACGACATTATCCAACGGCGCAGGAACAACACTCTGCACAAGCACTCTGCCCACGAAACTTTTCCTTACTGCCTCGTCCGCACAAACCACGATCTTGCGCCCGTCAACGCCTTCCACCCAGTGCTGCACCTTGAATACCAGCCACCGTCCGTCTCCAGAACACGCCGAAATAGCAACATACTCAGTCTCCCCAAACTCGCCGTCGACATCCTTCGAGAGCACCACGAATTCCTCCGCCGTCGCACCTGCCGCATCACTAGCAACCAGGAAATCCACCGCCAGTTCAATCGGTCTGCGTTTGTTTCGCGATCGCCTTCTCGGAACAGGCTTCATTTTTTTTTTGGTTGGTGAATAGCTGGGATTGATGGGAATCACATGAAGATCAAACAAGGTGGGAAGAAAGTTCGGGATTGAGTCGAGTTTTAGTATGTGCTGCCTGTTGCGGCGGTGCGGTGGACCGGCTCCGAGTTTGACAACCCACGTTTTGCCGAGCAGGAGCTTATTTTTGGCGAGTTGCTAAACCTCCGGGGACAGCACAAATTCGACGGCTCCAAAAAAAAAGGCCAGAATAAGGGTCAAATCGTCAAATTTCCCGTTTGTGACTCTTTGACTCATTGATACATACAGACACTTCGAACAGCATGGCGTCGTCTTCTCTGAATCAAGAGCTACAGGCGTTGATACTTCAGACTCTCAACACGCAGGCTGTCATCTCCGATACCTCGAAACTTGTTCTGCCTTCGTCTTCTCAGCACGTCGATCAACAGCTCGTGCAGTCGGTCCTGACATCGCTTGCTTCCCGTAACGTACGTCTCCTATCTCATAGTTCCGTGTATCCTTGTGGTGCATCTTTGTTGACTTTTAGATTGTCAAATACACGCAGCATGAGCAGGATGTATGGCGGCTTACTACGGAGGGTGCCTCGATCGCCGAGGGGGGGAGCCATGAAGCCAAAGTCTTTGAAGCAATTGCTAAACAAATGCAAGGTCTAACGATTGCTGAACTCACTGTATCTTCAACACCTCCGTTCGGACACTGATTGGTATAGACTGCGGTTGGAAGTAGCGCCAAGTTCGGTCAGGGACCAGCAATTAAGAATGGATGGATTCGTAAAGGCGACGGAGGGAGGTTTGTAAAGCAGGTAATCGACCCTAAGGAATCGGTAGTAATGGTAGGTTGAGTCGATCCAAGACACAACGAGGGAACAATTATTGGAAGTACAGAAGCTGGGGACTCTTCCTAATTCGGCTGCCTTGAAAGATCTCTCGAAGCGAAAATTCATCGAAAAGAAAAAGATCTACTACTTCTCCGTTGAAAAGGGTCCTGAATTCACACTGGACATCAAGAAACAAGAAACAGACATCAGCGTCGAAATGCTACAAAGGTATCCTATCCCCAAAGCAATACATGACATCTCATGCTGACATGATAGTGGGAGCTGGAAGAACGCGACCTTCAAGCCATACAACTTCAACGCAATGGGGATACCGCCCAAAGTCGGTGCCCTCCACCCTCTAATGAAAATGCGCGAAGAATTCCGCAACATTTTCTTCGAAATGGGTTTCGAAGAGATGCCCACAAACACCTTTGTCGAATCCTCCTTCTGGAACTTCGATGCCCTCTTTGTCCCACAACAACATCCCGCCCGCGACCTGCAAGACACATTCTACCTCTCCTCCCCGTCCCACACAAAGACCTCGCCTCCGGACTCCGACTACCTCGAACGGGTCCGCAAGGTCCACCAGGAGGGCGATTTCGGGAGTATCGGGTACCGTTACCCGTGGTCGAAGGAGGAGAGCAGTAAGTTGGTATTAAGGACGCATACCACGGCCACGAGTACGCAGATGTTGTATAAGTTGGCGAACAGGCCAGGGGGGTTCAAGCCTGCGAGGATGTTCAGCATTGATCGGGTGTTCAGGAATGAGACTGTTGATGCGACGCATTTGGCCGAGTTTCATCAGGTCGAGGGGGTTATTGCAGATTATGGGTTGACGTTGGGGGATTTGATTGGATTCATGCAGACTTTCTTTGAAAAACAAGGTCCCTTTCCCTATTTTTCGGAGGACTTCACTGACTTTCAGGATTGAAAGACTTGAGATTCAAGCCCGCGTACAATCCATACACAGAACCATCCCTTGAGATCTTCGCCTTCCATCCCCATTTGAATAAATGGGTCGAAATCGGCAACTCAGGGATGTTCCGGCCTGAAATGCTGGAAGCAATGGGTCTGCCAAAAGACGTCAAAGTCCACGGATGGGGATTAAGTCTGGAAAGGTATCTTCCCTCTACTTAGTCAAGAGGTGCCGGCTAATTCAGACCAACAATGATCATGACGGGATGCGCCAATATCCGAGAACTTCTGGGGCACAAATGTTCGATCGAATGGATCGAGTCACAGCCCGCAGTCAGATTAGATCAAGCTGCGAAGGCATAATGTAGTTGGGCCCACGGGGCAAGCGGGGGGAGAGATTGGCGTTCTTCGGTGAATAGATTATATAAATTCAAATTACTGAGCCGTTGTCTTGGCTTGATGAGCACCCGCTAAACCCTCCACAACCAATCCATGCGCTTTCCTGTCTCCAGCAACAACACTGACCTTTTCCAAACTCCTCAGATCATTGACAATGTCTTTGCATTTCCCGAAATATACTTCTTGGAGAGAATTGCGGATTTTGATTTCTTGGTCTTCGATCATGCGGCCCAGGTTCGGGATATGGGATGCTGGGGATTCGAGTGGGAAGTCCTGCTCGATCTATACACGGTTAGTGTATGTATGGCAAGGGAACAGATTCCAAGGGACAAAGTTACACTGGGAGCGAAGGGAGGAAGGGAATACCTGACGAGTGAGGTTGCCGGAGAGGTTCATTGAGCCAAGAGTGGATGTAGATGTAGTCATATGAAGCATGACCGTACTTGTAAGTTTATAAGTTGCGGTCCTCGTATGATCCACCGCCTCAAAGACATGAACACTGTCCCATCCAGCGCCAGACGTGGCTATCGTCAGTCACTCCATCCTCAACTGCCGAACATACTTTTCTTGAACAACACAACTCCTGCAATCCCATCATCGAGGTCCCACATATAAACACTGGACACACCTCCCTCATAGTACCTATCATCAGCACACTGAACTCCCGGAGCGCGCGCTAAGGGGGGGGGAATAGTACAAATCACGATACGAATCAAACGCATCATTTGCCTTGATCTCCAGTTCCCGAACACTTTCATCCAGTACCACGGGGTCATCAATCCTGGGCTCCCATTCGCCAGACCAGGGACTTCGGTAGCTGTCTCCGTCGCGGTTGTAGTCGCATAGAAGGTACTCGCGCCCTGTTTTGGAGCAGGTGCGTGTCGAAAGCGGCTGGTCGATCGATTGCAGGAGCTCTGCTGTGATGTCTTCGGGGAGCAATGATTGGAGGAGGTTCAGGTTGTGTGATGTTTTGGAAGGAGGTAGACGGCGGAGAAGGTCCAGCGATGCGTCCAGGGCGGCCATTGTTGGCACGTTGATGGACTGTGATGGGTGACGATCCGTGATGGTTGGTTTGAACGTGATGAATCATGATCTTGCAATGCGGTGTGGTCAGGGGAAACCGCCTCGGCTCGTCACGTTTAATCCGATTGCCACCGTTTCTTAATGAGCAATGCACACGATATGCACTATTGTTTGCATACAAGTTACTTGTGGCTTGGTAACTTCGCTTGCGGATATCGAAGCGGATACATCGATATGGAGCATTCTACTTGGGGTCGATAACTCAAATCTCAAAAATGAATATCGCGAATGTAAGATTTCACTGTCCATTTTATCTAATCCCAATTCCGCCCCTTAATCGCTATCGCTATCGCTGTCGCTATCCTCTGACGTATCCGTATCATCATCCTCTTCCTCAGACCCGCTGTCCTCCTCACTCTCCGAATCTAATCTCAGTAAACGCCCTAACATACGAATGAGCAGGCATACCTTCAGGAATAACATCCTCAACCACCGACTCCTGCAACTTATCCGCCTCCTGAACCTGCAACAACACCTCCTGCACAATATCCGTCCCAAGATACGAATCGCTCTTGACATGCAATTGAAACGAGTACGAGGCAACCTGTGGAGGAGCCTGGAACTGAACGCGCCATTTCCGAGTTGTGTGGCCAATATCGGAGATCACGGTAGGATGGACAATGACTCTATTTCCCCGGGGATCTGCAAGGAATGCCCACCATCGTGGTTTATGTTCCTATTGTAAGAAAACTATGGAAAGGGGGGTTGTGTACCTTAGGGAAGTAAGGGGCATG
>Ga0302325_10012091_pt1 | contig 18556 bp, 20 predicted proteins | sample Palsa_T0_2_FD_201948 | JGI IMG/M metagenome (GOLD analysis project Ga0302325, IMG submission 201948) | Peat permafrost microbial communities from Stordalen Mire near Abisko, Sweden - Palsa_T0_2 | ecosystem: Environmental > Terrestrial > Soil > Palsa > Peat permafrost | place: Sweden: Abisko...
GATGGCATCACCATCGAGTTCTGCGCCTGGCTACCCGCCTACGACAAGATCGGCAACCAACACCAGCCCGTCCAGGCCCTCACCCCAACCCCCGCATGACCCAAACCACCAACTACACCCGAAAGCCGTGGAGCAGCTCCCGGTCGCCGTCGTAGGTTCTGGCCCGTCGGGCCTTGCTGCAGCCTTCCGGCTCCGCAGCGCTGGCCATGCCGTCTCGGTCTTCGAAGCTGCTAATCGAGTCGGCGGAAGGATCCGCACAGCCAGGCGGGACGGTTATGTGCTCGAGCAGGGTGCCGGGGCTATCTCCTCCCGCTATACATCACTACTTCACCTAGTTGGACAAGCCGGGATGGAGTCAGAAGTAGAGAGGTGCGGCACGGAATTTGGCTTTGCGCGCGACGGACAAATCCATTCGATAGACCTCGATCACGCGGTCCGGGATGGCATCCGTACCGATTTGCTGTCGGTAGGGGCCAAGCTGAGTCTCGCGAAGATCGTGGCCGATCTTTGGAGGGCCCGACGCTACGTAGTAACTGACGATCTATCGGTGGCAGGTGCGCTCGATACAGAGACAGCCGAGGCATGGGCACGGCGGCGCGGCCTTCCTGAGGAGACCGTAGACCAAGTCGTCGATGCCCTCATCCGCGGCGGCTCGGCGATGTCCGCGTCTGTGGTCTCGAAGGTTGACTTCTTCTTCACGCTTGCGAAGTTTGTAGGCGCCCGAATGCTCACCCTTCGCGACGGGCTGGACTCCTATCCCGACACCCTCGCCCGCCTGTTCGAAGTCCGACTCGCCAGCCAGGTTAAGGCAGTAGAGGAGTCCGGAGACGGGGTCGTCGTAACCTGGAGTGGCGACAGCGGCCGAACGCAGGATGAGCACTTCGCTGGCTGCATCCTTGCAGTCCCCGCATATGAGGCGGCGAACATCTACCAGGGGCTTGACGCCCAGAGGGAGGCGTTCCTACGCCGGAGCACATACTCGAGCATGGTGAACGTCAACGTTGGATTGCGCGCATTTCCTCCCCAAGTCTCGTGTGCATGGATCACCGTGCCACGCTCGGTGCATCCCGGTCTCATTCTGATCACGGTCGATCACAACGCGGCCTCAACTCGGGTACCAGAGGGCCGTGGGATGCTGACCTGTTACACCGACGCTTCTTGGTCTCGCCTGCTAGTGGATGAGGACGATGCGAGTGTTACCGAATCTGTTCTCGCGGCCGTCGAGCGGGTTATCCCACGTGTGACTTCCCAGGTGACCTTCACGGTGGTAAACCGCTGGCCCACCTTTGCGGTGATCTCACCACCCGGGCGGTATCAGGAGCTTGGAACGTTCAGCCGCTTGTCCAGATCACGTGATCGTCTTGTGCAGCTGGCGGGCGATTATTTTGCTCCGTCGAACCTGGACGGGGCCTCCGCTTCGGGCGACCGTGCCGCTGCGAAACTGGTGGCCGCCCTCGAAGGGATTCCGTCCAGTCGGCCGTCGCTGTCTCCTTGACAGGGGGCAGCTTCGAAAGTAATATATATCTGAACAATTAATAATAGGGTGGAGACCATCGACAGCGCCTAGTGATCCAAAGAGGACATCGTTATCTCTATGGCGAAGGAGCAGGTGGAAGGAGAACGCGCCCGCCTCGGGTAGCGGAAGCTGAAGGACTTGATACGACGGGTTGGGGGGATGGCAAGCGTGGTGAGTCGGTTCCAAGACGCTCGGAGAGACGGTGCTTTTCGATTGGCCGTTTCTGGCGTCACGGTGATCGTTCTTGTAGTCGTCTTGGTTGCCGGCGTCCTTAGCTACCGGGATCACTCGGGCGTCCGACGTCGGGCGTTAACGACGCTGGAGGCTTCTATGTCCGCCGGCGCTTCTAGTAGTTCAGTGGCTAGTTCTCCTGGGCGGTCAGATACCAGCGGCGGGTCTTCGACTTCGGGGCCTACCGGCTCCGTGTCGTCGGTCGTAGCGGGAGGCTCGGTGAGACTGCCTACCGGCCAGGTGACCGCGAGCAGTCCGCAGGTTGCGGCTGGACCCGGGATCTCGAAACCTGCAGCCGGGACCCCTACGACGTTGCCCGCGAACGATACCCAGACGACTCCGGATACCCAGACGACACCGGATACATCGAGTCCTTCGCCCGGGTCTCCTGGCAGTGCGCCGGCTGCCCCGTCCTCGGTGAGCGTGGCGGTATTGACCCCCTTGCTGTCGACGATGCAGTTCGGGGCGTCGGTAGGCTTTCTGTTGGCGTGCAACACCGCGGCGGGTTCGGTGTCGGCGTCGGCTGCTCTGGTGCCGGGACTGAGTCAGGTGCTCACACCGGTCCTGGCTGAGATCTCGCCTGAGTGCAGCGAGCTGTCTGCATCCGCGGTTACCTATCTGAACACGCTGAACAACGAGTTGGGTCTGTTGCAGGGGTTGAATCCCGGCACGGCGCCGTATTTCGCTGAGCTCAACAAGGTGTTCGCCACCTTGGACGCGCTTGCCCCGCAGCTCGAGCCCTTGTCGGGAACTATCACCGCACTGGGTCCGTTAGTGGAGTTCTTCAGCGGTCAGCCGCAGTCGTCGTCCTGAGATGCTCGGCGCGTTGGAGACCAGTCGTTCTCTCTGGGAGGGTTTGTGGATAGCTTTCGTCAGTTGAGGAGCCAGTGGGACCGGGTCGGTGCCGTGGTACTCACCCTTGTCGGCGGACTCTGTTTGATCCTCGGCTACTTCGGAGTCAGTAGGCAAGGCCTGGCTCCCGAGCAGATCCCCTACATCGTGTCGGGCGGCCTTGGGGGTATCTTTTTGATGGGAGTGGGAGCTGCGCTGTGGCTCTCGGCGGACCTGCGTGACGAGTGGCGGAAGCTAGATCGAATAGAGGTTGTCCTCGAGGAAGGCCTAGAGCGTCTCGGCTTGGGTCGCCACCCTGATGGCAGCCCGACGGTCGCGCCACTGACTCGCGGCACGGAGGCGGTTGAGCTTGTTGGCTTGGACGGCGACGACGACGATGAGGCCAACACGATCGAGACCGCGGAGGTCTCCGCTGGGGCCAACGGGACGGCGCGTCGAGCGCGGCCGCACACCGAGACTTCCAAGGCGACCCCAGGCAACAGGAAGGTCGCAGAACGCAACGACACCAACGGGACCGGGACCCGCAAGCCACGATCCGGAGCGGGGAGCAGAAAATGAGTCTCGCCGATTGGTTAACCTCGGTGTCTCCCTGGGGCAGGGACAGCGGAATCCGCTGGGTGCTTCTGACGCCAGCCTGTGCTGTGGCCATGTTCGTCGCCTGGTTTGGCGTGTCCGGTCGAGGAATCCTGCCCACCCAGATCGGCTGGCTGACCGCAGGCATCGTCACACTGATGGTGGCGTTGTACGTCCAGGCATCTCTCGTGATTCGGGGACGGCGCGCCGTCGGAGAACGCCGCTACCGGCTGATCAGCGATGCCGTTCTCGACATCGAGGCGGGTGTTGTTCCCCACGGACTCGCCCACGGGCGCGACCGCGCAGCAGCCCCAAGGCAGACAGAACCAGCGAGAGTCCTCACGGTGGCGGGCCTCAACCTCTACCACCGGCCCGAGTGTCCCATGGTCGATGGGCGTCACGGGACGCTCCTTCTCAAGAGTGTGGCCGACGACCGCGGCATGCAGCCATGCGGAATCTGCCTGTCGCCGGCCCTCTCAACACTGCTGACGAGCTCGGAGGTCGTGACTCGGTGAGCACGTTTCTCACCTACGTCATCTTGGGTGTGGCCGATGGTTCCGTGTATGCGATCGCTGGCCTGGGGTTGGTTCTGACCTTCAAAACCTCAGGGATTTTCAACTTCGGCCACGGCGCTCAGGCGGCCGCCGCGGCGTACCTCATGTACACGTTCCGGATTCAGCACGGCCTGCCCTGGCCCGTGGCCGCGGCCCTAGCTTTGTTGATCGCCGGGGTGGGCGGGGGATTGGCATTGGAACGGCTAGCGAACCTGCTCTCGGGGGAGTCGACAGCAGCGCGGGTGGTGGCGATGGTTGGTGTCCTGGTTGGCTTGGAAGCCCTTCTAACAGCTGTCTACGGAGCTAACGTCATCCCCTTCAAGGGCTTTCTGCCGGCGGATGTGGTGCACCTCGGCAGTGTGAACGTTACCGTCTTCCAGATCATCGTTACGGTGCTCGCCCTGGTCGCGGCAGCCGGGCTGTGGTTTCTATTTCGAGTAGCTCGGGTCGGCACCGCAATGCAAGCTGTGGTGGACGATCCGGCTCTGCTCGACATCCTCGGCACCAGCCCTGCCCGGGTGCGGCGGTTCGCCTGGATCCTGGGCTCGTGCTTCGCGTCGGTATCGGGGTTGCTCCTGGCAACCTTTCTAGGGCTGGACGTGGACGACCTGACTCTGCTCGTCGTGTTCAGCTTTGGTGCGGCAGCGGTTGGGGCGTTCTCGAATCTGCCCTTGACCTACTTAGGTGGACTGGCGATCGGCTTGGGCCAATCGATGACCCAGGGCTATCTCGCCAACTACCATGCCTTCCAGCAGCTCCCGGCGAATGTGCCGTTCGTGGTCTTGGTCGTTGCGTTGCTTGTCGCTCCGACCCGGACTCTGGTCGAGCGTGGGACGCGGGCCATCAGGACCCCCGACCCGCCGGTGGTCTTCGGGCGTGCTGTAACGCGCACCGCTGGGGTGATTCTGCTGGCGGGGTTGTGTGTGGTGCCGTTCGTGGTTGGCTACGACCTCCCCATCTGGACGACGGGGATGGCATTCGTCGTCATCTTCGTTTCACTGGAATTGTTGGTTCGCACGTCGGGTCAGGTGTCGTTGTGCCAGATCACCTTTGCCGCGGTGGGTTCAGCGACGTTCGCGATCGTTGCGAGTCACCATGTGCCGTGGGGGATCGCCCTCCTGGTCGGCGGATTGGTCGCCGCACCCATCGGGGCTCTCGTGGCGCTGCCGGCAATCCGGCTCCGGGGGGTTTACCTAGCGGTGGTCACCTTGGGTTTTGGGGTCCTTGTTGAGCGGGTGTTCTATCCGACCTTCCTGATGTTCGGTGGTCCGGACAGCCTCAGCGTTCCGAGACCGAAGCTTGGGTTCATCGACTTCAGCAGCAATCGGGCGTTCTACTTCCTTTGCCTGATCATCACACTGGCGGCCTGTGGGGTCGTCGTCATGGTGCGCAGAGGCCGCCTGGGCCGGATGCTCCAGGCGCTCTCCGAGTCGCCCGCGCTCCTCCAAGCCAACGGAGCGAGTCCCAATGTTACGAAGCTGGCGGTGTTCTGCATTTCGGCGTTCCTGGCGGGCATCGGCGGCGGTCTGATGGGTGCGGTGACCGAGACGACCACGGGTTACTCCTTCGACTTCTCGGTTTCGCTGATCATGGTCGCCGTGCTCTTTGTGGCCGGCCGCCAGCCGATCCTCTCGGCGTTCATCGCAGCAGGCCTGTATCAGGTAGCCGTTCCGTACATCAAGAGTGAGACGCTGCAGAACTATTCGGGTGTTGTGTTCGGGGTGGCCGCTCTGGTGGTGGTGACTCGTATCGTTCCTGTTGCCATACAGCGAATACAGAGCACACCGCGTGCTTCCGAGCGACTCGAAGAGCGTCGGACGGCAAAGCCCACGAGGGTGGCGGCAGAGGTGACACCCGCATGAACCTGCCCGATCTGGAACTGACCGGCGTGTCGGTCCGATTCGGTGGACTGAAGGCGGTCAGCGACGTCTCCCTAATTGCGACCGCCGGGCGGGTCACCGGGCTGATCGGCCCGAACGGTGCCGGCAAGACCACGACCTTCAACGCCTGCGCTGGAGTGGTGCCCACCACATCGGGTTCCATCCGTCTCGGGGACCGAAAGCTCGATCTAATGTCCACGGCCCGACGTGCTCAGGCGGGCCTGGGCCGAACCTTCCAGCGTATGGAGCTCGTTGACGCCGCCACCGTGAGAGACAACGTCGCCCTGGGCGGCGAAGCCCTGATAGCCGGTCGCCGCCCGTGGGGTCAGCTGCTCGGCTCGCGCAAGGTTCGCGCCCACGTGCTTCGGGCGGCTGACATGGAGATCGAGCGCTGTGGACTTTCGGACATCTCATCCACACCCGCCAGCGAGCTGTCGACCGGCCAGGGCCGTCTCGTGGAGCTGGCCCGGGTACTCGCCGCTGGCTACCGCTTCTTGCTGCTCGACGAGCCCTCGTCGGGGTTGGACAAGACCGAGACGGAGCACTTCGGTCAGATCGTGGCGGAGGCCGTCGCCGAGCGCGGCATCGGGGTCCTGCTCGTCGAGCACGACATGGCCCTGATCCGGCAATTGTGCAGCTACATCTACGTACTCGACTTCGGTCAACTCATCTACGAGGGCCTGTCGGAAGAGGTACTGGCCTCCAAGACCGTACGGGACGCCTATCTCGGAGCAGAGGACGTGGCCTGATGCTCGAACTCCGCAACATCACCGCCGGCTACGGCAGTCACGTCGTGCTGCGCGACGTCACTGTCATAGTGCCGGACAACTCGGTAGTAAGCCTCCTCGGACCCAACGGCGCCGGCAAAACCACACTCCTGCGCGTCGCGTCGGGGCTGCTTCGGCCCATCTCGGGCAAGGTGATCCTCGACGGCCAGGACGCCACAGGTTGGCCACCTCACCGCCTTGCCAGGGCCGGCATCGGTCACGTACCCGAAGGCCGGGGGATCTTTGCAGCAATGACCGTAGCGGACAACCTCCGCATGCAATCCAAGCCCGAGACAGATCGGGCCGGGATCGAGCCGGCCACCCGAGCCTTCCCCCGCCTTGCCGAGCGCAGCCGGCAGCTGGCGGGGAGCCTCTCGGGCGGGGAGCAGCAGATGCTCGCCCTCGCCTCCATGTACCTCGCCGCGCCGAAACTGGTTCTGCTCGACGAGGTATCCATGGGGCTAGCCCCCAACATCGTCGACGAGATCTACGTTCACTTGCGACAAGTCGCCGCCAACGGCGCCGCCCTGCTCCTCGTCGAGCAATACGTAAGCCGTGCCTTGGCCTTGGCGAAGTACGTGTACATCCTGAAGAAAGGACGAATCGACTTCGTCGGCCAACCCAGCGAACTAGGCGAGTCAGACGTCCTCGCCGCCTACCTCGGAGCCAGTGCATGATCCGTCGCCGTCACCTCTCGAGGCCCCTGTCGGCCCTCGCTGCACTATGTGTAGTCACAGCAACGGTCAGCCTTGGCGCTGGGCATGCCGCCGCCCAAGGGTTCGAGAACTACACCATGACTGCCAGTGCCAACACCGTCACTGTGGAGATCAACGACGCAAACGCCCCCCTTCTCGCCCCGCAGCTGTTGGCTGCCTCGCCTGGTTCGGCGCAGGCCCAGCTGAACTCGTTCGGTATCTCCACCGCTTACGCCGGAGCCCCGTTCCTCGGCCAGACAATCGAGGGCGTCGGCGGCTTGGTGAACGGGCTTGGATACGGAGTGCTGCCTCCCCTACCCGCGACGCTTCCCGGGTACGTCTCCACAACCAACCCCTCCGAACCCACCGCGAGTGCGAGTCAGGGCCCCTACACACTCGAAGCTCAGAGCGGCGACACCTCCTCCAGCGCCCAAGCTTCGATCGCAGCGACGAACGAGCCCACAGCATTGTCCTCGTCGGCCACAGCCGTCACGGCTCTCGAATCCGACGGGACCGTCGAGTCGACTGCCCAGGCCATCACCCAGCCGTTATCCGTCGACTCGCTGGTCCAGATCGGCACGGTGCTAGCGACCGCCACCATGACCGAGAACGCTAACGGGCAGCTGACCGAATCCTCGTCGCTAGACATGGGAAGCATCACAGTCGCAGGGATCAAGGTCGGCATAACTCAGAGCGGACTCCAACTGGTGCCCGGCTTGGACCTCCCCCTGGTCAACCTGAGCACTCTCAACGCCCTGCTCAGTTCGGCAGGGATCACCATCCAACTCCTGCCGGGATCCAAGACCGCGACCAGCATCACCTCCGAAGGCCTGCAGATAAGCCAGACCTTCGATGTCCCGATCGAAGGGGAATCTGGAGTCGTCCTCATCCTGGGACAAGCGAACGCGCAACTTCAAGCCGAGCCAAGTACCGAAACGCCAGCAACGACACCCTCCACTACCAACTCAGGGGCACACACCACACAACTGACGCCGGCCCCAGTGAACAACTCCTCCTCGACAGTCACAAGCACCCCCGCCCCCTCAGGAGTCACTCCTAGCCCTGTCTCCTCAGGAGTCACTAACAGCCCGGCGTCGACGCCTCCTTCAACACAGCCCTCGACCACACCGTCACTGGCGACCGGAACCACCCGGGAATCCGAATCCACACCCAGCAGCGAATACACGCCTGACGACAGATCAATACTGCCGAGCGCCGCGCAACTTGCCGAGCGTCTCGGACCAGACGGACTGCGCTTCTACCTCATCCTCCTTGCCGCGGGACTCGCTTTCACGGCCGCCTCCAGAGCCGCCACGGTCCTCGCCGTGCGCACGACGCGCACCCGGCTGAAGAAGACACCATGATCATCGGTCCCACTAGGAGGGTCCAATCATCAATGAAGGCCTTACAGATAGGTCGGCGACGCTGTGTCGCACTGCTTCTCGGGTTGATGCTTGTGGTGGTTGCCGCGTGTGGTAGTCGGCTTCCCTACAGCAAGGTCGTAGCTGAGAACGCGGCGCTCGGGAGCGCGAACGCTGGTCAGCCTGCGGCTATCGGGTCGACTGCGGGCGGTTCCACGACCCGTGTGGGTGCGTCCACCTCCAGCGGTTCCACGGCCGATGTGGGTGCGTCCACCTCCGGCGGTTCCACGACCGGTGTGGGTGCGTCCACCTCCGGTGGTTCCAGGACCGGTGGTGCGACGTCCTCAGCCTTGACGACCGTCCCTGCAGCAGATACCTCTGGCGGGAGCTCGGCGGTTTCCAACTCGCCGACTGGGGCCGGTTCGAGCTCGTCCGGCGTGGCGCCACCAACCGGCCCGGCCACCGGCAGCACAGTGAACGTCGGCCAGATCGGCACTGAGGGCGGTGTATTCGGTGCCATTCTCGGCGACGGCCAGGTCGGAGCCGAGATCTGGACCAACTACATCAATCAGCACGGCGGCCTCAACGGGCACAAGGTTAACCTCATCACCGCAAACGACGGAGGAGACCCGTCGACCGCCCTGTCCGAAGCGCAGACCATGGTCCAACAGGACCACGTCATAGCCTTCGTCGCCAACGCAGACGTCCTGACCACGCCCACGATTGCCCCATATCTGCAGAGTGTGAAGGTCCCGACGATAGGTGGAACAGATGATGAGTCTCAGTGGTTCACCAATCCTGACTTTTTCCCCCACGGCGCCAGCCTACGAGTCCAGTCTGACGGTTCCCTGAAGGTAGGCATCGACCGCGGGGACACGAATGTTGGCGTAGTGGCCTGTGTCGAGGCAGCGATAATCTGTTCCAACGTTGATGACGACATCGAGCACGATGTCTCTGCTCTCGGCGGAAAACTGGTATACAACGCCAGCGCGTCACTCGCTCAACCTGACTTCACCACCGAGTGCCTGGGTGCCAAGCAAGCAGGCGTCAACAATCTGTACCTGGCGCTTGATCCGGCATCGATTGTCCGTTTCGTCAACGACTGCGCCAACCAGGACTATCACCCCTACTACAACATCACCAGCCTCTTATTCTCCCCAACTCTTCTCACGACGACGAACACGATAGGCATCGTCACCGTCGCATCGGTGTTTCCCTTCCCTGTCGTGGCACCTGCTACCGCCGCCTTCGACCAAGCGGTTCAACAGACCACCGGTGGAACCCCCAACTCACAGTTCGACGCCAGCGCGTGGGTCGCGGGCTTGGTACTCCAGGCAGCAGCGAAAAACCTCCCGGCCTCCAACCCCACCCCTGCCGACGTTCTGGCCGGGCTCTACCAAATCAAGGACGACGACTTCGGAGGTTTGACGTCCCCTATCACCTACACCGCGACGCAGTCCACTCCCTCGCCGACATGCTACTACCCGATGGAGGTAGTCAGCGGCGGCTTCAGTGCTCCCGATGGCCTGGAACCGCAGTGCGTGTCGTCGAGCTTTTCTTCGGTGAACCTGTGACGAGGAACCGCATTGTCTACATATATGCCCACCAGTAAGCAGCGCCGTAAATCAGTCGCACTGCTTGCCGGGTTGATGCTTGTGGTGGTTGCCGCGTGTGGTAGTCGGCTTCCTTATAGCAAGGTGGTTGCTGAGAACGCGGCGCTTGGCGGTGCGAACGCTGGTCAGCCTGCCGCTATCGGGTCGACTACGCGCGGTACCACGACCGGTGTGGGTGCGTCCACCTCCGGCGGTTCTACGACCGGTGCGGGTACTTCCACCTCCAGCGGTTCTACGACCGGTGCGGGTACGTCCACCTCCGGCGGTTCCAGGACCGGTGGGGGGACGTCCTCAGCCTTGACGACCGTCCCTGCAGCTGATACGTCTGATGGGAGCTCGGCGGGTTCCAACTCGCCGACTGGGGGCGGATCGGGCTCGTCCGTCGTGGCGTCACCAACCGGTCCGGCCACCGGCAGCACAGTGAATGTCGGCCAGATCGGCAGTGATAGCGGCCTAATTGGCTCCATCTTCGGAGGCGCCCAGCCCGGAGCGGAGGTGTGGGCCGGCTACGTCAACGAGCACGGCGGCCTCAACGGGCACAAGGTGCATCTCATTACGGCGGACGATCAGACCAACCCGTCGACGGCATTGTCCGAAGCGCAAACCATGGTCCAACAAGACCACGTCATCGCATTCATTGCTCTAGCCAATCCCCTCACGATACCGACAATCGCCCCGTACCTGGAGCAGGAGAAGGTTCCCGTCATCGGGGGCGGCGACCTCGCCGAGTCCACGTGGTTCACGAACCCCGACTTTTTTCCCCAAGGCGCCAGCCTACGAATCACCCTGAGTGGTGCCCTTGAGCAGGGTATCGATCACGGCGACAAGAAGATCGGGGTCATCGTCTGTGTCGAGTTCGCTCTGATCTGCTCGAACGCCTCCAGCCTGATCGACCAAACCGCCCCAACAATCGGGGGACAGGTGGTATACAGCGCAAGCGTGTCCCTAGCCCAGCCGGACTACACCACGGAATGCATAGATGCGAAGAGTGCCGGGGCGAACGTCCTATTTCTCGGTATGGACAATGCTTCACAAATCCGCTTTATCAATGACTGTGATAACCAGGACTATCACCCCCAGATCACGACCCTGTCGATTGCAGCAGACTCTCTGGAGCTCACCAGTCCGGTGACCGTCGGCACCTATACGGCAGGACCGGTGTTCCCGTTCAACGTCGTGGCCCCAGCAACGGCTACCTTCGACCAATCCTTCCAGGAGATTACCGGCGCCCCTGCGACGTCCGAGCCCGAGGCGAATGCGTGGGTCTCAGGTCTTGTACTGCAAACTGCCGCGAAGAACTTCCCTGTGTCTAATCCCACGTCGGCGGATGTCCTGGCCGGGTTGTACCAGATCAAGGACGACGACTTCGGGGGTCTTACCTCCGCGATGACCTACGTGCAAGGTCAAGTCACGGCCAGCCCCACTTGCTACTACCCGCTCGACGTGGTGCAGGGTGGTTACAGCGCCCCCTACGGTATGCAGCCGCAATGCCTGCCGGCCAGCCTCGCGTCCGGAACCCAGTGAACGCGGACCTCGACATGTCACTGAACCTCCATCTTGTTGGCACCGGGGAGCGGGCTCCGCGTCCCATCAAGCGAATGCTGGCGGTGTTGGTCCGGCTCTTGGCCGAGGCGGGCCTCTCTACACTTCCGGGATCGGCCGCTATCTACCTAGAGGAGATCCGCGAGCCCGGCCATCACCGAGCTGGACAGAGCGACACGAGCTTCCTCGGACGGCCCAGCCCCTGCGAACGCTGTAGGCGCTCTAGGCGGGCTGAGCGCGGTCGGGGCAGGTGCCCGTTGGACGGGGCGTCCGCTGTACCGGCAAGATGGGTGCGGTGTTCCCGAAGGACCGGCTCCCCCCAGTGCTCGATGCCATCGACCGTCGATTGTTGGCCCTCCTTCAGGAGGACGCCAGGCGGCGGAGGTGCTGGCGATATGGACGGTTAGCGGAGCTGACGACTTCATCGTTGAGGTCGCTGTCGGCGAGGTCGGAGACCTCCGCGACTTCGTGTTGGAGCACGTCACTAGCCGGGATGACGTGGTGGACGCTCGAAGCTCGATCGTCTACTAACAGACCAGGCGTTGGGATGTCCGACCCAGTGAAGATTGCCTCAAGGCCCCCTGGCGAAGGCGGCCGCTGCCGTACTGCCTTACATCGCCGGGCTCGATGTCGGCGGGGGCGTCTCAGATCCAGCATCACACCGCCAGCGTGTCCTATCTGTTCTCCGGTTCGGAGCGTTCTACACACTGTCCGTTGCATCCGCGATGTTTCGGTTTGGCGCCCCGACGGCTGCCCGCAGGGGCAGTGCTCGCAGAAGACGATTCGGCAGTGACTGCCACCCTCTCGCACCAGAGTCGTCGGGTACCCTCCCGGCTATGACGTTCGCCAACACCGAACAGGCCGAATTCTGGGCGGCCCGTGCCTCGTCGTGGATGTCTCTCGTGTCCCACCACGAACGGGTGATCGGCCCGGCCGGGCGCATGGCCATTGACCGGCTGGACGCGCAGCCCGGCCAGCAGATCATCGATCTGGGATGCGGGACGGGCCAGACCACATTGGAGCCAGCGGACCGCGTGGTCCCCGGCGGTCGGGCCCTAGGTATCGACATCACCGCCGCCCTGCTTGAACGGGCCTGGGAACACGCCGCTGCCGCTGGAATCGACAACATCGACTTCCGGCACGCCGACGTGCAAAGCAGCGAACTCGGTCGGGGCCAGTTCGACGGTGCCTTCTCCCGCTTCGGCGTCATGTTCTTCGCTGATCCGGTCGCCGCCTTCGCCAACGTCCACCGGTGTCTCAAACCCGGCGCCGTGCTGTCGTTCGTGTGCTGGCAGCCGGTGACGTCCAACCAGTGGATGTTCATCCCAGCCCAGGCCGCGGTCTCGGTTCTAGGGACTCCGCTCGAGATGCCCGCCCCTGACGCCCCCGGGCCGTTCTCGTTGTCCGACCAGGACCGGGTCAAACCCGTTCTCGGTTCGGCCGGATTCCGCAGCATCGACGTCAAAGCTCACGACGACCTGATCCGCACGCCAGTGGAAGGTATCTCAGAGTCCGCTGACTCGGCGCTGCGTGTGGGCGCCGTGCAGAGGATGCTCGAGGGTGCCAATCCCGAGACCATTCAACGTGTCCGGGCGGCCATCGAAGAGGTCATGCGGGCCCGCGTCCGAGACGGCGAGGCCTCGCTCACCCGCGCCATCTTCCTCGTCCGAGCCGTAGCCTGATGGGCGCCCCGCCTGATCTCTCCGGCCGGGTGTCGTGGCGCCCCGCCGTCGTCGACTAGACCTCCTTTTGGACCTCGACCTAGTTAATTGCCAGCGAGACGGTGGCCGAGGTGCTCTTGGTGTAGTTGGTGCTGACCTCGTACACGGCAGTCACGCTGTAGGTGCCTGATGCGACCTTCGATTTCGTGAGGGTAGCAACCCCAGTGCTCGACACGGTCACGGTGCCTATGAGGGTCGAACCCAGGTAGAACTTCATTTTTCCAAGGGACGGCGTAGGGGCCCCTTTCGTTTTCGAGGTGACGGTGGCGGTGAAGGTGATCCTCTGTCCCGCCTTAGCCGGGTTGGGTGACACCTGGAGGGCGGTCGACGTCTTCGCTCGGGAGATCTTGACAACGTGCGTCACGGGAGTCGCGGCGGCTTAGTCGGCGTCTCCGGGCTGTGACGCGGCGCTCACACCCATAACGTCGAAATAGTCGAAGGTGCCGATCGTGACGAGGCCAGACGGTCCATCGACGGTCACAGGTACCTGTCCGGTCCCGGCCGGGTTGAAGGCCGTGATCACGTTGTCGTTTAGGACCTTAAACGAAGTGGCCGGGGCGGAACCGAAGCTCACCGCCGTCGCCCCGGTGAATCCGCTACCCGAAATGAGGACTTCGGTCCCCCCGGCAGACGGACCACCGTCGTCCCGGATGCGATGCGGTTGGCCTGGCGCGATAATCCATACCGTGCCGGCCAGAGGAGACACCGATGAGCACCGCCGACGGACGTAGTGGCGAAACGGGTGGGACGGCAAGCAGCGAACCTGTCGGCCTGAAGCTCGAAGTGGTCGTCATCCCCGTGGCTGAGGCTGACCGCTCCAAGGCTTTCTACGCCGGCCTCGGATGGAGGCTCGACGCCGACTTTTCCTTCGACAACGGCTTCCGGGTCGTGCAGTTCACGCCCCCCGGGTCACTGTGCTCCGTGCAGTTCGGCACCAAGATCACAGGTGCCCCGCCCGGGTCTGCCCATGGCCTCTACCTGATCGTGTCCGACATCGATGCCGGGCGCGACGAACTCATGGGTCGGGGTGCCAAGGTCAGTGAGGTGTTCCATTCCGGAGCGCCGGGGGCTCAGCTCGATCCCGTGGGGCTGAGTGGTCGGCTCGGCGGGCCGGATCCGGATCGCAAGAGCTACAGCTCCTTTGCGACGTTCGAAGACCCGGACGGCAACAGCTGGCTGCTTCAAGAGGTGACCGACCGCCTCCCGGGCCGGCTCGATCCCACCACCACCTCGTTCAACTCTGCTGGTGACCTGGCTAGGGCTTTGCGACGCGCGGCAACTGCCCACGGGGAGCACGAGAAGCGGATCGGCAAGGCTGACCAGGATTGGCCCGACTGGTACGCCGAACATATGGCGCGCGAGCAGACCGGTCAGGAGCTGCCTGCATGAGCGATTTCGACGTGATCGTGCTCGGTGGCGGTGCCCCAGGCGAGCACTGCGCGGCGGCCATCGCGGCTCGGGGGCTTCGGGTCGCGGTGGTCGAGCGGGAGCTGGTCGGCGGCGAGTGCTCCTACTGGGCGTGCATCCCCTCCAAGTCGCTGTTGCGCCCGGGGGAGGCAGTCCAGTGCGCCCGCGACGTCGGCGCCAGCGCCCAGGTGAACGTGCAGGCGGCGCTGGATTGGCGGGACTACATGGTGTCTGACTATTCGGATGCCGGACAGGAACGATGGCTGACGGATCGGGGTATCGCGCTCGTCCGTGGCGTCGGCCGGCTCGCCGGGCCCGGCATGGTCGAAGTGGACGGCACCCCGCACACTACTGAGCATGTCGTCGTAGCGACTGGCTCGGATCCCGTCGTGCCGCCCGTACCAGGGCTCGAAGGTCTGGAGGGGGTGTGGGGCACGCGGGAGGCGACGGCGATGAAGACGGTCCCTCGCCGCCTGATCGTGCTTGGCGGCGGGTCGGCCGGTGTCGAGATCGCACAGGTGGTGCGGCGGCTCGGTGGCGAGGCCGTGGTGGTCGAGGCCTCCGATCGGTTGATCCCCCGGGAGCCCGCCCCACTGGGCGAGGCGCTGGCCGAGGCACTGCGGCGGGACGGGATCGAGCTACACCTTGGAGTCCGCGCGGCCGAGGCCTTGCGGGACGGGGACGACTACGTCTTGAAGCTCTCTGACGGCACCGAGGTGCAGGCTGAGCGACTGCTGGTGTCGACCGGTCGCCGTCCCCGTGTCGAAGGGATCGGCCTCGAAACCGTCGGCATCGAGGCCAACCCGCGCGGGATCCGGGTCGACGAGTATCTGCGTGCCGGCGAGAGGATCTGGGCGATCGGTGACGTCAACGGGATCTGGCCGTTGACCCACGTCGGCGAGTACGAAGGCGACGTGGTGGCGGCGAACATCGCGGGAGAGAGCCATCCAGCCAACTACGAGGCGGTACCGCGCGTCACCTACACCGACCCGCAGGCTGCCGCCGTCGGCGTCGCGGAGGCGCCCTACAGCACCACCATGCCTCTGTCGGAGGTGCCCAAGACCGCCACCTACACCCACGCCTACGCCGAGTCGAACGGCTTCTTGACCCTCCTCAGCGACGGCGCCCTGTTGACCGGTGCCTATGCCCTCGGACCTGAGGCCGGCGAGTGGCTGCAACAGGCGACGCTCGCCATACGCGCCCACGTCCCGCTGGGAGTGCTGAGCGACACCATCCAGCCGTTCCCCTGCTTCTCGTCGATCTTCGACTCGGCCTTCAAGGCGCTCCGCACGGAGATCGCCAAGATGCCCGCGCCCGGGCAACCCATGCAGGCGCAGGTGGCTCGGCCATGACGAGACCAGATCCGCGTTCGTCATCGCATTGGCCACTGAGCCCGTCGCAGACGGGTGATCGACCTAACCAGTGGAGGTAGCAGATGACCGAGCTCGCACCGCCCCCAGAGGGAATTGTGCTGGCCCATTTCATCGTCTCAGACGATGTCGAGCGCTCTCGGCGCTTCTACACCGAAGTGCTCGGCGGCAGGGTCGCCTTCTCCGGCCCCGGAGGACTGACCTATGTCGCCCTTTCCAACAGTTGGATCATCATCAATGGCGGCGGAGGCCCGACCGACGACAAGCCGGAGGTCACCCTGGAGACGCCAAGCGATCCCGACCGGGTTGGCAGCTTCCTCAATATTCGGGTCGCTGACATCCACGCCGTGTACGCCCAATGGAGCGCACGTGGTGCCCAATTCCTGACGCCACCGAAACAGCACCAATACGAGATCCGTTGTTACATTCGCGATCCCGACGGTCATCTGATCGAAGTGGGCCAAACCACGGACCCGGAAGGGGACTGGACGCCCGATCACTGGCCATCAACCACGTCCGCCGAGGAGTCCGAGTGAGCTCCCTGCTTCGGTCCGAGCGTGAGACCGGCGGGGACGCTGATACTCCAAGGCGCTGTTGCTAGCGCCGTGACGCTGCCGGAATTTCGCTCATGACCACCGCGATCATCGGGACTGGAGGGATCGGATCAGCTATCGCGCGTCAGCTCGCATCCGGTGGCGAAGCCCTGCAACTCTCGAGCGCCGACAAGCAATCGGCACAAAGACTGGCCGCGGAGATCGGGGGAACCGCGGTTGTCGCAGTCGACAACCGAAGCGCTTTGCAGGGTGCCGATGCTGTCATTCTTGCGCTGCGCTTCTCCGTGCTGAAGGACGTCATCGACGAGATCGCCGACCCGCTGGGTGGCAAGTCCCTCGTCGTTCCGAGCAACCCGGTCGGCATCGACGCACAACGAAAGGTCGTGCGGCTCCTGTCGGAGGGGCAGTCATCTGGCGACACTATTGCCGGGTGGTTGCCGACAGGGGCACACTTAACCATCGCGTTTGGCACCATGTCGGCCGACCTCCTCGAGTCCTCGAGCAACCGGTCACCCGAGCTAGCGGTCCTGTTCTACGTGACCGACGACGACCGTGGCAGCGATGAAGTCGAGCGGTTGATCCAAACCGCAGGCTTCGAGCCGATGAAGGTCGGCGGGATCAACCAGTCCAGCCGGCTCGAAGTGGGTGGCGACCTTCACGATCTCGTAGTCGGCCCCGCAGAGGCGCGCTCCCTGGTCGTTGGGCCGTGATCGCTTTGTCGCCTCGGCCGATCCACCCATTCGGCCAGGAGTGAAGCCGTGAACAGTCGCCTTCCCGATCCACGCCTCAACCTGATCTACCGCTTGGAAGCGACTGTCGGCGACCCCCAGGACTTCGGCGAGACCTCCGCTGGTCACCGACGCATCGTTCGATTGACCGGCGGGACCTTCAGCGGACCTGAGCTGCGCGGGACACTGTTTCCGGGAGCCAGCGCCGATTGGCAGATCATTCTTCCGGATGGCACCGCACTCGGCGACGTCCGTTACACGCTGGAAACCGAACGCGGAGATCTGCTCTACGTTGAATCTCAGAGCGTGCGGCACGGAAGCACGGCGGTCCTCGAGCGGCTCGGACGCGGAGAAGACGTCGACGCAGGCGAATACACCTTCCGCGGTGCCGTCAAGATCGAGACCGGAGCCGACAGCCTCGACTGGTTGAACAAAGGCATATTCGTCAGTGTCGGAGGCCGGCAGCGCGGGGGTGTGATCTACGAGGTCTATCTGGTCGGATGAGCGGTCCATCCGACTCCAGAGAGCCGTTGACGATACCTCGCGTCGGCGTATCAGACGCCTCGCGCAAAGTCGTGGTGGTCACCGGAGCCTCCCAAGGCATCGCCGCAGGCTTAGTAGAAGGCTTTCGTAGTGCTAGATATGCGGCCGTAGGTTCGTCGCGCTCGATCGACCCTTCCGACGGGCCCGATTTCATCACGGTGAGGGGTGACATTGAAAAGGTCGAGACCGCTCAGATGATCGTGGAACAGGCGATCAATCACTTTGGGCGCAAGTTATAGAGAACCCCGGCTGATCTGGCCTTGCAACCAACAACAGAGAGATCCCGAGGCCGCGACCCAACTCTCGGCGTATCGAGGAGACGTGGTTCAGTCGGATTGCCCGCCCGGGTTGATCGATAACCAGTCGGCGGGCCACCAGTCTCCGTGTGGGTCGGTGGTTTGCCCGACCTCGATGATGTAACCATCGGGATCTCGGATGTAGCAACGGATCTCGTACTGGTGCTGTTTAGGCGGCGTCAGGAACTGCGCGCCCTGGGCGCTCCATTTGGCGTACGCGGCGTGGATGTCTGCGACCCGAATATTGAGGAAGCTGCTGACGCGGTCGGGGTCGCGTGGCGTCTCAAGGGTGACCGTGGGTTTGTCGTCGGTGGGGTCTCCGCCGCCGTTGATGACGATGAAGCTGTTGGCGA
>Ga0302325_10012093_pt1 | contig 18555 bp, 20 predicted proteins | sample Palsa_T0_2_FD_201948 | JGI IMG/M metagenome (GOLD analysis project Ga0302325, IMG submission 201948) | Peat permafrost microbial communities from Stordalen Mire near Abisko, Sweden - Palsa_T0_2 | ecosystem: Environmental > Terrestrial > Soil > Palsa > Peat permafrost | place: Sweden: Abisko...
ACGTGCCCCCGCGATGTGCGGGGGCACGTCTTGTTCGTGCTGCCGGGACCTAAGCGGTAGCAAACTTTAATTCTGTTGTGACCTGCTCGCATTCCCGCTATCGGGCTAACACCGGTTAGGCTACGAGGCGATGGTTCCCCTCTGGTTTACGCTCTCCGCGCTGTGCTTCGTCGGCGCGGCGGTGTTGCTGTACGTCGACATCGACCGCCGCCGTGGACGAGGACGGCGCCGCAAGTCGTGGGCACGTTCGCACGGATTCGACTACGAGCAGGAATCCACCGAGATCCTCAAGCGCTGGAAGCGTGGCGTGATGTCGACCGTGGGTAGCAATATCCCGGCCCGCAACGTCGTGCTCGGCCAGATCCGTGGCGAGGCGGTCTTCATCTTCGACCTCGAAGAAGTCGCCACCGTGATCGCCCTGCACCGCAAGGTGGGCACCAACGTCGTCGTCGACGTGCGGCTCAAAGGCTTGAAAGAGCCTCGCGAGAACGATATTTGGCTGCTCGGTGCGATCGGGCCGCGGATGGTCTACTCCACCAACCTGGACGCGGCCCGTCGCGCCTGCGATCGCCGCATGGTGACCTTCGCGCACACCGCACCCGACTGCGCCGAGATCATGTGGAACGAGCAGAACTGGACGCTGGTCAGCATGCCGATCGGCAGCACCCGCGCCCAGTGGGACGAGGGCTTGCGCACTGTGCGCCAGTTCAACGACCTGTTGCGGGTGTTGCCGCCGGTGCCGCAGTCGACGACGTCGACAGCCGGGGCGCCGCAAGCGTCGGCCCGCCGCAAGTCGGCACCTAGCCGTCCACTTGCGCCGGCCGGCCGAAGCGAGGTCCCGCAGCGGCATGCGGAGTCCGCGACCCGCGAGAGCGGGTCCACGTCGCACGCCGCAACGACATCGCACGCCGCGAACCCGCCGCCTGGACGTCAAGAGCCGATCCGCCGCCCGCCGACGAGCCGAAACGGCCACCAGGCTTCGCACCACCAACGCTGAGTCGCAGCCCTCTCCGCGTCAGCCTCCCGCGGCAGCGGTAATTGATCTGCCCACCTCGTAGCGATTAGTTTGCTAATCGCTCGGAGCCGGGCAATCCCGAAAAGCCGCGCCGGACGGGCCTCGTCAACGAATTCGCGCTAAGTACACTGGCGCCGTGCCTCGTCGCGTCGCCCTGATCACCGGGCCCACTTCCGGAATCGGCGAGGGTTTCGCTCGTCGTTACGCGGCCGACGGCTACGACATCGTCCTGGTGTCCCGCGACGCCGACCGGCTCAACCAGCTCGCCGCCGAGCTGTCCGACGAGGGCGGCAGCCACGTCGAGGTGTTGGCGGCCGATCTCGCTGAATCCGACGGCCGGGCCAAGGTCGCCGAGCGGTTGGCTGCAGGCGGCCTGGATGTACTGGTCAACAACGCCGGCTTCGGCACCTCCGGTGAATTCTGGACCGCCGAGCCCGCGGTGCTGCAGTCCCAGCTCGACGTCAACGTCACCGCGGTGATGCAGCTGACCCGCGCCGCGTTGCCGGCCATGATCGACAGCGGCTCCGGCACGGTCATCAACGTCGCCAGCGTGGCGGGACTGCTGTCCGGCCGCGGCTCGACCTATTCGGCGTCCAAGGCTTACGTCGTGTCGTTCACCGAAGGCCTGGCCGTCGGGCTGCGCGGCACCGGCGTCGGGATACACGTGGTGTGCCCGGGCTACGTGCACACGTCGTTTCACGACAGGGCTGGTATCGACATGACGTCGTTGCCGTCGTTCATGTGGCTCGAGGTCGACGACGTGGTCCGCGAAACTCTTTCCGACGTCGCCCGCGGCAACGTGCTCATCATTCCGGGCCTGCAGTACAAGGCGATCACTACCGTCAGCCGGATGGTGCCGCGAACGTTGTCGCGTGTCGCCACGAGGGTCTTCGGCCGGGGCCGTGGCCGGACCTGAGCTCGCCGAATTGGCCGATCTGGTGCGCCAATTGGCGGTGGTGCACGGCCGCGTCACGTTGTCGTCAGGCAAGGAAGCCGACTACTACGTCGACCTGCGCCGAGCCACCCTGCACCACCGGGCCGCGCCGCTGATCGGCCGGCTGATCCGCGACCTGACCGACGATTGGGAATACGCCGCGGTCGGCGGCCTGACCCTGGGCGCCGACCCCGTTGCCACCGCCGTCATGCATGCGCCCGGTCGCCCGATCGACGCGTTCGTCGTGCGAAAGTCGACGAAAACCCATGGCATGCAACGTCTCATCGAAGGACCCGACATCACCGGTCGACCGGTTCTGGTGGTCGAAGACACCAGCACCACCGGCGCATCGGCGCTGACCGCGGTGCGCGCCGTGCAGGACGCCGGCGCACAGGTGGTCGGGGTGGTGACCGTGGTCGATCGTGGCACCGGGGCGGCCGAAGCCATTGAAGCCGAGGGCATTCCATACCGCAGCGTGCTGGGGTTGGCGGACCTCGGGCTGAGTTAGCCGCCGTGCGAACCCTGATCGCGATGGTGGCGCTCGCTCTCTGCGCAGCGTGCTCGAGCAGCGGTCACCGCGATCAGGTGTACGGCGCGGGCAGCGCCCGAGTGGGCGAATCGCTGGCGGTGCTGGGCTGGAACACCTCGGTGTCCAACCTGCGCTGGCAAGACGACTACGTCCTCGTCGACGTCGATGCCGCTCCGACCGACCCGGCCAAGCCCCATGCCGACCCGCGTGACATCCGCTTCGGCTTGTACGGCGCGCTGTCGCATCCCATGGAAGCCGCCGGCATCGGCAGCTGCGAAAATGTGAAAAATCTTGTGATTCAATCGCTTTCCGCGTCCACCGGCAAGCGGTTGACCGGCACCGTGTGCCTGGGTCCGCTGAAGGACCGCAGCGCCGTGCGTGGGGTCTACCTGTACTCACCCCGCGACCGGATCGCCGACACCGCCGCGGCCTACCCGGCGGCGTTCCCGGTCGGACTACTGCCGACCAAGCAGAGCGACACCGGCCTGGTGGTCAAAACCACCAGCGTCGACGCGTGGCGCGCCGATGGCACCCAACTGACCCAGGCCTCGCTCGGCGACCCGGCTGCCTTCAACGGCAGCGGCTACATGCTGCTCGGCTTGAACGCCGACACGATCGCGGCCAAGTATCGCGACGACTCATCGGCCCGAGGCGGGCCGATGATGCTGCTGGCCTCGCCGACCCTGCCCCCGCCCGGACTGAACCCGGCTTGCTCGGACTACGGGTCCTCGGTGCTGATCCTGCCCGAGGCGTCGTTGGACGCCGTCCACGTCAACGCGTCGCTGTGCACCCAGGGCGACATCAACGAGGCGCTGCTGTATGCCACCGTCGCTGTCGTCGGCACCCACGCCGCGGTGTGGACCGTCAAGTGAGCGACACCGAGCCCGGTCCCACCGAGTGGAGCGTGCCGGCGGCCGGCGTCGGCCAAGGGGTTGGGCCTTGGCAAGGAGATCTGCCCGAGGATCCGCGGTATGACCCCGAGTTGCTGCGCGACGGCGACACCCGCAACGTCGTCGACGCCTACCGGTACTGGACGCGGGAGGCGATCGTCGCCGACATCGACGAACGCCGGCATCCGCTGCACGTGGCCATCGAGAACTTTGGTCAGGATGCCAACATCGGCGGGGTGGTGCGCGCCGCCAACGCATTCGCCGTGGACACCGTGCACATTGTGGGCCGCCGCCGCTGGAATCGCCGCGGCGCCATGGTCACCGACCGCTACCAACGACTGCGTCATCACGACAACACCGCCGAGCTGCTGAGCTTTGCTTCCGACGCGGGTCTGACGGTGGTCGCCGTCGACATCGTGCCGGGTGCGGCACGCATCGAGCAGACCACGCTGCCGAGGAATTGCCTGTTGCTGTTCGGCCAGGAAGGCCCCGGTATCAGCGAGGACGCCCGGGCCGGGGCGCCGCTGACCGTGTCGATCGCCCAGTTCGGCTCGACGCGCAGCATCAACGTCGCGGTCGCGGCGGGAATCGCGATGCATACCTGGATCAGCCAACACGGCGATCTCGGAAGGGCTTGGTGAGAAGAGCGAGTAGGGCAGGATCGCAGACATGGATCAGGTATGGGTCAACCGGGCGGTCAGCGCGGAGGCCGCCATCGCCGCGCGGCATCTGAAACGGCTGTGGGCGATACCCGGTACCCAACTCGGCGTGGTGGCCTGGCCGCCGGCGCGGCGCGACCGATTGTTCGGCGGCTGGCATTACTGGTGGCAGGCGCATCTGCTGGACTGCCTGGTCGACGCGGAGCTACGCGACCCGCAGGAAGAGCGGCGCATCAAGATCCACCGACAGATCCGCTCGCACCGCTTACGCAACAACGGATCCTGGGTCAACGGCTACTACGACGACATGGCCTGGCTGGCGCTCGCGCTGGAGCGGGCGTCGCACATCGACGGCGTGGACCGCAAGCGCGCGCTGAACAAGCTCAACGACCAACTCGTCAACTCCTGGGTGCCCGAAGACGGCGGCGGCATCCCGTGGCGCAAGCAGGACCAATTCTTCAACGCCCCGGCCAACGGTCCGGCGGGCCTCTTCCTGGCTCGCTACGGCGATCGGCTTCGCCGCGCCCAGCAGATGGCGGACTGGATCGACGAAACGCTGATCGACCCCGAGACGCATCTGGTGTTCGACGGTATCAAGGCGGGCTCGCTGGTGCGCGCGCAGTACACGTACTGCCAAGGCGTGGTTCTCGGCCTGGAGACCGAACTGGCCGCCCGCACAAACGATGACCGGCACGCACCACGGGTGCATCGACTGGTGGCCGCCGTCGACGAGCACATGGCGCCGGGCGGGGTGCTGCGCGGCTCCGGCGGCGGCGACGGCGGGCTGTTCTCCGGCGTCACCGCGCGCTACCTGGCGCTGGTCGTCACCACGCTGCCGGGAGATTCCACCGACGACGTCAGCGCCCGGGAAACCGCCCGCGAGATCGTGCTGACCTCCGCGCAAGCGGCCTGGGACAACCGCCAGTCGGTGGAGGGGCTGCCCTTGTTCGGGCCGTCCTGGGATGAGACCGCCGAGGTGCCCACCGCCGCCGGGCAGCAAGCCCAGTTCGTCGGCGGCGCGGTCAACGCTTCGGAGATCGCCGAGCGCGACCTCTCCGTGCAACTGTCCGGCTGGATGCTGATGGAGGCCGCCCACGCCGTGACCGCCCGCAAAGGCAATGAAGGGACCAGCGAATGAGTAAAGTCCATCCCGACGCCGAGTCGGCTTTACACGGCCTGCTCAACGACGGAATAACCATCGCCGCAGGCGGTTTCGGCCTGTGCGGCATTCCGGAGAACCTGATCCAGGCCCTGGTCGACAGCGGAGTGAAAAACCTGACGATTGTCGGAAACAACGCAGGTGTCGATGATTTCGGCATGGGACTGCTACTCAAGGCGCGTCAGGTGGACAAGGTCATCGCGTCCTACGTCGGCGAGAACAAGGAGTTCGAACGTCAGGTGCTGGCCGGTGAGCTCGATCTGGTGCTGACCCCGCAGGGCACTCTCGCGGAGAAGCTACGGGCCGGCGGCGCCGGCATTCCCGGCTTCTACACTCGGACCGCGTTCGGCACCAATCTCGCCGAGGGGAAAGACACCCGGGTCTTCGACCGCACGGAATACGTTCTGGAAGAAGGCATCCGCGCCGATATCGCGATCGTGAAGGCGTGGAAAGGGGACCGTGCGGGCAACCTGATCTATCACAAGACCGCGCGGAACTTCAATCCGATGATCGCCACCTGCGGCACCGTGACCATCGCCGAGGTAGAGGAACTCGTCGAGGTCGGCGACCTCGATCCCGACCTGATTCACACCCCCGGTATCTACGTGGACCGCATCATCGAGGGCGCGAATTACGAGAAGCGCATCGAGTTCCGTACCACCAGCGGCGGCGCCGCGCTCAAGGGTGACAGCCCGATCCGCGAGTTGATGGCGCGGCGCGCGGCGAAGGAGTTGCGCGACGGCTTCTACGTGAACCTCGGTATCGGGATTCCGACGTTGGTGGCCAACTACATTCCCGACGAGATCAGCGTCACCCTGCAGTCGGAGAACGGACTGCTCGGCATCGGCTCCTATCCGGCCGAGGACGCCGTCGACCCCGATCTGATCAACGCGGGCAAACAGACCGTCACCAGCCTTCCCGGGTCCAGCTTCTTCAGCAGCGCCGACTCGTTCGCGATGATCCGCGGGGGCCACATCGACCTGTCCATCCTGGGCGGGTTGGAGGTCGCTGAGACCGGCGATCTGGCCAACTGGATGGTGCCCGGCAAAATGGTCAAAGGGCCTGGCGGCGCGATGGATTTAGTGTCGGGCGTCAAACGGGTGATCGTCGTGATGGATCACACCGCCAAAGACGGCAGCCCCAAGATCCTCAAGCAGTGCTCGTTGCCGATCACCGGCAAGAGCGTGGTGGACATGATCATCACCGACCTCTGTGTCTTCGACGTCGAGCCCGAGCACGGTCTCACGCTCACCGAGCTGCACCCCGGGGTGACAGTCGCCGACGTCCGCGCCAAGACGGGCTGCGACTTCAAGGTCGCCGTCTGACGTCGAGGCGTCGCTATGCTGGGCAGGGTGACTTCCTCAACCTCAAAGCCGGTTTCTCGACGTAACGTGTTGTTCGGCACCGCCGTGCTGGGTGCGCTCGCCGCGTCCGGGTCGGTGCTCGCGCTCAAAGCCTCTGGCGCGCCGCGAGCGCCGATCGGAAACTTCGAGGTCAACCACACCGACGACGAGTGGCGGCACCTGCTGAACCCACAGCAGTACGACGTGCTCCGCACCGCGGGCACCGAGAGGCCTTTCAGCAGCCCGCTCAACGACGAGCACCGCTCCGGGACCTTCACCTGCGCGGGCTGCGGCCAGGACCTGTTCTCGTCGACCACCAAATTCGACAGCGGCACCGGCTGGCCGAGCTTCTACAGAGTCATCAGCAATGCCGTCCTCGAGCGATCGGACGACAGCGACGGCATGTCGCGCACCGAGGTGCTCTGCAGCCGCTGTGGTGGGCACCTTGGCCACGTTTTTGACGACGGCCCCCAGCCCACCGGCCTGCGCTACTGCATGAACGGTGTCGCGATGGGCTTCCGTCCGGCGTAGCTAGTCGGCGACGGTGACCTGCTCTTTGTCTTCCCTGGCTGCCCGCCTGCGTTTCAGGTAGGCCCGCCCGGTTGCGATGAACGCCGGCAACATGGAGGCGAACAGGATCGCCAGCACGATCTTTTCCAGGTTCTGGTGGATGAACGGAATGTTGCCCAAGAAGTAGCCGGCAAGGGTCACGCCGCCACCCCAGAGGACGCCGCCGACGATGTCGAACGCCAGGTACACCGGGTAACGCATGTACGAGACCCCGGCGACCACCGGGGTGAAGGTCCGAACGAACGGCATGAACCGGGCCAGGATGATCGCCGCGGGCCCATATTTCTCGAAGAACGCGTGCGACTCGGTCACATGGTGCTGCTTGAAGAACCGCGAGTCTTCCTTCTTGAACAACGCGGGCCCGATCCGGCGGCCGATGAAGTAGCCGGTCTGGTCGCCGAGGACCGCGGTCAGTGCGACTGCCGGCGCCAGCACCCAGATGTCGAGGGTGCCGTGGGCGGCCAGCAGACCCCCGGTGAACAGCAGCGACTCCCCGGGCAGCAGGGGGAACAGCAGACCCGTCTCGACGAAAACGATGGCCAGGATCGTCGGCAACACCGCCGATGCGAACAGTCCCTGGGGACCGATCCAATACATCGGGTCGAGGATGTTGGGCATAGCCACCACAGTGGTGATCACGGTCTTCAAGATACCGGCGCGAACGGCCGCCCTTTACCGGGCGGGCTGCAGACCACCCGGGGATGTTGCGATACTTGTGCAACCCGTCAGGAAGGAAGCCGCATGCCCATCGCAACGCCAGATGTCTACGCGGAGATGCTCCAACGCGCCAAGGAGAACGAGTACGCCTTCCCGGCGATCAACTGCACGTCTTCGGAGACCGTCAACGCCGCCCTCAAAGGATTCGCCGACGCAGGCAGCGACGGCATCATCCAGTTCTCCACCGGTGGCGCGGAGTTCGGCTCCGGGCTGGGGATCAAGGACATGGTCACCGGGGCGGTGGGACTGGCCGAGTTCACCCACGTCGTCGCCCAGAAATACCCGATCAACGTCGCCCTGCACACCGACCACTGTCCGAAGGACAAGCTGGACACCTACGTACGGCCGCTGCTGGCGATCTCGGCCGAGCGGGTGGCCGCCGGCAAGAACCCGCTGTTCCAGTCGCACATGTGGGACGGCTCGGCCGTCCCGATCGACGAAAACCTCGAAATCGCCCAGGAGTTGCTGAAGCTGGCCGCCGCGGCCAAGATCGTGTTGGAGATCGAGATCGGCGTGGTGGGCGGTGAAGAAGACGGCGTCGAGGCCGAGATCAACGACAAGCTCTACACCACTCCCGAGGACTTCGAGAAGACCATCGACGCCCTCGGCCACGGCGAGCACGGCCACTACCTGCTTGCCGCGACATTCGGCAACGTGCACGGCGTCTACAAGCCGGGCAACGTCAAGCTCCGCCCCGACATCTTGGCTCAAGGGCAGAAGGTCGCCACCGCCAAACTGGGCCTCGCCGACGGTTCCAAGCCGTTCGACTTCGTCTTCCACGGCGGCTCGGGGTCGCTGAAGTCCGAGATCGAGGAGGCGCTGAGCTACGGCGTGGTGAAGATGAACGTCGACACCGACGCCCAGTACGCGTTCACCCGGCCGATCGCGGCGCACATGTTCACCAACTACGACGGCGTGCTGAAGGTCGACGGCGAGGTGGGCAACAAGAAGGTCTACGACCCGCGCACCTACATGAAGAAGGCCGAAGCGGCAATGACCGAGCGAGTCATCGAGGCCTGCAACGACTTGCACTCCAACGGAAAAACAGTCTCAGCAAGCTGAAACAGCATCAGCTGCTGCTGGATTCGCAGATCTTCCACTGATCGTCGCGGTACTGCAGATCGAAGCTGCGCGCCGAGCGGGTCTGCGGTGCGTACGCCATGAACGCGGTGACGTTGGCCTCGGCGTGGTCGCCGTTCACCAGGACCTGGTCGATGTTGGCGACGACCGGATATTCCTTGGCCGCCGCGACCCGGTGGTAGGTGTCGTTCCACTCGCGCTGGTCGTAGTTGACGTAGTCGTCGCGCATGTTCCCGCAGGTAAGGCTGCGCAGCGTGGTGAGATCGCCGGTCTGGACCGCGGCATCGAAGTTCTGGATGGTGTTGCGGACCTGATCTTCCTGCGACGCGCCTGCCTTCCTGGCGTTGCGGGTCAGCAGCACAGTGCCCAGCACTGCGATCGCCGCCAACGCCAGGATGATCAGGATCAGCGCCAGCACCCAGCCCCAACTGCGTTGCGTCGACGGGCGCAGCTTGGCGCCGAGTCGCGGCGGAATCAGTTGCGGCCGAGCGGTTCTCGGCGGGCCTTGATCCGGCCCCGGTGGCCGGCCTGGCTCGAAGACCTCGGTGGCGGGATCGTTGGCGGCGTTGATGATCGCCGTCTCTTTGGCGTCGAAACCCGGGGCGGTATAGCGACGTTCACCGGGTCGGAGTGAAGGCGTCGGAGGCTGTTGCTCGGGCGCGCACGGCGAGATCACTTCGGTTGCCGGGTCGGCCGCTTGGTAATTCTCGGTGGCGTCTTCGTCGGCGCCGACGAACGGCTCGACGGCGGTCTCAGCTTCGGATCCCACCGAGTCGGTCGCGGCAGCGCGATCGACGGCGTCTGGGTCTGGCCCCGATGGATTGGGCATAGGCGCTGCTGTCCTCTTCGATGTCGAAATACGTGTTGAAGCTTAGCGACCCGACGCCGGTTGGGAGGTGTCGGCATCGGCCGAATTGGCGCAGCACGGCACAATAGCGGCATGACGCCGATGCATGATCTGTTGGGACCCGAACCGGTTGCGTTGCCTGGCGACCCCGAAGCCGAGGCCGCGCTGGACGCCGGCGAGAACCCGACGGACGTCGCCGCCGCGCACCCGTCGGCCTCTGTCGCGTGGGCGGCGTTGGCCGAAGACGCGCTGACCGACGATAAGGCGGTCACCGCCTACGCCTATGCCCGGACCGGGTACCACCGCGGACTGGACCAGTTGCGCCGCAACGGCTGGAAAGGCTTTGGGCCAGTGCCCTACTCGCATGAGCCCAACCGGGGCTTCCTGCGGTGTGTGGGGGCGTTGTCTAGGGCGGCCGACGCGATCGGGGAAACCGACGAGCAGGCCCGGTGTCTGGATCTGCTCGACGACTGCGATCCGGGTGCCCGCGCGGCGCTCGGGCTGAGCTGACCTGCGTCAGAAGCCGGCTACGCAGTCGCCGACGCCCTCGGGCGGTTCCACCTGAATGGTGGCGTGGCCCAGCCCGCGCTCGTTCAGGATCCCCTGAGCGTCGTGCAGCACCCGCGCGGAGTCCGAGCGGCTGGTCAGATGAGCGGTCACCATGTCCTTGCCGGGTGTGAGCGTCCAGACGTGCAGATCGTGGACGGCGGTCACGCCGTCGACGGATCCCAAGGCGGCCCGCAGTTCGTCGACATCGATGTGGCTGGGCGATGCTTCGGAGAGAATGCGCAACGCGCCTAAGGCCAGTGACAACGCCCGGGGCAGCACCCACATCGCGACGAGGACGGCGACCACCACGTCGGCGTAAGGCCAGTGTGTGGTGATGGTGACCACGCCGGCGATGAGCACCCCGACGCTGCCGACGGTGTCGGCGATCACCTCCATGTAGGCGCCCTTGACGGCCAGGCTCTGCGTCGAATGCGACCGCAGCAGCAGTGCCACCACGGCGTTGGTGGCGAGCCCGGCCAGGGCCACCACGATCATCGGGATGCCCGGCACCTCAGGTGCCCGGCCGATGCGGCTGATCGCCTCGCGAAGGATGATCGTCGCGACCCCGATGAGCAGGACGGCGTTGGCGACGGCGGTGAACACCTCGGCTCGGTGCCAGCCGTAGGTACGGCCCGGCGAGGTGCTGCCGCGCTTGGCGAGTAGCAACGCACACAACCCCATGAAAGTGGCAGCGACGTCGGTCAGGATGTGACCGGCATCGGCGAGCAGCGCGATAGAGCCGATCAACAGGGCAGTGGTCAGTTCGACGACGAAGAACCCGCCCAGCAGCGCGGTGGCAATGGCCATTCGGGGTGCGGGTGTGCCGCTACTCGCGTGATCGTGGCCGGCGCCCATGGGCAACAATATATGCGGAACCACGCATATATGGCAAGACTCGATCTCGTCGGCAGCGAGATCGACGTCAGCGCGAACTTGTGCGAGAACGCTTCACGCCGGCGTCGATCTCGGCGAAGGCGCAGCCGATTAGAAGGCGTGCCAGATCTGGATCAGCTGCATGCCCAGGCTCACCGGCATCGTGGGGACTCCGGCGAGATCGAACAACCAGCCGATCAAACCGAAGAACGCATTGTTCACCGGACGGGCCATGATCAGGAAAAACAGGATCACGAAGCCGTAGGGCTTGAACTGTTCCAGCGCCCGCTGCGTCTCGTGGCTCAGATGCGGCTCCAGCGCGTTGTAGCCGTCCAGACCGGGAATCGGCAGCAGGTTCAATAGCGCCGCGGTGACTTGCAGGAAGCCCAGAAACGCGACTCCGGACCACAGCACCAGGTGCTTGAGGTCGAAGAACAACTCGGTCAGTCCCAGCAGCACCACCGCCAGGATCACATTGGCCGCCGGCCCGGCGAGGCTGACCAGGGTGCGTTGCTTGGCGGTCATGTACGACGTCTGCAGGTACACCGCCGCGCCGGGCAGGCCGATCCCGCCGATCGCGGTGATGATAATAGGCAGCAGCAGCGACAGCACCGGGTGGGCGTAGCGGCGTGGGTCCAGATCCAGGTAGCCCCGGACCGCTACCGTGCGGTCGCCGAACCGCCACGCCGTGAACGCGTGACCGAATTCGTGCAGGCACAGCGAGACGAGCCAGCCGGCGATCACGAAGACGAACACCGAAACGTAGGCCATCGCCGCCAAGTCGGTGCCGTCCTGGTAGGCCAGCACGCCGCCGAAAGCCGTCAGGCCGACGATGGCCAGAAAGATCGGGCTGGGCCGCACCGAGTGGTGCGATTCAAGGGGGCTCACCCGACGAAACTACCGTCACCGGACGAGCAGCCAGCCTTCGGTGTTGCGGTAGATCGTCGAACGCCGCGACGTCCGTGGCGCGGCCACGCCATCGCGGACGACGGCGACACCGTTGCTGCCCAGTTGCGCCGCACGCCCGATCAGCCAGCGACGCGACCGGCCGCCCGCCACGCGTGCGCGCAGGCCGGGCAGGGTCGCTGTCGGCTCGACCCGCACCCCGGCGGCGTCGCCGTCGAAGAGCACGGCGTCGTCGACGACGGCCTCGCCGTGCAGCAGCTGCTCATCGGCGGCCGGTTTCCACTGCGCCACGCCGACGATCGCCGAGCCGGTCTCGTCGCGGATTAGCGGTACCCGCTGAGCCACCCCGCGCCGCGCCCGGCGGGCCGCCCGACGGCCCGCCGGCACCCGGTGAACCCGGGTGGCGGCGGTACGCCGCCGCGGCGCGTAGCCCACCTCGACGTCGAGCCGCTCTGCCCGCAGCAGCCGGGTCAGCACCGCGGCCAGGTCGGCGTCGACGCCGACCACCACCAGACGTCGCGCCCAGGCGAGCGCCGCATCGATGTCGCCGGGTTCGACTACCCTCAGCCCCGTCAACGGACGCGGCGGGGATCGGACTGCCCGCCTCCTCAGCGGCTCGGCCCACGGGCCGCATCGTCGGCGGGCGGGCCGGCCATCGAACATCACCACGGCGATGTCATGCTCGATGGCGCGTCTCCTCCTCGGGCCGTTCCGGCCCGCATTGTCGCCGCGTGGGGTATTCACGGGCCTCCTCGCAAACAGCTGCGATAGTGTGGGTCACCGGCTGGAACACCATAAGCGGCAGATACAAGTGGGAGAAACGCCATGCCGGCAATCGTCCTGATCGGCGCCCAGTGGGGCGACGAGGGCAAGGGCAAAGCCACCGACCTTCTCGGCGGTCGCGCCCAGTGGGTGGTGCGTTATCAGGGCGGCAACAACGCCGGGCACACCGTGGTGTTACCCAACGGCGAGAACTTCGCCCTGCACCTCATCCCGTCCGGCGTGCTGACGCCCGGCGTCACCAATGTGATCGGCAACGGCGTCGTGGTCGACCCCGGCGTACTGCTCGAGGAGCTCAAGGGCCTCGAGGACCGCGGCGTCGACACCTCGCGGCTGCTGATCTCCGCGGACGCGCATCTGCTGATGCCGTATCACGTGGCCATCGACAAGGTGACCGAGCGCTACATGGGCAGCAAGAAGATCGGCACCACCGGCCGCGGCATCGGCCCGTGCTACCAGGACAAGATCGCCCGCATCGGCATCCGGGTCGCCGACGTGCTCGACCCGGAGGTGCTGGCGCACAAGATCGAAGCCGCACTGGAGTTCAAAAACCAGGTGCTGGTCAAGATCTACAACCGCAAAGCGCTGGACGCGGCGCACGTCGTCGATGCGCTGCTCGAGCAGGCCGAGAGTTTCAAGCACCGCATCACCGATGCCCGGCTGCTGCTCAATAACGCGCTGGAGGCCGGCGAGATCGTCTTGCTGGAGGGCTCGCAGGGCACGTTGCTCGACGTCGACCACGGCACTTATCCCTATGTGACGTCATCGAATCCGACCGCCGGCGGCGCGGCCGTCGGTTCCGGCATCGGTCCGACCAAGATCACCACGGTGCTGGGAATCCTGAAGGCCTACACCACCCGCGTCGGGTCCGGCCCGTTCCCGACCGAGTTGTTCGACGAGAGCGGTGAATACCTCTCCAAGATCGGTGGCGAGTTCGGCGTGACCACGGGCCGGCGCCGCCGCTGCGGCTGGTTCGACGCCGTCATCGCCCGCTACGCGACCCGGGTCAACGGGATCACCGACTACTTCCTGACCAAGCTGGATGTGTTGTCCAGCCTGGAAACCGTGCCGGTGTGCGTCGGTTACGAGGTCGACGGCAAACGCACCCACGAGATGCCGATGACCCAAAGCGAGCTGCACCGCGCCACACCCGTCTACGAGGAATTGCCCGGCTGGTGGGAGGACATCTCGGAGGCGCGGGAATTCGACGATTTGCCCGCCAAGGCGCGCGACTACGTGCTGCGGTTGGAAGAGCTTGGTGGAGCGCATATTTCGTGCATCGGCGTCGGACCGGGCCGCGACCAGACCATCGTGCGTCGCGACGTCCTGGCGGCCCGTCCGTGACGGATTCCCCGCAGGACCCTGAACAACTCGATCCCGATTACGAGCGCCACGGCGGCTTCCCCGAATACGGCGCCGCCAGCCCCGGCCCGGGCTTCGGCCGGTTCGTGACGGCGATGCGGCGGTTGCAGGATCTGGCGGTGTCCGCCGACCCCAGCGACGACCTCTGGGACGACGCCGCGGGGCACGCTGAGGCCCTCGCGGCGCAACTCGCTCCGTTTCAGGCGGCCGAAGGCCAGGCTCCGGCGGGCCGATCACCGCAATTGCCCGGGATGGGCAGCCTGCTGCTGCCGCCGTGGACGATGAGCAAATTCGATCCCGACGGCGTGGAGATGCGCGGCCATTTCTCCCGGTTCCACGTCGGCGGCAACGGCGCGGTGCACGGCGGCGTGCTGCCGCTGCTGTTCGATCACGTCTTCGGGATGGTGGTGCACGCCGCGAACCGGCCGATCAGCCGCACTGCGTTCCTGCACGTCGACTACCGCAAGATCACCCTGATCGATACGCCATTGGTGGTCCGGGGCCATGTGTCGGCGACCGAGGGTCGCAAGGCGTTCGTCCGCGGCGAGCTGCTCGAGGGCGAGACGCTGTTGGCCGAGGCCAACGGCCTGATGATCCGGCTGCTGCCCGGCCAGCCATAGGAGCCGCTCAGTCAGCCCACCTATCCTGGGTCAGCGTTACTAGGGGAGTGGGTGGAATCGGTGGCTGACGGCAAGCCTCACAATGAGTCGGTCGACGGTGCCGGCCACCGGACCAAGGTCATGTTGCTGGGGTCCGGAGAATTCAGCCGGGAACTGGCGATCGCTTTGCAGCGGCTCGGCGCGCACGTCATCGCCACGGAGCGGTATGCGGACGCACCCGCGCATGGTGTGGCCGACGAGGCGCTCGTGATCGACATGACCGACGCCGACGAGCTGACCGCCGCGATCACGCGTGTGCAGCCGAACGTCGTCGTGACCGCGTCCGAGGCGGTCGCCGCCGACGCACTGACGGCCGTCGCCGACAGGGGTTCCGCCGAAGTCTTTCCCACTCCGCGCTGCGCCCGGCTCACCGCCGACCGGGAGGGCCTACGGAGGCTGGCCGCCGACCAGCTCGGCCTGCCCACCGCGCCGTTCTGGTTCGCGGGATCACTCGACGAGCTCCGTGCCATCGCCGACCACGCCGGCTATCCGCTGCGGTCGCAGCCCGTCGCGGCCATCGGCGGCGAGGGGCAGTCGGTCATCCTGATGCCGGCCGACATCGAGTCGGCCTGGCAGCGGGCTGTCGCGGCCGGCGGCCGGCTGGCCCACAACCGGGTGCTGGCCGAAACTCTGGTCGAAGTCGACTTCCACGTCACCCTGCTCACCGTGCGCAGCACCGGTCCAAACGGTCCGACCGTCGACTTCTGTGCGCCGATCGGTCACGGCGAAGCCATCGGCGACGTGCAGGAGTCCTGGCAACCGCAAGACCTCAGCCCGTTCGCACTGGACGCCGCCAAGTCGATCGCGGCCCGCATGGTCAAGTCGCTGGGCGGCCGGGGCGTGTTCGGGGTGGAGCTGATGATCCGCGGCGACGAGGTCTACTTCAGCGATGTCACGGCACGGCCGTTCGAAAGCGGGCTGGTCACGTTGCGCACCCAACGGCTGTCGGAGTTCGAGCTGCAGGCCCGGGCCATCCTGGGACTCCCGGTCGACACCATCATGATTTCGCCGGGCGCCGCAGAAGTGATCTACGCCGGCAACGACGGGGCCGGCGGCGCGGAGCTCGGTGGCGTACTGGCCGATGCGCTTCGGGTGCCCGAGAGTGACGTGCGGGTGTTTTCCGCCAATCCTGAAGCCCGGCATCCGCTCGGAGCCGCCGTCGTCACCGCGTCCGACGTGAACGCCGCCCGCAGCCGTGCTCGCGAGGTGTCGGCCGCACTGCGCAGGCTCTGGTAGTTCGCTGCAGGTGCTTGCCCGCCAAGGCTCCTTTCAGCTCGATATGGAACACTTTCGCGGGTGAGCTACGCAGGAGATATCACCCCCGAGCAGGCGTGGAAGCTGCTCAGCGAGAACACCGACGCAGTCCTGGTCGACGTGCGCACCGATGCCGAATGGCGCTTCGTGGGCGTGCCGGATCTGGCCAGCTTGGGTCGCGATGTGGTGTACATCGAATGGAACGGTGCCGACGGCACGCGCAACGAGAACTTCGTCGCCAACCTGCTGGAGCACGTTCCGGCCCGCGACGATCGGCCCGTGGTGTTCCTGTGTCGCTCGGGTAACCGCTCGATCGGGGCGGCCGAAGCTGCCACCGAAGCCGGCATCGCGCCGTCCTACAACGTGCTCGACGGTTTCGAAGGCCAACTCGACTCATTGAGTCATCGCGGCGGAAGTGGCTGGCGGGCAATCGGTTTGCCCTGGAAGCAGACATGACCGACAAGCCCTCGATCCGCATCCCAGATCCACTGCCCGACGGCGTCAGCCAGGCCACCATCGGGGTGCGCGGCGGTATCCTGCGGTCGCAGTTCGAAGAGACTTCCGAGGCGCTGTTTCTGGCGTCCGGCTACGTCTACGGTTCCGCGGCCGAGGCGGAGAAGGCGTTCACCGGAGAGGTCGACCGCTACGTCTACTCCCGCTACGGCAATCCCACGATCACCATGTTCGAGGAACGGCTGCGCCTGATCGAGGGCGCGCCTGCGGCGTTCGCCACCGCGAGCGGGATGGCCGCGGTGTTCACCTCGCTGGGTGCACTGCTATCGGCCGGCGATCGACTGGTCGCGTCCCGCAGCCTGTTCGGCTCGTGTTTCGTGGTCTGCGGCGAGATCCTGCCGCGGTGGGGGATCGAGACCGTCTTCGTCGACGGTGACGACCTCTCGCAGTGGGAGGAGGCGCTGTCCGTCCCGACCCAGGCGGTGTTCTTCGAGACGCCGTCGAACCCGATGCAGTCGCTGGTCGACATCGTCGCGGTGACCGAGCTGGCTCATGCCGCCGGCGCGAAAGTGGTGCTGGACAATGTCTTTGCCACGCCGTTGCTGCAACAGGGCTTTCCGCTCGGCGTCGACGTGGTGGTGTACTCGGGCACCAAACACATCGACGGGCAGGGCCGGGTACTCGGCGGGGCGATCCTCGGCGACAAGGAATACATCGACGGTCCGGTGCAGAAGCTCATGCGGCACACCGGGCCCGCGATGAGCGCCTTCAACGCCTGGGTGATGCTCAAAGGCCTTGAAACACTGGCAATTCGGGTTGACTACCAGAGTGCCTCAGCGCAGCGGATCGCCGAATACCTGGAGGAACACTCGACCGTGCGGTGGGTGCGTTACCCGTACCTGTCCTCGCACCCGCAGTACGACCTGGCGAAGCGGCAGATGTCCGGCGGCGGCACCGTCGTCACCTTCGAGCTCGACGTCGACGACAGCGCGGCCAAGCAACGGGCGTTCGACGTGCTGGACAAGCTACAACTGATCAACATCTCCAACAACCTGGGCGACTCGAAATCCCTCGTCACCCATCCCGCGACCACCACGCACCGCGCGATGGGAGCGGAAGGGCGCGCCGCAATTGGCCTGCGCGACGGGGTAGTTCGCATCTCGGTCGGGTTGGAGAGTACCGACGATCTGATCGCCGACCTCGATCGCGCGCTGGGCTAACCGCCTTCCGCGCCCGGCGCCTGCGCCGTCGCGCCCGACCGGAGACGGATGCCGGCGGCGAGGCGTTGATGACGCCGAGATAACGATTCACACAAGAAAAACAAAGTCGCGCGACGCGCTGTGCAGATCCCGGGGACGACGTCCTCGGGAACTTATCGTCATTTTCGTGTATCGCCGTACTGCGCTGAAACTGCCCTTGCTGCTGGCGGCAGGGGCGGCTCTGGCGCAGGCGCCGCGCGCGTCGGCGGATCCGCGTCGCGCCTCGGCCGATGCCAATCGCTGGTCACCCGATCGTGCCAACAACTGGTACCAAGCGCAGGGCTGGCCGGTCGGCGCGAACTTCATCACCTCCACCGCGATCAACCAACTCGAGATGTTCCAGCCGGGCACCTACGACCCGCGGCGCATCGACACCGAATTGGGCTGGGCCCGGCTACACGGACTGAACACGGTCCGGGTCTTCCTGCACGACCAGCTGTGGGCCCAGGACTCCCGCGGCTTCCAGACGCGGCTGGCTCAGTTCGTCAACATCGCGTCGCGTCATCGCATCAAGCCGCTGTTCGTCTTGTTCGACTCGTGCTGGGACCCGCATCCCCAGGTGGGCCGCCAACACGCCCCGACTCCCGGGGTGCACAACTCCGGCTGGGTGCAGAGTCCCGGCGCCGACCGCATCGACGACAAGAGCTACACCCGCACCCTGCAGCAGTACGTCACCGGCGTCATGACCCAATTCCGCAGCGACGAACGGGTTTTGGG
>Ga0302325_10012094_pt1 | contig 18555 bp, 15 predicted proteins | sample Palsa_T0_2_FD_201948 | JGI IMG/M metagenome (GOLD analysis project Ga0302325, IMG submission 201948) | Peat permafrost microbial communities from Stordalen Mire near Abisko, Sweden - Palsa_T0_2 | ecosystem: Environmental > Terrestrial > Soil > Palsa > Peat permafrost | place: Sweden: Abisko...
GAGAAACAGGACGAGCGAAAAGCCGACGGTCTGCCAGACGGAGGCGATGAACATCGCATAGAGCGCGACGTTCCGGTCGCCAAGCCAGTCCTTAATAAGCCCCTGAAGGCCGAGTGCGGTTAGAGTTGCATTGAAGAGGCCGAAGAACGGGTCATACATCCATCGCCAGATGGTTGCGACAGCGATCGGCGCGATGATGACCGGCAAATAGAACAACGCCCGCAGCGGGCTTCGGCCGGGAATGTTCTGGTTGAGCGCTAGCGCGAGCGCGAAGCCGATCGCGGGCGGGAAGATGACCGACATCACGGTCCATAAGACCGTGTTGCGAACCGCCTGCCAGAACACCGGATCCTGGGTAAAAACTTGTACGTAGTTGGCAAGCCCGACGAACTGGGCGTTCGGCGAAAGCCCGTTCCATTTCATGAAGCTCAACGCGGCGACGTCGAGCATCGGGTACACGGCGAAAACGCAATAGACGAGAAGAGCTGGCGCCAGAAGAACGAGACCCTGGGTCGGCGCCGATATACGAATGCTCATACGTGACCTCCCCTATTCGCGCCCAAATTCGACTGCTGCGCGGAAGAAGCGGATCGACCTCATGAGCGGGAGGAAACGCTATTTGGAGTTCGCGATGAATTTCTGTAGTTCGCCCGCGGCCGCTTTCGGATCCAGACTGTCGGTCGCAACCTGGTTGATAATCCGCCAGTACTCGGTCGTCACATTCAGCGGGAAGGCCTGATCGCCGTTCACGAACGTGCCGTCATAGCCGCCAAAGATTGCGCGCCATGCGACTTCGAGCGGCTCGGTGCTCGTATACTTGACGTCCTTGTTGACCGAGATCGTGCCGAAGTCGCCGAGATGCGCCTGCTGGACGGGAGTCGACTCCAGGTAGTCGAGGAATCTCGCTGCGACATCCGGATTCTTGCTCTTTGAGCTGATATAGTTGTACTCGGCGAAGCCATAGAGCCGCTTCCCTCCCGTTGGGAACGGAAAGACTGCAAAGTCCGCGAGCCTGTTCGCGCCTTTAAGTTGTCCGACGAGCCAGTCGCCCTCGAGCATCATGGCGGCGCGGCCGGCGAGGAACAGGTTGAAGGACTGCGACTGGTCGATCCCCATAAACGGCTTCAGGAAGTATTTGGAAGTCCAGCGATGGAGTTCGTCGAACGCCTTTGTGGCGCACGGCTCTTCGGCCCAGCTGGCCTTCATCGTCATGAGCGCGTCGTGCTTCTCGGCGCCGCACTCGGTCTCCAGGATTTCGTCCATGAGGCGCATGACGTGCCAGTTGACCGTTCCGCCGAAGGTAAAGGCGGGAATTCCGGCCTTCGCGAGCTTCTCCGCGGCCGCAACGAGTTCGTCGTAAGTCTTCGGCTCGGACGTGATGCCGGCCTTCTGAAAAAGGGCCTTGTTGTAGTAGATCGCCTCGCCGTGAAAGGTGTATGGTACGCCAAACTGGCCGCCCGGATATTGCTTGGAGAAGGTGAGCGCGACGGGAAGGAAGCGGTCGTCCCACTTGTACTCCGCGTAGTACTTGTCCATCGGCAGCGCGAGGCCCGACTTCACGAACTCGCCGCCAAGTCCCAGACCTGCCCAACTGAAGAAGATGTCAGGTCCCTGGTCGGAGCCGGCCGCGACCCGGAGTGCGGACTTGTGCTCGTCGACGCCGCGGTTCTCAACCTTAACGGTCACGCCGGGATTGGCATCCTGAAACTGCTTGATGATCGACTGGAACGCCTGATTGGCGGAATCATTGGCGAAATTCAGCGTCCAGAGCTTAATTTCCTGCGCCTGGGCGGCCATCGCTCCGCCGAGGACTAATGCCGCCGCTGATGCAAAACGCAACCATTGTGTAGGAACGCGCATTTCGATTCCTCCCGTTTCATCTTTCAACGCTGCCGACGACTGTCGTTTGACTATCGTTTGCTATCGATTTCTAGAGCATTTTTGCGATCACGAGTCAACAGGTGACCGCAGGAAATCCAACCGGGTCGAGGCTTCACGTACGATAAGTGATAACACGATGTTTTAGCAAGGAAAACCTGCACCAGCGGCGGGGCGTGTGTGTCACCAACGGCACAACAACAGGCCGCGAGGGTCGGCTTCGTTTGTTTTCGATTTATATCGTTTTCGCTGGGGCCGCTGTACGATTCGATCGGTCGAAGCAAGGCGCCTCAGTTCGCGATAATCATCTTGATCCCACGGTTCTCGAATGCGCGAGCATCCTCGTCGCGAATGCCATCGTCGGTGATGAAGGAGTGAATCACGTCGAGCGTTCCCAGCCTTGTGAATGACGAGCGGTTGATCTTGGTCGAGTCGGCGACGAGATAGACATGAGCCGCAGCGCGGATCATGGCCTGTTTGAGCTGCAAGTCCGCGAAACTCGGATAGGTCAGCCCGGAATCGAGGGCGACTCCAGCTGTCGCCAGGAACAGCTTGCCTGCAAGCACGTCCTGAAAATACTCCGCCGCCTTGTCCCCGCTCAATGACAAGGTCGGGGCCTTGAACTGGCCTCCGGGCATGTGGACCGCATAGCCCGGCACCGCTCCGAGCATCAAAGCGATGTTGAGCGCGTTGGTGATGACTGTCAGGGAATTGCGCCCGAGGAGATTGTGGGCGATTTCTGTTGTCGTCGAGCCAGCGTCCAGGATTATCGTTTCTCCGTCCCCGACCAGGCTCGCCGCCTTGAGCCCGATCTTTCGTTTCTTTTCAATATTTTCCATGTGCTGAAGCGACAGGGTTTCGACCTGTTTTGGCATTGTGCGAAGGAACGCGCCGCCATGCTGTCGGATGATGTGACCATCGGACTCGAGTTTCTCGAGGTCCTGCCGGATTGTCGCCTCCGAGACCCCGAAGGCGCCGCTGAGGTCCCGGACCCGCGCGCTTCCTTCCTCCTGCAGCCAATCCAGAATCTTCATCCGTCGGGGCTCGGCGAGCAACCCGTTGAAGTCCGGATTGGGAGGCGCAACGATCGCGGGCCGCTCAGTTCTGGTTGGGCTCGCAGTCCTCGACTTGCCCTTGGGCGGCGCCAATTCGGCACGCTGTCGCATTTGCGGGTTTCCTGAAAAGGGTTTCGAATCTCTTTGATTTATCTCACGACCGGAACGCAGAACAACAGCCGTTTTTCTCTAATTCGAACGGAATTTTCACGCCAGTTGCGCAATCTGCTGCAGGGCGACTCGTTGTTGGAGCTTGCGCTGCGCCTGGTCGACCACGACGGCGGCAATGATCACCACGCCCTTGATCACCATCTGCCAGAACGAACTGACGCCCATCATGACGAGGCCGTCGGACAGGATGCCGATCACGAACGCGCCAATGATTGTACCGCCGATCGTCCCACGGCCTCCCGACATTGAAGTGCCGCCGAGCACGGCTGCGGCAATTGCATTCAGTTCGAACGTCTCGCCGGTCGCAGGGTGCGCAGCCATCAGTTCCGAGGAAATGATCAGCCCGACGATCGCCGCGCAAAAGCCCGAAAACATGTAGACGAACAGTTTGACGCGGTTGACGCGGATGCCCGACAAGGCTGCGGCCCGCTCATTGCCGCCGACCGCGAATATGTGTCGTCCGAGCGGCGTCGATCGCGCGATATAGGCCGCGACGAGCGCGACGACGATCAGAATCCAGATCGACATCGGAAGGTGCAAGATGGTCCCCGCACCCAGGAAAGCGTAGCCCGTTGTCCCGAACGCCGGATTTCCTTCGAGGTTGGGGAAGGTCGCGCCATCGGAGAGCAAAAGCGCCGTACCTCGGGCGACGTAAAGCGTGCCGAGCGTCGCGATGAACGGCGCGACATTCAAGCGGGTAATAAGAAGCCCGTTGATGAGACCGATCAAGATACCGAGCGCGAGCGTGATCAGGATGATCTCCGGAATGTTGAAGAACAGCGTGTAGCCGAATCTCAGATCGATTCCGTGCAGGATCAGGCCGCCGGCAACCATTCCGCAGAGACCCACCATAGAGCCGACCGAGAGGTCGATCCCCCCTGTGATGATGACAAATGTCATGCCAATGGCGAGAAAGGCGTTGAGCGCGACGTGCTTCGACATCAGTACAAGATTGGCCGCCGACAGGAAGTTGGGGGCCACAAAAGAGAAAAACAGCACGACGGCGAAAAGTGCGATGAAGGTGCGCAGCCTCATCAGGTTGAGCGTGAGGGAACCGCCCGCCAGCGGTTGCGCAGCGGCGCTCATTGAAGCACCTTCCTCTGCTCGGACGTCCGGTTAGGTCCGTGACCGATCGACGACGCCGCGACGATTTTGGCTTCCGTTGCGTCCGCGCGATCCAGCAGCGCAGTAAGACGGCCGTTGCTCATCACCGCTATTCGGTCGGACAGCGCGAGGACTTCGTCGAGGTCGGACGTGACGAAGACGATTCCGAGCCCCTGCGCCGCGAGACCACGCATGATGCGGAAGACATCCGCTTTGGCTCCAATGTCTATTCCCCGGCTTGGTTCGTCCATAAGCAGGACCTTGGGAGAAGTGAGCAGCGCCTTGCCGATCACGACCTTCTGCTGATTCCCACCCGAGAGCGACGAGACCGGCAGCCTGGGATTGGTGACCTTGATCGACAGCTCCTTGATTTCGCGTCGTACCTCGTCGGCCTCGGCGCGCGCCTGAATGTGAAAGCCCCTGGTCAGCTTGCGCAAGCTCGCCATCGTCAGATTCTCGGCGACGGACAGAATCGGAACGAGCCCGTCACGTTGGCGATCCTCGGGGATGAGCGCGAGCCCGCGGGCGATTCGACCGCCGATGTCCCGTTCGCGGACAGGTTTGCCCTCGACGAACAGGCGGCCGGACGCTAGCGGATGGCGACCCATCACGCATTCTAGAAACTCACTTCTTCCGGCGCCCATCAACCCGTAGACGCCAACGATCTCGCCGGCGCGAACAGTAAGCGATACATGGTCGACCGCGTAGCCGCCGGTTATCCGCGGCAGGCAGATGTCGTCCGCGCGGAGCGCCTCCCCCCCAAACCCGTGATCGCCAGGGGTCGCGAAGTCCTTGGCGTCGGAGCCAATCATCTGGTGCACGATCCAATGGACGTCGACATCCTTCATCTGCTGGTTTCCAGTGACCCGGCCGTCGCGAAGAACCGTGATGTGGTCGCCAATCCTGACCAATTCCTCTAGTCGATGTGAAATATAAACGATCGCCACGCCCTTGGCTTTGAGATCGGCAATGACACGAAACAAGACTTCGACTTCTGGTGCGCTCAAAGCCGACGTCGGCTCGTCCATTATGAGAATGCGCGCATCGCGGGCCACAGCCTTTGCAATTTCGACCAGCTGTTGCTGCCCGATCATCAAGTCCTCGACCTTGGCGCGCGGATCGACCGCCGTTTGCAGACGGTCGAGGAGAGTGCCCGCCTGGCGTTCCTGCTCGGCGTGGTCGATCCGTCCGCGGCGCATGATCTCGCGGTTGGCGAAAATGTTCTCCGCGACGGAAAGGTTGCCGAATAGGTTCAGTTCCTGGAAGACCATGCCGATTCCGTGAGCCATCGCGTCGGCGGTATCCTTGAAATGCACCGGATCGCCGTCGAGCAGGATTCTTCCCAGAGTAGGCTGCTCGACGCCGGCGATCATTTTGACCAGAGTCGATTTGCCCGCGCCGTTTTCGCCAACCAACACGTTGACGGCGCCGCTGCGAACCTCGAAGTCCGCATGCTTCACGGCGACCGTCCCAGAATAGACCTTCGAGACTCCTTCCAAACGAAGGACTACCGGTTGACCGGCGACCGACACGTGTAACTCGGTCATGACTTCGGTCCGATGCTGATTTCAACCGGGGTCACGAGTGGAGTTTCGGCCGGCGAGACGAGTGGATAGGCGCCCAGCACAGTCACCTTCCGCCCAACCAGGGCGTCTCGAGACAGCTTTTCGAGCGTCGCATGATTGACGTAGGTGTTGAACGCTTTGCCGTAGCGGGCGAAGTCGATCTGGTTGGTGAAATCGTTGAATGAGACGAAGTCGAGCGCATCGCGGATCGCGGTGCCGCGCATCGCTGGGCCGATCTGCACGATCGCGTCAGCCTTGCCCTGTCCAGAAGCGTCGACGCTGATGGTGGACGCGCGCGACTCGGTGTCCGCTGCGATGATCACGCCGTCCAGCTTCACCATGAGCGTCCATGGAGTGTCCTCGGACTTCGCGCGGTACCCATATTTTGCCCCGGCCTCATCGGGCGATTTGGCCGCGACATCGCGCACCTCGACAAATGGACCCGCTTTTTTCTCGATGTAGGGCACGACCTTGGTCGACCAGATCGAGGCCACCATCTTGTCGGGATCGAAGCCGCCGGCGCCGTTTGGAGCGCTGGCATTCGCCAACGCTGTTACGTCGGCAGTGGCGATGAGCCGACAAGAGGTGAGCAAAAGCCCTGCGACAATGGCGGCTGCGAAGCCAACCCAACGCATGAGAGAAGCGCTCCTTAGCGAAGAGGAAACGCGCGGACGAAGCCGCCCGCGCGTCGCGTAGCGCGCGCTTATGGCTTCAGCGCGAAGGTCTCGAGCTTGTCGGCGTTCGACGCATTGATCAGGACACAGTCCATCAACTGCTTCTCCGTCTTCGGCGGGGTCTTCGTCTTGATGTAGGCATCGGCCTGCTCAACGGCGAGTTGTGCCTCTCGGTAAGCGGGCTGGAGCACCGTCGCTTTGATGCCGCCCTGTTTGATCGAATCGCGCACGTCGTTCGAGCCGTCGAACCCGACGACAATCACATCCGAACGCCCCGCCGCCTTCAGCGCAGCTTCCGCGCCCATCGCCATCGTGTCGTTGCCCGAGATAACTCCTTTGATGTTCGGATTCGCCTGAAGGATTGTTTCCATCTTTGTGTAGGCTTCCGGTTGGCTCCAGTTGGCCGATTGGCGGGAGACCAGCTTCAGGTCTGGGTACTCGTCGATCACGTCGTGATAACCTTTCGAGCGGATCCCCGCGTTGGTGTCGGACTCCTTGCCGACGAGTTCAACGTAGTTCCCTTTTTCGCCCATGAGCTTGATAAATTCCTGAGCGCCAAGCTGGGCGCCCTGATAGTTGTTCGAAACAATTTGGGCGAGGGCGACGCCCGTCGCATTGATCTCACGGTCGATCAGGAAGGACGGAATTCCCGCTTCTTTTGCTTTCTTGACCGAGGCGACGGTCGCGTCGGCGCCGGCGTTGTCCAGAATGATGGCTTTTGCGCCGCGCGCAATCGCGGTGTCGATGAGCTCTGACTGCTTGTTTGCGTCGTCATCGTGAACGAGGGAGATGACGTCGTAGCCAAGTTCCTTGGCCTTGGCCTCCGCACCTTCCGCTTCCGCCTTGAAGAACGGATTATCGTGCGAGGGTGTAATGATCGCTATCAGGTCCGCTGCAGACGCGGAATGGCCGATCATGGCGGCGCTGGCGAGCATCATGCCGGCCAAAGCGTAACGTAGTTTCATTGCCTACCTCCCATTTCACTCATAAGCATCGGAAAAGGCCTATTCCAAGCGGACGCTCAGAAAGGACGCTGCGTTGGATGCGACAACGCACACGGGACTTCCGGAATTTCGTGTTGAGGCAGAGTGGACGATCGCGCGACCCAGGCCGGGCTGGGCCTGCCTTTCGGTCTCGTCGAGGAGCGCCTCCCTTTCCAATTATTGACGTTTAGTATTGATATCCGAGCAATAATTTTATTTCCTGTCAAGATGCAAAATTATCGCTGGAAAAATGGGCCGAGTCGCTCGCATCCGGAGCGCACCTCGGCGAATCGTGGTACCCTCCCCCTTTACAAATCGAAAAAAGAGATATTAAGTGCGATAAATCATAGATAATCGAAAGAAGAAAGGCAGGGAGGGTCGGCCGGAACAGTGGCCGGGCCGCCTGTGAAGGCAGGTCGCAAGCCATGAATCAGCGTAATCTTCGCCCTATCAAACTCGGATTGGTGGTTGGCAGCCGGGAATTTTTCAACGGCGCGCCGGCCCTTCAGACGCGCGCAGAGCTGCTGAGACAGCTCGAACGAATGAATGTCGCCTCCGCCATACTGCCTGTCGATGCGACCAAAAACGGGGCGGTGCAATCGCGCGAGGACGCCCGGCGTTATGCCGCCTTTTTTCGCGAGCAGCGCGAGACCATCGACGGCGTCGTCATTTGTCTACCGAATTTCGGCGACGAGATCGCAATTTTGGAGCTCGTCAATGAGGCGCGTCTGAACATGCCGATCCTCCTACAGGCGAGCAACGACGAGATCGACAAAGTCGACGTCAAGAGCCGCCGGGACGCATTCTGCGGCAAGTTTTCCGTCGCAAACAATTTCTACCAGTATGGCGTCCCTTTCACCGACACCACGAGCCACACTTCTGACGTCGACGGCGCAGAGTTCGCCGCGGACCTCGACCGGTTTGTCAGAATCTGTCGTGTCGTCCGCGGGCTCAAGCACGCACGGATCGGCTCGATCGGCGCCCGCACCGGGGCGTTCCAAACCATGCGCTTCAGCGAGAAGCTGCTGCAGGCGTCCGGGCTGACCGTCATCACGGTCGATCTTTCCGAAATCATCTTCGCGGCTAACGCGCTCTCCGACGACGCGCCGGAGGTCAGGGCGAAGCTCGAGGAAATCGGGGCCTACGGCCGGATCCCGGCACACATCAAGCCAGGCAAGATCGTTCGGCAGGCCAAGTGGACGCTCGCAGTCGACCGGTGGATCGAGGAGAATGAATGCGACGCCAGCGCCATCCAGTGCTGGCGCAGCCTGCAGGACAATTTCGGCTGCGCGACCTGCGTGACCATGAGCATGATGGGCGAAAAGCTGATGCCGAGCGCCTGCGAGGTCGACGTCATGGGCGCGATCTCAATGTATGCGCTCGCGCTCGCAGCGGAAGCTCCGTCAGCGATCCTCGACTGGAACAACAACTACGGCCGCGAGGCCGACAAGTGCGTCTGCACCCACTGCGGCAACTTCCCGAAGAGCTTCATCGGCGAGGCTCCGGAGATCTCAGAGCTCGATGTTCTGGGGAGCGTGCTTGGCAAGGAAAACTGCTTCGGGGCTGTCAAGGGCAAGGTCCAGCCAGGACCGATGACGTTCTTCCGCACCTCCACAGATGACCGGCTCGGGACCATCAAGGCCTATGTCGGCGAGGGGGAGTTCACCGCCGATCCCTTCGGCATGGACGGCGGCATTGCAGTGACGAAAGTGCGTAGGCTTCGGCCGTTGCTCGGCTTCATCGCGCGCAACGGTTTCGAGCACCATGTCGCGATGGTGCGCGGCCATCATGCGGGCGCCGTTTATGAGGCGGTTACGCGCTATCTGGACTGGCCAATCTACCGCCACGAAGCCGAGCCGGCCAGCGACGCGTTCGCTTCTTCCATTTTTCGGGGGTGAGGCAATGACTTTCCAATCCGCGACAAACGAAGCTCCAGCCCAAGAAGAGATCGTCGCGGGAATTCGGGCGCGGGCGAGCGCAATCCGAAGGGACGCGCTGAAAATGGTGTTCGAGGCGCGGCAGGGTCATCCGGGCGGCGACATGTCAGTCGCGGACATTCTGGCGACGCTGTATTTCGGGGTCTTGCGGGTCGATCCCAAAGCGCCGCGCGCGCCAGGCCGCGACCGACTTATCCTGAGCAAGGGCCACGCGAGTGGCGCGCTCTACGCGACTCTGGCGGAAGCGGGCTTTCTTCCGGCCGAGATGCTTCGGACGTATATGAAGCCGCTGTCGATGTTGAACGGGCATCCGAACCGTAACTACGTCCCTGGCGTCGAGGCCAATACTGGTCCGCTTGGTCACGGCCTGCCGATCGCCGTCGGTGTCGCACTGGCGGGTAAAATTGACCGAGCGGCCTATCGCGTCTTTGTCATCACCGGCGACGGCGAATTGCAGGAGGGCAGCAACTGGGAGGCCGCCATGGCGGCTGGTCACCACAAGCTCGCCAATCTGACGCTCATTATCGATCGCAACACGCTTCAGCAGGGCGCACGGGTCGCCGAGACTAATGACGTCGAGCCGCTCCTCGATAAGTTCCGCGCTTTTCGTTGGGATGTGGTCGATGTCGACGGTCACGACCCGGCGGCGCTCCTCGACGCGTTCGCGCCTCGCGCCGATCGGACAAAGCCGCTCTGCATGATCGCCCATACGGTCAAAGGCAAGGGCGTTTCTTACATGGAAGATCAGGTCGGCTGGCATCATGGCGTCCCGACGCAAGCGCAGCTGGATCAAGCCATGGAAGAATTGAGCCGCACATGAGCGCAGCGCTACCTCCCTCATCCAACCTGTTCGATTGCCGCGACGCCTTCGCCGCCGCGCTCGACCGGGTTGCCGAGCGCGACAACCGGATTGTGATCGTCGTCAACGACAGCATTGGATCGTCGAAGCTCGGCGGCTTCCGCAAGCGGTGGCCAGAGCGCACGATCAATGTCGGCATCGCCGAGCAGAACATGGTCGGCGTCGGTTCCGGGCTTGCCAATGGCGGCAAGGTCCCGTTTGTGAGCGCCGCCGCGTGCTTCCTCACCGCCCGCGCCCTGGAGCAGATCAAGGCGGACGTGGCTTACACGAATGCGAATGTAAAGCTCGTCGGGCAGTCACCCGGCGTCGGATACGGAGAACTTGGACCTACCCACCACTCGATCGAGGACATGGCCTGGCTGAGACTCTTGCCCAATCTCGCGGTGGTCGCGCCCTCCGATCCCTGGGAGACCGCTCAGGCCGTGGAGGCGGCTGCAGCACATGAGGGGCCGGTGTTCCTCCGCATCAGCCGATTTGGCGTTCCGAAGTTGTCGCGCCCCGACAACGCCCGGTTCGAGATCGGCAAAGCCGAGATACTTCGTGAAGGGGCCGACGTCGCCATCATCGCCTTCGGTGTCATGGTCGCCCGGGCGCTGGAGGCTGCGGACCGTCTCGGCGAGAGCGGCGTGAGCGCCCGAGTGGTCAATATGGCCTCGATCGCTCCGCTCGACGAAGCGGTCATCCGGGCCGCCGCGGATCTCGGAGCGATCGTCACGGTTGAGGAGCATTCGGTGCGAGGGGGTCTCGGAGGCGCAGTGGCGGAGGTCGTCGTCGGCTATCGGCCCTGTCCGATTCGCATCCTCGGTTTTCCCGGGTTCATGCCAACCGGATCTCCAAAGTTTCTTTTCGAAAAGTTCGGACTCACGTCGGAGGGGATCGAGAAGGCGGCGCGTGAAGCGATTTCCCTACGGTCGTCGTGAATGAGCGCTTTCGTCCTCGCGATCGACCAGGGCACGACCAACACCAAGGCGCTGGCGCTGGACTCGGACGGCCGCATTGTCGCGCGACATTCCGTTCCCACGCCGATCGCGTATCCGCGTCCCGGATGGGTCGAGCAGTCTGGCGACGAAATCTGGAGCGCTACGACTGCTGCAATTGACGGCTGCCTCTCAGCCCTGCCGGAGCCGGTAATCATCGCCGCGATCGGCATCTCCAATCAGCGCGAAACCGTTCTTCTGTGGCGGCGTTCGACCGGCGAGACGATCGGCCCATGCGTGACCTGGCAATGCCGCCGGTCTTCGGATCGCATCGATGCTCTCCGCACGCCGGCAATTGAGGAGGCGGTCGAGTCAAAGACGGGGCTCGGCCTCGACCCGCTCTTTCCCGCCGCCAAGATCGGTTGGCTTATGGAGGCCTATCCCGAGACTCGTTCGCTGTCGGATCGGCACGACCTCTGCGCGGGAACCGTCGACTCCTGGCTCCTGTTCAAACTCACCGGCGGCGCGATTCACGCGACCGACGCAGGCAATGCTTCGCGGACGGAACTGTTCGACATTTACGAGCAAGCGTGGAGCGACGAACTTTGCTCGCTGTTCGGCGTCCCGAAGTCGATCCTTCCTCGCGTCGAAGATTCAAACGCCAAGTTCGGCGTGGGGAGGACTGTTCATCGAGCGATCGAAGGGGTTCCCGTCCACGCGATTATGGGCGACTCTCACGCGGCGCTGTTCGGCCACGGTATACGCTCTCCCGGGGCGGTCAAAGCGACCTATGGAACCGGCTCTTCGCTGATGACGTTGACCGAGACCCCGATCAGATCCCGGTCCGGCCTCTCCACGACCGTCGCCTGGCGGCGTTCAAGGATAGTGTCCTACGCACTTGAGGGCAACATTTCGGTGTCCGCTCAGGCGGCCGCGTGGATGGCCGATCTAATGGGTCTGCCCGACGTCGCGGCACTGACGGAGTTGGCGTCCGGTGCAACGGGAGATGTCAACGTTTGTTTCGTTCCCGCGCTTGCCGGCCTTGGCGCGCCCTATTGGAAGGACCGGGCTCTCGCAGCGCTTACCGGCATGTCGCTTGCGACTTCACGCTCGGATGTCGCCCGGGCGGCGCTTGAGGCGATTGCCCTTCAGATCTGCGACGTCTTTGGCGCGATGGAACGCGATCTTGGCGCACGTTTGGCGCGGCTTTGCGTCGATGGGGGAGCGACGCAAAACGATCTTCTGATGCAATTCCAAGCGGACCTGCTCGGTCGCCCGGTTCAACGGCTCAAGGTCCTGGAGCTCAGCGCTTTCGGGGCGGGCGTACTGGCGGGCGCCGCTTCAGGGCTGATGGACGAGGCTGGAATCGAGGCGATGCTCAACGGCGCTAATGAGGAGATCAACCCACGGCTCGACCCTTCCGCACGCCAGGTGAAAATCGGCGTTTGGAACGCGGCTGTCGACGCGGTCATCGTTGGCGCAAAGAGCTCGCGGCGTCATTCCTGATCGTTCGTTGCGCGGACCGCATCGCCCGCAGGCGCGCACTCGGCGCCCAGGTGTAACCGCAAACTTCATGACAGCGCTTGTTGTTGGCGGCGTCGCACTCGATCTGCGCGTCGCGCCGATTCACCACACTTTGGAACGTTGCCTGCGACCAGTGACATCGGACAATCGGCTTTAGTTATTATGGCGCGTGGGGACACCGTCGTCGTCACTCCGTCCATCACGACGATTTCGTGGCTCCAGTCGAACTGGTAGGCCTCGCCCGGCGCGAACGTCAGCGGAACATAGGCGCTCGCCGTCTCGCTCGCGCGCTCCTTGCTCCAGACCCGGGCGTAACGACGAACCGCATCATAACCGCCCTCATAACCGTGCCCCCGCAACTCCTCGAACACCCGAATGAGCGTCAACCGCTCGCGCGCCGGCTTGCCGTCATTTTCCAAAAGCAATGAATCAAGCCGATCGCGCCAAGGTCCGATCTTCGGCTGGGGCTGGACGTCCCGTTGATAGTGGAACTCTGTCGCCTGCGACCGGATGACCTTCCGCACCACTTTGCGCGACACACGCAAATCCCGGCAGATCGCCTTGATCGTCATCTTTCTCGAAAAATACGCCAGACGAATTTTGGCGATCGTCTCCACAACCAGCATCTCGAACTCGGCCTCCAAGCAATCAGGAGGCCTGTGTGGACCCTTATCCCCGGGGTCCCGATTGGATGCCGATCACCCCGAAAATGGGGTCCTTATTCCATGCCGATTCACAATCGGAAGGTTGCCGCTGACGTACCGTTGCGCCTGCCGCATTAGCGGATCGGCGTAGTCGCGAATTCGAGCAATTTTGCCGCTCAAGACAAGCGGGCCCACGCAACTCGCAGCGCGCTCGGCGCGGCGACCATGATGCCAAAAGCACTCCCGTTCAGGTGCGCCGTCCGGGGCGTCCGTAGGAAACTCCTGGCGCGGACAGATAAAGGTGACGGCGCCGAGGACGACTTTTTTTGACGGCAAACCGAATGCGGTCGCGAGGTTGCCCCGTTCGAAACCTTATGGGTCAACGCTCCGGCACGGCTCTTTGTCGGTAGGCCCCCGCCATTTTTGGCTAACCACCAGGCGAGACCAGTAAGGGCGACGATCAGGATCGCGACAGACGTCAACAGCATGGGTGACTGGTCCAGCCACCCGACGCCCGGAACGGCCAAGAACGGCACGCTCCCCACGACGGAGATCTGCCAGACCCTGGCCAGCACTCCGGCTGCAAACGTTCCCAGCGCCAAAAGCGTTATCATCGCGAGTGCCGTCGCATTGGCGTTCAAGACGCCCTGTATCCCACTATTGAAAAGCAGATAGATGGCGAGAAGTGGGGCGCACCAGTCAAGCGTAAGCCTGTAGACGAGGCCCAGGCGCTCGTTCCCTGCTTTGAAGTGGCTCCATCCCGCAACGATTGAGACAACAGCAATACCGGAGTCAAAACAACCAAATATAAGACAGAAAGACGAAACACGACTCCGACCAGCGCTAGCAGAAGATTACGATAAATGGGGTATCGTGCTGGAGCCAATTTAGCATCACATGCCGACGTTCCGACGCAGCGTGATTCTCCGAGCGCTCGTGATTGTTTCGAGTCTGTGCTTCGACTTTCGTTTACAGATGGCTCTCCGCCTCTGTGTCCCGCGAGTCTGCTCGGTCGATGGTGTCCATTCTTAAATCCGCCTGCAAAGTTGAATCGCTCGATCGGAAGCTCGTCAACCGGCTTGCAAAGGGTGGCGGCGAGCGGTGATTTAACGAAAGGGAAACCGTTCGCCGGTGTCGCGGAATCCGCCCGCGCTACGGGTAAACACGACGTGGCGCCGCAGTTCAGACTCGAACCCGTTGAGTCACGCGAACCCAGAGTATCCCACATATGGGTTGCGCGGCATCCTTGGATCGTTCTGTTTCAGCATCCTCGGCCGTGACATGGGGGAGTTCGTTCGCACGCTGCACGAGCAGCACGGCGTCCGCTTCCATCTCGGCGCCACGGCGATCGGAGTCGAGGGGCGGGAGGTCCGTCTATCGAATGGAACCGCGATCAAGGTCGATTTCATTGTCGCGGGTCTTGGCGTGCGTCCGCGTGTCGGGCTTGCCGAAGCGGCGGGCCTCAGAGTGGACCGGGGCGTCGTTGTCGACGCCTATCTCGAGACCAGCGCGCCGGGAATCTTCGCCGCGGGCGATATCGCGCGCTGGCCTGACCCGATCAGCGGCGAGGCGATTCGGGTCGAGCATTGGGTGGTCGCGGAACGTCAGGGCCAGGTCGCCGCGCTTAACCTCATGGGTGAGCGAACGCCTTTCGCACAGCGGCGCCCTTTTTCTGGAGCCAGCACTACGATATCCCGACCAACTACGTCGGCCATGCCGAGCGATTGGACGAGCTCGCCGTCGAGGGCGACATCGCCGCCAGGGATTGTCTTGTTCGCTACAAGAGAGGCGGACGAACGCTCGCCGTCGCCTCGATCTTCCGCGACGCGCAGAGCCTCGAAGCCGAGGCCAATTTCGAAAGACGGCGCCCGGTCTAGCGGTCCCTACTAATGCGAGCTCCACAGCTCGGTCTGCAACGGCCACTCAACGGCGCCGGGTTCTGCAGCTCAAAGCGCTGCGATGGTGTACATTGGGACAATCACACTATTCAGGTGACCTCGCTCCCGCCGGATAGGCCAAAGACTGTCCAGGCGAGCCGCCTCGCCCAGACCTGTCTCATCACCCGGCTTCGATTCTCAATGCTCATCCGCTGCGTCGTTTGCATTCACGAGGTCGTTCGTCCCTTTGCGAGTCTTTCAGGTTCACGCCGTCGATGCGAATGGCTAGATCGTCGTGACGCACAAGCGACCACTTCAAATCAATCCAAGTCGGCCATATACTCTTTGGGCCTGATGAAGGGAGGGCGGTTATGCGATCTTCTTTTTTTGTGCCGATAGCGATAGGAACATTCTTGTTTTTCGTCGTTCAATCTGTACCTCAGACCTCCTCCAGCCCAACCCCACCTACTGACGAATGCAATCGCGTTCTCAGTCTTAATATCGTGGCAATAGCTGGTGAGCGAGAGAAGGCGGATCAATGCGTCACCGCATGCAAAGAGTCCCTGGCTACAACCCCCCCAAGGGGACCATCCGATCCATTCTGGAAAATGTGCGCTCTACAAAAACAAAGAAACTCGTCGCGTCCGACATGGGCTACTATTTGAGGTTGTACCGTGGATGGATTTAGTTACGTCCTAAAATCTTGGGGATACGTCACGATTGGCTTGGTATCTGCTCTGGCGTTTTCCTTGATATTGGGCTTTTTTGCTGCTTTCACTGTAAAACGTGCGAGGAACACGGAGCCAACCAGAAATCACTTAAACGATGTATACAGGGCGGTATTTTTGTCCTTCGGAATGGGTTTTTTGGCCTGGGTAGTTGGATATATTACCGGTGCAAGCCGCAGCGCTATAGCGGGCGAACTTGTAACCTCTGTTCTTACGGCGGTAGGTACTATTGGTGCCATCGCAGGTCTTCATTTCAATCAAGTTATTCCCGTCGCGATGATACTTGTTTCCTTTGCCTTTTCTTTATTTATTGGGACAACATTGGGGTCTAACGTTCGAATGGAAAACGAAGAGGTCGATAGACTACTCCCACCTTACGAGACAATGCGCGACGAGGCACAGAAAGAGGCACTAATAAAGGATTACAGAGAGGGCTTACATTTAAAATGGCCCCCACCTGTTTATCAACCAATTGGCTCGTCGAAGAAAGACGTTGAAGAAAAAAAGGGCGAGTGAAGGTATTCGCGCCTTTGGTTGCCCCAGAAGGGACAACATTGCCTCACTGCGAGAGCAGATGCGCAAGTTCAAGGCGATCGAGGTCGTGTGGACGCCGCGCCGGACAAGCAGATTTCGCTGACCAATTCGGATGCGCGATCCATGGCGACGAGCGGCAAGGGCACGGGGTCGTCGGCTGCAATGTCCCGGCCGCGGTCGCTGTCCACGCTCTTGAGGCTCCCGGTGCCAATGGCGGAAGGGCCCGGATTGCTCCAAAAGCGAAGACCTATCCTGGTCACGAATCGCGGATAGCCGCCGGGATGTCATCCATCAGCTGGCGTAGGCGTTTGCGCGCAAAAAGAGATCGCCAAAGGTGCTACACTCGATTCGAACGCCGTGGCGCAATTAGCGCGAAAGGTCCCGGCGGCCAGAAGAGCGCCGTAAGGGGGGCCAATGTCTGCGTCAGCCGCAAGTCGTTGGATAAGGTTTCTTCGAAACTACGGTCCGATCCCAACCAACGATAACATGTATGACGAGTCCATCCAGCGAGCGCTTCGGCGTCACCGGATTGAACCGCTTGTTTTGCCGGCACAATTTCTGGAGCAGGTCCTTGATAACCTGCGCTCTGACGCACCGCGCTATAACCTGCGCTCTGACGCACCGCGCTCTGAGATTTTGACCGGCACGGCTGGCGACGGAAAAACGTACCATTGCCGAGAAGCCTGGTTACAGCTCGGTGGTTCCGACGCGACCTGGAACACCGGTTTCAAGATCCAACGACTGCCGCTTGGCGCTCGCGAGCTCGTCGTGGTGAAGGACCTGAGCGAGTTGCGCGCCGAAGAGAGCGCCTCGTTACTGGCCGATATGGCTGAGGATGTGACGCGTGCGGCGCCGGAGCGGGTATATCTGATCGCCGCAAACCATGGGCAGCTTCTTGAGAAGCTCAAGGCCGCCCCCCAGACACCTGCCCTGCAAGCAATGGTACGCGCCGTTGAGGAACTCCTCGTGACGGGCGAGAATCCCGATCCCGAAGTTCGCATCAATCTGCGGGATCTGAGCAAGGCGCCGGCTTCGCAACTGATCCGCACGATCATTGATGCCATGACGGCGCACCCGGGCTGGGAGCATTGCGAGACATGTCCGATTCACAATGCGCTGACCTGCCCCATCTGGGAAAATCGCGCCCGAATTCAGGGAGATTCCGACGCCGGTTTACTTCAGCGGCGTCTGACCGCGCTTGTGGAGATAAGCGAGCAAAACGACGTTCATTTCCCGGTCCGACAGCTTCTCGCGCTAGTGGCCAACATTCTTCTGGGCCACCCTGACGCGCCCGATGGCCTGATGGCATGTTCGGACGTTCCAGAGATCTTGGCAAAAGGATCGTTGGATCACGCTAGCGTCTACCGAAACATCTTCGGCGAGAACTTGAAACCTCGCCGGGCCGAGAAGTCCGATCTCTTTCGAAAGCTCAACGCTTTTGGCATCGGCGGCGAGACGAGCAATCGGGTTGACAACTTACTGGTCTATGGAGCCGACGATCCGGCGTTGGAGACTCCTTATCGGGAGCTCGTTCTCAGCGATCAGATTTATGGTGGGACCGTTGCATACACGCAGGCGCAGAGAGCATACCTCGAAGGTGCCGATACTGGGGCTCGCGAAGCGTTCCTGCCGCGGTTGCGTGCACAGCGCCAACGCATGTTCTTTGTCTTGCCCGAAGTGCGGGAGAGCGAATTTGACCTGTGGGATCTGACGGTCTTTCGGTACGGTGGGCTCTATCTTGAAGTCGCCGAACTTCTGAAGGCCGGGAGGCCTTTGCCCCGTCGGGTGATGCCGATGATCATGCGGGGGCTCAACCGGGTCTTCACCGGAATGCTCGTCCAGAATCAAGACGAGCTGGTACTCGCAACGTCGGGCAGCCATTCCCAATCGAAAACGAGTCCGCTGCTCGACGAGTTGATTTCGGTCCCGCGGCAGGGCGGCGAAGAAGCGCTGCTGACGACGAACGCGAAAGGTGGGATCGCCTTGAGTGTTCGCTTGTCACGCGGCGACGATCCTGGTCCGATCGGGCTCGCGATTACGCCGACGCGTTTTGAATTCCTGGGACGTGTCGCGGAGGGCGCGCTTCCAAGCAGCTTTTCGCTGGA
>Ga0302325_10012095_pt1 | contig 18554 bp, 16 predicted proteins | sample Palsa_T0_2_FD_201948 | JGI IMG/M metagenome (GOLD analysis project Ga0302325, IMG submission 201948) | Peat permafrost microbial communities from Stordalen Mire near Abisko, Sweden - Palsa_T0_2 | ecosystem: Environmental > Terrestrial > Soil > Palsa > Peat permafrost | place: Sweden: Abisko...
TGGATCTGAGATGCGACTCGACGGGCGCGCTGAATGTCAGTCCCACTCACGTAAGCGTGGAGGCCGTACTCCGTATCGTTGGCGATCCTGATTGCATCCTCTTCGTCCTCGTAGGTGATGACCGAAAGGACGGGCCCGAAAATCTCTTCTTGGGCAATCGTCATGTCATTCTTCACATTGACAAATACCGTCGGTTTCACGAAGTAGCCCGACTCAAGGCCGGGCGGGTGTCCTTCGCCTCCGACGAGCACCTCTGCGCCTTCTTCAATGCCCTTGCGAATGTATGACTCCACACGCTCATATTGCTTCTGGTTCACCATGGGTCCGACGGCAGTTTTTGGATCGGCCGGATCGCCGACTGGAAAGGCGGGAATGGTGTTGAGGATCACCTGTTTGACTTCGTCGAAGCGACTCTTCGGCACAAGAAGCCTGGTCCCCGCGACGCAAGCCTGACCATTGTTCATAAACCCGATGATGAACGCATTCGGGATGGCCTTCTTGAGGTCGGCGTCATCAAGCAAAATGTTGGGCGACTTGCCGCCAAGCTCAAGCGTGACGCGCTTCATCGTCGCAGCACCGTCGCGCATGATCGATCTTCCGATGGCGGCCGAGCCGGTAAAGGAAATCTTGGCCACGTCGGGATTCCGCACGAGTTCCGCTCCGACGACCTCCCCCCGACCCGCGACAACGTTGCAAACCCCTTTCGGAAGGTTCGCCTCGTGCACACATTCCAGCCACACGCGCGTTTGCAAAGCGCTCAACTCGCTCGGCTTCATTACCACCGTGCAACCGGCGGCGACTGCCGAGGCAAGTTTCATGCAAAGGAAAAACGCGTCTGCGTTCCACGGAGAAATCAGACCGGCAACGCCGACCGGCTCCATGGTGACCGTTGTCTTGCCCCAACTCCGGGTCAGCGGCAGATCGTGGAGTGCCCTCTCGGCCGCGAGGAACACTTCGGCCCCCGCCTGCACGATGGGCCCTGCGAACCGCACCACACCGCCATACTCCTCGACCATCGTCTTTGTGAGATCAGCGATGCGCGCCGAGACCGCCTTGTGCAGCCTCCGTAGGATCTCCATACGCTCTTCTTTGGGCGACCGCCTGAAATTTGCGAACGCTCTCTTGGCGGCGGCAATGGCGCGTCGCGCATCTTCCTCGTCCGCCAGTGTGACTCTGGCGATCACTTGGCCGTTGGTCGGGTTGATAATATCCATGACTTCGCGGCCATCCGATTCAACGAAGGCTCCATCGATATAGTGCGTCGTGATTGTTTTAATCTTGCCTGTCCTGGTGATTGCTTCCAGCGCTCCCATTGCGTGTCTCCTTGTATGATTTTCTACAGTCAGAACGAAGTAACGACGACGCGCCTGAGCGAACCGTCCTTTAACACTGCGTGACCATCATTCACGTCGCGCAGTCAGGTCCTTCTCGAAACCGTATGGTCCAGATTGATTCCGCGTTGCCGGTACATGCTGGGAGGAATGCAAGCCGAACTCCACGACACGCTACGCTTGTTCTTTGCTAAGTTGCTGCATCGTCCGCACTTAGGTAACGAGCGATGTGTTCAGGTGCGGCGTGAAATCGCCAGTGTCCGTTTATTGACACTGCATCTCAGAGGCGTTGAGCTGGTGCCGCCAGGAAACGTGATTGGATCCTGTCCGGTTGGCGTTCTCGGCCGGTTTTCGCCAACCATCTTGATTGCGGCAAACAAGTTCAGGGTAGAACACTCTCATGAACCGCCCAATTGCTTCGGTCATTTTGGTCCTCATCCCTTCACTGTCCGCCAAGGCACAATCCACAATTGGAGGGCGAGTCACCGATTCCGTTGGCGCAGTCGTCGCCAACGCTCGTGTGCTCATCCATTGCGATCCGAGTGGCCGTACCTGTGGGGCCGCCCCGAACCTGAATCAGGATATGAGCGTCGTGACCGATAGCACCGGCATGTACTCAATAACTGTTCCGACAGGGTTCTATGATGTGTTTGTCTCCGCCCCAGCATTCACGCCCATCGCTGCCAAGGTGATCGTCAAAGAGCATCGTCAAACGAAGCTCAACCTGAAGCTGTTTGTCGATCCCCTTGTGTCGAAGGTGATAGGCGCTATGGAAGTGCAAGGCGTGCCACCCAAACCCTGACTGTGTACCAATCGCGAGTGCACTCATCGACCGGATAGGCAAATTCTCAAATGAGTTGTAATCGCCTCATTCAATCAATTCGTCGAGGAGGTCCCTGAACAGTGCGGGATTGGGGCGAGGCAGATCTGGCGTGAATCGGATAGCTCTGCGAGTACAGATCGCTTATCGGCGAATTGAATCTGGAGATAAAACCACCTGGTCGATACTGGCCAATGTCTGTATTGCACGAGTCCAAGCTTCCCGAACTTGGAAAGCTGAGCAGCCGAGAAGAAGGGTGCAGTCGATTTCCCGGTAGCGCTCCAGAACGCACAGTACGAAAACAAAGCGTTCGAAGTCCGCAAGCCCTAGCAAGGCGTCGGCCGTGAAATGTCCGGTTGGACTGCTCGACTGTTGATTTCGAAGAGATGGCAGCGAGGACGAATTGGAGGGGCTCGGTCGCGGCTTGAGTTCACGAATTGCGTTTTCCACGACAACGCGCTTTGTCCAGGCGCGTGCCCATGCCCTGAACACCCGGTTCTCATTAGCACAGTCCTCAATACTAGCTACAAAACACCTTTCCGCCTTCTGACGATCTGCCGTCAGCAAAAACGAAAGCTGATAAAGGCGATTCAGATCCTCGTCAAGAATCTTGCGAAAATCTTCGCGAATCGCGTACTGATTGTCACCGTTTCCAAATATTTTAGTGTGAGCCTGCTCAGCCATTCCTCAACCTCTCGGGGCTTTCTGCTCGCCTAGCTCCTAACCTGCTTCAAACCCTGGTTCGCATCTTGAGTACGGGTTTTTCCGTAAATCCAGATTGAAGCAAGATGCTTGCCAGCCCCTCAGCTCCAAGCGGAAGAACTGCAACGCATGGGGTGGTCGGCTTAGAGAAATGGGGCTTTGAATCTGTCTATTCTCAGTTAGCCGCCTTTGACACAGCGGTCAAAGTTCCCGGCACCGGCGTCAGCAGTTTCTCGATCGCTCGTTCCATCGTGTGGCTCATTTCTGAAACCACCGTCGGAACGTCGTGCTGGTTGACCTCTCCGACCTCCGAAACGGCTTTACTCCAAACAATTGTGCCGGTGTCAGGTTTGGTCATCTGGGCAGAGACTGCGACCTCGACTTTCACGCCGCCCTCATAGTCAATTTCTTCGAGCTTCTCCAATCGCCCACTGATTACGTAGTCAGCGTCGGGCCGACCGTCGTAATGCTTCACGTGGGAAAAGGTCCCTGTAGCGTCAAGCCGAGCTATGATCGATTGGGTAACAAACTCACACGGGTCGATGGCCCAGCGATGGTAGGCATAGAAGCCGATTTGTTCTGGAGATGGTTTGTACACGAGGGCTCCCTGCCTCAGGTAAGCGGGCGCGCGGAATTCCCTGATCGCCACCGTAGTGTGTGCGTTTTCCGCGGCTGGCGGATCGGGCGGCGCAGGTAGATTGAGAGTGTAGTAGTTCGCACGCCCCATCTTGCCCGCGCAGCCTGTCAAGACGGCGAAAGCTAGGAGTGCGACGACGGCCATATCCAGATTTCTTTTCATGCTCAATCTCCGATGAAAGTGGTAGGAAGCGAGGAAACTCAATCCCCGGTTCGCCTCATTTATTTTGGCACCTTGCGGTCTTCCGGTTGCTTGATTCGAACAAGACTCCACGGACGCTGTTTCACCGAATCCGTCAACTCGTCCAAGTTTTCCGTCGCAGTCCGCAAATGCTCGATCGTGTCATCAATCTTGAAATCATTTGCCCGTATTAACACTTGCATATCCGCGAGCAATTGCTTTGCCTGTAACAATGTGCTCTGCAGATTCGCCAGGTCGTTGCGGATCGGTTCCCGCAGATCGCTCACCGTTCCATTTACATTTTGAATGGTTTCGTCCGCATGCTGGCTGAGCGTATTCAATTCATCAGCCAGACGATCGATCTTTGGGCGGTCAGTCTCAATCATTGCGTTAACGTTATCCAGAACGGCCTGAATCTTTTGTTGGTTGGCTTTGCCGGTTACCGTATTCAGATTTGCCAGCAGCGTCCGCGCGTCCCCGCTGATTCCTCCCAGTTCTCCCCGAACTTCTGTTATCAAGCCGTTGGCATTGTCTGCGACTGTAGCCATTTTGTCGGTGATCTCGTCCAGACTCGCACCCTCCTGCGAAGTGATGATCGACCCCGGCGGAAGCCGGCGTGCGTCATTGCTGCCTGTTGAAATCGACAGTGCCGCGCCACTCATCACACTGACAAGCCCCAGTTTGGCTACAGATTTTTCGTTCAGCGGGGTGTTTTCCTTCACGTCCAGCAGAATTTCAATCTTGGTCGGATCTGATGCCCAAGGCCGGACCGCTGTTATTTTCCCCACGCTGATTCCCCCGAAGAGGACTTGTGCGCCCGGCTCTATCCCGCCCGCGTAATGGAGATATGTGCGGTAGGGGGCGGTGTGCCCACTCAGCTGCGCGTTGACGAGATGGACGATCGTGAACGCCAGGACCGACGCGCATGCAAGGACAAAGGCTCCGACTTTTGCTTCTGTGGTCATTGATATGCCTCCGCGGAATCCAGATATTTTTCGAAGTGCGTCGCTACGGCGGACGATTTCGCTATGTCTTCGGGTATCCGATCCAGAAACTGCCGCACACGCGGGTTCTGGCTCCCTTTGATTTCGTCTTTCGTGCCGACCGAACTGAACGAACCTTGATAGAGCATGGCGATGCGGTCGGCAATACGGAACGCGCTGGGGAGTTCGTGGGTGACCACAATGACCGTCATCTGTAAGGTCTCCTTGAGCAGCAGAATCAGTTCGTCGAGTTCGGCGGCAACGATGGGATCGAGTCCGGCCGACGGCTCATCGAGCACAAGGATTTCTGGGCCGAGCGCGAGCGCCCGCGCGACTGCCGCGCGCTTCTTCATGCCTCCGGAAAGCTCCTGGGGAAATAACTTCCCGTGGTCCGAAAGGCCAACCGCAGCCAACTTGAACCAAACAACCAGTTCGACGATGGAAGCTGCAAGCCGCGTATGTTCACGCAGGGGCAAAGCGACGTTATCTTCGACGTTCAACGAGTTGAACAAAGCCGCGCTTTGAAAGGCCACTCCGATCGAGCGATGCATCTTCTTCAAGTCCGACTTTGAGCAACTGGTAATGTCCGTTCCGTTCACGTGGATGCTGCCCGACTTGGGGCGTTCCAGTCCGATGATCTGGCGTAATAATGTGCTCTTGCCGCATCCGCTGCCGCCCAACAACACCATCGTTTCCCCGCGCTCGATGTCGAGATTCAATTCATTCAGTACTCGGCGACCGTCGTACTCCACCACAAGATCGCGAACGGAAATGATTGGCATCAGTGTTTCCCCGTGAAGTAAAAGATGGCGGTGAAAATAGCATCCGCAACAATGACCAGGAACGTCGACTTCACAACAGCACTCGTAGTGGAACGACCAACGGAGTCGGGGCCTCCGTGGACACGAAAGCCTTCTAGGCATCCAACCTGGACAATAATGGTCCCGAAGACAACGCTCTTGATGAGCCCCATAACTACGTCGCGCAAATCGATTGCCTCGAACACATAGCGGAGGTACAACACGGGCGTCAGGCGAATGCTGAGGAACATGAACAAGGCCCCGGCCAAAATGCCACAAACATTCGCGACAACGCTGAGGCAAGGAACGGCAATTAAAGCGGCCAGATACTTGGGTGCGAGCACAAACTCTATTGGCTCGAGCGCCATGACGCGGAGGGAATCGATCTCCTCGGTCACTTTCATAGTTCCAATCTCGGCCGCGAAAGCGGAGCCGGATCGTCCACTTACGGCAATTGCCGTCATCAACGGGCCGAGTTCGCGCGTGAAACCGACTGCGACCAGGTCAACTACGTAACGTAAGGCCCCAAATCGTCGAAGCTCTGACGCCCCTTGCATGGCGAAAATGAATCCCGTGCATATAGACATCAAAGAAACCATCGGCATCGCATCAACACCGATTTCCAGCATCTGCCTCACGGCAGCCCGCCAGCGGTAACGATTCCCGACAAAAGGAAGCGATTGCAACATCGCTCGCAGTGTGGCCCACCACTGGATGTTCAGACTTCCGACATAGTCGAGATGTTCGATTGTTTTTTCGCCGACATTTTCAAGAACATTTGGCATCATGCCACCCCCTTGCCGCCGTGAATCGTCTCGAATAGTGGAAGCAGCCCCGTGACCTCGAACAGCCGTAGCACAGAACCATGCAGTCCCTGCAAATGGAGTCGAATCTGGCGAGGGCCGGCAATTTTAAGGGCTTCAACTAGCGTCGCGATTCCTGACGCTTCAATGTGATTGACGTCACTCAGGTCGACGGTGACCGCATGAACCGATTGTTTCCCCGACAGAATGGCCAGAAGGCAATCCCGAATATCGGGCGACGAATCGACATCGATGCGCCCATTCAAGCGGACGATCACCTCCATGCCACTGCGATCGACCGCAATTGCGAGGTGGCTGCTTGGAGTGCTTTCGTGACTTTTCAAAGGTTGACCTCTCTCACCGTTCTGCGCCGCATAGCCGCAAGATCCTTAGTTATGCCAACTCATGCAAGTAATTCCGATTTCATTCGCGCGAGTGCTTTAACGACGACACGCTTCATGCTTTACTGCTGCCAGCCACCTTCCATCTCTGCAACTTCACCAACTCGCCGATGATTTTGTTCACCACGTCGATCCTTCCCGAAGCTGCGCTGCACACCTACTTTCGCAATTCTTCTGCCATTCAATTAAGGCTGAAAATCACGCAGGGCCTGCGCCGGTGATCCAGATCTCAGGTCGAGTCGTGACCAAACGTGAACAGTGGCGCGATCCTGACACTTCAGGCTCTGTGTCGAGTCGAATGCAGGTTGTCCGTTGTTCAATCAGTGGAAGGCGTCGCGTGCTTGCTCACCTGGCATTGCACGTTGCTTTCGACGGTCGTCCATCGGATCGTTGATCAATTGATGTCAGCGAAAAGGGGAGAGCGCTTAGTGCCGAAGAAGATTACGCAAATGGCGAGTGGCTTCTCGTCACGACAGGATCAATTTGGATTGAAGTTGGTTTGGTAGCCGCAGCAGAATGCTTTGAGTGATCGAACACAGACATCATGTGCCATCGGTGAAAAATGCCCGAAACTGACACATTTATTTACACATTTTCACAGCGATTTCTAGATAAGGTGCTTATTATCAGGGCGTAACTGGCAGACGCAGCGGACTCAAAACTCTTCCGGCACCAAGGTCCGATCCAACCCATTCAGGTCCCAGCTAGCTAACCGGCAGGGGCTGCGCTCGAGCAAAGGCTGCCACGTCTTCACGGATGAAGGCCGCGAGATGAGGTACGGATCAGCCCGTGAGCGCCGAAGTCGGAATCTGCAGTGCCTGGTTTCGGAGAGCGTCAAACAAAATGCTGGTTAGGTAGCGTTCGCCGAAATCCGGCAGAACAACCACCACCAGCTTGCCTGCATTTTCTTTTCGGCTCGCGACTTTGAGGGCGGCGACCACGGCAGCCCCCGACGAAATGCCCACCAGAAGACCTTCTTCTTTGGCGAGGCGGCGCGCCATATTGACCGCATCGTCATTGGTTACCGTAATGATTTCATCGATGTAATCCCGGCGCAGAATGCTGGGCACAAACCCGGCGCCGATGCCTTGTATTTTGTGAGGCGAAGGCTTGCCTCCCGAGAGCACTGGGCTGTCCGCCGGCTCGACAGCAACCGCCTTAAACGAAGACTTTCTGGGCTTGATGTATTGGCAAACGCCGGTCATGGTCCCGCCGGTGCCAATGCCGGAGATCAGAATGTCGGCGCGCCCGTCGGTGTCATTCCAAATCTCGGGGCCGGTGGTTTCGAAATGTATCTTGGGATTGTCCGGGTTGTCGAACTGTTGCAGCATGAAACCATCTGGAGTTTGGGCAAGAATCTCTTCCGCTTTGGCGACCGCGCCCTTCATCCCCTTGGGGCCCGGCGTGAGAACAATCTCCGCGCCAAAAGCGAGCAGCAGCACGCGCCGCTCCAGGCTCATGGTTTCCGGCATCGTCAGGATGAGTCTGTACCTTCGCACCGCCGCCACGAAGGCCAAGGCGATGCCGGTGTTGCCGCTGGTCGGCTCGATCAGCACGGTTTTGCCGGGTTGAATTTTCCCGGCTCGTTCGGCCTCGGTGATCATGCTGACTCCAATGCGGTCTTTTACGCTGGCGCAAGGATTCTGGCTCTCCAGTTTCGCCACCACATCAGCGGCGCACCCTTCTGTTACTTTGTTAAGCCGAACCAGCGGTGTGTTGCCGATCAACTCGGTCACGTCCTTGGCAATCTTCATAGTTGGTTTTTCTCCCGGGATCGCGTGCGGGCAGATGCGTACTCTCCCCAGCAAGACCACGATCGGACTGGTCTATCGTCTGTGATATAAATCGCACTCAATGGGCGGTGACGTCAAGCTACCCATTCTGCTTTCGTCCACTCGTATCCGAGTGCCAGGTTAGAGACTTTTGTCTGCTGTTGACACTTTCGGCTGGAACGCGGCATACTTCGACGCCGGTGCCGTCTGCTGGCGCTCCCGCAAGGCTAAGACTGGCACAGCTTTTGCCACTTCTCCCAGGAGGACTCACATGCCCCGAAGTAGAAGTATTTGTCCGGCGCGGACTCTCTTGCTGCTTCTGCTGGTGGTCACGGTCTTAGTTCCGTTCGTTTCCGCTTCCGGCCCCTACGAGATCGGTTCGGCCAATACGGTGACAGCCGATCCACTGGTGAGGCGCCCTTCGACAACCCCTTGCGTGGTGCAGCTGTTCACCAATATGGGTTTTGACTATACCAACTACAATCTCAACCCATATTCCTATACCCCGCCCGCAGATTGTCCGGGACCGTGGGCGAAAGTTGTATTCGAGGCAGACATCGACGTCACCGCGGGCATTCAGTACGACCGCACCATTAATGTTTGGCTCGGAGCAACCAACATCTTCTTCGGCACAACCTCCGAACCCGGGGCTACTCTGGCTCCCTCGTGGCACGTAGAGAGCGACCTGACCGACTATAGCTCAATCTTTTATGCGGCGCAGACGGGATCGGTCTTTATGGGCAATAACTTGTGTTGTGGACTCAGCGGGATCATCTATGCGTCAGGCACACTAGAGTTCTATCCGTTGGCTAAGGGCGAGACCGCGCCGGAAGCAGCCGACCAGGTGCTGGCGCTGTCGGCTGGCCCCTCCGGTGGCACGGTCGCGCTGAACACGACATCCAGCACCCTTTCCGGCACATTCGATTTCCCCTTGAATGTGCGGGCTGCCTACCTGGATGTCTACGCGCAAAGCCAGAGCGATGACGAATTCTGGTACACCTGCGTGCCCAACAACGTTGCCAGTGAGCTCGAAAGCTGCGTCAATACCGGTTTCCGTGAGACCGAGATCACCATCGACGGCCAGCCGGCGGGCGTGGCGCCGGTCGATCCGTGGATTTTTACCGGCGGAATCGATCCCTTCTTGTGGTTCCCCATTCCCGGCGTCCAGACCCTGAACTTCAAGCCTTACCGAGTGAACTTCACTCCGTTCGCAGGCCTGCTCAGCAATGGGCAGCCACACACGGTTTCGCTCAGCGTATACAACGCTGACAGCAATTTCTCGGCCACGGCGTCGCTGCTGCTCTATCTCGATCCGGATACGGCCCAGATTACCGGCGCAGTCACCCGAAACTCCCTGACCGGGCCATCTCCTGTGGTGACGGAGAACCTCAACGTACAGCCGACCTTCATCCGCGGCAAGGTGGGGGTCAGTTCCAACCGCAGCTTTGTCATCTCGGGCTATACCGACACTTCGCGCGGGAAGGTGACGACCACGGTTGAGCAGACGATCCACTTCTCCAACAACCAGTTTTTCGACATCACGTCAGCCGCGTTCGTGCAGAATATTTCACAGACGTCGGAGGTTTTTTCGACCACGACGACTCGGGCCGACGGAGCGGAGCACAGGGTTACCAGCCAGTGGTTCAATTTCCCGCTGACCGTGGATATTTCCTTGCTATATCTGTCGAACGGGAACGTTAATCAGATCACGAAGGCCAAGCAGAACTACCAGTCGTCGGTGATCACGTTGCGGAACCACCAACCGATCTACTACAGTTCGCTGATGAACGGCGGGGAGCATGCCGACACGCTGGAACTCAATTCCTCGTTCGAGATTCTCGGGAACACGGGTCAATCCAGCGCTCAGCACTACAGCTACTTTGACTCGAACAGCGCACCGTACTTCTGCGCCATCTCGGCGTCTGCCAACGTGCTCACATTCTTCAGCCCGGGATGCGCGAAGTAGGGCGGTTGAATGGAAAGTCGTCTGGACTACATGCTGAAAAACCAGGGGGCGGCCCGCCGCTCCCTGATTGAATTGACGTCCGATTGCCAAGGCGGTGGAAGTAGTTCATCGCGGCGGTCTGGTGATCGCCCCCTGCGAAGCCGAGGTGACCAGCGCCGCATACTTGGCGAATACGCCAGCGGGATAGCGCGGCTGCGGCGGCTTCCACTCGTTCATCCGCTGGCGTAGAACCTCGTTGCTGATCTCAACTTCGAGAACACGCTGGCTGACATCGAAGCGGATCATGTCTCCATCGCGCACGGCTGCGATCGGGCCCCCCAGCGCAGCTTCCGGCGAGACGTGCCCGGCCATCAGTCCGTGCGTGGCGCCGCTGAAGCGGCCGTCGGTCAACAACGCGACCGACGATCCCAATCCTTCGCCCACGATGGCGCCCGTTACGCTTAGCATTTCGCGCATGCCCGGCCCGCCCTTGGGACCTTCGTTGCGGATGACGACGACATCACCCGCTTTGATTTTCTTGCTGGTCACGGCGGCCATGGCATCTTCCTCCGATTCAAAAACCCGTGCCGGACCGCGTTGCTCCAGCCGCTCATGCCCGCTGATCTTAGCCACGCAGCCCTCGGGTGCGAGATTTCCTTTCAGGATCACAAGTCCCCCGGTTTTCTTCAGCGGTTTCTCGAGTGGCGCGATCACTTCCTGCCCTGAGGTTTCGAAGGCGCCCTCGCTCTCTTCCTGCAGCGAAAGGCCGGTGACGGTTTTCGCCGCCGGATGAACGTGCTTTCCCTTCAACAGGCGGCGGACCAGCAAGCCCACCCCACCGGCCCGATGCATATCCGCCGCGACGAAACGCCCGGAGGGTTTCAGATCCGCGAGCAGAGGGGTTCGCTCGCTCACTGTCTGAAAATCGTCGATTTCTAGATCGACTTCAGCTTCGCGTGCGATCGCCAGCAGATGCAGCACCGCATTCGTCGATCCGCCAGTTGCGGCCACCGATGCGATGGCATTTTCAAAAGCATCACGGGTCAAAATGTCTCGTGGGAGAATTTCTTTTTGCAACAGATTCAGTGCTAGCTTGCCGCAGGCGAAGGCAACGGAATCCTTCTTTGCATCCATCGCAGGCACGCTGTTGAAGCCCATGGGAGAAAGCCCGATCATCTCCATCACGGTCGACATCGTGTTGGCCGTGTACTGGCCGCCACAGGCGCCGGCGCCGGGGCAGGCCACGTCCTCGAGGTCGTGCAATTCCTGGTCGGTGATTTTTCCTGCAGCGTTTGCGCCCACGGCTTCAAACACATCCTGAATGGTGACGTCCTTGCCCCGATAGCTGCCCGCCGCGATGGTGCCGCCGTACAGCACCAGCCCGGGAAGATTCATTCGCGCCAGCGCCATAGCTGCGGCCGGTATCGTCTTATCGCAACCCACCACGCACACCACGGCGTCGAACATTTGGCCGCGGCAGACCAGTTCAATCGAATCGGCGATCAGCTCGCGGCTCACCAGGGAAGCGCGCATGCCCTCGGTACCCATGGTTTCGCCGTCGGAGATGGCGATGGTGTTGAATTCCATGGGAGTGCCGCCAGCGTCCCGAATGCCTTCTTTCACTTTGGCGGAGAGCCGCCGCAAGTGAAAGTTGCAGGGCATGGTTTCGATCCAGGTATTGGCTACGCCGATCAGCGGCTTGCGCAGGTCGGCGTCGGTGAAACCGATGGCTTTGAACATCGAGCGCGCCCCAGCCCGGTCGCGCCCCTCGGTAATTCCGCGGCTGCGATGCTTAAGATCCATGGTGAAAGATTACAACAAGGCTGGCGCCGGCAGAGCCACGACCCCACGCGACCGCAAAAAAATTATGGAGGGGAGCCCACACTTGCGGAAGCGATGGAGAAAACACGTCCATCATCAAGTGCGAGTTCCCCAAATCAGCTACTGAGGTCGCTGCTTGCCCAGGATTCCCAATCCATCAAGTAGGTTCGGCCCAAAAACTATGCTCAGCCCAAAAGGTGAGGTCCAAATCGAAGCCAACCACCAGCGCCAGAAAGCGCCGGCTCAACCGCCGTGGTTTGAAGCTGGCGGAGGCGGCCCAGGGAACTATATGCTAGATCGCCATGCTCTGCAACTGCGCGTCGCGCACTGCGCGCATGGCGCCAGAATCGCGGCAAGGCGCAGAAAAACGGGAAACCTGCCGTCGGAAACAATGCCCGCAGGCCGCATTCCAACTGCAGGTTCCCCAATCGCATGACGCTTACCCAGGGAGCGCTCATGCTTACACACTGCCAAATCCGAACCAACTTAAGCCCGTGCGGCCCGCGCCGACTCGCCGGCAACGCTCGCCGGCGGATGCGGCGCCCATACCGCTTCTTCCTGCTCCCGCAAAGCGGTGCTGGAGCGTACCTCGATCACATCCACGATCGCATGCCACTCTCGGTAAAGCTGCCCGGTCTGCTTGTGCGTGACCTCCAGCAGCAGGGTAACCAAGTAATCTTGCCCTGCATATTCTGCGTGCACCGACGTGAGGTCGAGCCCCCGGCGCGAAACCGCGTTGAGGATGCGCATCAATGCGCCTTGCGCGTTGCGATAGCGGATGTGAAAAACCTGCATGTTAGCTCCCTCAAACAGAATTTGGTAATTGGGAAATTTAGTATTGGGGTAATTTAGAACCGTGGTCTCAGCGTTTCTTAAATTACCCAATTACTCGATTCTTTCGTCCTCGAACACCATCTCCGAAAGTGCCGCTCCCGCCGGAACCATGGGATAAACATTGGCTTCGGGATGACAATCAAATACCAGCAACTCCGCGTTCGGCGAGCGCAGGAAGTTCTCGATGAGATCCCCCGTCTCTGCCGACACCGGATACTCCACCACGGCGGCCTCGTTCAGCCGCCATCCGTGAATCTTGTAAGCCTTGGCAATCTCGACGAAATCCGGGTTATCGCTCAAATCGGTTTCAGCATAGTTGCGCGCGTAAAACAGCTGCTGCCACTGCCGCACCATGCCCAGATATTTGTTGTCCACGATTACCATCTTTATCGGCAAGCCCAGCCGGTGCACCGTGGCCAGTTCCTGGATGTTCATCTGGAAACCGCCGTCGCCGGAAACGCAAAGCACACAAGTTTCCGGCTTCGCCAGTTGCACGCCAACGGCAGCCGGCAGGGCGAAACCCATCGCTCCCAGACCGCCCGAAGTAATGAAGCCGCGGGGCGACGAAGAACGGTAGCGCTGTGCCGCCCACATTTGGTGCTGGCCCACGTCGGCAATCACTACGCTGTCGCCGGGCAGGCGGCTGAAAAGCTCATCGAGAAAACGAATCGTAGGCTGCGCCAGCCCCCGCGGATCCAGCTCCGCGCGTCCCGGCCCGCAAGCAATTGCGCGCCAGCCGCTCCAGTCGGGCAGGGAAGCGTGGCGCAATTCCGCGTGAAATGCCGGAATCGTCTGCGCGAGATCTCCAATCACGGGCAACTCACAGGCCCGCACGCGATCAAGCTGGGCCGGATCAATTTCAAAGTGTACGATTTTGGCATGAGGCGCAAAGCGCGTGGGATCGCCGGTCACGCGATCATCCAGGCGCGCTCCGAAAACCATCAGCAAATCGGTCTCGTGCAAAGCGGTGTTGGCCGCCCGCGTCCCGTGCATGCCCACCATGCCCAGGTAATATGGCGATTGCGGTGGAACCGCGCCCAATCCGTGTACCGTGGCGAACGTGGGAACATTCAAATCGTCGAGCAGCCGCCGCAGTTCGGGAATCGCTCCCGAAAGCTTTGCCCCCGCGCCCACCAGCGCCACCGGCTTGCTTGCCCGTTCGAGCAAGGCCGCAATCCTCTCGCTCGATGCTCCATCCGCCTTGGCATCGGCGGGCCGAGCGTGGGGAGTGAAATTCACCGGGCCGGAGAATTCCTTCTTGGCCTTCAATATGTCCGTGGGTATGTCGATGACCACCGGCCCCGGTCGTCCGCTGCGCGCCCAGTAGAATCCCTCGGCAATCACCTCCGGGATTTCGTCAATCGTGCGCACCAGCCGGCTCCACTTGGTCAACGAAAGCGTCACACCGAAAACATCGGTTTCCTGAAACGCATCGGTTCCGATCATCGCCGTCCGCACTTGGCCCGTGATGCAGACCAGCGGGACTGAGTCCATCTTGGCGTCGGCGATGCCGGTGACCAAGTTGGTCGCGCCCGGCCCGCTGGTAGCCATGGCGACGCCAACTTTTCCCGTAACTCGCGCGTAACCTTCTGCCGCGAACACCGCGCCCTGCTCATGCCGGGTGAGAACATGCCGCACGCCGCTCCCCTCTAGCGCGTCGTACAACGGCATGATCGCGCCGCCGGGATAGCCGAACACCAGGTCCACCCCTTCAGCACGCATGCACTGCAGAACGATTTCGGCTCCCTTAAGCATTCACAGCCTGTTTGGTCTCAGCTTTCGGCGCCTCGGCCGTTTTCTTGGACTCCCTGCCGGGCAGCCAACTCATCATGCCGCGCAACTCGGCACCCACAACCTCGATCGGATGCAGTAGTTCCTTCTCGCGCAACGCGGCGAATTGGTGGCCGCCGTCCTTGTTTTCCTTGATCCACTCGCGGGCAAACGTTCCATCCCGAATGTCGGCCAGAGTTTTCTTCATCGCGGCCCGTGTGGGATCGCCCACAACCTTCTCGCCCCGAGTCAGGTCGCCGTACTCGGCGGTATTCGAGATCGAGTAGCGCATCCGTCCGAGGCCGCCTTCGTAGATCAAGTCAACAATCAGCTTCATCTCATGCAGGCACTCAAAATAGGCAATCTCGGGAGCGTAGCCGGCTTCGACCAGCGTCTCGAATCCCTTCTTGATCAATGAAGTCAAACCGCCGCACAGCACCGCCTGCTCGCCGAAGAGGTCGCTTTCGGTTTCTTCCCGGAACGTGGTTTGCAGAACACCGGCGCGCGTCGACCCAATGCCGTGCGCATAGGCCAGCGCATATTCATGAGCCCGCTTGCTCGAATCCTGCTGAATCGCGATCAGCGACGGCACTCCGCGCCCTTCGCTGTACACCCGCCGCAGCAGATGGCCGGGGCTCTTGGGCGCGATCATCACCACGTCAACGTCCGCGGGCGGGACGATCGTTTTGAAATGAATGCTGAAGCCGTGCGAGAACCCCAGAATCTTGCCGGGATGCAGATAGGGCTGGATGTACTGCTCGTATACCGCCGCCTGAGTTTCATCCGGCGTGAGCACATGAATCCAGTCGGCACGCTTGGCAGCTTCATCCGGAGCCACCACCACCATGCCATCGACGCGGGCCTGCTGCGCGCTCGGGCGCGTCGGTTCCAACCCCACGATTACCTTGCAGCCGCTGTCGCGCAAGTTCTGCGCCTGCGCATGGCCCTGGCTGCCGTAACCCAGGATGGCGATGGTTTTGCCCTTCAGGGCGTCGGGATTGGCGTCGTGCTGGTAGAAAATTGTGGCCACTGGGGACTCCTTTCATGCAAACCGACCGGTCGGTCGGTACTCAAGTATCGTACCCAGCTCGGCCAAATTCTGTCAAGGCTAAAAAGAGCTAGGAGGAATCATTTGAAGAATATGGTTTGCTTTTTCTTCGTACGCCACCGTCCTCTATTGTGAATTTGAGCCTTTAAAGATGGAATGGCGGCTGTTTTTCAGCGTTGCACACCGTTTCTGAAACATCGGTCGAACCCACCTCGTCTGTGACCTCCAACCTTTCTCCTAGCCCCAGATTCGTTCCATTGGCATTTCCCGCGCTCTCCCGTTACCATGTCACCCGATGGCCCGCGAGACCGTGGTCGACTCCCGGCAGGAGATCCTGCGCACCGCTGCCCGGCTGTTCCAGCAGCGCGGCTATGACGCCACTTCCATGAACGATGTCGCGGCCGCGCTCAAGCTCAGCAAGGGCGGCCTCTACCACCACTTTCAGAGCAAAGACGAAATCCTGTTCGAGATCATGAACCACGCCATGGAGATCACCCAGGAACGCGTGCTCAGTCCGGTGCGCGGCATCGCCGATCCTGCGGAGCGCCTGCGCGCGCTGATCCGCCTCCACATCGAGGTCGTGCTCAGTCCACGCGACCGCGAAATCACAGTGATGCTGCACGAAAACCATCCCCTGCCGCCGGCCCTGCGCAAGCGCATCAACGCCCGCAAAAAGGACTACATCCACTTCCTCGAAAACCTTATGGCGGAAGTGCAAACCCAGGCTCATCGAGACCAAGCGCAACCATCTCACCACGCCAAAGGCAAAGTTAGCCCGCGCGCCGCTGCCTTTGCCCTGCTCGGCATGATCAACTGGATCTATCAGTGGTACAAGCCGGAGGGTGAACTGCAGGCGCAGAACCTCATTCCGCAGTTTACCGGCCTCATCTTTGGAGGCATCTTCGCGTGAGAGTCCTGTGAAAACCCTTTTCGCCAGCCTTTCCGAGATCGACCGGCTGCGCGCTCAGAGCGGCAAGTTGTATCGCGAGTTCCTGCGCGTGCCGGCCATGAGCGCCGGGCTCTACGTCCTGCCAGCCGGCGGCACCGACCTGCAGCAGCCGCATCACGAAGACGAAATATATTATCTGGTCCGCGGACGCGCTCGCTTCCGAGCGGGAGAAGAAGATCGTGAAGTTTCCGCGGGCAGCGTGATCTTCGTGGCTGCCGAGGTCGAGCACCGCTTCTATGATGTGGCGGAAGAACTGGAAGTGCTCGCCTTCTTCGCGCCGGCCGAAAGCTAATCTGGTGAAGAGCTTGTCATGAATTACCAGATAACACCCATGCAGCCTGACGACTGGCCCACCGTTCGCGAGATCTATCGCGAAGGCATCGCCACCGGCCACGCCACTTTTGAAACCGATCTTCCAGACTGGGAGAAGTGGGACAGCGGCCATCGCCAGGACTGCCGCCTAATCGCGCGAAAAGGAGAGCAAGTCCTCGGCTGGGCCGCGCTCAGCCCGGTCTCCGGTCGCCGGGTTTACGCTGGAGTCGCAGAGGTCTCCGTTTACGTGGCTGCTGCGGCGCGGGGCAGCGGGGTCGGCAAAGCGCTTCTGGAAGCGCTAATCCAGGAATCTGAACTTCACCGCATCTGGACCCTGCAAGCCGGCATCTTTCCCGAGAACGCCGCCAGTATCGCGCTGCACAAGTCCCGTGGATTCCGCGAAGTAGGCGTGAGGCACCACATCGGCAAACGGAATGAGGTTTGGAGAGATGTGCTCCTGCTGGAGCGCCGAAGTTCGACTGTAGGCATTTAGTTGGTTGAATCTCGCGACTCGGTACTACTTAGCCGAAGCAGTACGTCTCTTCCTGGATCGATGCCTTATCGACGTAGCCACGTTCCTCAGCATCGCCTTGCTATTCGCCTCAGCTCGAGTGGAGAAGTGCGGGTGGCAACAAGAAAAGGGCGAGCCCGAAAGCTCGCCCTAAATTTCGCATCTGAAGCCGTTGCGCCGATTGGTCAAGGCGGCATGGGGCGCGATGCCCCTGCCAGCCCGGAAAACCTCAACCTTGGTTAAGCCGTTCCAACGAGAGCAAGAGCACAAAGTTGGACAGCTTTCTTTGTCGCCGAGCTCAGGCAAGGTCGTAGCGATCAAGGTTCATTACCTTGTTCCACGCCGCCGCGAAGTCCTTCACAAACGCCTGCTTCGAGTCGTCGCAGGCATAGACTTCTGCGATTGCGCGGAGTTGGGAGTTTGAACCAAAGAGGAGATCGACGCGCGTGCCGGTCCACTTGGTTTTGCCCGTTGCGCGATCGCGCCCCTCATACACGCCTTCGGTAGAGGAGGCCTGCCACTTCGTATTCATATCGAGCAGGTTGACGAAGAAATCGTTGGTCAGCGTCCCGGGCCGGTTGGTGAAGACGCCGTGTTTGGCCTGCCCGAAATTTGCCTCCAGGGCGCGCATGCCGCCGACGAGAACCGTCATCTCGGGGGCAGTCAGGGTTAGCAACTGCGCCCGATCCACCAGCAACTCCTCGGCCGACAGGACCTGTCCGCTTCGGAGATAGTTGCGGAACCCGTCGGCGATCGGCTCCATTACGGCGAATGAGTGCACGTCGGTCTGCTCCTGCGAAGCATCCGTGCGCCCCGGCGAGAAGGGAATCTTCACGTCGTGCCCGGCCTTTTTCGCAGCTTCCTCGACGGCTGCGCAGCCGCCCAGAACGATCAGGTCAGCCAGCGAGACCTTGGTCCCTTTCTTCCCATTGGAC
>Ga0302325_10012096_pt1 | contig 18554 bp, 19 predicted proteins | sample Palsa_T0_2_FD_201948 | JGI IMG/M metagenome (GOLD analysis project Ga0302325, IMG submission 201948) | Peat permafrost microbial communities from Stordalen Mire near Abisko, Sweden - Palsa_T0_2 | ecosystem: Environmental > Terrestrial > Soil > Palsa > Peat permafrost | place: Sweden: Abisko...
TCGAGTGCGGCCGGATCGGTGGCGTCGAAGGCGGCGGTACGCTGCGCGCCAAGTTCGCCGGCAGCCCGGTCGAGGGCGTCAGCGTTGCGCCCCGTCAGAATGATGTCGGCGCCTTCGGCCCGGGCCTCGCGAGCCGTTTCGAGTCCGATGGCGGCACTGCCGCCGATGACCACGACCGTTTGCCCGGCCAGGCTTGCCTGGTGTCCGATTGTAGAAGCGGCGATCGCGGTTGTCGTCATAGGTCATCCCTCGAACGAGAACACGTGAGTGCAACACACAAAGCGGCTCCGATTAAGGTGTGCCGCCTGTTGAAGTTTCATGTTACGACGCTAGCAGCGCCGCCGACGACCGGGGAGTCATCGAGACTGCCCCCGGAACCCATCCGGGAGTCGTCCGATAGACTCGCCTTTCGGGTTGTAGTCCAACTAGAAATACCTGAAATAGGTCACCCGCGAACGCGTGGATGACACGATCCGTCAATTTGAGCACACGTTCGTCCTAATGACCGAACATTTGTGCAATCGTTGCCGCCCAGGCATCGATAGAATCGAGATGTTGCCGCAGCCGCAACGGTTGCGGCCTCGCTGGCACTACTCGGTCTACAGAAAGGACTACAGCCATGACTCAAGTCGCGGAGCAAACGGACAGTAAGGTTGCCGGCATCAAACCATTCCAAGTACATGTTCCGGAAGCCGACCTCACCGAGTTACGCAGGCGCATCAACGCGACCAAGTGGCCTGAAAAAGAAACGGTTGCAGATGCATCTCAAGGAGTACAGCTCGCGACCATTCAAGCGGTCGCGCGCTATTGGGCGACAGAATATGACTGGCGCAAGATCGAAGCAAGACTGAACGCCCTGCCGCAGTTCACAACCGAGATCGACGGTCTCGTGATTCACTTCATTCACGTCCGGTCAAAGCACGAGAACGCATTGCCCCTGATCGTCACGCATGGATGGCCCGGCTCGATCGTCGAACAACTGAAGATCATCGATCCGCTGACCAATCCCACGGCGCACGGCGGCAGTGCATCCGATGCATTCGATCTGGTGATTCCGTCAATGCCGGGCTACGGATTCTCAGGCAAACCTACCGTCACCGGATGGGATGCAGCCCACATCGCGCGTGCCTGGGTCGTGTTAATGAAACGCCTCGGGTACACGAAATTCGTGGCGCAAGGCGGCGATTGGGGCGCAATCGTCACCGAACAAATGGGCCTGCTGGCGCCTCCGGAGTTGCTCGGCATACACACCAACATGCCCGGCATCTTTCCGGTCGACGTCGACAAGGCGGCTTCTTCCGGCGCGCCGGCGCCGGCGGGTCTCTCGGCCGATGAGCAGGATGCTTACGCGCGCCTGCAGTTCGTATACCAAAAGGGAATCGCCTACGGGTTCCAGATGGGGCTGCGACCGCAAACGCTATACGGAATCGCGGACTCACCCGTCGGCGTGGCGGCGTACTTCCTCGATCACGACGCGCGGAGCTATGAGCTGATCGCACGCGTCTTCAACGGCGCGTCCGAAGGCCTCACGCGCGACGACATCCTCGACAACATCACGGTCGCCTGGGTGACGAACACAGCGATCTCCGGCGGCCGGCTCTATTGGGAGAATTTAGGCAAAATCGGGTTCTTCAATGCCAAAGGCATCACCATTCCGGTTGCGGTGAGCTCCTTCCCTGACGAACTTTATCCGATCCCGCTTAGTTGGGCCCGACAAGCGTTTCCCAACTTGATCCATTACAACAAGCTCCCCAAGGGCGGTCACTTTGCGGCATGGGAGCAGCCCCAACTGCTTTCGCAAGAGGTTCGCGAGGGGTTCAGCTCACTGCGATCGTAAGCGCGAGCGGCTGAGCGGAACTCAGGGAGATGCGCACCCCGCTTTCCGGGGTGCGCATCTCATCCGCGGAGCCTTCAGTGACCGCAGATTGCGCAATGCTACGGCCGCAAGCTGAAATGCAACGCGCCTTTTTTGAGCAGAAGAGGGTTCGATGACGACCATGCTCGCCTATGATGTCGATCGCCGGGAGAGAGACGTTGATCTCGAGCGGCGCCGCGAGCTGCGGATATTTCTCCGGGAGCACCGCTCTCGCGTGACGCCCGTGGACGTCGGTCTACCGCGTACCGGGCGACGCCAAGTACCCGGCCTGCGCCGCGGAGAGGTCGCCGAAGTTATCGGCGTTACGACGGACTGGTACCGTGCGTTCGAGAGCGGAAGGCCGGTGCGAGTCTCGCCACAGTTCGTATCCCGGCTTGCCAGAGCGTTGAACCTCACGCGCGCGCAAGAGCTGACATTGTTTCGGCTGGCCTTCGTTGAGATGTATCATCTTTTGGTGGGCTTCCCCCTAAACCAGATCGGAGGCAAACATGTCGGATCGTAATGTCGCGCTCTATTTTGCCTGGAACCGGCCGGACGAAACGAACGCACAACTTGGCATATTGGATAAGCGATGGGCTACGATCTTTGAGACCGACGGCTGACCTGGCCGAAATCCGAACACCTGGCCGGTGCCGCCATAGATCAAGGTATCGAGGGTGCGCTCGAATATCAGGTGCTCGCAAATTACCGCGTGTTCGCTGAGAGGACGCAAGCATGGGCGGGAAACCCGCTGAGAATCGTCGAGCGCATCGCGACGACTCAGACGCTGCTCGACGAGGACTTCCTCTCGAGCATCGATACGCTGATCGTCATCAGCCTCGATTCGTGGCGCGCCCGGCAGACCGCCAAACCGCAGGAAATCGCTGCCGTGAAGGCATTCTTAGCGAACCCCGATCACAGCGTGTTTGTCTGTCCGCACCATGACATCGGGAACCTCGACGGCCTTGCGCCCGAAGAGAAGACGAAGCGGCAGGAGGCCGAACTGCTGCACCATGGTGACCATGCGGTACCGCCGCAACAGCGCTTTGGAAGCTTCGGTCTTTCGCTATTGGCTGGGCTCGGTGCCCCGGTTCGCAATCGCTTCGGTCTTCGGCCGGCGCACGAGCCCGACGGCTCTCCATCCCCGATTGAGATCGCCGAGAATGCCGACCGGTTTGGTCTCCTCGCCGGCGTTACGACGTTGAATCTGCACCGGCATCTTCCACATTTCGAACCGGTCGACGAAGGCGCGGAGAAATACGACGTACTGGCGCAGCAAAAAATTGATCTCAGCGCGCCTCCACATCCGTTTGTCGCTGCCGGCCACGATCGCTTCAATGCGATTCTTCATGCGAAGCCCGGCGTGTTCCACGGTCAACTCGCCGTGTGCGATGCGACAACCTGGTCTTCGGTCTTCGGTGGGCTCGAGAATCTCGAGCAGCTATGGCAGAACGTCGTGAAGCGGCCGGCGCTGCAGCCGGCTCGCTAGGTGTTTCGGTTCAGCAGAAAGGTCTCATGCCATGACGGAAATAGCGCAACAAGCCGCCGCTGTTGATCCAACCGCGGTTCGTCCTTTTCGGGTCGGCTTTCCCGAAGCAGATCTCATCGACTTGCGACGGCGCATCGCTACGACGCGCTGGCCGGACCGCGAAACGGTCGGGGACGACTCGCAAGGCGTGCCGCTCGCGACGATCGAGAAGCTCATGCGGGCCTGGGGTACGGACTACGATTGGCGCGCGTGCGAAACACGGCTGAATGCCCTGCCGCAGTTCATCACCGAGATCGACGGGCTGGACATTCATTTCATCCATGTACGATCTAAGCATGCCGGCGCGATGCCGCTCGTCGTCACCCATGGCTGGCCGGGATCCGTGATCGAGCAACTGAAAATCATCGATCCGCTCACGAACCCCACCGCCTACGGCGCCGATGCCTCCGACGCGTTCCACCTCGTGATTCCGTCGTTGCCCGGCTACGGATTTTCCGCCAAGCCAACCGCGACCGGCTGGGATCCGGCCCGCATCGCGCGAGCGTGGGTCGTCCTGATGAAGCGCCTCGGGTACGCGAAGTTCGCTGCCCAGGGCGGTGACTGGGGTGGCGCGGTGGTCAATACCATGGCGCAGCAAGCGCCGCCGGAGCTCTTGGGCTTCCATACCAACTTCCCGGCCACGATTCCGGCCGACATTTTGAGGTCACTGAACGCTAGCGATCCGGCACCGGCTAGTCTCACCGTCGACGAGCGGCGTGCATACGGCGAGTTGGCCACGCTCTTCGCAAAGAAGCGCGCGTACGCAGCATACATGGGGACGCGACCGCAAACGCTGTACGGCTTGGCGGACTCCCCGGTCGATCTAGCCGCTTGGATGGTCGACCACGGTGATGGCTGGGCCCAACCGGCGGCAGCGGTCAGCTCCGCGATCCTGGGGCGGACAGTCAACGGCCACCCGGCGGGAGCCCTAACGCTCAATGATCTGCTCGACAACATCACGCTCTATTGGTTGACGAACACCGGTGTCTCGTCGAGTCGCCTCTATTGGGAAACGCACTTCAGCCTGTACGCCGCGATCGACGTTTCCGTGCCGGCCGCGATCACCGTCTTTCCGGGCGAGAACTACGAAGCGCCGCGGAGCTGGACCGAGCGGGCCTATCGTAACCTCATCTACTTTCATCAGGTCGACCGCGGCGGTCACTATGCCGCTTGGGAGCAGCCGCAGCTGTTCAGTGAAGAGGTTCGCGCGGGACTACGCTCGCTGCGAACCTAGCCTGCTGCGCAAAAAAAGCCCCGATTTCTCAGGGTGGGTGCGTACTGGAGCCGACGCGCGGATTTGAACCGCGGACCTGCTGATTACGAATCAGCTGCTCTACCAACTGAGCTACGTCGGCCTACACCGCAAACGTGGGGCGGCACCAGGTTTTCCATGGGCGCATTTGCTACCCTCCCCCGGCCCGCTCACCTTGTGCGCCCCAGAGGTTCGGTGCCATTGGAAGCGAGCGTTCGGAGGCCTCCCGCTCGAATCGACCGGCTCTGCGGCTTACGGCGTAGGCAGAGATGCCCATACAAACATGAGCATCTTGGACCGCTGGCGGGCTTCGCGGCCCGAGTGATGAAGAGTCGCTACGTGCCTCAACCGATCAAGAAGGCCCTGGCGTCGGCATTTGCCGGAAACCTCACTGCTACGGCCCGCTACGCCTGGAGTCTAGCCGACTACGACGAGGTGCTGCGCCTGCTACGCGACAACCGGTCGCCCGAGGGGCGCGCGCTGCTCGCGCAAACCTTTCTGCGCTTAAGTGATCCGCAACGCGCCCTGGACGCGCTGCGCGGTCCGACGCCGCGCGATCCGAATGATGCCGCGCTACTTGCAACGTTGCGGGCTGCAGCGAGCCAACGGCTCGGGACCGGGCACGAGCGCCATCGCTTTCCGGCTCTGCCGCCGCGTGCGAGGCGCGAGGTCCGAGGCGCCTATGCATACTATCGCGCCGCTTCGCTTTGGGCGGAGGGCGCGCTTGATGAGGCTTACGTATCGGCCGCAGAAGCGATCGATCACGGCGATGAGAACGCCGCGCTTGGCGGACTCGAAGTACAAGCGCAAATCGAGATTTCACGTAGGCGCTATCCGGTCGCAACGCGGCGCTTGATCGAGATGCTCAATCAGTTTTCGGCTGAAGGACCGATCGACGAATACCGCCGCGCCACCTCGATCCGCAGTCTTGCCCTCGTCGCCGTCGAGACGCTTGATTCCGACGTATTCCCGCGCCTCTTCGCGGAGTGGGAAACGCTTCGTCCCGCCTCGGCCACCCGGCGCATCGCGGTCGGTATCGCGACTTACCTTGCGAACGCCAAGGAATTGCAAGGGGATGAGAACGGCTGCTTCGAGTTGCTGCTCGAAGCTCGCTCGATACCCGCACCCGAGCCGTTTCCGGCATCGGTCGATATCGATCTAGCGGCCTTCCACTACCGCAGAGGTTCGACCGATGCGGCAACCCGTCACTTGAAACTCGCACAGCAACGGCTTGAAGCAACGAACTGGGCCGGCGCCGACATCGAGGCGCGCGCTTTGCTCCTTCAGTTCGCAAGCGAAGCTGCCGCCTTGCAACCCGAGGCTGCTGCGAGCGCATTTGCCAAAGCTTTGTCTTTGGCCGGCAGACGGGACCCGGCACTGGCATTCGATCGGGACGAGCGCACCCAAGCACTCGCGTATCTAGCGCGCGGCCGAATTGCGATGTCGCGTAACCGGCAACTCGATGCACTCAAAGACGTGCGCCGTGCCTTCGAACTGTTTGAAGGCTTCGGCTACCGTTACCACGCGGCGCTTGCCGCGCTCGACCTGGTACGCCTGCGCGAAGTGTCGGGGCCGGCCAAGGTGCTGCAAGAAGTGTCGCGCGATTTTCCACGCTCGTGGCTGGCCGCGGAAGTACAGCACTTGAATGATAGCTTTGCATCGCCGTTTGCATCGATAACGGCAGCGGAACGTCGCGTGCTCGAGCGGATATGCGAAGGAAAGACCAGCCGTCAGATTGCGGCCGAACTCGACCGCAGCCCGTCCACGATTCGCAATCAGACGATCAGCATCTACCGCACGCTTGGCGTCAACACGCGTTCGGCCTTGGTGGCAACCGTGGCACGCGAGCAGAGCATCGGAAATCCGTTGCTCAGCCCGACGATTCTTCGCCCGCGTACCCAAGCCGAGCCCACGCCGGGGCGTCCATCGGATGAACCAGCGAAGCGTGGCCGGCGCGCAAAAACGGGGCAAGCAACAAAACACGCAAAGCGCTAGCGGCAGCTCGCTGCGCGTCCGGGCGGGTCGCAAAGGATTGCTGATCTAGGTCATACAATCTATCTTGGCAAGCACTCGTCTGATGTTGCAACGGGTGAAAGCAAGCCAAGGAAAGGCGCCATCGATCTTGGATCGCAGGGCCGGCTGTACCGAATGCGGCTGTCCGGCCGCACTGCACGACGATGGCGGCTGCACCCGGCGGCTGCCGGGCACGAATGTGGCTCCTCCGAGCCAATGTTTGTGCAGGCGCAGTGAACTCGCCGCGCGCCATGGCACGCGCCCGCCGAGCCGCGGAACGCGACGCCCCCACCTCGATAGCTTCGGCGCCATCATCGATCTTCGTGCGCGCATGACGCACGACCGCACGCAGCGAGAAGAGGACGTCGAGCTCTTGCGAAGGCGCTTCGACGAAGCGGCCCGCGAAGGTTATCCGATCCGCCTCTTTCCGCGCTCGGGGAATCCGCCGCTGGAAGCGATCGCGCTTGCCGGCCCAAGCTCACCCGGCAGAAGCGACGGCCACTACTACTTGCTGTCCGAACCACACACGGCACACCCGTTCGTTGCCGCGCAGTATACGGCGCTCGAGCGCTTGCAGGAGCTCGCAAACGTCCGTCTGCTCAACGACGAAGGTGCACCGCTCGAAAGTGCACCGAGCGATCTCTTCGGCAGCCGCTTCGAATTCGACGTGCGTGGCGTGCCGCGCGCCGCTGTGTATTTCGTCGATGTCATCTTCGATTCGAAGCGGGAAGAAGCGCCTCGCGAAATGATCCGGGCCGGTGCGCATGTCGCGCCCATGACGCCGTTTTGCGTGTACCTGATCGGGCGCCCCAAGAGCTCGCTCACGCTCGCGATCCATCGCGCCGAGGCTCGGAGCCGCGGCGTCTATCCGAATCCGGGAACGCCACCCGAATGGCAACGTGAATTTCGACGCCCGGTAGCCTGAGGCACGAAGGGATCGCGGCTCGTGTTCGAGCACCGCTCCTCGCTATGTCCCTAACAAGCCGAATCGTCGTCATCGGAGCTTCCGGTCAGCTCGGTTCCGATCTAATGGGTGCCTTCTCCGATTGCGCACCATCCGGCGTCGACCACCGGATGGTCGACATCGAGCATCCCGCATCCGTGGCGGCGATGATTGCCCGCTACAAGCCATCCTTGATTCTCAATACGGCGGCCTTTCACAACGTCGAACTGTGCGAAATGCGCTCCGAGCGCGCCTTTGCCGTCAATGCAGTCGCCGTCGATCAGCTAGCCGGGCAATGCGAGATCGCCGGCATTCCGCTCGTGCACGTAAGCACGGACTACGTCTTCGACGGCTTAACTCACGAGCCGTACTGCGAAACCGATACGGCCAAACCCGTCAACGTGTACGGGATCTCCAAGCTGGCCGGCGAGCAACTCGTGCGGCGCCGTACCGCTCGGCACTTCATCGTTCGCACGAGCGGCCTGTACGGGCTGCGCGGAAGCAGCACCAAGGGTTACACCTTCATCGAACGCATGCTGGCGCAGGCGGCGGAAGGCAAGAAAATCTCGGTGGTCGACGACATCACGTTCTCACCTTCCTATACGCGGCACGTTGCCGCTTGCGTGCGCCGTATCGTTGAAAACGGCAGCTTCGGAACGTTTCACGTCACGAATTCGGGCCAATGCACCTGGCTCGAATTTGCGAGGGAGATCTTCCGCCAAGCGGGGCTCTCGCCCGAAGTCCTTCCGGTGAGCGCCGACGTCTTTCCAACCTATGCGGTGCGGCCACCGTTCTCGGCCTTGCGTCACGCGGCCATGCTCGCGCTCGGCCTACCGCCGGCGCCGCCCTGGCAGGACGGCGTGCACGATTACTTAGCCGAGCGAAAAGCGGCAGCTTCAGCCGGCTGAGGCGGGCGCCGCTTCGGCAAGGGACGTCCCGACGGCGACCCGTCCGCTCTTTACGGCGGCGACCAGCGCCTCGAAATCCTTTTCGTTTTGATCCGCATAGCCGGAGGCAAACGCGACGAGCGCTTCATCGAAGATGCCGCTGCGACCGAGGTAACCGGCAATCCGCTCCGCTTCGCCGCTCGCCTTTGCATGTGCGCGCGCCAGCGCCCACCCGCACAAGGTTGCGTAGCTTTCGAGTTCCGCGGCGGTCATGCGATCGATGTCGGCTCCCGTCTTGAGATCGCGCAATTGACGCACGTAGTAGCAGTGGCCGTCATCTGCCCGAGTCCAGCCCAAAAAGAGATCGGTCGCCGCCTGCATCAGGCGCTGACCCGCCACAACGCGTTCGCCGTGATCCGCAAACTTGGCAGCGCCGACATAGCGCTCGTAGACCGACGCACGAGCCTCCTTGATCTGCAGAAATAGCGGGTCGTCGCTGCCCGCCAGAAATAGCGCGACGGCGCAGCGCGTTCCGACGCTACCGACGCCGACCACCTTGTACGCCGCATCGATGAAGTGAAAACGCCCCACGAGCGCGCGCCGTTCGATCGTCAGCGAACGGTCGTAGTGCGCGAACGCCGAGCGCATCGAATCGATGAATGCGGCGTCGTCCGGTGGATGAAAGATCTGCGGCGGCTTTTCAACGATCCGCAGCTCCCCGTCCTGACCGGTCACAAGACTGGGAAAGAGGTGGGCGGAAGTCACCGACGGCTTTTGGTGTATCAAACCTCGGGCCGCACGCCGCGCATCCGCGCTTTGGATCGCTTCCGCCAAGAGCGATTCGTCGATCCGCGAGTACCAGATGTCGAGCACGTGCAAGGTCGAATAGCGCAGCATGTTCTGCCGGTAGCTGCGCGCGCACGCTAGCGTGCAGCCCTCGATCTCACTCGAGCGCAACTCGAGATGACGGGCCGCCACGGTAACGCTCGTTGCCAGGCGCTTGAGATCCCATTCCCAAGCACCACCGCTCGTCGTCTCGTCGAAGTCGTTGACGTCGAACACGAAGCGCCGCTCCGGCGACGCATAGGCGCCGAAATTCAAGAGGTGCGCATCGCCGCAGATCTGGCTCTTGATCCCGCTCACCGGCGTCGCTTGCAAGTCGCCCGCCATGATCGATGCAGCACCGCGATAAAACGTAAACGGCGACTGCAGCATCCGCTCGTAACGGATCGGAACGAGCTCGGGAAGACGCCCTTCGTCGTCGGACTGCAAGGTCGCGACGGGATCGCTCCGGCCGGCGGGTGCTTTCCAGGCGGCATGCGCGGAACGCGGCGCGCGTCCCCGTGCGTCTTTTCCTTCGTTGCGCGCCGAGGAGGCTTGCTCCTTACGGGGTCTTGGCGAGGTAGATCGACCTCTTCGGCTTGGCGACCACGCGCCGCAGCATCGGTTCAAACGCGGAAAGCGGCATCGTATCGTAGTCGGGATCGAACGAATTCTGGTCGTACTTTGCGCAGAATTCTTCGGTGGCCGCGAAATACGGGTGATTGCGGTACTGCTCGCGCATATCGCGATCGAGCCCCAAGTGCTCGAAGTAATAGTACCCCTGGAAGATTGCGTGGTGCTGCATCATCCAGTGATTTTGCTCGCTGATGAACGGCCTCAGCATCGCAGCCCCGATCTCGGCGTGGTTGTAGGTGCCGAGCAGGTCACCGACGTCGTGAAAGACGGCGCACACCACGTACTCCTCATCACGTCCGTCGCGCAGCGCGCGCGTTGCGGTCTGTAACGAGTGCTGCAAGCGATCGATCGCAAAGCCGCCGTAGTCACCGTCGAGCACGCGCAAATGCGCGAGCAGCCGGTCGGGGAGCGCCTGGGCGAAGGGCATGTACGATGAGGAGATGCGCTTCCAGTCTTCGGCCGTGCCCTCGGTCATCGCGTGGAACTGGGCTCGTTCGAGCGTCGTGTCTGCCATTTTGGAGCGTTCGCGCCGGGCGGTCCGAACCCCGGCTACCGCGGCGTCAGGTCTTTGGAGGTTCGGCGTCGTGAAATGTGCCGCGCGGCGCCGACCCGTCGATCTCGAGGTCGGCGAGCAAGTAATACACGATCTTGCGGTCTTCGAACCCGACCTTGGCCAGCTCCCGGCCGCCGATCGTCACGACCTCGTGGACGTGTCCCGTCCGCCCGGCGTAGCGATAGTTGATCTCGCTGTACTCCGGCTGAGCCTCGGGCGGCCGCGGGATCACCTTCGTGCCGCGCAGCGGAGTATTGTGACGGTGCTCGCTCACGAGGGACCTCGGTGGACATTGAGAAATGGCAGGTCCGTCCATTTCGCTGAGGAGCCCCCATGTTCATCGAGTACCGGGGCAAGTCGCCCAAGGTTCACCCGACCGCCTTTGTCGCCCCAACGGCCGTGCTGATCGGCGACGTGGAGATCGGTGAGGAGGCCAGCGTCTGGTTCGGCGCGGTCATCCGCGGCGACAACGGGCCTATCCGTATCGGGGCGCGCTCGAACATCCAGGACAACGCCGTGATCCACGTGAGCGAAGAGTGCCGCACGATCGTCGGCGCAGGGGTGACCGTGGGCCATGCCGCCGTGATGGAAGACTGCACGATCGAAGACGGCGCGCTCATCGGAAGCAACACCGTCATCCTGAACGGCGCGACGGTGGGGCGGCGCGCTTTGATCGCCGCCGGCAGCGTGGTTGCCTCCGGCGCGAACATTCCCCCGGAAGTTCTCGCCGCGGGCGCCCCCGCCGTCATCAAGAAGAAGCTCGAGGGCGGAGCCATTTCGTGGGTCGATCACGGCGGCCCCGAATACGTCAAGCTTTCGCGCATGTACCTGCAGCACGGCATCGGCGACCCCGACATGCACGAACTCGCCGAAGCGAACCTGCTCTAGCCGGCGTTGCCCCGCGCTGCCTGCGGGCGGTACTGTGTCAGACGAACGAGAGGCCGCAGGCACCTTCGACGGTCAGCTGCGACGCTGAGCCGGGCTCGAGCCAAATAAACCAGGTATCGTCGCCGACGATTCCATCGGGAGTCTTTCCGCCCCAGGTCTGCATTGATTTGACCGCGGCCTCGGTAGCCGGGCCGAAAATGCCGTCGATCGGGCCTGTGTAGGCGGCAAAAAAGACGATGACTTTCTTGCCGGCGAGGACGTTCTGCAAAAAGGCGACGACCGGTCCTTTCGCGCCATTCTGCAGCGTCGGAGAGGCCTCGCGGTAGGGTGGGATCAGCGCCCACGTAGCCGGCCCGACGATACCGTCGACCGTGAGCCCGCTAGAGCTCTGAAAGCTCTTCACCGATATCTCGAGCGTGGCATCGAACACGCCGCTAATCGGACCGAACGGGTTCCACAGCAATTGACGAGCGAATACGCGTTGAAGACGCTTTACATCTTCTCCGGTCGAACCAAGGCTGATCGTAGCCGGCATGGCTGTTACCTCATGAGCGTTAAGGCCCTGCGTAGTGTCCGCTATCGCCGTACGGAACGAAGAGCGTATGTTCCTTGAGGAAGCGCAGTTTGACGGTTCCCGTCGGACCGTTTCGGCTTTTTGAGATGATGAACTCGGTCAAGTCCGGCTCGACCGCGCTTTCGGGATTGTAATAGGCATCGCGATACAAGAACGCCACCATGTCGGCTTCCTGTTCGATCGCACCCGAGTCGCGTAAGTCCGCAAGCATCGGGCGCTTATCGTTGCGCGACTCGACACCTCGATTGAGCTGCGCGAGCGCAATGATCGGAATCTGCAGATCCTTCGCCGTGGCCTTCAGCATGCGGCAAATGTCCGAAAGCTCGTCGTTGCGATTTTGCGGCTTCGAGGTGCCGGATGGCCGCACGAGTTGCAGGTAGTCGATGAACACGGCCGCTAGGCCGTCACCCGATTGCAGGCGCCGGCAGCGGCTGCGGATTTCGCTGACCGACACCGTGCCCGAGTCGTCGATGTAGATCGGCCATTGCGAGAGCGTGCTCATGCCGCTCGAGATCTTCTCCCAATCGCTGTCGCGAATGTTTCCGCGGCGCAAGTTCTGCGAGTTGATGCGCGCCTCGGCGCAAAGCAAGCGCGTCACCAATTCTTCGTTCGTCATTTCGAGCGAAAAGATTGCGATCGGCTTCTGTTCTTCTTTGGCGGCAGCCGCGGCCATCGTTAGCGCCATCGAGGTCTTGCCCATCGCCGGCCGCGCTGCCAGAATGATGAAATTGCCGGGTTGGAATCCGGCCGTGTATTCGTCGATGTCACGGAAGCCGGACGTCAGGCCGGTCCGGTTGCCGCGGCTCTGATAGAGCCGGTCGATCTGCTCGAAGGCTCCTTTGAGCAGCTTGTTGATCGGATAGAACTCGCCGTGCTTCTGACGCCGTCCGACTTCGTAGACGATCTGCTCGCTGCGGTCAAGCGCGCCGTCCACGTCCTCTTCGTTCTCGAAACCGATGCGCGTAATCTCGGTACCGGCGTGAATCAACCCGCGTAGCGCCGATTTCTCGCGCACGATCTGCCCGTAGTAGAGCGCGGAAGCGGCGGTCGGCACGGTATCCATCAGCGACGTCAGATACGGCAAGCCGCCGACCTTGTCGAGCAGGTTGCGCCGGCGCAGCTCTTCGGCCACGGTGATCTTGTCGAGCGGCTCGCCACGTTCGTAGAGTTGCGAGAGTGCAGCGAAAATCGTTTCGTGTACGTGCGCGTAAAAATCGGCCGACGAGAGCACCTCGCTGACGGGCGCCATCATCTCGCGGTCGACCAAAATCGAGCCGAGCACGGCCATCTCGGCCTCGAGATTGTTGGGCGGGATGCGGTCGACGCCGCCGATGCCGGTCGGCGCAATCGTGGCCATCAGGGCGCCGCCTTGCGCGGGCTGCGCGCCGGCCGCGGTTTGCGCGCTATGCCGAGCGCTTCGAAGGCTTCGTCGACGTTGCTCACTAGGACGACCTCGATTCCGCCGAGCGAGCGATCGACGTCGCGCGCGTTCTCGCGCGGGACGAGAATCAAGCGCATCCCGGCCTGCCGCGCCGCGTACAGCTTTTCAACGATTCCACCGACCGGGCGAACGTGGCCCGCGATCGACAGTTCGCCGGTCACCGCGACGTCTTGCGGCAATGGGGTTTTGGTGATGGCAGAGTAGAGCGCGAGAAAGATCGCAAGGCCGGCCGAGGGACCGTCGATGTTTCCCCCGCCGACGATGTTGACGTGCAAGTCGTAGTCGAAGGGATCGATGCCCGCGACCGCGCGGATGACCGAGCTCGCGTTGAAGACGCTGTCCTTGGCCATGGAGCCCGCCGTATCGTTGAAGCGCGCGGAGCCCTTGCGCCGCTCCGGAGCGGGGAAGGCGACCGCTTCGATCTCGATCAGGCTGCCGACATGATGCGCGACGCCCAGGCCAAGCGTCTTACCCGTCTCCTTGCGCCGCTTGGCGCGCACGGGCGTGTGCGGCACCAGACGCCCGGTCTGCACCACCGTCGTGACATCGTCCTCGACGATCGTGACGGCCGGAACCTTCGCGCTCGGCGCTCCGCTGCGCGCACGCTCGCGGAAAAGAGCATGGCCGTGCGCATCGGCGAGGATCTGAACGGCTTTGCGGCCTTCGATCGTGTAGGAGGCAATCAGCTCCGGCACGCGCCGGAGGAGTTTGACTCCCAAGCGCTTCGCGGCACCGACCACGATCTGCCGGACCTGCGCTTCGGTCAACGGCTCGAAGTAGACTTCGGCGCAGCGCGAACGAATCGCGGAATCGATCTCGCTCGGATCTCGCGTCGTCGCGCCGATCAAAACGAAGTCGGCCGGCGCTCCATCTTCGAAGAGCTTGCGCACGTAGGCCGGAATCGCCGGATCCGTGCGGTCGTAGTACGACGACTCGAAGATAAAGCGCTTATCTTCGAGCACTTTCAAGAGCTTGGTCTGCAACGTCGGATCCATCTCGCCCAGCTCGTCGATAAAGAGCACGCCCCCGTGCGCCTTGGTCACGAGGCCCAATTTCGGTTCGGGGATACCGCCCTCGGCAAACTCGCGACGACTGCCCTGATAGATGGGGTCGTGCACGCTGCCCAGGAGCGGGTTGGTCGTTTCGCGCGGGTCCCAACGCAACGTCGCGCCGCTCGCTTCAACGAACGGTGCAGCCGCATCGAACGGCGTGTAGCTGCGCTTCTTGGCGACTTCGAGCGCCAAGCGCGCGACCGTCGTTTTGCCGACGCCGGGCGGTCCGTACAAGATGACGTGCTGCGGAAAGGGCGAGGAGATCTTGGCAAGCAGCGAACGGATCGCCGACTCTTGACCGACCACGTCGGCCAGTGCCGCCGGACGTAGTAATTGCAGCGCTGAGGCCGAGAGCTTGCGACCGTCGAGCGCGACCAGCTCTTCCAGCTTCTTCTGCGTCGCGGCTGTTTCGGGGCCGCCGTCTTCGCGGATCGCTTCGAGCTTGAGGTCTTTGAGATACTCGAGATGACGTTCAGCCATCTTAATGTTGACTTTGCTCTCGATCTTGTCTTCGACCGTGCGCTGCGCGACCAAATCCGCCAGACCGTCTTCGATCTCGGCGATCACGTCGAGATACTTGCCCGGCTGCGGAAGTCGCTCCAGCGTCGGATCTTCGAAGACAAGCCGCTGCAGAGCGAGAATGCGCTCCGGCAGCTGCGTCGAGCGCATCAACTTGAGCGCGTTGAGTTTGCCCGCCCGCAACACCATCTTGTCGGAGCCGAGCGCGTTGGCCAAGACATCGTACAAGGCCGCGACGTAGCGGCGCAACCCGTCGTCGCCGCCGTACTTGCGGCGGAAACGAGCTACGTAGGCTTGGTTCGCGCCCTGCGCCATATCCGGCTAGTTCGTCGCGGCGATGACTTTGACCGTGGTCTTTGCGACGATGTTTTTACCGAGCCGGATCTCGACCGGATAGCTGCCGAGCGACTTGATATTATCAGGGACTTCGATCTTGTGGCGATCGATCTCGATTCCAAGCGTCGCGTGGATGGCATCGGCGATGTTGGCGTTGGTAACCGCGCCGAAAAGGCGCCCGTTGCCGCCCGCTTTGACCGGCACGTTCAGCTGCAGCTCCTCGAGCTGTTTGCTCAAGGCTTCGGCGTTTGCGACGGCTTCCGCGTCGCGGCGGGCCTTCGCTTTGCGCTGCTGCTCCAGCAGCGCGAGGGAGCCCTGTGAGGCTTCGGCAGCGAGGCCGCGCGGCAAGAGATAATTGCGGGCGTAACCGTTCGCGACGTCGACGACGGTGCCGGTCGTACCGAGCGACTTAACGTCGCTCAACAGAATGACTTTCATGAACTACTCAGCCACGAAGGGGAGAAAAGCGATGAAGCGGGCCTGCTTGACGGCAACGGTCAGGAGCCGCTGATGCTTCGCGCAGTTGCCGCTGATGCGCCGCGGGAGAATCTTACCCCGCTCGGAGATGTATTTGCGCAGGCGGGCGACATCCTTGTAGTTGATGTCGGCGATCTTGTCCGCGCAGAAATTACAGATCTTACGTTTTGGGCGCCGCTCTTTTTTTGCGGCGGCGCGCTTCTTGGCGGTACTGCTGGCCACGATTTCCTTCTTTCAAGGAGCCACCCGAACGGCCGGCCCCCATAGATGTAGGTGGTGACGGTTACGCGGCTCAGCAAAGCCTCGCAACCCTACAACACGTGACGCTCGCGGCGTCACGACCGGGTCATAGCCCGGATTTGTGCGGGCCGCTCGGGCCCGCGCAACCCGTGAAGTGTATCGCAAAACTGCCTATGGGGCAACCGGATACATCTCAAAAAACTTCGAGAGGAGGCACCTCTCCATCGCGACGGGCGCCCAGGCCGGCTAGAAGTGCACGGCTGCGCGAAAATGGGAGAGGCCGCCTCGCCGGGCGGCCTCACGAATCATTCTCGATGGCGACGAGTTCGCGCTCGTTAGATGGCGCACGGCTCCGCCGTGCTTCATTTCGTTAGATGGCGCACGGCTCCGCCGTGCTTCATTTCGTTAGATGGCGCACGGCTCCGCCGTGCTTCATTTCGTTAGATGGCGCACGACTCCGCCGTGCTTCATTTCGTTAGATGGCGCACGGCTCCGCCGTGCTTCATTTAACCGCGCAGGACGATGCGGTTAGCGATGAAGGTGCCCTTGCTCCAGTAACCCATCACGGCGATATGCTCGCCCGGTGAAAGGCTCATACCTTCGGGACGAATCGTCGTGCCGTGCTTGAGATCGACCCGTGTCGTTTCGCCGCCCTGGTCGCGTGAAAGTAAGAGGCGATAAGGTGTAAACGACGCGATGGTACCGACCAAGAGATGGTGATGGTCGTAGGAGCCCGCGTCCCACTGCGCGTTCCACCTCTCGTAGAGTGAGGCTTGCGCGGAAGCGGGTGCCGCTTGGGTTGCGAACGCGCCGACCGCGCCGAAGAGCGCGAGCGTGAGGGCAAGCGGTCGTAATCCGCTCGCGTTGTTGCTGCATTTCGTGTCCATGCAGCAGGCTTACCCGAATATCGTCATCTCAATGCCTGTGCGACTCGAAGAAGCGCTGCCGGGCAAGACGTAGCCCGGCAACAGCACGAGCAACCTCACATCGCTTGCCAAGCAACCGAAAACAAGGGATATGCTGCTCGCGGCCGCCTCGCTCGCTCAGATGATTCGGATGTGCGCTCCAAATGTGAGCCCGCGCACGATGAGCGCGGTCGTGTCCGTCGAGAGCGGCGGAAATTGGCTTGCCATCCATGACAATAGCGCCGAGCGTTCTTTCTCGCCGCCAAATGTCGAGACGGCCATTGCTTGGACGGACCAGCTGCTGACCGCAGGCCATTCGATCGACATCGGCTTGAGTCAGATCAACAGCATGAATCTGGCGATGCTGCGCCTCTCCGTGCGCGATGCATTCGATCCGTGCATCAACTTGCACGCCGGCGCGAGAATCTTAGGCGCCGATTATGCCAATGCGTCTCAGCGTTTTGGCGAGGGACAGTCTGCGCTGCGGCGCGCGCTGGGCGCGTACAACTCGGGCAGCTTGTACGCCGGTCAGTCCTATGTCGACCGCATCCTCGCGGCAGCGGGGCTGCCGCCCGAATACCAGCCGCCGCCGGCGCCGGTCGTGGCCGCGCAGGTTACGCATCACGCGCCGCCTTCAAACGTCCACCGCTTCTACACCGCGCAGTATACGCCGGGCTCGCCGGTCGAGGTCATCGTCGGGACGCCGTAGCTGCAGGCGGGTGCATCGTTTGACGGCGTGAAAACGGCACGCTCGGCATGCTCAGCTCGATTTCGGAACCGATTGATTTCAAAGCCACGCCCGCGGTGCTTGCGGCCGTGCTCGAAGAGCTCGAACTTCTCGGCGAGCGCAGCGGGGGTGCCGTGCCGCCGCGCGTGCGGCGCGAGGCGCTGGCGGCCTATCAGCATTCGCTACGCGAGCGGACGCGGTTTCCGGCGCGCTGGCGACACGACTATGCGGCCCTGACCTTCGATGATCTGCGCTGGTCGAGCGGTCGCACACGCGTTCCCGCAGGGGTGCTGCGTGCTGCCGCTGTTCCTTCCGATGATGCGGCCGGCACGGGTGCGGACGTGCCGGCGCTCGCGCTTGAGAATGCGGGCGGCATCGCGCACTTCGGCAGCACCTACCTCGAACCCGAAGAGCGCTCGGGTGATGCGCGCGTCACCCTGCTTTCGCTTGCGGATGCGCAGCGCCGGCTGCCCCTACGCGTCGCACCGATACATCAACAGCTCATCGCGCCCGCCGCCGATCGTTTTACGGCGTTGTCGACCGCGTTTCAAAATTGTGGCGTGTATGTGGAGATTCCGGAGGGTGCGGTGCTCGATGCGCCGTTGCAGCTCCTTTGGTCCTCGGCACCGGGCGAGGCGAGCGCCGTTTTTCCCCACACGGTCGTGCGGGTGGGAAAGAACGCGCGGGCGAAGATCGTCGAGCGCCATTTAGGCGAAACGGAATCGTTTGTGGCGGGAACGGTCGAGATCGAACTCGGGGCGGGAGCGCGGCTTGATTATGTGGTCGTGCAGCAGGCCGACGACGGTGCGCGGCTCTTTGTTCGGCGCACCGCGCGCTGTGCCGAGGGATCGAGAGTCGGATGGCATCTCGCCGAGCTTGGCGGAGCGCTGACGCGCAGCGTCGTTG
>Ga0302325_10012097_pt1 | contig 18554 bp, 12 predicted proteins | sample Palsa_T0_2_FD_201948 | JGI IMG/M metagenome (GOLD analysis project Ga0302325, IMG submission 201948) | Peat permafrost microbial communities from Stordalen Mire near Abisko, Sweden - Palsa_T0_2 | ecosystem: Environmental > Terrestrial > Soil > Palsa > Peat permafrost | place: Sweden: Abisko...
GGTTTCGAGGCTGAATTGAACTCCGCCGTTCGTGATTGCCCTCACCGCGGCTACCGGATCTTGCTCCTTCGCATTGACGGCATGGGTCGCGCCGATCTCTTTGGCGAGCGCCAGCCGCGCGGGAACGACGTCGACGGCTATGATCGTCGTGGCGCCGACGGCGCGAGCCGCCATCACCGCGCTCAACCCCACCGCGCCGGCACCGAACGCCGCGAAGCTCGCGCCGGGTCCCACTTTCAGCGCATTCATGACAGCGCCGGCGCCCGTTTGGATGCCGCAACCGAGCGGCCCGAGCAGCTCAAGCGGCGCCTCTTTCGGCACCTTCACGACATTGCGTTCGTTGGCCACCGCAAACGTGCTGAAGGACGATTGGCCGAAGAAATGATCGTGCACCGGCCCGTGGTCGTCACGGAGACTACCGGTGCCGTCCGCTCGCGCGCCGCTGAAATTGTGCGCATTAAAATTCACGCAATTGGCCGGTCGTCCCTGCGCGCAAAGGTTGCAGTGGCCGCAGGACATGAACGTCAAGACCACGTGATCGCCCGGCCGCACTTTGACGACATTGGAGCCGACTTTCTCGACGACCCCGGCTCCTTCATGCCCCAGCACGATCGGCTGCGGCACCGGGTAAACCTGATCGCGCACGACCATGTCGGTGTGGCACATGCCGGTAGCGACGATGCGCACCAGCACTTCGTCGGCGCGCGGCTCCTCGAGTCGAAGCTTTTCGATGATGAAGGGGCCGCCCTTCTTGCGTACGACAGCGGCGCTCACGGCATTCGTGGAGCTTGATGCGAGCACGACTTCCCCTCCCAAGCGAGCACAATCCTGTCTAGGCATTCCTGGTCCAGTAGCGCCTCGATTTCATTTAGCACGGGACTCCGTCCCAGAGTCTCGAATGCTGACCCGAGTAACGCACGATCAACATCCCGGTGTGGTTTGGCGATGCACAAAGACGCGGCGTCCGCGTTCCCGCAATCGTCCCATTGTGCATAACTCCACCCCAAGAAACTTCCATCGATAATTGCTTCTTGATCCGCCTCCCGCGAAAATCACAATGAGTCGCATGCACCACTCTAGACTCACACGAGTGGAGCGGTTATGGCAGCAGATACAAATCAATCGCTTGGCGGCAACGTCACGCTGGCTGGCGATAATAAAATAAATTTCGGAAGTAGGCGCGCCGGAAGCTAAGTTTTGAACAGCGATGGCGTGCTGGGGAGTGAACGACCTAACCATCATCCAAAAACCTGATCTTGGGAGGACGAAATGCCGTCTCGCAAACGGACTGAGATTCAAAAGGTACCCGGCGCTTCAGACGGGGGCGTGTCGCGCCGCGATTTCGTCAAGCGCGCAGCCGCCGGCGCCGGTGGACTCGCACTTGCCGGCAAGGTGACGTCTGCTTTTGCGCAGGCGAGCGACGTTATCAAGATCGGTTTCGTGAGCCCGAGGACCGGCCCGCTCGGCGGTTTCGGCGAAAGCGACCCGTACGTTCTCGGACTCGCACGCAAAGCGCTGGCCAATGGGCTGACGGCCGGCGGCAAGAAATACAAGGTGGAGATCATAGACCGGGATTCCCAATCGGATCCGTCGCGCGCCAGTCAATTGGCCAAGGCGCTGATCAACAGCGACAAGGTCGACCTGATGCTGGTGACCTCGACGCCGGAAGTCGTCAACCCGGTTTCCGATGCCTGCGAGGCCGCAGGCGTGCCCTGCGTCTCAACAATCATGCCGTGGGAAGCGTGGTATTTCGGCCGCGGCGCCAAACCGGGCGAACCGTCGCCGTTCAAGTGGACCTATCACTTCTCATTTGGCGTTGCCGAATTCGCCAAGGCCTATATTTCGGAGTGGAATAACGGCGCGGTGCCGACCAACAAAAAGGTCGGCGTCATGTTCCCTAACGATGCCGACGGCAACGCGCTGCGGGAGCACATGATCCCGATCTTCGAGAAGGCTGGGTTCACGGTGTTCGATCCGGGCGGATACGAAGACGGCACTACTGATTACTCGTCGCAGATCGGAAAGTATAAGGACGCCGGAGTTCAAATCTTCACCGGCGTGCCAATCCCGCCCGACTTCGCGACCTTCTGGCGGCAGGCTGCGCAACTTGGCTTCGCCAAGACGATCAAAATCCAGAGCATCGCGAAAACCGGTTTGTTCCCGTCGCAAATGGAAGCGCTGGGCTCGCTCGCCTACAACATCGCGAGCCTATGCTACTGGCATCCGACCTTCCCGTATAAATCGCCGCTGACGGGGGGAACGTCGCAAGAGCTCGCCGACGGATACGAAAAGAGTTCCGGACGGCAATGGAACCAACAGCTCGGCGGCACCCAGTCGTTGCTGGACGCCGGAACCGAGGCGCTCAAGGCCACGTCCGATGCCAAGAACAAAGCGGAAGTCGCCAAGACGCTGAGCCAATTCAAAGTCACGACTGCGGTCGGCGTCGTTAATTGGGGCAAGGGCCCATTCCCCAACGTCTACCCGACACCGCTGATCGGCGGCCAGTGGGTCAAGGCCAAGCCGGGCAGCAAGTACAAGCTCGACCTGGTGATCGTCGACAACGCCGACGATCCAAACGTCCCGATTGGTGCTAAGCTCCAGCCCTATAGCTGAGCCGAGGGAACCATTTGCAGGACACGGCGGCGAGTGGCGTCGACGGCGGCCTGCTCGTCGGCGTGGCTGTGCACAAACGCTTCGGGGCACTGACCGTCCTTGACGGGGTGAACTTCGCCCTCGCGGCCAATGAGGCTGTCGGCATTGTCGGCCCCAACGGGGCCGGCAAGACCACCTTGCTCAACGTGCTGGCGGGAGCTTATCGGCCCTCCGCCGGCACCGTGTCCTTTAAGGGCGCGGACGTGACCACGTTCGACGCCGCGCAACGCTGCCGGCTCGGCATTGCCCGCTCGCACCAGATTCCGCGACCGTTCGCCGGCATGACTGTCTTCGAAAACTGCTTTGTCGCGGCGACAACCGGCGGCGGCCTGTCGGGTCAGCGGGCTTACCAATGCTGTGTTGACTCGCTCGAACTTTGCCAAATGCTCCACATCGCCAACCGCCGGGCGGAAACGCTCGGGTTGCTCGATCGCAAGCGCCTAGAGCTCGCACGGGCGGTCGCCACCGAACCGCAGGTGTTGTTGCTCGACGAGATCGGCGGCGGCCTGACCGACGAGGAGGCCAACAACCTGGTCGAGACGATCCAGGAACTTCGCCGCCGTGGCCTCGCAATCGTCTGGATCGAGCACATCGTGCATGTGCTGATCCAAGTGGTCGAGCGCCTGGTGTGCATGGATGCCGGACGCATCATCGCCGATGGCAAGCCCAACGCCGTCATCGCCGACGCCGCGGTGATCGATGCCTATATTGGCGGCAAGGGCTATTCATGACCCTTCTCCACGTCGAGCATTTGGACGCGCGTCACGGTCTGTTGCAGGCTGTCCGCGGCGTCACATTCGAGATTGCAGCCGCCGAGACCCTCGCGCTGGTCGGGGCGAACGGCGCCGGCAAGACTACGCTGCTGCGCACGATCGCCGGCGCCCACAAACCGGCCGCGGGCCGCATTTTGTTTGATGGCGCTGATATCACCGCGACACCCGCCTATGCGCGGCTGCGTACGGGCATCGCGCTCGTCCCCGAGGGCCGCCGATTGTTTGCCGGGATGACGGTCAAGGAAAACCTGCTGGTAGCCGGCGTCCACGGGCGGCCGGGACCATGGAACATCGACACCGTGATCGAAGCTTTCCCACTGATTGCGCAAAGACTCAACAGCCGCGCCGCCAATCTCTCCGGTGGGGAGCAACAAGCTACCGCGATCGGCCGCGCCTTGATGACCAATCCGAAGCTTCTGCTACTCGACGAAGTGTCCCTTGGGCTCGCGCCGGTCGCGGTCGAGGCCGTCTATCGTTCGCTCGATTTACTGATCAAAGGCGGCGCCACGATCGTGCTCGTCGAGCAAGACATCGGCCGCGCGCTCCGCGTGGCGACGCGCGTCGCCTGCATGCTGGAAGGCCGTATCATCCTGGAGGGCGCGGCCGAGGACATGACTCGCGAGCAGGTCACGCAGGCGTATTTCGGCTTGCGGAGGCAGGCAACATCGTGACCTGGGTCAATCAACTCCTCAACGGTGTCCTGCTCGGCGGCTATTACGCCCTGCTGGCCTGCGGCCTGTCGTTCATGTTCGGGGTAATGCGGATCATCAACCTCGCCCACGGAGATTTCGCAGTTCTCGCCGCTTGCTTGATCTTTCTGATCGCGGACTTGACGGACATCTCGCCTTTCATCGCGCTCATTGCGGTGCTGCCGATCATGGCGGCAATCGGCTGGGGACTCCAGCGTTGGATGCTGGAGCGCAGCCTGCGCGCCGGGGCCCTGGTACCGTTGCTCACCACTTTCGGCCTCGCCATCGTCATCGAAAACGGCTTGTTCGAATATTTCGGGGCCGATACGCGTTCGCTCGCCCCCTATATCGGCGACTTCGCCTTTGACAGTTGGGCGATCACCAGCAACATCTACGTAGGTTCTTTAGCGGTGCTCATTTTCGCGGTCGCCGTGGTGTTGCTCGGTGGGTTGAAGCTGTTTCTCACTCACACGTCGCTCGGCCGGGAGATCCGCGCGACCGCGGAGGATCCCGACACCGCCGAATTGGTCGGTATCAATGCGCGAGCCGTCTATGCGATCGCGGCGGCAATCGCCGTGGCCTCGGCGGGACTAGCGGGAATGTTTTTCGCCATGCGCGCAGTGTTTACTCCATATTCCGGACCGGAACAGCTCATCTTTGCATTCGAGGCGGTGGTGATCGGCGGGATCGGCTCATTGTCCGGAACGCTCATCGGCGGCATCGTGCTCGGCGTCGCGCAGACGCTTGGCGCGCAAATCAATCCGCAAGGGTTCTTCATCGCCGGACATCTGGTATTCCTGGCGGTGCTCGCCGGGCGACTGACTATCGCCGCGCTGCAAGCTCGCGGCGGTGTTCAAAGACTTTTCGCCCGCAGGCCATGAGCAAAGATCCCGGTTTCGTCGTCGAGCGCTGGACCCGGTTGTCGGCCGCTTCAAGCATCGGCGCCGCCGTGCTGTTGGTCGTGCTGGCTTTCGGCCCGCTTCTGTTCGCCGCCAATGTCGTCGACAGTCTCACCAACCTGTTCATTTATCTGATCCTGGCGGTGATGTGGAACGCGCTCGCGGGCTATGCCGGCCTCGTCTCGGTTGGGCAGCAAGCATTCTTTGGGCTCGGCGCTTATTTCGCCATCCAGTTCTCTTATCACGGCGTCAGCGTGTATCCCGCCCTTTTGCTCGGTGCGCTGCTTGCCGGCTTGGTTTCGCTACCGATCTCGCTGTTGATGCTGCGGTTGCGCGCAGGCGAATTTGCAATCGGCATGTGGGTAGTGGCGGAGCTTGTCCATCTTCTTGTCGCGCTCGATCCGCTCATCAACGGCGAAACCGGCGTCTCGATGATTGCGCTCAACGCCTTCAGCCCGGATGGCCGCCGCGCCTACAATTACTGGATGGCGCTTGGAGCGATGGTAGGGTTGTTGGCCGTCGTGTTCGCGCTGTTGCGCGGCCGGCTCGGTGTCTCGGTGCAAGCGATCCGCGACGACGAGGACGCGGCCGAATCCGTCGGCGTGCGAGTGCTTGCCGGAAAACGGACGATCTTTTTCCTCGCCGCATTTGGCTGCGCGCTGGCCGGAAGCCTTTGGCTGGCGACGTCGATCACGTTCCAGCCGAGGACCTACTTCGGCATCCAATGGACGGCCTATATGATCTTCATGGTGCTCGTCGGTGGGCTCGGCACTTTCGAAGGACCGATCATCGGCGCTGTTATTTTCTTCCTGATCGAGTATTTCTTTGGTGAAACAGGTGTTTGGTATCTCGTCGGGCTGGGCGCGTCGGCCGTCGTCTTCGCGCTATTTCTGCCTCGCGGCCTGTGGGGCGCGGTCGAGCATAGGTTCGGGATCCGGCTACTTCCGGTCGGCTACAGTCTGCGCATGCTCCGGTCGAATTTTTATCCAGGCGTTGCCGCCGCGGCTGCGCATGATCAGCAAAATGGCGGGCCTCCCCCGCTCGAACGCGGCACCACCGGAGGCAACGAGAACACGCCGAAGTATTGACGAAAGTAAGCTCCGCATTTCCCAAAAGCGACGCGGCAAACCTTTTGTTGTAAAAAATTCTGTTCCAAACATTGTTCCAAAATAACGTCGGTTTGATCTCCAACAACTGCACACGCTCCGGGAACGCAACTCGGCTCCGGGAACGCAACTCGGGCAGACGGCATTATCGTGTCAGCGAAAACGATCAAGGAGACTGACATGTCCGTTAAGATCATCACTGCACCGGCGGCTGCGGTCCTCATCGGTTCCACCGCGATGGCGTCCGCACAAACGAGAGCCTTCCCGCGCGACAACTATTGGAACGACGGCTTCTACGGACCGTCGGTCAATTTCGGAATTGGCGTATCGCCCTACGGACCGGGCTACTATGACTACGCGCCCGGTTATTACGGCTACGGCTACGCGCCCGGTTCCAATCGTGGCGTGACCGGCTGTAACTGGAACGACGGCTGGTAAACAGCCAAACAACGCGAGCGGTATTTCGCACAACAGCCGCAACTCTCTGCGGCTGTTGTCATAAACAGCCGCCGTGCGCGCGTTTTTTGGCCTTCCAAACGCGCCGTCATGCGCGACAGATTGTTTCAACGAAACGCACTCCGGTTTGTCCGGATCGCCGTCTCGCCAGCTTATCTACAGCAGAGATGGCACCCCACCGCTGTAGCTTTTGCGCCTAGCCCGCCTCTGCTAGCGTCCGGGGTCATGGATGTCGCGCGCCCTATCGGGATTGACGAGACCGGACCTGCACCGGAGCCGGCACGCGTCACCCCGATGATGGAGCAATATATCGAGATCAAGGCCGCCAATCCGGATTGCCTGCTGTTCTACCGGATGGGCGATTTCTACGAGCTGTTCTTCGACGACGCCGAAACAGCCTCCCGCGCGCTCGGCATCGTATTGACCAAGCGCGGCAAGCATCTCGGCCGCGACATTCCGATGTGCGGCGTTCCGATCGAACGCGCCGACGAATATCTGCACCGTCTTATTGCGCTCGGCCACCGCGTCGCCGTCTGCGAGCAACTCGAAGACCCGGCGGAGGCGCGAAAGCGCGGCGCCAAGAGCGTCGTGCGCCGCGACGTGGTGCGCTTGGTGACGCCCGGCACGCTGACCGAGGATTCGCTTCTTGACGCTAGGAGCAACAACTACCTGCTGGCGCTCGCCCGGGTACGCGCGTCGTCCGACGATGACCGCTTCGGCATCGCCTGGATCGACATTTCGACCGGCGAGTTCGGCGTCGCCGAATGCGATCGCGCCACGCTTGCCGCCGAGATCGCCCGTATCGAGCCCGGCGAGATCATCGTTTCCGACGTGTTTTATTCCGATCCCGAATTCTCACCCTATCTGCGCACGCTGCCGGCGGTGACGCCGCTCACCCGCGATGTGTTCGACGGTGCGACGGCGGAGCGGCGGCTCGCTTCGTTCTTCGCGGTGGCGACGACGGCCTCTTTTGGCAGCTTCTCGCGGGTCGAGCTCGCCGCAGCCGCAGCCGCTATCACCTACGTCGAGCGCACGCAGATCGGCAAGCGTCCGCCGCTGTCGCCGCCGGCGCGGGAGGCGGCCGGCGCGACGCTGGCGATCGACCAGGCGACGCGCAGTAATCTCGAACTCATCCGCACGCTCGGCGGCGAGCGCCGCGGCTCGCTCCTTGCCGCCGTCGATCGCACCGTGACGGCGGCCGGCTCGCGGGCGCTGGCGCAGCGGCTGGCCGCACCCCTGACCGATCCGGCGGAAATCGGGCACCGGCTCGATGCGGTGGCCGCGTTCGTCGGGGATGCCGCCCTGCGCACCGACCTGCGCGAACAATTGAAAACGGCGCCCGATATGGCGCGCGCGCTTTCGCGCATTGTGGTCGGCCGCAGCGGTCCGCGCGACCTCGGCGCTATCCGTGACGGGATCTTTGCCTCCGCGCAAATTGCCGCACTTCTGTCGGCGCTGGCGAACGTTCCCCGCAACGTCGCCCGCGCCGTGGCGGCGCTCCGCCGTCCCGACGGCGCACTTGCCGCCGAGCTCAATCGGGCGCTTGCCGACGAATTGCCCGCGTTTCGCCGCGACGGCGGTTTCGTGCGCGGCAGCTACGAGCTGGCACTCGACGAGGCGCGGGCGCTGCGTGACGAATCGCGGCGTGTCATCGCCGCGCTCCAGGTACGTTACGCCGAGACCACCGGCATCCGTTCGCTGAAGATCCGCCACAACAACGTGCTCGGCTATTTCGTCGATGTCACCGCGCAGCACGGCGACAAGCTGACGACCGCGCCGCTCAATGCGACCTTCATCCATCGCCAGACGCTCGCCGGACAGGTGCGCTTCACCACCACCGAGCTTGGCGAGCTTGAGGCGAAGATCGCCAATGCCGCCGAGCGGGCGCTGGCTTTGGAGCTGGAGATTTTCGATCGGCTCGCGGCGGCGGTGACGGCAACCGGCGCCGCGATCAGAGCGGCGGCCGACGCGCTCGCCGTCCTCGATGTCGCCGCCGCGCTGGCCCATCTGGCGGTCGAGCGCGATTATGTCCGCCCCGAGGTTGACGCCGGTCTCGCCTTCGCGATCTCCGGCGGGCGTCACGCGGTGGTCGAGCAGGCGCTCGCCAACGATGGCGGTCCGTTCGTCGCCAACGATTGCGACCTGTCGCCACCGGCGCCGCCGGCCGCGCCCGCGGACGAAAAAGCCGGCCGCATTTGGCTCATGACCGGCCCGAACATGGCCGGCAAGTCGACGTTCCTGCGCCAGAACGCGCTCATCGCCGTGTTGGCGCAAATGGGCAGCTTCGTTCCGGCACGCGCCGCCCATATCGGCGTGGTCGACCGCCTGTTCTCGCGCGTCGGCGCCGCCGACGACCTCGCCCGCGGTCGCTCGACCTTCATGGTCGAGATGGTCGAGACCGCGGCGATCCTCAACCAGGCGGGCGAGCGAGCGCTGGTCATTTTGGACGAAATCGGCCGCGGCACAGCGACCTTCGACGGGCTCTCCATCGCCTGGGCGACGATCGAGCACTTGCACGAGAAGAACCGCTGCCGCGCATTGTTCGCCACGCACTTCCACGAGATGACCGCGCTCGCCGCCAAGCTGACGCGGCTGCACAACGCCACGATGCGGGTGAAGGAATGGCAAGGTGAGGTCGTGTTCCTGCACGAAGTCGTTGCCGGGGCCGCCGACCGATCCTACGGCATCCAGGTGGCGAAGCTTGCCGGCTTGCCGTCGAGCGTGATCGAACGCGCCAAGCTGGTGCTGGCGCAATTGGAAGCCGAGGATCGCATCTCGCCGGCGCGCAAGCTGATCGACGATTTGCCGCTGTTCATCGCGACGCAGCGGGGTGAAGCGGCGGCGCCGGCAGCTGACGCCGGGCTTACCGCTTTGGTCGAAGCGCTTACCGCGCTGCATCCCGACGAAATGTCGCCGCGCGAGGCACTCGAAGCGCTCTACGCGCTCAAGGCGCGGCTCGCCAAATCGCGCGGCGGTTGATGTTCACTCGCATGCACGCTTAATCTCCGCCGCCGGGTCACTATATCCTTGTCCTTGCAGCGGCCGCGAACCCACCTCCGGCAATAGATCGGCAACCGACATTGAGTTATTAACGACGATGATGCTGGACACCCAACGCGCGCCGCGCGCCGCTGGCGAGCTCATCGACAGCGCAGCGATCATCGGCGACCTCAATGCGCTTGCCGAAACCCATGCCGGGCGCGAGCGCGAATTGCGCGCCGCCGTCGCCCGCCGCCTCAAATCGGCGCTCATCGAGGCACGCGACCGCGCCGAGGGGCTATTGCTCAAGGACCGCCACGGGCTGCGCTGCGCCGAGCGGCTGTCCCAGACGCAGGATGAAATCATCCGCATCCTCTTCGAATGCGCGGTCAGCACGCTTTTCCCGCCGCAAATTCACTCGCAGGCCGAACGGATGGCGGTGATCGCCACCGGCGGCTACGGCCGTGGCCTGCTGGCTCCCGGCTCGGACATCGATCTGCTTTTCATCCTGCCCTACAAGCAGACCGCCTGGGGCAAATCGGTCGCCGAAGCGCTGCTCTATTGCCTGTGGGATATGGGGCAGAAGGTCGGCCACGCGACGCGTTCGGTCAGCGAATGCATCCGCCAGGCCAAGGCCGACATGACCATCCGCACCGCGCTTCTCGAATCGCGCTACCTGTTCGGCGACGCCAAGCTTTACGGCGAGCTCACCACACGCTTCGACCAGGAGGTCGTGCAAGGAACGGCGGCAGAGTTCGTCGCCGCCAAGCTCGCCGAGCGCGAAGAGCGGCTGCGCCGCGCCGGCCAATCGCGCTACCTCGTCGAACCCAACGTTAAGGACGGCAAGGGCGGGTTGCGCGACCTGCATACGCTGTTTTGGATCGCCAAGTATGTCTACCGGGTACGCGAGCCGCAGGAATTTATCGATCGCGGCGTGTTCGACCGCGACGAATACAATCTGTTCCGCCGCTGCGAGGATTTTCTTTGGTCGGTCCGCTGCAACATGCATTTCCTCTGCGGCCGCGCCGAGGAGCGCCTGTCGTTCGACATCCAGCGCGAGATCGCGGTGCGGCTCGGCTATACCGAACATCCCGGGATGCAAGACGTCGAACGCTTCATGAAGCATTACTTCCTCACCGCCAAGCACGTCGGTGATCTCACCGCCATCCTGTGCGCCCGCCTTGAGGAACGCCAGGCGAAGCCGGCGCCCGTGCTCAGCCGCGTCATCGCCCGGCTACGGCCAGCGCGCAGTACCCGCCGCACGCTGACCGAGACCGACGATTTCGTCATCGACAACAATCGCATCAATCTGGCGCGCGCCAACGTCTTTACCCGCGACCCAGTCAATCTGATCCGGTTGTTCTATCTGGCGCAGAAGCACAACCTGGCGATCCATCCCGAGGCGATGCGCGTCGCCGCGCGTTCGCTCAAGCTGATCGACGCGAAGGTGCGCGGTGACAAGGAAGCGAACCGGCTGTTCCTGGAGATACTGACCTCGAAGAACGAGGCCGAAACCGTGCTTCGCCGTATGAACGAGGCCGGCGTGCTCGGCGCGTTCGTGCGCGCATTCGGCCGCATCGTGGCAATGATGCAGTTCAACATGTACCACCACTATACGGTGGACGAGCATCTGCTGCGAAGCATCGGCGTGCTCAACGAGATCGAGCACGGCGGCAATCGCGACATCTCGCTCGCCAGCGAGCTGATGCCGACGATCCGGCCGGAGGATCGGAAATTGGTCTATGTCGCCCTATTCCTCCACGACATCGCCAAGGGACGCGTCGAAGACCACTCGATCGCCGGCGCCCGCATCGCGCGGCGGCTATGTCCGCGGCTCGGCTTCAATGCCGCCGAGACCGACCTGGTCGCCTGGCTGGTCGAAGTCCATCTCGTCATGTCGACTGTCGCGCAGTCGCGCGACCTCTCCGACCGCAAGACCATCGAGAACTTCGCCGCGGTTGTGCAATCGCTCGAACGCATGAAGCTGTTGACTATCCTGACCACGGCCGACATCCGCGCGGTGGGCCCGGGGGTCTGGAACGGCTGGAAAGCGCAGCTCCTGCGCACACTTTATTACGAGACCGAGCCGGTGCTCACCGGCGGCTTCTCCGAGGTCAATCGCGCCGAGCGCGTGGCGGCGGCCAAGGTCGAGTTTCGTGCCGCGATCGGCGACTGGCCGGTCGCGGCGCGGGACGCCTATATTGCCCGGCATTATCCGGCCTATTGGCTCAAGGTCGACCTGCCGCACAAGCTCACGCATGCGCGTTTCGTGCGCGAGGCGGACGCGGCCGGCAAGCGGCTCGCCACCAGCGTCGGCTTCGACGCGAGCCGCGGCGTCACCGAGCTCACAGTGTACGCGCCCGATCATCCATGGTTGCTGTCGATCATCGCCGGCGCCTGCGCGCTGGCGGGCGCCAACATCGTCGACGCGCAAATCTACACGACCACCGACGGGCTCGCCCTCGACACCATCGCGGTGTCGAGGGAGTTCGAGCGCGACGAAGACGAGGCGCGCCGCGCCGCCCGCATCGGCGACGTGATCGAGCAAGCGGTGCGCGGATCGATCAAACTGCCGGAGGTCGTGCCGAAGCGGGCGCCGCCGAAAGGCCGCCTCAAAGCTTTCGCCATCGAACCGGAGGTGACCATCAACAACCAATGGTCGCAACGCTACACGGTGGTGGAAGTGACCGGCCTCGATCGGCCCGGCCTCCTTTACGAGCTGACCACGACGTTGTCGAAGCTCAACCTCAACATCGCTTCGGCCCACGTCGCCACCTTCGGTGAACGCGTCGTCGACGTCTTCTACGTCACCGATCTCCTTGGCGCCAAAATTACCACCCCGACCCGCCAGGCCGCGATCAAGCGGCCGCTCATCGCCCTGCTCGTCCGGCTCATGGCGAGGGACAACGCGATAGCGCGGGATGATCCCCCGGTAACTGCCCCTTAAACCCGGCTCTCTACCGTCGCTATCACGTGCTTGGCGCGGGGACGGGATATGGCGTGGCGACGGGAGGGGGGCCGCAAACGTGCGCCGGACGCCGGACGCCTCGACCCGCGGCTGCGCCCGCAGGACCGCACCGGCGGTCCTCCCGCTTCACGTGGCGATAGCGGCCGCCGCCGCCGGCATGACCTCTCGCCGCGCGAGGGGAGGAAGCGCCGCCGTGGCGGCAAGGGCCGTTCCGGCATCGGCCGTCTGATCTACTGGGGCGCGGTGCTGGCGCTGTGGGCGATCATCGCCGCCATCGGCACGCTGGTTTGGATCGGCATCCGCCTGCCACCCATCCAGTCGCTCGAAATCCCCAAGCGCCCGCCTTCGGTGCTGATCCTCGGCGTCAATGGCGCGACGCTCGCCACCCGCGGCGACATGGGCGGCGCGGCGGTGCCGCTTGCCGAGCTGCCGGACTATGTGCCCAAGGCTTTCATTGCCATCGAGGACCGTCGCTTCTATTCCCATCACGGCGTCGACCCTATAGGAATTTCCCGCGCCGTCGTCGCCGACGTGATCCATCGCGGCGCCTCGCAAGGCGGATCGACGATCACGCAGCAACTCGCCAAGAATTTGTTCCTGAAGCAGGAGCGCACGGTATCGCGCAAGCTTCAGGAGGTGGCGCTCGCGCTCTGGCTCGAGCACAAATTCTTCAAAGCGCAGATCCTCGAGCTCTATCTCAATCGCGTCTATTTCGGCTCCGGCGCTTACGGCGTGGAAGCAGCCGCCCAGCGCTATTTCGGAAAGTCGGCGCGGCAATTGACGCTCGCTGAGGCCGCGCTCCTTGCCGGCCTCGTGCAATCGCCGTCACGGCTGGCGCCGAGCCATAACCCGGACGGGGCCGAGCGCCGCGCGCGCCTGGTGCTCGCCGCCATGGCGGAGCAGAAACTGATCGGCGACGACGCCGCGAGGATCGCGCTCGCGCATCCCGCCCGCGCAGTAAAAGCCGCCGGCGCGGCTTCCGTCAATTACGTGGCCGACTGGGTGATGGACGCGGTCGACGACCTCGTCGGCCGCTTCGATGACGATATCGTGGTCGAGACCTCGATCGATCCGGCGCTGCAAGGCGCCGCCGAGCACGCACTCGCCGATACGCTGGCGCAGAAGGGCGAAAAACTCGGCGTCGGCGAAGGTGCGCTGGTCGCCATGACGCCGGACGGCGTCGTGCGCGCGCTCGTCGGCGGCAAGAGCTACGCCGACAGCCAGTTCAATCGCGCCATCGCCGCCAAGCGCCAGCCCGGCTCGGCGTTCAAGCCGTTCGTCTATCTGACCGCGCTCGAACACGGGCTCACGCCTGACACATTGCGCGAGGATGCGCCGATCGCGGTGAAGGGTTGGAAGCCGGAAAACTACGAGCACGAATATTTCGGCCCGGTGACGCTGACGCAGGCGCTGGCCAATTCGCTGAACACGGTTTCGGTGCGGCTGACGCTGGAATTCGGCCCCGCCGCCGTGACCCGTACCGCCTACCGCATGGGCATCACGTCCGTACTCGAGCCCAACGCCTCGATCGCGCTCGGCACCTCGGAAGTGTCGCCGCTTGAGCTCGTCTCCGCCTACGCGCCGTTCGCCAACGGAGGTTTCGGCGTTTCGCCGCATGTCATCGAGCGGGTGCGCACGCCGGACGGCAAGACGCTCTACGCGCGCTCGGCGCAAATCCTCGGCCGCATCGTCGATCCACGTTACGTAGCGATGATGAACACGATGTTGCACGAGACTTTGGTCAGCGGCACCGCGCGCCGCGCCGATCTTCCGGGTTGGCTGGCGGCCGGCAAGACCGGCACCAGCCAGGATTTCCGCGACGCCTGGTTCATCGGTTACACCTCCCGCCTCGTCACCGGAATCTGGCTCGGCAACGACGATAATTCTCCGACCCGCAAGGCCACCGGCGGCGGCCTGCCGGTCGAGATCTGGAGCCGGTTCATGAAGGTGGCGCATCAGGGCACGGCGCCCGCGCCGCTGCCGGGCCTCGGCGGCGGCTGGACGGCGGCACCGCCGAGCGCCGCGGGCGGGCGTCCCGCGCAATCGGACGGCGGCGACAAGGGTCTCGATTCTTGGTTGCTCGATAAGCTGTTCGGCCGGCACTGAATTTGCTGCCGGGTAGGCAAGAAACCCGCGGCGATTGGTTAGCTCGCGAGCCTCAAGGACACGCCGCCAAGATGCGCGCACCCCATTGGCGAATTTCGTCAATGACCGGGATGAAACTTCGGCCGATGAGCGTCAGCCGATACTCCACCTTCGGCGGCACGACACCGTAATCCTTGCGCGCGATCAAGCCGCTGTGCGCCAGCGCCTTGAGCTCGCGGCTGAGAACGCGCGGCGCGATCTCCCGCGTTCCCTCGACGCCGCGCAGTAGACCGGTTCGAATCTGCCCATAGCGCAGCGGCCCGTCTTTCAGGTCCCACAGGATGCGCAATTTGTGCTTGCCGCTGATCATCTTCTGAAACGCCGCGACCGGGCAGCGATGAAGCCGTTTCGACGTGGTCGGCATCGGTGTCGGTGCTCCTTAAGGCTACTATGAACTACGGCCGAAGCTCATAGTATCATTTTTGTCCGTACTTGCATCCGCGTTTGTCCACTGCCTAAGGTGCCGTCACACGCGGCCGGCCGTAGCGCGACCGGCAATGGCATCACAGTGAGGGAATCGCATATGAAACATTTTCTCATCAAATATCGGCTGCAAAATGCCTCGCAAGACGCGTGGCATAATGACGTCGCCGAATTCATCGCCGCCTTGGACGGCGATCCGGCGTTGCGAGGAAAAATTTCTTATCGGTGCATGAAGAGCCGCGACGGCGCCGACTACTATCATCTGGCGGAGGCCGCGGACGAACAAGCCATCAAGGCGTTACAGTCAAGTCCGTTTTTTTCACGCTACACGGAAAAGACCAAGCAGGCCGCGGGCGGTCGCGTGGACGTGTTGCCGCTCGAGATCGTTGCCGAGACTGCGCGGAAAGCCTGAGCGGGACTTAAGCGCCATCTGCGCCGCTAGTTCGGTTTGCTCAGGTCCAGATTCTTGAGCGGCAGCGAGCGGACGCGTTTGCCGGTGGCGGCGAAGATCGCATTGCACAGCGCCGGCGCGACCGGCGGCACCGGCGGCTCGCCGACGCCGCCCCAGAAATCGCCGCTCGGCACGATCACGGTCTCGACGTGCGGCGCATCGGCCATGCGAAGCATCTGGTAATCATCGAAGTTTCCCTGCTCGACACCGCCGTCCTTGATGGTGATCTCGCCGTTGAGCGCCGCCGTCAAAGCGAAGATGACGGCGCCCTGGGTCTGCATCTCGATCGAGAGCGGATTGACCACGTGGCCGCAGTCAATCGCCGAAACGAAACGATGCGCGCGCACGGCGCCGCGCTCGACCGAGACCTCAGCCACTTGCGCGCAATAGCTGCCGCATGCCTGGGTGACGGCAATGCCGCGGAATACGCCGTGCGGCGGCGGCGTGAACCAGTCGGCCTTTTTCGCCGCAGCGTCGAGCACGCCGAGGCTTTTCGGGCTGTTACGCAACAGCCGCCGGCGATAGAGGTAGGGATCCATTGCGGCGGCGTGCGCCAACTCGTCGATAAAACATTCCTTGTAGAAAGTGTTCTCTGTGTAGTTGATCGCGCGCCACACGCCGAGCGGCACCGGCGTTTGCTGCACCACGTAATCGACCAGATAATTCGGCACGTCGTAGGCCATCTCGTCGCCCAGCCCGGCAAGAAAGCTGCGATCGATGAAGCTCATGCCGAAGCCCGGCACCAGCGCGGCAACGAACGACGGACCGGCAAGGCGGACCTTCCATGCGATCGGCATGCCGTCGGCATCGAGACCGGCAACCATGCGCGCCATGCCGAACGGCCGATAGTAATCGTGCTTCATGTCTTCTTCGCGCGACCACACCAGCTTGACCGGCTGCTCCACCTCCTTGGCGAGGAGTACGGCCTGGCGGATGAATTCCTGGATCGCTCCGCGCCGGCCGAAGCCGCCGCCGAGCATGGCGCCGTTGATGGCGACCTTGTCGTTCGTCACACCGGCGGCGCCGGCCGCGGTCACGAGCGCCGTCGTGGCGTCTTGCGTCGGCGCCCAGACCTCAACCCGGCCGTCATTGATATGCGCGGTGCAGGTTTGCGGCTCCATGGTGGCGTGCGCGAGAAACGGGACGGTGTAATCCGCTTCGATGCGCCGGGCGGCGCGAGCGAAGCCGGCCGCCACGTCGCCATCGGCACGGCCGACCTGCGACTTCTCTGCATCCAGCGCCGCGTGTACCTGGTCGGTGATCTTGGCGCTTGACAAACCTCCATTGCCGCGATCGTCCCATACGATCGGCAGCGCCTCGAGCGCGCGCTTGGCGCGCCACCACGAGTCGGCGACCACGGCGACCGCATCGGGCAACCGCACCACGCGGCGCACGCCTTTCATCGTGGCGATCGCGCTTTCGTCGACCGATTTCGGCGTCCCGCCAAACACCGGGCAGTGGGCGATAGCGGCGTACAGCATGCCCGGCAAGCGCACGTCGATCGCATAGACCGGCTGCGCGGTCACCTTGTCGAGCACGTCGAGACGGCGGCGCGGCGTACCCGCGAGCTTCCAATCGCACGGATCCTTCAGCGCAACTTCCGCCGGCGGCGCGATCTTTGCCGCGTCCTCGGCGACGGCGCCGAACGTCACGCTGCGGCCGCTCGGTTTGTGCGTGATCGCGCTCGTTCGCGCGATGCATTCCGCAGCCGGCACATTCCATCGCGAAGCGGCGGCGGCGATCAGCATTTCCCGGGCGATGGCGCCGGCTTGGCGCAGATAAAGCTGCGAGGAAGCGATCGAGCGGCTGGCGCCGGTGGACATGTCGCCCCAGACGCGGCCGCGGCGTATATTATCCTCCGCCGAGACAAATTCGGTGCGGACCTTTGCCCAGTCGCATTCGAGCTCTTCGGCGACCAGCATGGCAAGACCAGTCTGCGCGCCCTGACCCATCTCGGCGCGCGCTACCCGGATGACGACCGAGTTGTCCGCGCCGATCAGCAGCCAGGCGGTGACTTCCGGTGCTTCCTCGGCGGCCGGCGCCGGTCCGAACGGAATGGCCAACGCCAGCGCAAGGCCGCCGCCGGTGGCGCTCACCCCGACAAGAAAGGAACGGCGGCTCAGCGCCTCGCCCGACGTCATTGCTCTTCCTTCGATCTCACCGTTAGGCGGGCGGATGCGGGACGGCCTTGGGGAGAAAATCGTCAATATCAATCGTGCGCAAGTCGCCGCCATGCGCAAATCGCCGCGCCCTCTTTATCCTAACAAACACGGCGTTCCAGGCAATGCCGATTTGCGACGGTTGGTTTAGAGCTGCTCAACGCTATCAACGCTCTCAACGCTCTTGCGCCCGTAGGCGGCGCGTGAACGCCCAAAGAAGCAGCGTGAGGCAGCCCATGGCGACGACGACGCCGGCAACCGGCCAGGCGGAGCGGCCGAGATAGTCGCCGACGATCGCCGCGACGACGGCTGCGACCGTTTGTTGCACCAGCCCCATCAGCGAGGCCGCGGTGCCGGCGCGGTCGGGAAAAGGGGTCAGCGCGCCGGCCATCGCCTGCGGCATGGATAGGCCGAGGCCGGCGAGGTAAATCGCCATCGCCGCCACGAGCCACACACCCGGAATGCCGGCGGCGACCACCGCCGCCAAGGCCAAGCCGCCGGCGGCCAGCACCATCACGCCGAGCCCCATGGTGCGATCGAGGCCGAGCCGCAGCACCAGGCGCGTGGCGACCGTCGCTCCCAACATGTAACCCGCCGCACCCAGCGCGAAAGTAAAGCCGAAGGCGACGGCCGAGAGACCGTAGATGCCTTGCAGCACGACGGAGGCGCCGGATATCCAGGCGAACAATCCGGCGTAGCTGATGGTGAGGATGCCGAGATAGACGAGGAAGCCGCGATGCCGCAGCACCGCGCCGTAGCCGCCGACCACGGACGATAACGAGATCGGCTGGCAGGCACGCTGGCGCAAAGTCTCCGGCAATAATCGTCCCGCCACGACCAGGGCGACCACCGCG
>Ga0302325_10012099_pt1 | contig 18552 bp, 14 predicted proteins | sample Palsa_T0_2_FD_201948 | JGI IMG/M metagenome (GOLD analysis project Ga0302325, IMG submission 201948) | Peat permafrost microbial communities from Stordalen Mire near Abisko, Sweden - Palsa_T0_2 | ecosystem: Environmental > Terrestrial > Soil > Palsa > Peat permafrost | place: Sweden: Abisko...
CGACTCGGCGCTGAAGATCGCCCGCGACACCGCCGCCGCCGCGCCGCAGAGCCGCGAGGCCGCCGCCAGCCTGGCCGACCTGCTGCGCGCCAATGCTCAGTATACGGAATCTGCCCAGGTGCTGACCCGGCTGATCGACGCCTCCGGGGCGAAGGCCGACTGGCGGCTCTACTATTTGCGCGCCACCGCCTACGAGGCGACCGGCGACGACGGCCGGACCGAGACTGACCTGCAGACCGCGCTGAAGCTGGATCCGGACGAGCCGGAGTTGCTGAATTTCCAGGCCTATTTCTGGATCGACCGCGGCGAGCGCCTGCAGGAGGCGCTGGCGATGGTCACGCGCGCGGTCGCCGCCAACCCGCAGTCGGGGGAGATGATCGACAGCCTCGGCTGGGCCTATTATCGGCTGGGCGACTTCCCGAACGCCGTCGCCAGGCTGGAGCAGGCGATCGCCCTCGACCCCGCCATTCCCGAGGTGAACGATCACCTGGGCGACGCCTACTGGCGGGTGGGGCGCAAGACCGAGGCGCAATTCCAGTGGCGCAGGGTGCTGTCGCTGAACCCGAGCGACAAGCTGCGCGCCCGCGCCACGGCCAAGCTCGCCTCGCCGCTCGGCCCCGACACGCCGAGCGCGCCGATGCCCGGCCTCATCGCCCAGTAGCGCCGCGATGACCGAGCTCCAGCGCCTCGCCGCGGCGAAGGTGAACCTCTTCCTGCATGTCGGCCCGCTGCGCGCCGACGGTTACCACCCGGTCTGCAGCCTGGCGACCTTCGCCGACGTGGGCGACATCGTGCGGCTGAACCCGGCCGAGGCGATGGCGTTCGCGATCGAGGGACCGTTCGGTGCGGCGCTCGCCGGCGAGGCGGACAACCTGGTGACCCGGGCGAGGGACCTGGCGCTCGCCACGCACCCCGGCGCGCCGCCGTTCCGGCTGACCCTAGAGAAACGCCTGCCGGTCGCGGCCGGGCTGGGCGGCGGCTCATCCGACGCGGCGGCGACATTGCGGCTGGTCGGCGAGGCGCTGGGAGCAGGGTACGGGCCTGCGTTCGAGGCCATCGCGCAACAGCTCGGCGCCGATGCGCTGATGTGCCTGGAGGCCCGGCCGGTGCTGGCCGAGGGCCGCGGCGACGACCTGAGCGCGCCACCGGCCTTCCCGGACCTGCCGGCTGTGCTGGTGAACCCGCTCAAGCCATCGCCGACCGGCGCGGTCTACCGCGGCTACGACGAGGCTGGTGCGCCGGGCGCCGCCGACCTGCCGGCCTGGCCCGCGGACCTGCGGAGCGTCGAAGCCGTTGCCGCCGTCCTGGCCGGTTGCCGCAACGACCTCGAGGCGCCGGCGATCGCGCTGCAGCCGGCGATCGCCGCGGTGCTGGCGGCCCTGCGCGGCCAGCCGCAGAGCCTGCTGGCCCGCATGTCCGGCTCCGGCGCGACCTGCTTCGCGATCTGCGCCGGGCCGGCCGAGCGCAACGCCCTAGCGGCGGCGATCGCGGCCGCGCGTCCCGACTGGTGGGTGCAGCCGTGCGTGTTGGCGGGGTCGGCGCCTCAGGGCTGAGTACGCCAGTCCACCGTCCAGCCGTCGCCGCCGCCGAGCAGGCCGCTCAGCTCCTCGCACAGCGCCGCGATCCGCTCGTCCAGCCGCCATGGCGCGTTGACGATCAAGAGGCCGCCGCCAGCGAGCGAGACGCCGTCGCGCGGATAGGGCGAGAACTCCGCCCGCAGCGTCTTGGGAAACCCGCCCGCGACCGCGGCCCGGGCGAGCGCGGCGCCGATCAGGCCGTCCTTGATCGGATACCAGGCCATGAAGGTCCCGGTTGGCCACCTGCGGAGCCCGGCCGTCAGCGCCCGCGCCAACCGTTCGCCCTCGTCCTTCTCTTCGAACGGCGGATCGATCAGCACCAGGCCGCGCCGCTCTTGCGGGGGCAACAACGCGCCGACGGCCTCGTAGCCGTCGCGGTGGTGCACGGCGACGCGACTGTCGTCCCGATACCGCGCCCGCAGTACTTCGGCGTCGTCCGGATGCAGCTCGGCGGCGATCAGCCGATCCTCGCCCCGCAGGACGCGCCGCACGATCTCCGGCGAGCCGGGATAGGTTGTCAGGCCGTCGGGATTGAGCTCGCGCAGCAGGGCCGAATACCCAGGCGCCGACGCGAGGCCCGGTTCGAACACCTTGCCGACGCCCGCCTCGTACTCCCGTGTCCGCTGCGCCCCGCCCGACGTCAGGTCGTAGACCCCGATGCCGGCATGAGTGTCGAGCACCGCGAACGGCGCCGGCTTCAGCGCCAGCCATTCCAGCACGAATGTTAGCACCGCGTGCTTGAAGACGTCCGCGTGGTTGCCGGCGTGAAAAGCGTGCCGATAGTTCATCCGTGCCCGTGGCGGTGGTGCAGGTCCGGATAGTGCGGATGGGCGTGGACCAGCGGCCGATGCCGGTGCCAGTGCGTGTGCGGCTCACCCTTGGGGTCGCTCGGCGTGTGGACATGCTGGTGGTGGGCGTCGTGAGTGTGAGCGTGCTCGTGTTCCAGCGGTTTGTGGACGTGATCGTGGCTGTGCACCTCGGTCAGGTGCAGCCAGAGGCCCAGCGCCATCAGCCCCGCGGCCAGCCCGAGCCACAAGGTGATGTGGTCGCCGAACAGAGCGAGGCCGATGACCGCGCCCACGAACGGCGCGGTAGAGAAATAGGCCCCGGTCCGCGCGGTCCCCAGGTGGCGCAGCGCGACGATGAAGCAGATCAGGCTGACCCCGTAGCCGAACAGTCCAACCACGCCGGCCTCGGCGGCGGCGCTCCAAGCTGGTAGGTGGCCACCCAGCGCCAGGCCGATGGCGACGTTGGCCGCACCCGCGACTAGGCCCTTGATCGCGGCGATCTGCATCGGATCGGCGCCGCTGATCCGGCGGGTCAGGTTGTTGTCGATCCCCCACGCGACGCAGGCCCCCGCTACCAGTACCGAGCCCAGCGGCAGCGCCCCCACCGCCGCGCCGTTCCAGGCCAGCAGCATCGCGCCGATCAGGATCGCGAACGCGCCCAGCAGCAGGCGGCGGTCGACGTTCTCGCGGAACACCACCCAGGCGATCGCCATCGTCGCCAGGCCCTCGAGATTGAGCAGCAGCGCTACCGTCGAGGCCGGCGTCTGCGCCAGGCCAAGCATCAGCACCACCGGTCCGACCCCGCCGCCGAACACCACCGCCCCTGCGAGCCAGGGCAGGTCCCCGGCCCGGATCGGCGCTTCCTCGGCGCTGATGCGGAGCACTCGCCGCGCCAGCAGCACAGCGCCGAGCCCCAGCCCGGAGCCAAGATAGAGCAGGCCGGCCAGCAGCCAGGGGCTCACACCCTCCAGCAACCACTTGGCCGCCGGCGTGCTGGCCCCGAACAGAGCCGCCGCCAGCAGCGCCCAGCCAATCGCGGCGGACTTACGCATGGCCGGCGACACTCATGTCGGCGTTAGCGCCCGCCTTCGAGGATCTTGAACTGCCGCTCGGGGTCGTCCTGGGCCACGCGCTGGCCATCGCGCAGAGTGGCGATCGAGCCGTCGTGGCAATACTGCAGGATGTAGGCCTTGCGCACCGTGCCGGACTTCAGGTTCGGGCCGGTGCGATGGGGGCTGAGCGAGGAAAAGATGATCGCATCGCCCGCCTTGGCCGGCACGGGCATGGCGTCGGGCACGTTCTCCAGGCACTTGTAGCCGATCGGCGTCAGCCAGTGGTCGAGCGTGCCGCCGAGGTGCTGGCCGGGCGCGATCCAGGGACAGCCGTTCTCCTCGTCCACGTCGACCAGCGGCAGCCAGAAGGTGAGGTACTGCTGCGGCTCGATGAAGGTGTAGCCGTTGTCCTGATGCCACGGAAATTCCTGGGCTTTCGCCGTCTTCTTGTAGACCGATTGGTCCCAGTAGAGCCGCACGTGGTCGCCGACCAGGTCGTGGCAGACATCGCGGACGAACGGGTGCGCGGCGAACGCCTTAAGCACCGGCGAGCGCTTCACCAGGTGAGTGGTGAAGGTGATGGTGTCCGCGGTGGAGATCGAGATCGTCCCGCCCGCCTCACGCAGCCGCTGTTCCCCCTTGGCCTCCAGCGGATCGATCGCCGCGGTGACGGCGGCGATCTCGGCGGGGGTGAAGGCCTGCTCGACCTTGATGAAGCCCAGCGCATCGAACGCGTCGCGCTGGGCAGTCGTCAGGCGCCGGGGCGGCGCGGCGCGCGGCGCCCAGGCGAAGTCGCCGTTCAGGGGATGCGGACGAGGTTGTCGCTGTTTTTCGAGCATTGACGATCCTCTGGTGGGTGATGGTCGGACTTTAGTCGTGAACGACGCCGGAATGCACCAACCGGGCGCCACGGCTCGCGTACTTGAACTTCGAAAGTGTAACAGCTGTTTGAATTTGGGCGATTCATCCGCTACGTCCTGCCGCCCGCGCATATTGGACCCGACCTCACCGATGACCATCACCGACGAACCCAAGCCCGCCGCCGCAATCAAGCAGGCGATCGACAAAGCGGCGCTGCTGGCGAAGTACATCGCCGAGCGCGACAAGCGGGTGCGGCCCGATGGGAATGCGCAGTACCTGCAGGTGAAGGGCCATCTTGCCCACTATCTGGACGACCCCTACACGCCCAGGGTCGAGCGCGAACCCAAGACCGACCACGTCACCTTCGCCTTCGTCGGCGGCGGGTTCGCGGGGCTGGTGACAGGGGCGCGGCTGGTCGAGGCCGGGATCACCGACGTGCGCATCGTCGAGAAGGGCGGCGACTTCGGCGGCACCTGGTACTGGAATCGCTATCCTGGCGCCCAGTGCGACACCGCCTCGATGGTCTACATGCCGCTGCTGGAAGAGACCGGGCACCGGCCGAGCGAGAAATACGCCCACGCCCCGGAGATTCTGGAGCAGTGCCAGCGGATCGGCCGCCAGTACGGCCTTTACGACAACGCCCTGTTCCACACCGAGGTCGAGGACCTGAGCTGGGACGAGGGGCGGTCGGTCTGGGTGATCAAGACCCACCGCGGCGACGAGTTCACCGCCAGCTTCATCGGCCTCGGCACCGGCCCGCTGCACGTCGCCAAGCTGCCGGGCATTCCCGGCATCGAGGACTTCAAGGGCCACTCGTTCCACACCAGCCGGTGGGACTATGACTACACTGGCGGCGACCCGGCCACGATCTCCTACGGCGGCTCCACGCTTTCCAAGCTGGGCGACAAGCGGGTCGCCATCATCGGCACCGGGGCCACCTCGGTGCAGGCCGTGCCTCACCTGGCCCGCGCCTGTAAGGAACTCTACGTCTTCCAGCGCACCCCCTCGTCGATCGACGTGCGCGCCAACCGTCCGCTCGATCCGGACTGGTTCTTGGGCATCGCCACGCCCGGCTGGCAGAAACGCTGGCTGGAGAACTTCACCGCCAACCAGAGCATGGGCGCCTGGACCGAAGAGGACCTGGTGCAGGACGGCTGGACCGACCTCTCGCGCCGCATCCGCAGCCGGATCCAGGGACTGCCGCCCGAGCAGCGCACGCCGCAGGGCATGCTGGCCGCGTTCGAGGACTCCGACTTCGAGAAGATGGAGGAGATCCGGTCGCGGGTGGACCAGATCGTCGCCGACCGCGACACCGCCCAGAGCCTCAAGGCCTGGTACCGGCAGCTGTGCAAGCGGCCCTGCTTCCACGACGCCTATCTGCAGGCCTTCAACGAGCCCGGCGCGCACCTGGTCGACACCGACGGCAAGGGCGTCGAGCGGATCACCGAACGAGGCGTGGTGGCCGGCGGCCGCGAGTACGAGGTCGACTGCATCATCTATGCGTCCGGCTTCGAGGTCGGCACCGAATACAAGCGCCGCGCCGGCTTCGACCTGACCGGCCGCGATGGGCTGAAACTCTCGGAAGCCTGGGCCGAGGGCATGCGGTCCAAGCACGGCATCCACGTGCGCGGCTTCCCCAACGCCTTCTTCGTGCAGCCGACCCAGGGCGCCAACCTGATCTCCAACGTGCCGCACAACCTGACCGAGGCCGGCCAGACCATCGCCGCGACGATCAAGCGCGCGCTGGATGCCGGCGCGAAGCAGGTCGAGGTCACCCAGGCGGCGCAGGACGCCTGGATCGAGCTGCTGCTCACCGGCATGGGCCGCATGATGATGGGCTCGCCGGACTGCACCCCCGGCTACTACAACAACGAGGGCCAGCCGATGGGCGCGGCCGCGCAGTACAACGTCGGCTACCCCGCGGGCGCGTTCGCCTACTTCAAGTACATCGACAAGTGGCGCTCGTCGGGCGAGTTCGAGGGCCTGGAGTTCCGGTAACGCAGCCCACCCTGGCAAGCTCAGGTTGGACCACCTAGACACGTCATAGCCGGGCTTGTCCCGGCTACCCATGCACGCGCGTCCCGCAATGGATTGCCGGCAGTCCGCGCTGCGCGCTCCAGCGGCAATGACGTGAAAGGGATGTCGAACGGATGTCTCTGTCGCCGCCGCTGTGCCCCGCAGCCCGCCTTCGCCAAACCCTGGGCCGAGCCCTTCGTAACCATAACCCGCACCCGCACGCCCCTCCCGCTCATCCCGGCGTAAGCCGGGACCCAGGCAGGAAGCCGTTGAAAGGGAGCCACGGAAAACACGGAAAGCACGGACGCATCGCATCAAGTCGAGCGCCCGGCCGGCGGACCTCCCTGTCGTCCGTGTTTTCCGTGGTTCAAACCTTCCGACTCGGCGTGCGCACCCCGGAACGGCCAGTCCACCACGCCGCCGGCGAACAGCGCCCACCACACCAGCACCGGCTGCAGCGCCAGCCGCGGGGCGTGATACCACCAGCTGTCCGGCAGGTGCGCCACGTGAACATGCCAGAACGCCTGGTAGATGTTCGCCGGCCAGACGCAGAGCGCATACAGCCCCAGCATCCCCCCGGCCCACCGCCGCGTCGCCGGCGCCAACAGCCCGATCCCGCCCGCGATCTCGCAAACCCCGGTGACCAGCACCACCGCCCGCGGGAAGGGGACGCCGGGCGGCACGATCGGCATGAACCCATCCGGGGCTGCCAGATGCAGGAGGCCGAACGCGATGTAGATCGCGGCGAGGACGTTGCGCACCAACCCACGATTCTCCATGCTCAGATCCCGCATTGAAGTGGGTGGCCAGTATCCGGCGCCACCCGCGGTGCCGAGGTTCCAGCACGGGATGATGCTCTTCGCGCGGCAGCCCGGCGACAAGATAGAGACCTTGGCAATCGAGGACGATGATCCAAACAGTGGATCGATCATGTTGCAGGCTGGTTGGATTGAGGACAGCGAGCCGGCCGGGGTCCCGAACGAAGGGATTCTGCCGATCCCAGCACAATTGGTGCGGAAACTAATAAAAGATCCTCGAATTCTTCAGTGGCTGACACGACCGTCTGGAGGGTTCGTTCCCGGCCTTCAGTGACGTTGAGTCCTAAAGTCCGACGACCCCTATCTCGCGCCGCTGTCACCCCCGCCTCCCCACACCCGCCGCACCCAGAACAGCCCCACCACGATCGCCAAGGCGGCGAGGCCGGCGATGAGGGGGACGCGTTGGTCGGGGATGAAGGCCATTGCGGCCAGGATGCCCAGCATCGCGGCGACGGCGACGAGCGTCAGCCACGGGAACAGCCACATCCGCACCACCAGGCGCCCCGGGCTCTCGCGCTCGAGCCGGCGGCGCAGGCGCAGTTCGGAGAGCGCGATCAGCAGGTAGACGAACAGCGCTACCGTGCCGTTCGACTTGACTAGGAAGGGGAAGACCGCGTCTGGCGAGATGTAGGACATCATCACCGCGGCGAAGCCGACGATGGTGCCGGCCAGGATCGCCCGCACCGGCGTGCCGCGGCGGTTGACCTGTGCGAGCATCTGCGGCGCGTCGCCCCGGCGCGTCATCGCCAGCAGCATCCGCGAGGAGACATAGAGGCCGGAATTGAGCGCCGAGAGCACGGCGGTGAGGATCACGGCGTTCATGATGTAGGCGGCCGCTGGCACGCCGATGGCGGCCAGCGCGCTGACGTAGGGCGTGGTGATGGCCGGCGAATTCCACGGCACGATCGCGACCACCAGCACGATCGAGCCGATGTAGAACACCAGCACCCGGGTGATGACCGAGGTGGTGGCCCGCGCGATCGCCGCGGCGGGCTCGGCGGATTCGGCGGCGGCGACGGTGACGATCTCCGCGCCGAAGTAGAAGCCGGTGGCGGCCACGGCGCCGGTGAAGATCGGCAGCAGGCCGCGCGGGGCAAAGCCGCCGTGGGCGGTGAGGTTGGCGATGTGCGGGCCGGTGCCGAACCACAGGCCGGCGACGTAGAGGGCGCCTATCCCCAGGAAGACGACGATCGCGCCCACCTTGATCGAGGCGAACCAGAACTCGAACTCGCCGTAGGCGCGGACGGAGCGCAGGTTGGTGGCGGTCATGATCAGCAGCAGGGCGAGCGCGAGCAGCCACTGCGGGAACTGGGGGAACCAGAACCGGATCAGGTCGGCGCCGGCGATCGCCTCGAACGCCACCACGCCGACCCAGAAGTACCAGTACATCCAGCCGGTGACGAACCCGGCCAGGTCGCCCAACGCCAGCCGCGCGTATTCGTAGAACGATCCGGCTGCGGGGAGGGCCGTCGCCAGCTCGCCCAGCATGCGGATTACCAGCACGACCAGCAGGCCGGTCAGCAGGAAGGAGAGGCTGGCCGCCGGTCCGGCGGACTGGATCACCACCCGGCTGCCGACGAACAGTCCCGCGCCGATCACGCCGCCCAGCGCGATCATGGTCATATGCCGGCGCTTCAGCGACTGGCGCAGCCGCGGGTCGCCGAGAGCCTCGTCGGTCAATGCGAAGCTCCACCGCTACGACGCCGGAGCTTAAGCACGCTCCGCCCGGGCTGTCGCGGGCCCCGCCGGCTGCCGCCGCCCGACTAAAAGAACACGTAGCTCCGCACCACCACGTTCTTCCGGCACCGCGCGTCCTCCGGCGCAGTCGGGTCCACGCAGGCCGTGTGAAACGACCACCGCGAGACCGAGCCGTCGGTCTCGCTATCGTAGCACTTCAGCATCGAGACCTCGGTCGAGGTCTGCTGCGGGACCCAGTACCACTCGTGCTCGGGGCGGTAGGTGAAGCGCGTGGTCTCGCCGACGCGGTCGTCGTAGATGCGGTAGTTGGTGATGTAGGGCTGGTCGGCGAACGACGGCCAGGCGCAGAGCACGAACGGGTATTGCTCGACCGTCTCCATCGGCTTGGCCAGATTGATCGACATGAACCGGCGCGACATCTTCGCGTCGGCTTCCGCCTCGCTGTAGCGCTGGGTGCGGCCGAAGTTGCGCAGGTTGCGGGTGAGCAGCTCGCGGCAGCGCACGCGGCCGCTGTTGTCGTTCAGGTCGTTGTGGACGAGGTTGGCGTAGCCTTTGTTCACGCCCGGGTTCTTGTTGTCCTGATCCTCTCGCGGGTCGCCGTCGTAGTCCTTGTTGAAGACGTCGTGATTGTAGACCAGCGCGTCGGTGGCGCCCGGGAAGAAGTCCAGCAGCAGCTTCTCGATCTCGGCGTAGTACACGCGCTCCACCTCGGCGGCGTCGTAGAAGTTGGCGCACTTGGATTCGAGGTGCGCCAGCGAGACGCCGAGCCGGTCCATGCTCTCGGGGCTCTGCGGCGACAGGCCGGGGTAGTATTCGCCGATCCGCCGCGCATCGCGCAGCACCTGCGGGAAGTAGAGGTCGCGGCGGCGGCTGGCCTTCTCGCTGCGGCGGATCAGCTCGGCCGTGTCGGCCTGCGCCGTGTCGCGCCAGACCGCATGGGACGACACCACCGAATAGGTGGGCTGCTCGTCGATGGTGTAGGGCAGCGGCAGCGCCAGGCCGCCGTCGGGGGCGGTGACGCCCTTGGCGCGGATGTACTCCAGGCACTCGGCCCAGCTGCGGAAGCCCGGGCCCCACTGGGTCTCGACGGGGCCGGGCGGGGCGGCTTCTATCAGCTCGGCGGTGCGGCGGTCGTCGCCCGCGGCGATCTGGGCGAGCGCGTCCTTGAACGCTTCCGCGGTGCCGGCGTCGCCGCCCCGGTCGAACGACATGTAGGAGAGGCCGCCGTTGGCCGCGATCGGCGGCGGCTGGCCCTTGGTGCGCTGGAGCGGCGGCACATAGGCGGACGAGGCGGTGTTCTTGGTCGCGGCGACGTCGTCGGCGAACTCGACCTGGCTCATGGCGCTGGGCCTCCACTGGCTGCAGTTTCCAGCGTGGCAGAGGGCAGCGGCACGAGCCAACCCACAAATATTGGCGACGCCCTCCGATTTCTTGATACCGCCGACCTCTTTCGAGGCGCTGTAGTTGGTTCTCCCTTCCCCCTTGTGGGCAAGCGTCGGGGATGGGGGTGTCAGCTCGTTATCGGCAGCTTGCACCTCGTTCGCATCCCCACGGCGAGCACCCAGGTCGCACCCCCACCCCCGACCCCTCCCCGCAGGGCGGAGGGGGGCCTAGTCTTTCGTAGACTCATTCTCTCAGCCACTATGCCCCGGCGGCCGCCGCGGACTGGCCCGGAGGAACGTCGATGCCCGATCTGCCCAGGCTGATGCCGACCAAGGCCGAGGCCGAGACCTTTGGCGGCGTCACGTACCATATCGACGGCGAGCTGGTGCCGGTGCTGACGGTCGATGTCAGCCGCACCTCGATCTACTTCGAGCACCACATCCTGCTGTGGAAGCACTCGACCATCGTCATCAAGCTGAAGCAGATGCAGGGCGCGCTGAAGCGGATGATGGCTGGGATGCAGATCTTCGTCACCGAGGCGTCCGGCCCCGGCATGATTGCCTTCAGCCGCGACGGCGCCGGCCACATCGTGCCGATCCACCTGCCGCAGGGGCGCGAGCTGGAGGTGCGCGAGCACCAGTTCCTCGCCGCCACCGACGCGATCGACTACAGCTTCACCCGGCTCAAAGGCGTCGCCAACATGCTGTTCGGCGGCACGGGCTTCTTCATCGACAAGTTCCACAGCCACAAGGGCGACGGCATCCTGTGGCTGCACGGCTACGGCAATGTGTTCGAGAAGGAACTTGCGGCGGGCGAGACCATCGACGTCGAACCGGGCGGCTGGCTGTACAAGGAGACCACGGTGCGGATGGACACCATCGTCGACCGCATCACCTCCGGAATCTTCGGCGCCAGTTTCAATCTGGTCGTCAACCGCTTTACCGGGCCGGGCAAGATCGGCATCCAGTCGATGTACATCCACTACGCGACGGAGAGCTGACGTTCCGGCGCTGCCGCACGACTTCGCGCACGTTGGCGCCAAAACAGCCGGCTGTGCGTTGAGACGTCGATGAACGACCTGCATCACCCCTCGCCGTACGCCCACGAGGACGAGGGACGCTATCGGCTGCTGGTCGAGTCGATCACCGACTACGCGATCTACATGCTGGATTCGGACGGCGTGGTGACGAGCTGGAATCCCGGCGCCCAACGCTTCAAGGGATATGTCGCGGACGAGATCGTCGGCCAGCATTTCTCGGTGTTCTACACCGAGGCGGATCGCGCCGCCGGGGGGCCGGCCAAGGCGTTGGCCGCCGCCGCGCAGGAAGGCCATTTCGAGCGCGAAGGCTGGCGCGTGCGCAAGGACGGCACGCGGTTCTGGGCCCACGTGGTGATCGACCCGATCAAGACTGATGGCGGCGCGCTGATCGGTTTCGCCAAGATCACCCGCGATCTCACCGAGCGGCGTGAGGCCGAGGCAGCCCTGCGGCAGAGCGAGCAACAGTTCCGGCTGCTGGTCCAGGGCGTCGCCGATTATGCGATCTACATGCTGGACCGTCGGGGAAATGTCTCGAGCTGGAACCTCGGGGCGGAGCGCATCAAGGGCTACGCTCCGGCTGAAATCATCGGCCAGCATTTCTCGCGCTTCTACACCGAGGAGGACCGCACAGCCGGTCTTCCCGCGGAGGGGCTGGCGACGGCAGAGCGCGAAGGGCGCTGGGAAAACGAGGGCTGGCGGCTGCGCAAGGACGGCAGCCGGTTCTGGGCCCACGTCGTGATCGATTGCATTCGGGACGACGACGGCAAGGTGGTCGGTTTCGCCAAGATCACCCACGACAACACCGAGCGCCGCGACGCGCAGCGCGCCCTGGAGGAGGCGCGGGAGGCGCTGTTCCAGTCGCAGAAGATGCAGGCAGTTGGCCAGCTCACCGGCGGCGTTGCGCACGACTTCAACAACCTGCTGACCGTCATCATCGGCGGCCTGGACACGCTCAAGCGCTGCGAGCCGCACGAGGCGGTGCGACGCAGCCGGGCGCTGAACATGTCGCTGCACGCCGCCGAGCGCGCCGCCAGCCTGACCTCCCGCCTGCTGGCCTTCTCGCGCCGCCAACCGCTGCAGCCGACGCCGACCGACCTGAACATCCTGGTGCGCAACATGACTGAGCTGCTGCACCGCACGCTCGGCGAGGCGGTGGAACTGGAGGGCGTGCTCGCCGCCCGGCTTTGGCAGATAGAGGTCGATCAGAACCAGCTCGAGAGCGCGATCCTGAACCTTGCCGTCAACGCGCGGGACGCCATGCCAGCCGGCGGAAAGCTGACCATCGAGACTGAGAACACCCACCTCGACGAGTCCTATGCGGCGACGGACGCCGAGGTGCTGGCCGGCCAGTACGCGGTCGTCGCGGTGTCGGACACCGGCGCCGGCATGTCGAAGGAGACCTTGGCGCGGGCGTTCGAGCCTTTCTACACCACCAAGGAAGTCGGCAGAGGCACCGGGCTCGGGCTCAGCATGGTCTACGGCTTCGTCAAGCAGTCCGGCGGCCACGTCACGATCTACAGCGAGCCGGACCAGGGCACGACGGTGAAGCTGTATTTTCCCCGCTACACCGGCGCCGGCGCCACCGACGCCGCGCCGGAGGCGCTGTCGCCCCCCGCCAGCGCCGGCGAGGTCGTGCTGGTGGTCGAGGACAACGACGATGTCCGCGCCTACAGCGTGATGAGCCTGACCGAACTGGGATACCAGGTGCTGGAGGCCAGGGACGCGGAGGCGGCGCTGGTTATCTTGAGCGCCGACTCGCGCATCGACCTGCTGTTCACCGATGTGGTGTTGCCCGGCGTCAGCGGGCGCGTTCTGGTCGACAGGGCGGTCGCCCTGCGCCCCGATCTGAAAGTGCTGTTCACCACCGGCTATTCGCGCAACGCGATCGTCCACCAGGGGCGGCTGGACGCTGGGGTGCAACTGATCTCGAAGCCGTTCACCTACGATCAGCTGGCTGCCCGGGTGCGCGACACGCTCGACCTGCCGACGTCAGCGCCGGCCTGATCATGTCCTGATCCGCCGCCGAGCCGACTCGCGGCTTCCCAACCCGGCCCCGTTTCCCCAAAGTGGACGCGGGAGTGCGTCGCATGATCGCCTGTTACACCGACCGCCTTAGCCTTCGCCCCGGCGAGCGGTTCACGCTGCACGCCTCCGCCACCTCGCTGAGCTGCCGGCTGGAGATCGCCCGCGTCGGCGCCGGCCGCGAGGTGGTGCTGACGCGCCAGGTCGAGGTCGGCAATCATCCGACGCCAGAGGAGGCCGACCGCAACGGCTGTGGCTGGCCGGCCTGCGCCGAGGTCGAGATCGGGGCCGACTGGCGCTCGGGCTACTACGACATCGTTCTGACCGGCGTGGACGGCGAAGAAGCGCACCACTTCGTCTGCGTGAAGGCGGCGGCCGGCGCGCCGGGGTCGCGGCTGGTGCTGGTGCTGACCACCAACACCCTGCACGCTTACAACTACTGGGGCGGGCGCAGCGCCTATTGCGACGTCGGCGCGCTGATGCGGCGCGAGAAGCGGCTGCCGGAAGCGATGGCCGGCGCGCTCGGCGTGCTCTCGACCCAGCGGCCATTCCCGCCGCTGCTGCTGGCGGCGCCGGCGGAAATCCCGCGGCTGGTCAACCTGCGCAAACGCGGTTTCGAGGAGCCGAGCTGGGCCGGCGCCGATCCCGCCTGGTCCCGCGCCCACAGCCAGAGCCCTTACGACGGCTCGGCCGGCTACCTCAACAAATGGGAGCAACTGTTTGTAACCTGGGCGGAAAACCAGGGCATCGCGCTCGACTATCTGACCGACTACGACCTCGAGGCGGACCCGGCGGCGCTGGCGCCGTACAGCGTCGTGGTGCTGGTTGGCCACAGCGAATACTGGTCCGGGCCGCAGCGCGCCGTCATCGACAGCTTCGTCGAGCGCGGTGGTCGGCTGGCGATCTTTTCCGGCAACACCTGCTTCTGGAAGGTGCGCTGGGAGGACGAGGGCCGCACGCTGATCTGCCACAAGTGGAAGGGCTTCGAGGCCGATCCCGCGGCGGACATCGATCCGGCCAGCGGCACTCACCTGTGGTCCCACCCCGCGTTCGGCCGGCCCGAGGCCGAGAGCACCGGCCTCAGCTTCATCTTCGCCGGATACCATCGGCTGGGGCTCTGCGTGGCGCGGGGGCAGAGTGGCTACACGATCTACCGCGACCAGCACTGGGCGCTGCAGGGCTGCGATCTCTACTACGGCGACGTGATCGGCGATGCGATCCCGCTGATCGGCTACGAGAACGACGGCTGCCTGCTGCGTTTCGACGATGCCAACCTGCCGGCCGCGATCCCGCGCCTCGGCGTGCCGGAGAACCTCGAGATCATCGCCCTGGCCCCGGCTTCGTTCGGCGAGGCGTCCAGCCCCTACCGCCCGCTGATCCCGCCGGAGGAACTGTCGGTGGTGGCCGAGATTGCCTACGGCTCGTCATCGGCCGAGGCGCAGGCGCGGGTGCTGCGCGGCCACGCGGTGATGGCCAGCTTCGCCAAGGGCGCCGGCGAGGTGTTCAACGCCGGCACCACCGAATGGGCGCACGGCCTCGCCGCTAGCGACCCCTTCGTCACCCGCATCACGCTGAATGTGCTGAACCGCTTCATGGCCGCTGCGTCGTCGGTGGAATCGGCTCAGGCAGGGTTGCAGGCGTCGGCTGAGGGCTGAATGACAGATCAGATTGTCGAGGGCGGACCCGAGCAGGGGACGGGGCGCCGCCTGCCGCCGATCTGGCTGATGGGGCTGGGCTTCCTGCCACTGGGCGCGTCAGGCTCGCTGACGCTGATCACCATACCCACCTTGCTGGCGGCGAACCATGTGCCGGAGGCCCAGATCGCCGGCGTGACCGGGGCCGCGCTCTTGCCGGGTTTCGTCAGCTTCTTGCTGGGGCCACTGCTCGACTGGCGCTTCAGCCGCCGGTTCTACGCGATCCTGATGAGCGTCCTCGGCGGCGCGACGCAGTTCGCCTCGCTGCTGTTTCTGCGCGAACTGCCGCTGCTGATCGCGCTGTTGTTCGTCTCGGGCATGTGCATCGGGCTCTGTGTCTCGGCCGTGGGTGGCTGGTTCGGCAACCTGACGCCGACCGAGCAGAAGGGCGCGCTGGGCGCCTGGTTCACGGTGACCAACCTCGGCGTCGGGGGTTTGGTCGCGGCCGTTGCCATTGTGACCTTGCGCGACCTGCCGTTTGCCCTGGGCGCGGGCCTACTTTGCCTGACGATCGTCGCGGCGATCCCGCTCTTTCTATGGGTCGAATGTCCGCCGGCCGACCGGCGGCTGGCCAGCGAGAGCTTCGCCGCCTTCGCCCGCGACGTGTTGGCTTTGCTGCGGCGACCGTCGGTGCTGTGGACGCTGCTTATTTTCCTGGCGCCCTGTGCGTCCTTCGCCCTGACCAACACGCTGAGCGGCCTCGGCGCCGACTTCCACACGCCCGAAAGCCTGGTCGGCCTGCTGGGCGGCCTCGGCATTTCGATCGCCGGCGTCGTGGGCAGCCTGGCCATCCCGGTCCTGGCCCGGTTCGTGGCGCCGAGGCCGCTCTACCTGATGGTTGGAGTGCTGGGCGCGGTCTTCACCCTGTCGCTGATCCTGATGGCGCGCAGCCCGACCACCTTCGGCGTCGCCATGCTGGGCGAGAACGTCTTCCAGGCGGCGTCGTTCTCGGTGGGCGCCATGATCGTGCTGCGCACCATCGGCCACGACAACCCGCTGGCGGCGACCCAGTTCGGCCTGCTGAATAGCGCCGCCGCCCTCCCGCTGACCTACATGCAGCTCATAGACGGTCACGCCTACGGCGCGCTCGGGGGCGTCAACGGCAGCTTCCTGGCGGACGCAGGCGTCAGCGGCGCGGCGTGCGTGGTGCTGGCGCTGATCCTCTGGGCCTGCCGGCGATGGATCCCGGCGATCTGAATCCGCTTTGTTGTCGGACGCAAAAAGCGCGACGATCAGGCGATGGCTCGATCCTGGCGACGATGGGGGGCTGCGGCGATGGGCTTGACGCTCGCCGCGCTAGCGGCCTGCGGCCAGACGCCGAACTCGGCCGCGCCGTCGCCCGAAGCCGCATCCAATACGTCGAGCGCTGGCCCGTCCGACGCTGCGCCAGCGCCCGCCGCCCTGCCGCCGATGCCGGACCCGGAGCACGACAGCCGGCCCGACCGCGAAAAGTTCGATGACTTCGCCGCCCACCTGGAGCGCCAGCAGATCGATCTGGCCGCCGCCGACGCCGACTTCCTCCGCGCCGTCCGGATCGCGACGCAGTCCGGACCCGACGGCAAGCTGGTGCTCGCCGGTTATCGCAGCCAGATCGCCGCCGACATCGCCGCCCTGCCCGGGCCGCCGCGGCTGTCCGGGTGTTTCGCCACGGCGTCGGCGCCTGACGCGAAGGCCGAGGCCACCGTCGCCGCCATGCTATCCGACCGTCGCGACAAGGCTGACGCGGTCGCGGCCGTCACCGATCGGCCGCTGACCCTGCCCGACTTCGGCGGCCTGGCCACCGACATCGCCACCGGCGTGGGGGCGGCCGACGCCAAGGCGAGCCTGGCGGCGGCCAGGGCTTCGGTCGCCGGCTGCAGCGAGGTCTCGGCGGCGCCAAGTCGGCGGCAGGCCGCATCGGCGAGCGTGCAGACGCCGGCTGCCTTGCCGCCCGCCGCACCCGCGCCGTCGACCAGCGCGGCCCCACCTGCGTCAGCGCCGACCGCCTCGCTACCTCGCAAGAAGCCGAACTTGTTCCAGCGGCTGTTCGGCGGCTAGAGCGCGTTCAGCAAAAGTGGAATCGCTTTTGCGGTTCGAACGCGCTCCAGATTCAAAAGAGATCGAGCACGATTCAGGGTTCGGATCGGCTCGATCCAAACCCATCGTGGTCTAGCGGCGCTGGCGCGGCCAGGGCTACAGTCGCGCGTCGTCTGAGCCGGGGGAGGGCGGGCGTGAAGCTGCAGACCAAGTTCAATCTTTCGCTTACCGCCGCGTTCGTGGTCGGCTTGGCGCTGGCCGCCGCCTTCGCCTTCAAGATTTCCGACGACACCGCCCGGCGCGACGTGCTGCACGAGGCGGCGCTGATGGTCAGCGAAGGCGAGGGCGCCAGCCGCTACACCGACCAGGAGGTCGCCCCGCTGCTGACCAAGGCCGGGACCGGCTTCACGCCGCAGTCCATCCCCTTCCTCGCCGCCCAGGACCAGTTCCGCCGCGTGCAGAAGGACTGGCCCGACTACAGCTACAAGGACGCCGCGCTCAATCCGACCGATCCGGCCGACAGGGCCGCCGACTGGGAGGCGGCGCTGATCAACCGCTTCCGCGCCGACGCGACGCTCAAGCGGGTCATCAGTCAGCGCGACACGCCAAGCGGGCCGGTGCTCTCGCTCTCGAAGCCGATCCGGATCACCGATCCCACCTGCTTGCAGTGCCACTCGACGCCGGACAAGGCCCCGCCGGGCATGGTCGCGCTCTACGGGACCGCGGGCGGTTTCGGCTGGAAACTGAACGAGGCGGTCGGCGCGCAGATCGTCTCGGTGCCGATGAGCGTGGCGCTGGCGCGCGCCCAGAAATCGTTCCTCTTCTTCCTAGGCGGCCTGTCGATCGTGTTCTTGATCACCATGGTGGCGCTGAACGTGCTGCTGCGGATGATGGTGGTGCGCCCGGCGCGCGAGATCGCCCGCATGGCCGACGAGGTCAGCCTCGGCAAGACCGACGTCCCAGAGTACACGCCTAAGGGCAAGGACGAGATCGCCTCGCTGGCGGAATCGTTCAACCGCATGCGCCGCAGCCTCGCCAATGCGATGAAATTGCTAGGGGATTGATCTAAGACCTTCGCGCCATGTCCGAGCTTCCCGCCACCATCGGTCGCTACCGCGTCGACCATCAGCTCGGCCGCGGCGCCATGGGCGTAGTTTACAAGGGCCACGATCGCGAGATCGACCGGCCGGTGGCGATCAAGCTGGTGCGGATGGACCTGCTGGAGACCGGCCGGCGCGAGGACTACCTGGCCCGGTTCCGCCGCGAGGTGCAGGCCGCCGCGCGCTGCCTGCATCCCAACATCGTGGCGATCTACGACTTCGGCTCGCACGAGGGCGAACCGTTCTTCGTGATGGAGTTCGTCGATGCCAAGCCGCTGGACGAGACCCTGCCCAAGGACGCCGGCATCGATCCGCAGACCGCCGGCGGCATCGTGCTGCAGCTGCTGGACGCCCTGGCCGGCGCCCACGCGCTGGGCGTCACCCACCGAGACATCAAGCCGGCCAACCTGCTGATGGGCGCCGATGGGCGCATCAAGGTGATGGACTTCGGCATCTCGCGTATCTCCACCTCGCACCTGACCCAGGCC
>Ga0302325_10012100_pt1 | contig 18551 bp, 16 predicted proteins | sample Palsa_T0_2_FD_201948 | JGI IMG/M metagenome (GOLD analysis project Ga0302325, IMG submission 201948) | Peat permafrost microbial communities from Stordalen Mire near Abisko, Sweden - Palsa_T0_2 | ecosystem: Environmental > Terrestrial > Soil > Palsa > Peat permafrost | place: Sweden: Abisko...
TGACTACGATCTTCGCCTTCGACAAATCGCTTCATCAGTCGCTCCCGCTACTCGGAAGAAGAAGGTTCTAAGTTAGCAAAATAATCGGCGTTTTCACACAGCCTCGGTCGAGAGTTATCGTTGGGTCGCTGCCGATGCGTTAACTTAGGCGTCAGATGCAGAGAGTAAACGTGAGTACTAGGATCTTCATATCGCTACTAAATGAAGGCACCGATTGTTGGCGACCCGCGAATGCCAAGGAACGCGGCGAGGGCGTCTTTGAAATTCTTGGCATCATACCCGCTGGCGAGGAGTGGCAATTTGCCCATGGCATGCGGGTGCGGTGTCGGCCAAAGCAGTTTGCTGACGGGTCAACAGCGCTCGTCGCGTATGAATCAGCTGTCGATCAACCGTAGGTTGCACTGCCTACAGCAGACGGTGACGAGAGACCGCAACGGGTCGCGACGCGACTCTTGATCACGTGAGGGATCGCGGATGATTGGCGGCAATCGATGGAATGGGATTAAAGATTACGTGCATCAGAAAAGGAAGGCAGCCCAAATCGGGCGACGCCATAGACGCTGCTGGCGAGCGTGAGAATCAATAGGCTCACTTTCGCCCAAGGTGGTAACCGTTTGATCCAATCACCGCGGTCCATGCGACACGATTATAAGAGCCGATGCTTTCCGGCGATATAGCGGCCATCTCAGCGCCTCCAGCGGGTCGTCTACTGTATTTTCAAAGAACTGCAAAATGCTGGCTCCCCAACAAGAGGAGCCGATCATGGAAACCATTGCATTAGCAGCCACTACACGCGAGCCTTGGAATAAGGGCAAGCTCGTAGGCCAGAAAACCCCATTTAAACTCAAAGAGATCTGGGCGATCCGTGTGCGCTTGCAGATGGCGAGGCGGTGTCGGGAACTTGCTCTGTTCAATTTGGCAATCGACAGCAAGCTTCGAGCATGCGATCTCATGCAGCTGAAGGTGCGCGACGTTTGTCACGGTCAGACAATGGCATCTCGCGCACTCGTTCTGCAGCAGAAGACTCAGCGACCCGTTCAATTCGAAATCACAGAGCCCACGCGAGATGCGGTTCTGGCTTGGATCACCTATTCTCAGTTGAAGCCCGGGGATTTTCTGTTTCCAAGCCGAATACGCTCGTCACCGCACTTATCTACGCGGCAGTATGCGAGGATCGTCGATTCTTGGGTCCGACAGCTGGGATTGGATACCACAAGTTACGGTACCCACACGCTTAGACGAACGAAGGCGACGCTGATTTATCGGCGAACCAAGAACCTGAGGGCGGTACAGTTATTGCTCGGCCATACCAAGCTTGAAAGCACCGTGCGTTACCTCGGAATTGAGGTTGACGATGCCCTTGAGATGGCTGAACAGACCGAAGTGTGACCGGACGAAGGCAGGCCGGCGGCCAAAAAACCGCTGGTCAGCCCATGGGGCAACTCGGGGTACCGAATGGATGAGCGGATAGTTCGCCATTCGATAAAGCGACAGGTGATATGTATAATACACACGATGCAGAGTCGCGAGCCTACAGGCGGATGGCTGGCAACTGCAGCGAACTCGCGGCAGTCACCACCAGTTCGTGCATCCGACAAAGCCGGGCACCGTAACAGTCCCGCATCCGAAGAAGGATCTAGGGAAAGGCCTAGTGACGGCGATTCGAAAGCAGGCCGGTCTGAAGTGAGGTTTTTAATTTATGCGGTATCCCATTGCAATTGAGTCTGGCGATTCGAAGCATGCTTACGGGGTAGTAGTGCCTGATTTGCCGGGTTGCTTTTCGGCAGGGGATACACTGGATGAGGCGCTGACTAACGCGCGAGAGGCGATCCTGCTTCATCTGGAAGGCCTACTGGACGACGGCCAATCCTTTCCAAAGCCGTCCGCCATCGAGCAGTTGCGCAGCAAGCGCAGCTATCGCGGCTGGACTTGGGCGATCGTAGACATTGACGTCAGTGAGCTCGGAGATAAGGCCGCCAGAGTAAACATCACTTTGCCGCAACGAATTCTCCGCGCAGTTGACGCCCACGCGCGTAAGCAGGGTGAGACACGCTCTGGGTTTCTCGCCCGAGCGGCGTTGGACGCGATGCGAAAACCGGCCTGAACGTAGCCGATTAATTGGTCGATAACCGGCCAACTGCGGTCCATCACTAGCCTAAATTGACTGCCATAAACCGGTCATTGCAGATTCGCGGATCACCGCTCAGACTGCCAAGCAGAATTACATATCCAAGGAACGGTTCACTATGAAACGATCAACGTCAGCCAAGCGGTGGACGCTTCTCACGTTCGGAGCACCGTTGCTGTCGGCGGTTGGCTTGGCCGCACAAACCCCGACTTTCACCGTGCAACTCCTAGGCAAGCTTTCAAGCGATGAGTCCGCCTACGTCTACGGGATCAATGATGCCGGAGAGGCAGTCGGTCAGGTCGGCGTCCTCCTTAACGGCAATCCCAGTCCGGCGTGTCCGTATGAATGCGCGGTCATCTGGCACGACGGCACACCGACTAAACTTGAGATCGAAGTTAGCTATGCATCGGAAGCGTATGCCATCAACAACTCTGGCCAGATTGTCGGTGACGTCTTTACCGCTGGTTCTGAGCTAGGCAAAGCGGTTGTCTGGAATAACGGGTCGCCAACCCTACTACCAAGCCCGGCTCCGCAATACACAATAACCGTTGCCATTTCCATCAACGACGCCGGCCAGGTCGTTGGGTATGCGGCCATATCTGATGAGAGCGAACAGGCGATCGAATGGAACGGTGTAACCCCAACGGTGCTCGGCACGACGTGTGCCGGCTCCTCTATCGCCACTTCGGTCAACAGAGATGGAATTATTGTCGGTGTAACTCTATGCCCTCCTATCAACGGGCCATATAACAGACTCGCGACTGTCTGGCTCGGCACCACTCCCACGCTGTTAAGCCGTGGCGGATTCCACCCCAAAGCCAACGCCATCAATAATGCGGGGCTGATCGTAGGAGAGAGTCTCTATGGGGCTACCGCTTGGGTCGGCGGTGTCGTCACGCTTCTTGGTGGGTCTATGGCCACGGCTGTCAATGACCTCGGAGTCATCGTCGGTAAGGCTCAGGAAAACGGCCTCTACCATGCTGCGTTATGGAGCGATGTCAGTGCCGCACCCCAAGACTTGAACACGCTGATTGGCGAGGCAGACCGGAAATATGTACTCACTGAGGCCACGGGAGTCAACGGTAGCTGCACCATTGTGGCGAATGGTTACCTTAGAAACGATCCGTATAACTCGGCGGCCTTCTTGCTCAAGCTGACCGACCCCTCCAGCTGCGGCAATGGGGTGTTAGCGCAGAAGCCGAAGTACTGACCTCGATGTTGGATGCCTCGAAGCTGTCATTCACGACAGACGGCAGAGGATCGACACCGGAAACAGACGCGTCACCGGCGACAACCGGCCAAGACCTCCGTTGGTAGCCCCGGAGTGGTCGCCACTTAGCTGAGATTCCCTCCTCGCGAGGACAAATGCCCGGTAAACTTTGATAAAGGCGGGGACCTTTGGCCAACATGCTGTAAAGGCCGGGAGGAGATCAAGGTGGCTGACGCGGGCGGCGGCGAAGAGCACGCAACTAGCGCTCCTGTCGTCACACGCGACGCATTCATTAGCTACGCCTCGCAGGATGCCGCCATTGCAAACGCCTTGTGCAACGCGCTGGAACAGGCAGGCGTAGCTTGCTGGCTCGCCCCGCGCGATGTTCGGCCAGGTGACTTCTATGCGGACGCGATCGTTCAGGCCATTACCCAATGCCGAGTCCTCATCCTCGTCCTGTCGCAAGCCGCCATCGATTCCCCGCACGTGCTCCGCGAGGTGGAACGTGCGAGCTCCAAGAAGCGCGCGATCATCTCGTTTCGGACCGATACCGCACCGTTGCCACCAGGGCTCGAATATTTCCTGAGTGCCTCGCAATGGCTCGATGCGAGCGGTGGCTCACCGGCCAGCCAGTTTTCCAAACTCGTCGATGCCGTACGCAGTCGTGATACTTCTGCAGTCACTATAGAGCCAATCCCCAGCAAGATCGCCGGCATTCGTCCCGGTCGGAACCGAACAGCTGCTCTCATGGTCGCAATGGTCCTGGGCGCAGTGGCACTCGTGTATTTCGTTGCCGACAAGCATTGGTTTTCTAATCGGGTCGCAGTCGATAACCCTACGCCTGCGGCCGTGAATCTTGCGGCCCCGATACCAAACCCTGCTTCACTCGCTCCAGCATTCGCCCCGCCACCACACTCCATCGCAGTATTGCCGTTTGCGAACATGAGCGGAGACGCCACGCAAGAGTACTTTTCGGACGGAGTTACCGAGGAACTTCTCGATTCGCTGTCGCATTTGAGCGAATTGCAGGTGATGGCCCGGACCTCTTCGTTCTCATTCAAGGGGCAAAACGTTGATATTCTTACGATCGCGCACAAACTGAATGTCGGCACCATATTAGAAGGCAGCGTACGTCGAGCTGGCAATACGGTGCGGATCACCGTGCAATTGATCAATGCCGTTAACGGCTTTCAGCTGTGGTCACAGACCTATGATCGACAGCTGAGTGACATCCTGAAGGTTCAGAGGGATGTCGCGACTTCTGTGGCGCAACAGCTCAAAGTTCAGTTGGCCGGCGACGAGACGGCCAAGATAGAGCTGGGCGGTACAAAGATCCCCGAAGCCTATGACGCCTACTTGCGTGGCCTGCACTTGCTTTTGAGAGGGGACACCGATGAGGCTGGTGACAAGGCGACTATTGTGGCATTCGATCATGCCATCGCGCTCGATCCCGGTTATGCGCTCGCTTTTTCGGGGCGTGCCGCGGCGGTGGCTAATTTCGCCGCTTTCAATGCAAAGCCGGGCGAGCGAGCGCGCCTGCGCGAGCAAGCACGCGCCGCGGCGGAACGGGGCGTTGCGCTCGCTCCGCAGCTCGGGAGGCCGCATCTAGTGCTCGCACAGGTGCGAGCGTTCCTTTTTGCGGATTACGCCGGAGCTGCGAGCGAGCTCGACCGAGCCAAAGCGCTGGAGCCTGGCAGCGCATCAGTGCAAAGCGCATTTGCCAGCGTCTATTCGCTGCTGGGCGAATCTGAATTTGCATTGAAGGCGGCTCGTCGCGCGGTCCTTCTCGACCCGCAGGATATTGGAACGCATATTCTGCTGGGTCAATGTTCGCTTGAGGCACACCGTTACAGTGAGGCATTGGCGGCCTTGCAGGATGCAAAAGCGCTCAATCCGGATTCGCACCTCGTTCAACAGCTGATTACTGAAGCACTACTCGCTTCAGGACAGACTCAACAGGCGCGGGAGGACTGTGAATCGCCCTCGAAGTTATTGGACGAAGACTTCCGCCATCACTGTTTGGCGCTGGTGTACCACGCATTGGGAAGGCAAACGGACGCTGATCGTGAGCTCGAGCAGCTTAAAGCGCTTAACGGCGACGGCTCGGCTTACGGATATGCACAGATCTACGCCCAGTGGGATGACAAGCCCAGAGCTTTGCAGTGGCTAAGCACAGCCGAGCGACTGCACGCTCCCGCCCTGGCATTGCTGAGGGTCGACTGGCAGCTCGATCCGATCCGCGCCGAGCCGCAGTTTAAGGTGATCGAGGCGCGGACAATTGTCCCACCGTAGGCCAAGGCTGCCACTCAATGTGGCTGTTGAGGCGGCCCCGGGATCGGCATCGCGAGATTAGGCATCTGGCCCTCTTCTGGGGTCCACGGATCGGCATTGTCATTCTGCGAGGCGACCACGAGCCAGCTACCGTTCCTCTTCTCCACAACCATGGTCATCATGCCGTAGCGGGGCTGGCGTGCAGTGCCGTCCGCGTTTCTATCGGCCACGATGTTCCAGCTCCAGTGAACAATGGCGAGGTCCGGGCGCAGAAGCCGTACCGCCGTCTGGAGCACCGTCATAGTCGACTCATTGAAGCGCCCGCTGAGCAGCCGGGTATGATATTTCTCAAAGTCCTCGCGGCCATGCAGCCACATCGCGCCCACCGTCACGAAGTCCACATCGTTGGCCATGACTTGCGCGAGCGCATGGCCATCGTGGTGGTTCCAAGCATCTTCGAAGGCTCGTGGAACATTGCGAATCGCCGCCTCGTCGGATTTTGTCTGGGCGAGGACGGCCGAGGGTGCGGCTAAGTTGACCGCAAGCACCGCGACGAGGAGGCTTTTCATTGCATGAACTCCTGCTTCCAGGCTATTGAGCAACCGATGCTCGACCTGGTCGAGCAAGTCCGATTGTATATCGATCTAAATCCACTGCTCCAGCGTGGCGACGATTCGCGACAGGAAGGCATTGGCCTGAAACGCATCGAGGGCGCGGTGATCGATGGTGAGCGTCAAGTAACACATGGAGCGCACGCCGATCGATTCCAGGCCTTCCTTTTCCACCACGCATACGCGGCGCTCGAGCTTGCCGATGCCCAGAATGGCCACCTGCGGCTGATTGATGATGATGGGAGCCGCCAGCAGGCTGCCGCCCACCCCGTGATTGGAAATCGTGAATGTGCCGCCGCGAACATCCTCCGGCGCCAGCTTGCCAGCCCGGGCCGCCGCAACCAGCTGGCCCAGCTTCAGCGCCACGCCGAGAAGATCCAGCTGCTGCGCGCAGTGGATCACCGGCACGATCAGTCCGCCGCTCCCCAGGGCCGTGCCGACGCCGATATTGCAGTCCGCGTGCAGGGCCAGTGCATCCTCCTCGAAGCTTGCATTCACTTCCGGGTGCGCGCGCAAGGCCCGCGCGCAGGCCGCGACAAAATACGCGGTGAGCGTCAGGCGCGCGCCTTGCCGCTCGAACTCGGCGCTGTGGCGATCGCGGTGCGCCAGCACCTGGGTCATATCCGCCTCGAACAGCGTGGTCACGTGCGGCGCGAGGGCGACGCTGCGCGCCATGTGCTCGGCAATGCGTCGGCGCATGGACGTGTGCGGCACGCGCGAGCCGTGCGCGTCCCCGCTCACATGCCGGGTAATATCCTGCGCGGTGATGCGGCCGTCGCGACCGCTGCCGTCGATCTGCGCAGGGGTGAGCGCATGCTCCTTGAGGAGCCTGCGCACCGCCGGGCTCAACGGCCCATCCGCAACTGCGCCGATGGGCGCAGCCGCCGTGGCTGAGGCCGAAGCTGAGTCTCCGGTGGCCGGTGCAGTTGCAGTTAGGCTTGCGGTCGCAGGATTCAAGCGGGCCAGTACCTCGTTCGGCTGAACTTCGTCGTTGGGGTGCTTCAGGATCTCCGCCAGAGTCCCGCTCGCGGGTGCGGGGACTTCCACAGTGACCTTGTCCGTCTCCAGCTCCACCAAGGGTTCGTCCTTGGCGACGCTATCGCCGATCCCCTTGTACCAGCGCAGCACCGTAGCCCGAGTTCCCTCCTCGTTCGCCGGCACAATCACTTCGATTGTCGTCGTCATTTAAATCTCGGCAAGCTCGACCAACGCGCGCGCAATGGCATCGACGCTCGGCAGGACAGCATCCAGTAGCAAGGGATTGTGCGGACTCGGCACATCGGGCATGGCCAATCGCTCGATGGGCGCATCCAGGTCGAAGAACGCCTCCTTGGCGATGACTGCGGCAATCTCGGCTCCGAAGCCGGCCGTGATCGTGTCCTCGTGCACGATGAGGCAGCGGCGCGTCTTGCGTACCGAGGCCAGTGTCGTGTCGCGATCCCAGGGCGACAAGGTGCGCAGATCGATCAATTCGGCCGGCACGCCGCAGCGCTCGATCGCCAGCTCGCAGCGCTCGACCATGGCCCCCCAGGTGACCACACTCACGGCCGTACCCTGGCGCAATAGGCTGGCTTTGCCGAATGGCACGACGAAGTCGTCGCCAGGATAGGCGCGCCGCGCCCAACCGCCGTCGAGCAGTGCGCGGTGCTCGAAGAAAATTGTCGGATCGTTGCCGCGCAGCGCGCTGCGCAGCAACCCAACCGCATCCTGCGCATTCGAGGGCATGACGACGTGCCAGCCGATGCCATGCACCCACTGCACCTCGTTCGACTGGCTGTGCCAGGGATCGCCGCACTTGAAAAAGCCGCCCGGAATGCGCACCACCATGGGCGCGGCGAAGCGATTGGCAGTTCTCCAACGCATCGTGCCGCAGTCGTTGAGCTGCTCGGCAGCCGGATCGGCGTACTTGCGGAATTGAATTTCGGGCACCGGCATCAATCCGGCTGCCGCCATGCCGACGGCACGGCCGATGATGCCTTCCTCGGACAGGCTGGTGTCGAACACCCGCGCGGCTCCGAACTTCTCCTGCAATCCGAGCGTGGCTGCATGCACCCCGCCCTTGCGCCCGACGTCTTCGCCGAACACCAGCACTCGCTTGTTAATTTGCAGCTCATGCTCGAGCGTGCGGCGCACCGCGGTCACGAGATTGATGCGCGGCCCCTGGGGATTGGCCAGTGTCGTGCCTGCAGGGGTTGCGGCGCCGTCCGGCAGAATTCCGCCCTGTTGCTGGACTTCGATCGACCCGTCGTCTGCATGCTCCGAGAATACATAGCGCCGTATCCGCCGCGGGTCGGGAGCGGCGCTGCGCTGCACCCGCTCCCAGGCGTCCGCCACCTCGGCGCGCGCCTTCGCAACTTCAGAATCCCATTCGTGGGCGCTCATCAAGCGCGGCACGAGCTGCGCGCGCAAGGCAAGATACGGATCGCGCTCGCGCTCGGAGGCGATTTCCTTGGCGCTCTTGTAAGTCTGAGTATCCTGGCCGGAGTGGCCCGACAGCCGCGGTACCATCAAGCGTATCAGCGCCGGGCCATCGCCGCCGCGCACACCCGCCACCGCATCTTCGATCAAGCCGGCGGCGGCCTCCGGATCGCAACCGTCCCCGTCAATCACCCGCAGGCCCGCGAACGCGGCGAGATTTCGCGCGATGTTTCCGCCGGGAGTCTGCATGGCGGTTGGCACGGAGATTCCATAGCCGTTGTCTTCAATGAAGAACAGAAACGGCAGGCGCTCGGTGGTCACGATGTTGAGCGCCGCCCAGAATCCATTGGTTGCCGTGGACGCATCGCCGCCGTGAGCCACCGCAATGCTGCCCGCGCAGCGCGCATCGCCGAGCACCCGCTCCCGGTAGCGCAGCGCCTGCGCCCAGCCCACCGCCGGCGTGTACTGCGTTCCCACTCCGCCGCATACCGGCAGCGCGCAGGCACCGTCGCGCCGCGGAAAATTGAACACCACCCCGATGTCACGTCCCTCGCTCATGCCGGAGGCATGCATGGTGCTCGACGCCAGCGCCTGCTCCACGCTCAGGCCGAGGGTCAGAAGCAAGGGCCTGGAGCGGTAATAACCGGCGACTGCATCGCGAGCATAGGTTAGCTGCTTGGCCAGGAGCACCTGCGTAATCTCGTGCCCGCGAGCCGAGAATTGGTACAACACCTTGCGTTCCGGCACCAGTTTGGACTCTTCGAGATCGTCCAAGCCGCGGGATAGCGCGGCCTGGCGCAGCACCGCGCGCCAATCGACGACGCCGCGCCGGGGCGCTTGCTGCATCGTGTCGGAAGTTGCGGCCATTGGCCCAAGACTAGCCTCCAGGAGGAGACTACAATCGCCAAATACAGCCTCATTGCGGGGTATAGTTAGCGATATTCGCCAAATATTCACTTCGGGGGAGCTAAAACATGGAGATTGACCGATTCGATGCCCGAATACTTACTGCGTTGCAGCAAGATGGGCGAGTGCCGGTGGTCGAATTGGCGGAGGCCATTGGACTGTCGCCGACCCCCTGCGCGCGCCGCATCAAGGCGCTCGAAAGCCGCGGCATGATCGAGGGCTACGCCGCCCTATTGAATCCCTCGAAAGTCGGGCTCGCGGTGCTGGCCATCGTCCAGGTCAAGCTCACCGAGCATACCGACGAGACGGTGGCCCGCTTCGAACGTGAAATCACCGTACTCGATGAGGTGACCCATTGTTATGCCATGACCGGGAGCTATGATTTCATCCTGCAGGTCTACGGCGAGGATTTGGAGTCATTGAGCAACGTGGTCTTGAAGAAGCTGATTCGCATTCCGAACGTGCGCGATCTTCAATCGAGCGTGGTGCTGGCCACGGTAAAGCGCTCGATTCGAATCCCATTGGGGCATCTGCCCGCATGAATACGCCCGCGCTGCCGTTCTCCGCCGCCTGCGAGCGCAACAAGGATCCGATCCTCGATGTGTTGAGAGTCGCTTTCGCGGACCGCGCCCAGGTCCTGGAGATCGGCAGCGGCACCGGCCAGCACGCGCAGTACTTCGCCGGGCAATTGACCCATCTGACCTGGCATCCGACCGAGCAGCTGGCCTATCTTCAGGATCTCGGGGCCCGGGTCAAGCTCGCGCGGATTCGCAACCTGCGCCCGCCGACACTGCTCGACGTGCGCCAAAGCGTGTGGCCCGTGCGCCAGGTCGACGCGGTATTCACGGCAAACACGCTGCACATCATGTCGTGGCCCGAGGTACAGGCTTTATACCGGGGCGTCGCGCAGGTGCTGGCGCCCGGCGGCGTGCTGTGCGTGTACGGCGCGTTTCGCTATGCAGGGCGGTATACCTCCGACAGCAACCGCGACTTCGACGCAACGCTGCAGGCGCGGGATCCTGCCTCGGGCCTGCGCGATATCGAGGCGCTCGGCGCGCTGGCAGCGCAATACGGCATGAGCCTGCGCGCCGATCACGATTTGCCGGCGTTCAATCGCCTGCTGCTGTTTGCCAAGGAGCCGGCGTAACAAGCTTCAGCCGATCAGCGAACGCAAGCGTTGCGTGCGGGATCCGCCGGCCGTCTCGAGCGCCCTGCACAACAGCTTATGCGCGTCCGTCGCCGGCAACGCCTTGCTGAACAAGAATCCCTGCGCTTCGTGACAATCGTGCTCCTGCAGGAACAACAGCTGCGGGAAGCTCTCGACGCCTTCGGCGGTGACTTTGATGCGCAGCGAACGCGACATGGCAATGATGGCCGCGGCGATTGCGCGGTCATCGTTGCAATCGATCAGGCTGCTGATGAATGATTGGTCGATCTTGAGCCGATCGACGGCGAAATGGCGCAGCCGGCCGAAACTCGAGTAACCGGTGCCGAAGTCATCGATCGCCAGCGACACGCCCAGTGCCTTGAGCTCGGCCAGTGCCTGTTCCGCCCACGCCTCGTCCTTCATCACGATCGATTCCGTGATTTCCAGCTCGAGCATGCAGGGCGGGATCGCGGTTTCCTTGATGATGGTGGCCACTCTCGCCGGGAAATCCTTCAGCACAAACTGCTGGCCGGACACGTTCACGGCCATCCTCGGCACCGGCAAGCCCTCGTCCATCCATGCCTTGGCCTGCGCGCAGGCCTTGCGCAACACCCAGTCGCCGATTTCGATGATCAAGCCGGTCTCCTCGGCCACCGGAATGAACTCTGAGGGCGCCACGGAGCCGAGGTCGGCATTGGTCCAGCGCAGCAGCGCCTCCATTCCGGACAACGCTCCGGAGCGCAGGTCGAACTGCGGTTGGTAGTGCAGGTCCAATTCGCCGCGCTCCAGCGCGTTGCGCAGCTTTGCCTCCAGCGTGAAGCGCTGCAGCGCGGAGGCATTCATGGCGGCGTCAAACAGCGCAAAGGAGCCGGGACTGCGGCGCTTGGCGAAATACATGGCCAGATCCGCATTGCGCAGCAGCGTATCGACGTCAGTGCCGTCGGCCGGATACAGCGAGATCCCCACGCTCGGCGTGACCACCAGCGTATGCGGAGCCAGGTGCATCGGCTCCTGCAATTCGTGGATCAACCGCGACGCGACTCCGGTCGCGTCCTCGGCCGTATGGATGTTCGGCAGGACGACGATGAATTCGTCGCCGCCCAGGCGCGCAATGTGTCCCGGGCGCTCTTTGCCCACCACTTCGCTGCCCACGCTGTCGCCGAGCCGCAGCGAAGAGCGCAGGCGCGTGGCCACCAGGCACAGCAGTTCGTCTCCCACCGCGTGGCCCAAGGTGTCGTTCACCCTCTTGAAATTGTCCAGGTCCAGATACAGCACCGCGAGCATGCTCTTGCGTTCCTTGGCAGCGGCCAGAGCGCTGCTCAGGCGGCTGCGCGACTGCTCGCGATTCGGCAGTCCGGTGAGCGCATCGAAATAGGCCAGTTTCACGATGCGATGCTCGGCGCGCCATTTGGCGGCCAGGGAAATGGTCATCTGCCGGATCTCGTGCGGATGAAACGGCTTCTGCAGATACGAGAGCTTTTCCTCGGGCGGCACGATGCCGCCTATTTCACCCGGATCCACATCGGAGTAGGCGGTGCATACCGCGATTTCGATCGCCGGATCGAGCTCGCGGATCCGCGCCGCCGCCCACACGCCGTCGGGACCCGGCGGCATGCGCATATCCAGGAAGGCCACCGCGAACGGATCGTTGGCCGCCAATGCGTCGCGAACCGCGGCGACTGCGCTTTCCGCGCCGTCGCAAAACACCGGCTCGAAGATCGAGTTGCTGGCCGAGAGCTTGTTGCGCGCGGTCTCGGCCGTCGACTTGGCAAACAGCCGCTCGCGCAGATTGTGGAACACGGCCGTGTCCTCGTTGCTCTCCTCCTTGAGAAAGATCTGCCTGTAGGCGTCGCGCACCTCGGCTTCGTCGTCCGCGACGAGCACCTTGATCGCGGTTCTTGTTTTTTCTTCCGACACAGTCAACCTCACGCGCTTGTGGTCAAGGTTCGAGTTTCACGTACGTTCAACGGCAACATCAAATGCATCGATGCACCCAAACCCGGGCCGTCGCTCGCCGCCCATATTCGCCCGCCCAGTGCGCTGATCGCATTGGCGCACCAATGCAGCCCGATGCCGTGGTTGGTATCGCGCGGCTTGGTGGAGAACCCTTGGTCGAATACGCGCTCCAGATTGTCCTTGGAAATGCCCACGCCATTGTCGTTGCACTGCAAATGCAACTGCTCGCCGCCGGCGTCGCGGACAATCTCGGCGGCGAGGCGCAATACGCCCTTCTCGCGGCCGGCGTCGCGCACCGCGTCGGCGGCATTGATGATCAGATTCTGCAGAATCAATCGCAGCACCGTGCGCGCGACATGAACGACGCCCACCTTGCGCAGCGACTCGTCCGCATCCACGATCAGACGCTGCCGGCAGGCGTCCGGAACGATCTCCAGGGTCTGCGCCACCAGGTCGGGCAGGCGTATCGATTCGATCACCTGCTCGTTGCGCGTCGAGCGCATCAATTCGGTCAGCGCGGTTTGCACGATGGCGGATTGGCGCTGGATCACCGCGACGTCCGCTTGCGCATCCTTCACCATGGCCGCCAGCTCGCGCGAGCCTAAGCGTAGGAATTGCTCCAGATCGGCGCGCCGCGCCGCCTCGCACTTCTGCTGCGCAAGTTCGGCGCAGGCGAGTTCAATGTCGCCCAGCGGGGCCGCGCGCAGGCGATCGGCCAGCTTCGTCACCCTGACGCCCAAGGGGGTCATGGCATTGCCCAGATTGTGCAGCACGCCTTTGGCCAGCTCGGCGAAGCCCGCTTGGTACGATTGATCGACGAGTTGCTGGCGCGACTCGGCGACCCGCCCCACCATGCGGTCGAATTCGCGCGCCAACAGCGCCACCTCATCGCGGCCCGGCAGGTTCAACCGTGCAGTCAGGTCGGTGCCCTCGCCGATCGCGACGGCATGCCGGGTTACCTGGGACAGCGGCCTTAAGATCACCCGGTTCAAGCCGATCACCAGCAGCAGCAGCACGACGGTCGCCGCAACCATCACGTACACGGACGCGAATGTCACGGCCTTCAGGCCGCGCGCGAAGATCTTTCGCGGCACTTCGACCCGCAGGGTCATGATCGGAATGCCGCTGATATCGCGGTAGGATCGATCGACCTGGGTAGCCGCCTGGGTTTCGGTGATCAGGTCCGCGGCGTCGGCCGAGCCGTGGCGCAGCATCGACACGCTGGTCTGCGCCTGCGCACCGAGAAATCGGATCTGCGCCGGCGTCAGCAGCCGACCCATCATCACACTGCCGCGGTAATCCCCGGTACCGCTGCCGTTTAGTATCGGTGCGGCCACCAGCAGCATGACGCCTTTGTCCGTCTGCACCAGGCCGCGCGCCGGCTTGCCTTCGGCCAGATTCTTGCGCCACGGAAAATCCTCGGGAAGCGCGGCTCGATCCGCAAGGTCGATGCGCATCGGCGCGCCGGAGACCGGATCGTACGCGCTGGATAGCACGACGCGCGCGTTCAGATCGACGATCAGCAGCAAATTCACTTTCAGCTGCTTCATCGCGACGGGAGTATTGTTCGCCGCCTCGAATTCCGGATTGTGGTCCTGCACGAATTGGAATGCGTCGGCCCAATTTCCCCAGTCGGTCGCCGACAGGGACATCCCCTCGAGCATCATGTCGAGCGCATAGTTGATGCGCTTCATGGAAATTTCCGCATCCTCGCGCTCGAGCTCGGCAAAACTCGGCATCAGCACGGTTTTTTGAATGAGGATCTCCACCGCCCCCAGCACGCAAAACAACAGCGCGAGCAGCAAGATCATCTTGCGACGAATACTCATGGCCCTTCGTATCAAAGAATGCCGGCAGATCTCCGTGCCGCCGTCGTGTTTCCCCATAGGCAAATTGCTGCACTTGCGCGTCGGTTGAACTGCATCACGCGGCGGTGCGACGGAATGAGACCCAGGTCACGATTGCGAACGGCGTCGCGACGCCCGATTAAGTCCGCGTAATCGAGCTAAACCTGGGGCGGCCTGCGACGTTGTTCTTGGCTGAGGGGCCGGATTTCCGGCGATCATTTCGACACTTGCAGGAGGATCAATAATGTTGCGTTTCAAGCATCAGGCTGTTGGCTTCCCCGCCGCCTTGGTCGCCTTCGTCTCATTGGTCGGCAGCGCATCCGCGCAAACGACATGGCAGAAGGACCATCCGCAGCGCACCGAAGTCAACCACCGGCTCAACAACCAGGACACTCGCATTCACCAAGACGTGAAGGATGGCACGCTCAGCAAATCGCAGGCCGCGTCGCTGCACCAGCAGGACCACCAGGTGCGTCAGGAGCAGCGTGATATGGCCAGCCAGAACGGCGGTCATCTCACCAAGCAGGAGGCGGGCACGCTGAACAGTCAGGAGAATGCGATCAGCAAGCAGATCCCTCCGAAGTAATCAGAAACGCAGCGACAGGCAGCTCAAGCCGCCGTCCATCTTTCTGAATTCGGACATCTGCAGGATCAGCAGTTTGTAGCCGCGTCGCTGCAACGCGTCCTGCACTCGCGGGTAACCCGCGGCGAGCAGCACGGCGTCATTGATGCGCACGCAGTTGGCGGCGTAGCCTTCCGCGGCCGATACCACGACGACGTCGCGGAACGGCGCGCCGCTCTCCCCCTCGAGCACGACCCCCACCCCCTCGCCCAGATAGGCAATGCCGGTCTTCAAGTGCAGCAGCTTAGGGTCAGCGCGAATGTCGAGGATGCTCGCCGTGTAATTCCACGTGCGCAAGCAGGCGGCCAGTTGTGCCGCGCCCTGCTCATTGGTGCGTGCCGATACACCGATCAAGAAATGCTCGTCCACCTGGCAAATATCGCCGCCGTCCAGGGTGCCGGGCGCGGCGATTTGCGCCAGGTCGGAGAAGTACGGGCCAAGCGCAGCCCCGATGCCGGCGACCTCGCCGGTCCGGCTCGGTGCGCCGGGGCGGGCGAGTATCGCGCCGCGCTCGGTGACCACCGCCGTGTCCTCGACGAAGGTTCCATCCGGGTATCGCGGGTCCGGTTGCAGACAGGTGACTTGCAGCCCGCAGGTGCGAAGCGCGTCGCAATAGCGCTCGTGCTGCTCGAGCGCCAGCTTCAAGTCCGGCGGCCCTGCATTCGCGGCGGAGATTCCCTCGGCGAAGCTCGCGCACGGCGGACGCACAATGGCGTGGCTAAAGGCTGTTCCCATCACGCAGCTTGGTTGCGGCCGCCCTTCTTGGCAATCTGCAATTGCGCCTGGGCTTTTTCCAACATCCCCGCCGGAGCTTCCTCCGGCTCGGGTACCGCCGCGCATACTCCCACGCTCACGCTGACGTAGCGCAGCACGGACGAGCGCGGATGGTGGATCCGCAGATCGCGCACCCGTTCGGTCATCATCTGGGCGACGCGCAATGACTGTTCCTGGGAAAGCCCCGGCGCAAATGCGATCAAGCTGCCGCCGTCGATGCGCGCGGTGACATCGCTGGCGCGCCTCAGGCACGCCGACACCACATGCGCCACGCGGCGAATGGTGGAATCCCCCGCGGCCCGCCCGAAGGTGGTGTTGTACAAATCCAGCGAATCGATGTCGATTGCGAAGATGGCGATGCTGCGCCGTTCGCGCTGCGCCATGGCCCAGTCGCGCTTCAATAATTCCTCGAGGTAAGGCAGCGTATAAAGTCCGGTCAGCCGATCGTCGCGCACGGCGATCGAGGTTGGCTGATGCGCGCCGCTCAGCGTGTCTCTGGGGACCTTGGTATCCATGCGCAGGCGCTCTCCGGCATCGCGATGGTGCCCGGCAAAGTGCGTCACGCGCCCCTCGGTATTCATCAACGGCAGAATGGTCATCTCGTTCCAGAACAGCTTGCCGTCCTTGCGATAGTTGCGCATCAGCACACGGCAGGACTCGTTCCGGCCGAGTGATTCGCGCAGCCGGTGACGGCCGTCCTGTTCGCGATCGTCGCCCTGCAAAAGGCGCAGGTTCCGGCCCAGCAGCTCCTTCGAGGAATAACCCGTCAACAATTCGAACGCGGCGTTCGAATACACCACGGGGTGGTCCGGGTGCTGCGCGTCGACCAGCACCACCCCTTCGGGCGAGGTATCCAGCATGCGGCGGTAAAAATCCGGGTCGATGCTCACGACTGACCCTCCAGCACCAACGGCGGCGGCGCCTGCAGTTCCGCAATGCGCGCCACCCTGGCCTGCCACAGCGGGTCGGCGTCGAGATTGGCCGGCGCCTCGCCGCGCGCCCGCATGCGCACCCAGCGTGCCTGCGAAGCGGGCGCAATCAAGTCCGGGTCGATGTAGTCCAGGACCGCAAGCACGGACTGCCGGTCATTGCAGATGGGCAGTACATCGCAGCCCGCCGCCAGGGCTTGGCGCGCCCGGGCCGCCACGTCACCGAAGGCAACGGCCCCGGCCATGTTCAGATCGTCCGCGAACACGCAACCATGGAAGCGCAGCTCGCCGCGCAGGATGTCGGCGATCCAGCGGCGCGACAGGCTGGCGGGCAGCGCATCCACCTGCGGGAATACCACGTGGGCCGCCATGACCCCGGCCAGATGGTCTTCGATGAGCAGGCGGTAGGGCAGCAGGTCCCTGCCCAGGTCGATGAGATCCCGCCGATCCACCGGCAAGGCAATGTGCGAGTCCGCCACCACCGCGCCATGGCCCGGAAAATGCTTGGCGGTGGCCGCCATGCCTGCCTCGCGCATTCCCACCATATACGCTCCCGCCAGCGCGGCAACGATGTCGGCGTCGCTATGAAACGCGCGGTCGCCGATGATCTCGCTCACCCCGTAATCGAGGTCGACACAGGGCGCAAAGCTGAAATCGATGCCGGCGGCGCGCAATTCGATGGCCATGAGCCAGCCGGCCTCGTGAGCCAGTTTGAGCCCGTCATGCCGGTCCGCATCGTAGCGCCGGCCCAATGCCCGCGCCGGCGGCAACCGGGTAAAACCCTCGCGAAAGCGCTGCACCCGGCCGCCCTCATGGTCGACCGCGATCAACAAATGTGGCGAGCGCAATGCCCGGATCGCTGCGTTGAGCGCCGTGAGCTGTGCACGGTCGCGGTAATTGCGCGAGAACAGCAGCACTCCCCCCACCAGCGGATGCTTCAGCACCCGAACGTCCTCGGCACTGAGTTCGGTTCCCGCAACGTCGATCATGAGCGGCCCGAGGCTCACGTGCAGCTCTCGAACACCGCAATGGATTCGACGTGCGTCGTATGCGGAAACATGTCCATCACCCCCGCGCCGATCAGCTTGAAGCCTAGGGTTTGCGTCAAAATCCCCGCATCCCGCGCCAAGCTCCCTGGATGGCATGAAATATACACGACCCGGCGCGGGTGCCAATGTGGCATACGTTCCAGGATTTCGCAGGCCCCGGCGCGCGGCGGGTCGAGCAGCACCAGGTCGTAGCGCTCCTTTGCCCATGCGCCGAACTTGGCCGGTTCGAACAGATTGTCGCGGAAAAAGGCCGCGTTTCCCACGCCGTTGCTGGCGGCATTCGCGGCCGCCTTGGCCACCAAGGCCGCGTCGCCCTCCACTCCCAGCACGCGCGCCGCGCGCCGCGCCAGCGGCAGGGTGAAATTGCCCAGGCCGCAGAATAGGTCGAGCACCGAGTCCGAAGGTCCGGGCTGCAGCTCATCGATGGCAAGAGCCACCATGGCGAGGTTGATCTCAGCGTTGACCTGGATGAAATCGCTGGGTCCGAATTCGATCTGAACGCCGCCGCCGGCGGCATAGCGCAACGGCATCGGCTCGCCCTGCAAGGGACGCACGCTGTCGAGGCCGCCGCTCTGCAAGTACACCTGGGCGCCGACCTCGATGCCGAACTGCGCCAGCTTACGCAAATCCTCCGGCGTCGGCGCCTCCAGAACACGAAACACCAGCGCCGCCTCGCCGTCTCA
>Ga0302325_10012101_pt1 | contig 18550 bp, 22 predicted proteins | sample Palsa_T0_2_FD_201948 | JGI IMG/M metagenome (GOLD analysis project Ga0302325, IMG submission 201948) | Peat permafrost microbial communities from Stordalen Mire near Abisko, Sweden - Palsa_T0_2 | ecosystem: Environmental > Terrestrial > Soil > Palsa > Peat permafrost | place: Sweden: Abisko...
ATTCGCGCGGATCCGCGCGTCGATCAAGATCAACAGGGCATCGAATTCGCCGCGCGTCTCCCCCCGCGATCGATAAAGTTCGATCGCCCTCGACGCCGCGCGCAGCGTCGTCTCCAGATCGAATCGGTCGAACGCCAGCAGGGCCTCCGCTCGGTGAAATTCCGCCCGCCAGTGGTCGTCGTGCGGTCCGATCTCACGCGCGAGCGCCGCCAGCGCTTCTCGCCCGCGCGGTTCGTCACCGCGAACGTGGGCGAATTCGATCTCTCGCCGCAGCGCCTCGCGCAAGAGATCGCTGCGGCCGCGGTTGCGTGCCAATTCGATCAGGGCGGCGATGTTCGCGCCCTGCGTTTGGCGATCGCCGAGGCGATCGGCGGCGTCGGCGCTCGTGGCGAGGAGTTCGGCCTCCAGCCCGACGGCGGAAGCCAGGCCCCCGAGCAGCTCGAGACCCCGCGCGGCCGCGGTGACGGCCTCGGCGTTCGCAAAGGTGCGCAGCGCGGCTTGCGCGGCTCGCGACCAGGCGCCCGCGGCCGCCAGCGATTCCCCAGCGCCTTCGTAGTGCCGTGCCAGTTCCGCCGCGCGCGCGTCGGCTTCGTCCGCATAGAGAGCTCCCATCGCTCGCGCGACGACGCCGTGATAGCGGCGCCGTGCTTCAAGCGGAAGCTCGGCGTAGGCGGTCGTGCGAATCAGATGATGACTGAAGGCGTAACCGCCGCGTTCGCGGCGCGTCGTCTCGCGCACGATGTGACGCTCGACCAGTTCGTCGAGCGCGTCCAGCAGCGCGCCGCTCTCCCAACCCGTCACTTCGCCTAGCAGTTCGAAGTCGAACGTATCGCCTACGACGGCGCACACGCCGGCCGCGCGGCGCGCATCGTCGCCGAGGCGGCAGAGGCGCGCGGCAATCGTAGACCCGATCGTGGCCGGAAGTGCGCCGGCATCTTCGCTCGACGCAGAAGCGCCCGGACGCTCGAGGCCTTCGCGAATCAGTTCGCCCAAGAAGAGCGGGTTGCCGAGGCTCCGGAGATAGAGTTCGCCTGGGTCCGATTGGACGGAGCCGCTGCCCGAGGTCTCGGCCATCCGTGCCAGGATCGCAGCGATCGCGGCCCGGTCCAGGCGAGGTAACTCGATCGTCAAGCCCGCGCCGCGCGTTTGCAGAGTGCGGCGCACCGGGCGCAGCGGGTGGCTGCGGATGATTTCTTCGCTGCGATAGGTCGCAACGATCGCGATGCGCTCGGTGGCGATTCGATTGGCGACGAAGCCGAGCAGTTCGGCGCTTGCGGCGCCGCACCAATGCATGTCCTCCAGGATCAGCAGCAGCGGCCGGGTTCGGGCGATCGCGCGTAGCGCGCGCGTAAACGCTTCGAACAGACGCGTCCGCTCCTCGTCCGGGCGCAGCGCCGGCGCCGGATCGACGGCGACGCGCGCCGCCAACTCGGGGATAACCGTAACCAGCACACCGAGCCAAACGCGTTCCAGGTTGGCGGCCAGCAGCAGCGGAATCGCCGTCCGCAAGGCCTCACAGAAGGCCTGGTATGGGAAGCCTTCTGGGCCTGTCGTCGTTCCGACGAGGACGCGGCCCCCTTGCTCTTCGGCGCGGAGCGCGAGTTCGGCGGCGAAGCGCGTCTTTCCGATTCCGGCCTCGCCACCGACGAAGCCGACCGCGCCCGCGCCGCGCGCGGCTTGATCCCACAAGAAGCCGGCACGCTCGAGCGGAGCATCCCGTCCGGCAAACGGAAGCTCGGCGCTGCTCGCCGCACGGTACTCGCCGGCGGGCCCGGCGCCGGCTTCGGCGGGCGGGGTGCCCGCCGGCGCCCCGCGCAGGATCGACTCGCGCAGTGCCTGGGTTTCGGGCATCTCCTCGATCCCGAGATCCGCGTGCAGGCGTTTGACGAACTCGTCGAGCCCGGCCAAGGCTCCGGCCCGGTCGCCGGCCTGATAACGCGTCGCCGCGATCTCGCGCGCTACGTCTTCGCGCAGCGGATCGGCCGCCAGAAGCCGCCGGCCGTACCCGATCGCCCGCTGGAAGTCGCGCTCGCTGCGATGCTGCCGCACGAGCGCCTTGAGCGCGCTCAGATACGCGGCGCGCAGGCGCTCGCGCTCGGGATATATCCAGTCGTCGTACAAGCCTTCGAGCAGATCGCCCTCGTACAATTCGACGGCCTGCGCCAGACTCGCCGGGTCTCCGCACAGGCGATCGAACTCGGCGATGTCGACCCGGCACGGTGCATGGGGATTCCAACGCACCAGCTCGTTGGTTGCGAGAATCCAGCTCTCGGCCGGATCGGGCGGCGGCAAGATCTGTTTGAAGAGCGTCAAGTTACGGCGCAGGTTGTTGCGCGCAACCTCTTCTTCGGCGTCGGGCCACATCAGGAACGCGAGAAACTCGCGCGAGATCGAAGACTCGCGATGTACGAGCAGGTACGCAAGGATCGGCAGCGTTTTGCGCGGCGCGCCAAACTCGAAAGGCCGGCCCTCGAACGCGAGCCGCACGTGGCCGAACAGGGCGACTTCGAGCCCCTTCGAAACCCGGCTTGGAACGTCCGCGCCGGCGCGCGGGCGGTGCGGAAGATTCATCTCGGTTCGACGACCTGCAGAGCGTCTGCGCTTGCTGTGTTCTTCTCCGTCTGGGCCGCACCTCGCCGAACGCGAGCGGCTAACTCGACTTCGCTGGTGCCGGTTCAGCCTAGGGCGTGGGACTCGGCGTCGGAATCGGTGTGGCAGCCGGAGCCGTCGAAGCCGGCGGTAGATTTGGCGGCGTCGCGGCGGAGGGCGGGATGACGCCCGGCGCCAGATCGCGCCCGGGCGTGCGTGAGGGGTTCGCAACCGGCGGTGGCGGCGGCGGCACGGGCGGGTGCGCGACTCCCGCACTACGAGGATCGACGTTCGGCACTGCGGTCGTTACCGGGTTGTCGAGCCAATCGGCGATCGCGTCAGCCGTCGACGCGTCGAAGCGATACGGAAAGAACTCTTCGGTGTCGACTGGCGAATCGGCATCGTAAAGGCCGCCGAAGCGGGCGGACAGGTCGTTCGCGCCGACGATCGTGGCGCGCGCATCGTGGGCGCGCAAGTTGGCGTCGTAGGCGATCGTTTCGTCGTGTGTCTCGCCGCACAACGGGGCGCCCGGGTGCAACACGAACAACGCTGCGCGACTGCGCGCAGCTAGCGCGCGAGGATCGTGCCCGAGTTCGCTGCGCGCGAAAGCGGACGCGGAGGCCGGAGTCGCGCGCCGTGCGCAAGCTCGATACGAGAGCACGGTGGGCGCAAGCGCCACGACGCCCGCGACGTCCGTGTCGGGCGACGCCGACGCCACGAGCGCCAGATCCGCACCGTTGCCGTATCCGAGCACGTAGATCCGCGCCGAGTCGACCGCGTCTTGCGTGCCCGCATATTGGATCGCGGCTTCTGCGTCGGCGAGCGATTGTTCCCAGGTTTGCGCGTCGCTCGAACCGCCGCTCTTGCCCACGCCGCGCGTGTCGTAGCGCAGGATCGCGTAGCCGCGGCGCGCGAACGCGAGCGCGAGATCGGGATACATCGGATCCGGACCGTCGCCGCCGAAATTGCGGTCGGCGCTGGGGCCGGGCGGCACGAACACCACGGCCGGCGCATGCGGCTTTCCATTCGCCGGCAAGTCGAGGACGCCGGAGAGTTTGGTACCATCCTGGCTTGCGAACTCCGCGTCGAGCGCGCTCGGTTGGGGTTTCGGCGCCGGGCTGGGCGCTATCTCAAGCTGCGCCGGTTGCGACCTGCGCGCGTACGAAACCAGTCGCGCGTCGAGGTTGAGGCGATCGAAATGCGCCTCGTACACGATATAGTTGCCGCGGTCGAACCAGATCGTCGCAAGGCCGCTCAGCTCGAGCGCGACGGCGCTCTTGGGAGTTTTCGGAAAATGCGGCGCACTCGACGTGTAGCGCTCCGCAACAGCATCGCTCGAGCCCTCGTCGAACGCCGCGCTCATCGGTGCCAGAGTCGCCCCAGGCGTGCGATGCCTAAAGGCCGGCAGCAGCATGACGCCCGTCATGAACGGCGCATCGAAGACGTACGAACGCGGTTGCGCGCTGCGCGTGCCGCCACGCTCGCCGTCGATCGCGGCGAACAAATCGCTTGGCCCGGCGTGATAGCGCACCGTGACCACGTCGGCCGGACTCGGATGCGGGCGTCCGGGCGCCGCTGCCCCCAGTGGCGAGCTACGCAAGAACGCAGCTTGATACATGCCGATGTACGTGTCGAGACCGAAATCCCGATATCGAAACGCGCCCAAGATGGAAGCGTGCGCCGCGCCGGCCGCGCCGGCTTCGTCCGTTTCGAGTTGCCCGGTTTCGTCGCGGTGATGAACGACGACGGTCGTTTTCCCTTGCTCCGTGCCGTTGCGTGAAAGCGCGTAAACGTACGTTCCGTCGGGCGGAGCCGGCGGTGCGGTCGCGAGGTTCGTTTTCACTTTCGCTCGGACGGGGGGTCCGGGCGCTGGAGCGGCAGGCAAGCGCGCAGCCAAAGCGAGAGCACACATTGGTACCAGGGCGGCAAATCGAAAGCGCAGGGGCATCGCGCCTGGTCTGCACCGCGCGGTGCGGTGAAGTCCTCCCGCGAAGCACTCCGCATGTCCGATTCGAGCAAACCCGTCGCCCGCGCGAGCGACATTCCACCCGGTACGACGCGCCGCATAGAAATCGACAACGAGCCGGTCCTGCTTTGCAACGTCGAAGGCTCCTTTTACGCGATCGAAGACGTGTGCACGCACGACGGCGGCGAACTCGATCAAGGCGAACTCGAAGGCGCCCGCATCATGTGCCCGCGGCACGGTGCGTACTTCGACGTCACGACCGGGGCCGCGCTGACGCTGCCGGCCGTTCTTCCGGTTCGCACGTATACCGTCAGAGTCGAAGATGGCGGCATCTTTATCGAAGGGTGAAACCCATCCCGGCCGGGCGTCACGTTTGGCTGATTGCCGCTAGGCTGCCATCGGTTATGCTGGTGGCAGATGATGGCCAGACTGCTGATGTGTCCGCCCACGAACTTTGCCGTCGCATACGATATCAATCCGTGGATGACGAGCAACGTCGGAGCGGCGACACCTGGCGCGATGCGTCAGTGGGAGCGCCTGGTAGAGACGCTGCAGTGCGCAGGCGACGTTACGATCGAACGGATCGAAAGCCGGCCGGGGATGCCGGATCTCGTCTTTACCGCGAACGCGGCTCTGATAAGCGGCAACCTCGCGATCATGAGTTCCTTCCGGCATCCCGAACGGCGCCGCGAACAAGGCACGCATCGCCGCTTTCTTTCCCAAAGCGGATTCGCGACCACGTTCTTACAGCAGACGTTCTTCGAAGGAGCCGGGGATGCGCTGTTCGATCGCGTGCGCCCCATCTTGTATGCCGGTTACGGTTGGCGCAGCGAGCGAACCGCCACCACGCAGCTCGCGGAGACGCTTGCGGTGCGCACGATTCCGCTCTTGCTCGTCGACGAGCGCTTCTACCATCTCGATACGGCTCTGTGTCCGCTCGGGAACGGACACGTGATGGCGTTCATGGATGCGTTTTCACCCCACGCGCAAAAACTGTTGCGGCGCACGATCGAGCCCGAATATCTGATCGAGGTTTCGCTCGAGGACGCGTTCGCGTTCGCCTGCAATGCCGTCGAGGTCGGCGATGCCATCGTCCTCCACAGCGCGTCGGTCCGCTTGCGCGAACGCCTCAATGCCGCCGGCTACCGCGTATTCGCAACCGAACTGGACGAGTTTCACAAAGCCGGGGGTTCCGCCAAGTGCCTCACCCTCCGCCTCGACGATGGGCCGTCCCGCGCCGAGGCCGCCGCTTAGCCAACCGCCCTTCGGCGCAGGCCCCTCCTGCCAGGCGGTCCGGGGGCTCCCAGGGCGCTTCGAAGCGGCCCTTCCAGGGCTTTACCCTCCATCTAAATTCTGCTAAGCTACCGCAGTTATGTACGCGATCATCGAGGCGGACGGCAAGCAGTACCGCGTTCGCGAAGGCGACACGATCCGCTGCGACGCCGTCGACCAGGAGGTCGGGGCGACCATCGCATTCGACCGGGTCGTCCTCGCAAGCGCCGGCGGCTCGTCGGTTGCCATCGGCAAGCCGCTGGTCGCCGGGGCCAGCGTGAGCGGCACCGTCGTGCGCCAGGCCAAAGACAAAAAGATCCTCGTCTTCAAGTACAAGCCGAAGAAGCGCGTCCGCAAGCTCGTCGGCCATCGCCAGCGCTTCGCCGAAGTGCGGATCGACAAGATCGAACTTCCGGCGTAGGCCGTGGTGGAAGTCGTGGTTCGCAGGGACAGCCGCAACCGGCTGTCTTCATTCTTTGCCTCGGGCCACGCCGGCTGGGACGACCTGGACAAGGACGTCGTGTGCGCCGCTGTGGCCACGATACTGCAGAGCGCGTGGCTCGGCTTGGAGGAGGTCGCCCGAGTCGACGTGCAGGGGTCCAAGATCAGCGGCCGCCTCGACCTGTGCTGGCCCGAAACCGCCCGCGACGACGCCGCCGTGCGGGCCATCGTCGAGACGGCCGCGCGCTCGGTCGAGCGCATCGCTCAACAATATCCCGCAAACGTGCGCGTGATTGTAGCTCGCGACGACGGGTGAAGGCGCACTACCGCACCGAAGGAAGCGCCACCATGAGCGACATTTTCAAGCCGATCTCGGACGACCGTACCAACCCCTCGTTTCCGAGCCCCGACAGCGGCTACATGCCGGACAACTCGACGAACGAGGCTGGCCGCACGCTGCTTGCTGCCGTCGTGGGCGGCGTCGTTTCGGCTGCGGGCTACCTCGTGTACTCCCGCCTGCCGGACGACCAAAAGGAACGGCTCCACAGCCAAGTCCGCCAGCTCGTGGAGAGCCGCGTGAACGAACTCCGCGGCCGTTTCAACATCTAGAAGCCTTTTGTTCCGGCGGCCTCAGATCTCGTAGGAATCGCGGCCGGCGGCCTCTTCCGGGGGATTGCCGGCCGCCGGAGTGGGCTCGCGCGGGGCCGCTGTCGCTTGGCTCGGCGGATGGTCCGGCTCGTCGGCAGCGCGCTCCATTTCGCGGATGAAGGCCTGCGAGGTGTTCTGAACGTCCCGCATGACTTTACCGGCGCGCAGGGCGACTTTCGGGAGCTGGTCGGGGCCGAAGAATAGTAGCGCCGCCGCCCCGATTATCAGCATGTCAGCAGGCGAAAGCAAAGGGTTCCTTCTCCTCTCCGTACAACGACTCGCGTCCGACTCCCCGGATGCGAGGAGTGCCGCACCGACCCGATCGGGCAGGGGTGCGGCCGGCCGACCGGCGCCGCGAGCATTTTTTCACAGGACGGGCTCCGACCGCTTGAAGATCATCTACACGCGCGGAAACCGCACGGAAACGCTGGCCTCGATCTCGACGCTGCGTAAGATCCTGGGGCGTTTCGTGCGTCATCGCGTATTCTACGAAGTCTCCTCTCGCAACAAGCGCGGTCATGAGTTCTTTTCCACCAAGAATACGTTTGTCGTCGGATCGATCGAAGTCGTCAATCGCGACTACCTGACGATCACGATCTTCGACGCGCACAATTCCACTCACAGCATCGAAATCCTCAACCCGTCGGCGTTGCGCATCTACGACGAGACGATGGGCAAGGGGTTCGCCGTTTCATTCTTGAGCGAGACGCCGGGCGACGTAGAATCGCGCTGCTACCTGCGCGACGAAGGCGACGAGAGCGACGGTATCGCCGAACGCTGCGAACTCGAGAAAATTACGCTGCCGCAGCTTTTCGAGTATCTCGAGGACATCACGCATGTGAGCGGCGCGGTCGGCCCGCGTTACGATCCGCCGCTCGCAACGCTCTGACCGCCTCAGCGCGGCGGCCCAGGCGCCGCAGCGCAATCCCGAGGTGCCGGTAGGCAGGCGGGTAGGAGTCGTCCGCGCGCAGCGCCGCCTGGTAATAGTCGATCGCGTCGAGCGGGTGCCCGTCCTCGAGGAAAAGGTTACCGACGTTGACGAGCGCGGGCGCGCAGTGCTCGTCGAGTTCCAGCGCCGCACAGAACGCCTCCAGTGCGTCGTCCCGGCGGCCGAGCGCCATCCGCGCTACCCCGAGCTTGTTGTGGATCGTGGCGCGCGCCGGATCGTCCGTCGCGGCGTCCAGCGCCGCTTCGAATTCGAGCGCGGCGGCCTTCTGATCGCCCGCGTCGAGGGCGACCACGCCGCGCTCGAAGGCGGTCGCAGGGCCGCGACCGCGCCGGAACGCGGCCAGAATTCTGTGCACGCCGAACATCGTTAGCACCGTGTTACACGTCGACGTCATCACGCTCTTCCCGGAGATGTTCGCACCCGCGATCGGGCTTTCGATCCTCGGCCGAGCGCAGGAGCGGGGCCTGGTCGAGATCCGCATCCACCACCTCCTCGAAGCCCTGGAGCCCGGCGAGCGCGCCGACGACCGGCCTTTCGGCGGAGGCCCGGGCATGGTGCTGCGCATCGAGCCGCTGGCCCGCATCCTCGACGAGATCCTGGCCGGCGCCGCACCGGACGAGCGCCGGGAGCTGGTGGTGACGAGCGCTGCCGGCGCCCCGTTCCGGCAAGCCGACGCCGAAGGGTTCGCGACGCTCGACCGGCTCGTGATCGTCTGCGGGCATTACGAGGGAATCGACGAGCGGTTGATCGAGCTGTACGCCGCTCGCGAGTTTTCGCTCGGCGATTTCGTGCTCACCGGCGGCGAAATCGCGGCGCTGGCGTTCCTCGACGCTACGGTGCGCCTGATCGGCGGAGCCATAAACCCCGAGTCTCTCGAGAACGAGTCGTTCGCAGCGGGTGCGCTGGACGCGCCCGCCTATACCCGGCCGGCGGCCTTCCGGGGCGCCGCGATCCCGGAGGTCCTCCTCTCGGGCGACCACGCCAAGATCGCTGCCTGGCGACGCCAGCAGTCCCGCGAACGGACGATCGCCCGCCGAAAGGACCTCCAGGGCGACGGCTGACGGCCCGGCGCGTCGCGTTTGATATTGGGTCTCGGCCGTGGTAGGATACCGGGGTTGTCTCAGCGGCCCGGGCGAAACTCGCCTGCGGCCGCCAGAGTATGCGGTGCGAAGGAAGCCATGAACGTCATCGATCTGCTGGAAAAAGAACAGCTCAAGGCGTCGGTTCCGGACTTTCGTCCGGGCGACACCGTTAAGGTGTATTCGAAGGTCGTCGAAGGCGGCAAAGAGCGCACCCAAATGTTCGAGGGCGTGGTGACGGTCCGCCGCGGCGGTTCGATCGGCGAAACGATCACCGTGCGCCGCGTCTCGCACGGAGTCGGCGTCGAGAAGTCGTTCCTGCTGCACAGCCCGCGGCTCGAGAAGATCGAAGTCTCCAAGCGCGGCATCGTACGGCGGAGCCGGCTCTACTATTTGTCCGAGAAGATCGGTAAGGCCGCGCGCATCAAAGAGAAGAAAACCGCACACTAGTAGTGACCCCACACCAGTAGTGACCCCGCTCGAACTCTTCGGAGTCATCTGTGTGCTGGCCGTCGTGCGGCTGGCGATGTCCTTGCGACCGGTCGCCGTGAACGGCGCTACGCCGACCGTGGCCGCCTCGAACGAAGTGGGAACCGCGCAGGTCTCCCCGCCGCCGTTCGCGGTCGTCATCAAGGAATATCTCGACGCGTTCATCGTGGCGGGACTCGTGGCGCTGCTGCTCATCACCTTCGTCGTGCGGACCTTCTTCATTCCTTCGGGCTCGATGGAACCGACGCTGCAAGTTCACGACGTGCTACTCGTCAACGAGTTCGAATACCGGCTCAGCAAGCCGCACGACGGCGACATCGTCGTGTTCCCGCCCCCGATCCCAACGACCAACGACTTCATCAAGCGCCTGATCGGCAGCCCGGGCGAGAAATTGCGCGTTCACGCCGGCATCGTGTACCGGAACGGCAAGCCGCTGGTCGAGCCGTACACCGCGCAGAGGCCCGACTACGAGCTGGAGATCAAGGACTACGGCGTCTACGTCGACGGCACGCCGCTCGATCCAAGCGAAGCCAACGTTCCACCGCGCAAGATGTGGACGTCGCCCGACACGATTCCACCCGGCTGCTACTTCATGATGGGCGACAACCGCAACAATTCCGAGGACTCGCACATCTGGGGCTTTGCGCAGTTGAACGGCAGCTTCGCAACCGGCCCGGAAGCCGGCAAGAAGGCGGGCTTCACGGGCCATGCCTTCTTGTTGTTCTGGCCCCCAAACCGAATCGGCATCTTGCGCTAGCGCCACGGAGGGCGCTGTGTCGCACGGCGCCGGATGCGCCAATCTGTGCGACCTAGCGCCACGGAGGGCGCTGTGTCGCACGGCGCCGGATGCGCCAATCTGTGCGACCTAGCGCCACGGAGGGCGCTGTGTCGCACGGCGCCGGATGCGCCATCAGTGCGACCTAGACCCGCGTTAACGCGGGAAGCGCGCGCTGTGCCGCGAACGAGTAGTTCCGTGGTGTCGCCCGTGCGCTGGAGATCGGCGGCGAATCTCGCGTGGCAACTGGCCCTGCTCGGCTTCATCGTCTTCGCGGCGCTGGGCTTGCGGCCGGGCCAAATCAGCGGTTTTTCGATGGAGCCGCGCATCGACACCGACGATTACATCGTCATCAATGCGCTGGCCTACTGGTTCGGTGCGCCCGCGCGCGGCGACATCGTCGCCTTCCGTCACGAGCGTTCGGCCCCGTCGGTGTACGTCAAGCGCGTGATCGGTCTGCCCGGCGATCGTATCTCGATCCGGCGCGGCGTCGTGAGCGTCGACGGCACCGTCTTGCTGGAGCCCTACGTTCGGTTCGGCGACCGGCGCAGTTTCGACGACGTCGTCGTCCCGCCGGGCGCCTTCTACGTGCTGGGCGACAACCGCGCCAACAGCGACGACTCGCGCGCCTGGGGCTTCGTGCCGGCAAACGACTTGATCGGTCGCGCCATTCTAACGGTCTGGCCGCCCACTCATTTCGGCGCGCTGCGGTAACGCGGTGCGGCGTTCGTACCGTTGAGCCGCGCGCTGGCCGAGGAAGCGACGATCCAGTGGTACCCCGGCCACATGGCGCGAGCGATGCGCCGCCTCGGCGAGGACATGCGCGCGATCGACATCGTCGTCGAAGTGGCGGACGCGCGCGTACCGCTGGCCGGCACCAACCCCGTTTTGGCTCGCCTGGCCGGCAAACGGCCGCGGCTGCTGGTCCTGACGCGCGCCCAACTCGCCGATCCGATTGCGACCGAAGCGTGGCTCGCGTACTACGCCGGTTGCGAGCGCGCGGCGATCGCGGTCGACGCCAAGGACCGCGGCGGAGCAGCTCGCTTGCGTTTGGCCGTCGAGGCGCTCGCGGCGGGCCGGCGGAGCGCCCGCGCGATCGTTTTGGGCATCCCGAATGCGGGCAAGTCGACCGCGATCAACGCGCTGGCAGGCCGGAAGGTCGCGCGAGCCGAGGATCGCGCCGGCGTAACGCGCGCGCGACAGTGGTTCCGCATCGGCGATGCGCTCGAGATCATGGATAGCGCCGGGATCCTGGCGCCGAAGATCGAGACGGCGCAAGCGCAATGGAAGCTGGCGCTGGTCGGCGCGGTCCCGCGCGCCCGTTTCGATCCCGAGGACGTCGCGGCGCGCTTTGCCCGGTGGCGCGAAGAGACGTATCCGGCGGCCGGCATTCCGAATTTAGACACATTCGCGCAATCGCGCGGCTTCGTGCGGCGCGGTACGATGGTCGACACGCACAACGCCGCTTGGGCCTTTCTTAAGGAGTTCGGTGAAGGGAAGTTCGGCCGGATGACGCTCGAAGAGCCTCCGCAGCTATGAGTTCCGATGCGGCCCGCAGGCGGCGCCTCGCTCGCGAACGCGAGCGGCGCCGGCTCGTCCGGTTGCACGCTTACGAACGAGACGCACTGGGCCGTGGATTCCGGTTGATCGGTGGTATCGACGAGGTCGGCCGCGGCCCGCTGGCCGGCCCCGTGGTCGCGGCCTGCGTGGTCGCCGACGGGCCGCTGATGCTGCCGGGTCTCGACGATTCAAAGAAGGTCTCGGCGGAGCGCCGCGAGAGCCTGGCCCTCGACATTCGCGCGCGAGTCGTCGCCTGGGCCGTCGGGGAAGCCTCGGTCGCCGAAATCGAGCGGCACAACATCTACTGGGCCTCGATCCTCGCGATGGAGCGCGCCCTAGCGGCGCTCGCGGCCCAGCCGACGTTTCTGCTGACCGACGCGGTCCGCATCCGCTCCTTCGGGGGCGAACAGCTGCCGGTCATCAAAGGCGACGCCAAATGCGCCACGGTTGCCGCCGCGTCGATCCTCGCAAAGGTGCACCGCGACCGGCTGCTGGTCGAGTTGGACCGCCTGCACCCGCAGTACGGATTCGCCGAACACAAAGGGTATGCGACCGCCCGCCACATCGCCGCGCTCGCGGAGCACGGCCCCTGCGAACATCATCGTAGCCAGTTCCTGCGCGTTCGAGACCCGCTCGGACTGTTCGACTGCCTCGAGTCGTGAAGCCCGGTGAGCGGTCCGCGAAAGGCTTGGGCCGCGCGGGCGAGGACGCAGCCACCGAGTTCCTGCGCTCGCACGGATACAAGATCTTGCAGCGCAACTTCCGCGGGCCGGGCGGCGAAATCGATATCGTGGCGAGCGACGGGGGCGTGATCGTGTTCGTCGAGGTGAAGGCACGCCGGTCGCACGCTTATGGCTCGGCGCTCGCCGCGGTCGACGCTCGCAAGCGGCGGCGGCTTCGCGCAGTCGCTGAAGATTATTTGCAATTTTTCGCGCCCGCGGCGAAAGCTCGTTTCGACGTGCTCGCAATCGACGGCAACGCCATCCGGCTCTACCGGGGGGCGTTCTGGGCATGAAGCCGCGCCCGGCCGACCTGATCGGCAAACGCGTCGCCAATCGCTACGACGTGGCGGAATTGATCGGCTCCGGCGGCATGGCCGACGTCTTTCGAGCCTGCGACCGGCTGTTGCAACGCGACGTCGCGCTCAAGGTGCTGGCCGAGCAAGCGGAGGCGATTCGCCACCGCTTTCTGCTCGAAGCGCGCTCGCTGGCGCGGCTCAACCATCGCGGCATCGTTGCCATCTACGACGCCGGCGAGGCCTCCGGGATCCCGTACATCGTGATGGAACTCGCGCTCGGACCGACCCTGGGCGACCTCATGGCCGCCGGAACGACCGTCGGCTTTGCCGTACACGCCACGATCCGGCTGCTAGACGCGCTGCAGTACGCTCACGACCACGACGTCCTGCACCGCGACATCAAGCCGTCCAACATCGTCATTCGCTCCGACGGCGACGTCAAGATCATGGACTTCGGCCTTTCGCGCAGGATTTCCGACCTGTCGGCGGGGACGCAAGCGGGCGAGATCGTCGGCACGGTGTCGTACCTTCCGCCCGAACGGTTTCTCGGTAAACCATCGGACGAGCGTGGCGATCTCTATTCGCTGGGAATCATCCTCTATGAAATGTTTACCGGCGTCTTGCCGTTCCGGAGCGACCGCGACGATCTCGTGGCCCTGGTTTACGCTCACGTGAACGAAAGCGCGCCGCCGCCGAGCCGCCTCAACCCGCACCTGGGCCCGCAGCTCGAGCGCATCGTTCTGAAAGCGATCGAGAAAGACCCTAACTCGCGCTATCAGACGGCGCGCGCGCTGCAAAGGGACTTACGCGCCTACCTGCGCGCATGTCCGGATGCGGACGGCGCCCGGATCGAACCGCACCGTAGTGGCAGCTAGCGTCCTGGCGCACGCGCCGGACGAACCGTCGCTGCGCCGCGCGGTCACCCCGTGGGGTTCTTTTTCGTGGGGCTACTCGGACGTCGGTGCCGATATTTTCGTGGGCTTGGGTCTCGTGCTCGGCGCCGCTGCGGGAGCGTCCAACCTCGCATTCTTGTTCGCCGGACTCGTCTACGTTTGCATCGGCCTGGCCTACACGGAGCTGGCCGCGGCCTACCCGGTGGCGGGCGGCGGCCAGTACTTCGTCTTCCGCGGTCTTGGCGACATCTTCGGATTCATCGCCGGCTGGGCCATTCTGCTCGATTTCACGATCGACATCGTCTTGTTCGCCTGGAGCTGCATCGATTACCTGAGCAAACTTGCTCCGATGCTCAGCTTCACGGCGCATCCGTGGGTGCACTTCGTCGTGGTGCTGGTCGTGATCTTGGGCCTCGCCGTTCTCAACATCATCGGCGTGCGCGAGAGTTCGGCCTTCAACGAACTCGTCAGCGGCCTCGACGTCGTGAGCGAGACCTCGATCCTGTTCTTCGGCTTCCTGTTCGCATTCCAGCCGCAGTTGCTCGTGCACACGATGCAGAGCGCGTGGCCGACTCCCTTCAACCTGATGAACGGCGTGTCGCTGGCGATCATCTCCTTCGTCGGGCTGGAATCGATTTCGCAGGCTGCCCAAGAGACGCAGCGCCCGGCTTCGGTGATTCCACGCACTTCGATCAGCTTGATCCTCACGATCCTGATCTTCGCGCTGGCGTACTCGAACTTGGCGCTCGGCATGCAGCCATGGCACGCGTTGCCGCTCGACGCGCACGGGCACCAGCAGATGCTCTGGCACTACCTCGGCAACGAGGACAACAACGGAGCGGCGGTCGCGGTGCTGGCCTCGTACGTGCCGTACTTCGGCGCCTTGGCCGCGCTGTACGTCCCGGTCCTGGGCGCGATCCTGCTGCTGATCTCGAGCAACTCCGGCGTGTTCGGGAGTTCGCGCATCGCCTACGCAATGAGCGGAACGCAGCTGCTGCCCAGCGCCTTTCAGCGCGTTCACCCCAAGTACCGCACGCCGGCCGTCTCGATCTCCGTATTCTGCGGCGTGGCCATCGTCGAACTGATCTTTGCCGCCTTACCGAGCCTCTCGCCGCAGCTTCACGCGCTCTACGCCCACCTCTTCCGCGGCGAGAGCGGGATCACGTTCCTGGGCGATTTGTATGCCTTCGGCGCGGCGGCCAGTTATTCGTTCGTCTTCATCGCCTTGATCTCGCTGCGCTTCAACGATTCGCAAAGTCCGCGCCGCTTCAAGATGCCGTTCAACGTACCGTTCACATACCGGGGCAACCGGGTCGAGTTCCCGATCGTCGCCGTGATCGGCTTCGCCGGGATCGTTTCGATCCTCGTCTTCACGATGATCACGCACGAGATCGGGCGCATCGCGGGGCCCTCGTGGCTGATCCTGGGCATCTTCGGCTATCTGCTCTACCGCCGGCGCAAGCGGCTGCCGGTATTCCGCTCGCAGCCCCACGACTGGCGTAAGGCGCAAATCAACATCCTGCAGTCGGCCGGCGAACTCGATATGATGGACGAGTATCTCGTCAACGTGCGCCGGATGGACGAACGCCGTCACGCAAGTTCGTTCGGGCCGCCGTGAAGCGCCTGTTGCGCAGCGAAGGCTACGCGCGCGCGCGCCTCTTCAACGGCGCTCTGTTCGCACTGCTCGGCACCGTCGTGGTCGTGCGGACGCTGGCCACCACGGGACCCAGCTGGGGCGCGATTCCCGGCTGCGTGCTCGGAGCCGCCATGATCGCGCTCGGCGTGCTCCGTTACCGCGATTATTTCGGCGCGCGGGGTCGCCGGTGACGCTCATCGTTCCGAACCCGATCGGCGCCTCGATCGCGCTAGCCGAGCTGGTCGCGATCTCGGCGACGCTGTATTGGATGCTGCACCCGCCGACGACGGCCTCCGAGCGAGCGGCCACCGAGACCGAGCGCGACGTGAGCGAAATCATCGGCAGCATCATCATCGTGTTCTCGCAGGAGATTCACTCCGAGCACATGCTTTCGCTCGCCGTCCGCCTGGCGCGGCGCGAACGCGCGGAACTGCTCGCCGCTTACATCATCGAGGTTCCGCACACGTTGCCGCTCGAGGCCGAAATGGAGCTGGAGCACCGCGAGGCGCTGGGCGTGCTGCAAGTCGCCGAATCGATCGGCCGCAAGAACAACGTCGAAATCAAGACCGACATCTCTCGCGCGCGCAACGTCGCACAAGGCGTGCTCGAACTCGCGAAGCGCAAAGACGCTCATCTCATCGTGTTGGGCGGCTATCGCGAGGGCAAGTACTCAGGGGCCCCGATGGCGCGCGCGATCGAAGTGATCGCCGCACAAGCCCCCTGCGACGTGCTCATCGGCATCCAAGGGAACAAAGGCAAAATCCTGACGCCGCCCTCGATCGAACATCGCGCGAAGTCCCCACGTTCGCCGCGAGCGACGCCGACGTAGCCGTTCGCTGAGCCGACGAACGCCCGCTTCCCCAGCAGGCTTTAAGATTCACCCGCTACGATCAGACCGAACATGAGACGTGCTGCGCTTCTGACCGCCTCCCTGTTCGTTGCCGCGTGCGGCGGTGGCGGAGGCTCGACGCCCCATACGAACCCCACCGCAACGCCTACGTCCTCGGGGTCTCAGGCGGCATACACCTGTCCGGCCAGCGACAGCACGTCGAGCGTGGCGCAGGCCGCAGCGGCCGGCGAAGCGGTGCGCCGGGTACCGGCGGGCCGCGGTGGCGCCGCCGCGCAACCGGCGCCGAACCTGCTCGCCATCACGTATTCCGAAGCGAGCGTGCGCCAGGCAGCCGGCGCGATCGCGGCGCGCGAGCTGAGCAGCGGAGCTTCGTTCGTGCGCGAACTCGATCACCCGTACGCGCACTTGGTGACCCGCATCGTCAAGGTTTCCTCGGGGTCGCTCGCTGCCGCCGAGGCCGCTCTGCGCGGAAACCCGGGCGTGCTCGGCGTCGGCCCCACCGGCTACCGCCGCCGGGCGCTTTCCGTCACCACCCCATATTTCCCGAACGACCCGTACTTCGACGGGTTCACCGGATCGTCGTCCCCGCTGTACGAGTCCGCGGCCATTCCCGGAGAATGGGACAAGCACGTCGAGCGCCTCGAGTATGCCTTCGGTTACAGCCAGAGCGGCAACGGAAGCTCGGTGGTAAACCCGAACGCGCTTGGCTCGTCGAGCGTGAAGATCGCGATCATCGACACCGGCGCAGACTCGACGCATCCCGAACTCAGCTCGAAAATCGTCTACCAGAAGTGCTTCATCACTAATGCCGAAGGCACGTCGCAATCGACCTCAAATTTCGAGACCGATCCGGTCGGGCACGGCACGGACGTTTCTGGAATCGCCGCCGCGGCGACCGGCAACGACTTGGGCTTCTCGGGCTCGGGCGGTAAAGCGGTCATTTACGCCTACCGCGTGTTCCCGACGCCCGACGACAACTGCGCCAATCCTAGCTCGACCGACCCGCAGTGCGAAACGGACACGGCAGACATCGCTTCCGCGCTCGAAGACGCGATCGCTGAAGGCGTCAACGTCATCAGCCTGAGCCTCGGCGGCGACACTTGCACGGGCGGCGTCGACCCCGATCCCACGGAAGGCGACGCGATCGCCGATGCGCTGGCAGCTAAGGCCGTCGTCGTCGCGGCTGCCGGCAACGCGGGTACTTCCGGGGTTTCGGCGCCGGGCTGCGACTCGGGCGTCATCGCGGTTGGCGCGACCGGCCTCGCCGACGGCTCTGTCAACGGGACCGGGGCCGCCAGCGGTTTGGCGAGCAATCCGAACGAGTACGTCGCCTCGTATTCGAACTACGGCAGCCCGGGCAAAGCCGTCAACAGCGCGAACGCCTGGGGAATCGTGGCACCAGGCGGCGATCCGAGCAGCGACACGGACGGCGACGATCTGCATTGGATCGAGAACATCTGGACCTCCACTCCGTACGACAGCAATTTCGCGGGCTCGTGCAAGCCCGACTATCCTGGCATCAGCGGGGCGATCGATTGCCGCACGCTGATCGCGGGCACGTCGATGTCGACGCCGAACGTCGCCGGTACCGCAGCACTCATCTTGGCCGTTAGTGCCAACTACCAATCGCCGAGTGCGATGAAAACGCTGCTCTGCGACACGGCCGACGATATCGGCGATCCGCACGAAGGTTGCGGCCGGCTCGACGCCTACCGCGCGATGGCGACGGCAGTCGGCGATCTCGCGCCGCCGGGCGCGCGCGCAGTTCCGTAACGAACGCGCAGCGACTGGCGCAGATCACAGTCGCTGCGCATCGCGAGGTGCTAGCAGGTTTTTAGGCCCGGCCGACGCCATCAGAAGGCATGAGACGCGTCGTGCTGCTGAGTAGTTTGCTGGTTGCAGCGGCTTGCAGCGGCGGCGGGGGATCGGGACCGAGTCCGGGTTCGACGGCCGCGCCGACCCACGTTCCGACGTCAGCGCCTACGAACACCCCCGTTCCGACGGCGACGCCAACGGTCATTCCGACGCTGCTGCCCGTTGGGTCGTCGAGTCCCACCAGCTCGAGCGCTTACACCTGCCCCACCAGCAACACTGCCAGCGTTGTGCGCTCGGCATCGGCGAACCAGATAGTGCGGCGCATGCCGTCGGGCCGGGCCGCAGCTGCCGGCCAAGCGGCGCCGAACCTGCTCGCGGTGACCTACGGCGAGACCACCGTCCGCAACTCGCCCGCAGCGATCGGCGCGAACGAGCGGCGCAGCGGCGTCTCGTTCGTGCGCGAGTACGATCACACGTACACGCACCGGGTGACCCGCATCGTCAAGCTTGCGTCGGGTTCGCTCGATGCAGCCGCGCAAGCTCTGCGCGCCGAACCGGGTGTCCTGGGCG
>Ga0302325_10012102_pt1 | contig 18550 bp, 19 predicted proteins | sample Palsa_T0_2_FD_201948 | JGI IMG/M metagenome (GOLD analysis project Ga0302325, IMG submission 201948) | Peat permafrost microbial communities from Stordalen Mire near Abisko, Sweden - Palsa_T0_2 | ecosystem: Environmental > Terrestrial > Soil > Palsa > Peat permafrost | place: Sweden: Abisko...
CCCTTGCCTCCCCATGCCCGGGCTGTGCGGAACGGCCCAGAGGTACACGCACATCGGGAGAATTCGTCGCGGCCATGTAGTTGCATGATGACGGAGCCGCCTGAAAACGACCTCACAACCATCTGTGCAATCGATAAAAACCTTCAGTCGAGCCCGTGGCGCCGCGGCGCCAGCCGGCGGCTCAGCCGACGCGCTTGAACTGATTCACCGCCGCGCCGGACAGGACCTTCTGCTCGGCCGCGGTGATCGGGGGCGCGGGCGCGGTGGTCGTCGTGGTGCTGGAGGAGGCAGGGATCTGCGTTTGGAGACCCACGAAGGCGAAGACGGCGCCTTGTTGCCAATAGATCGAGTACACCGGTCCGCTGCTGCTGAGCTCCACGGCCGAAGACCCGAGCGCCTTGGGCGGCGATGACGAGGTCCCCCCCTGCGCCTTGACGCTGGCGAGGAGGGCGGCGGCGGCCTTCTTGGTCGTGCAGACCAGGACTTCGGCGATCACGCCGGTCTGGTTCGCCGTGTTCTCGAACGCCTCCTGCGCCCCATCGGGACACGACTTCACGCCCGTCTTGGCGGTGGTGCTGACCTTTTCCGCCACCTTGGTGAATCCGGCCTTCTTTGCATATGAGCTCGTCATGAGGTCGTTGGCCAGGGACTTCATCGAAGGAGTGCTCGCCCCCGCCGCCACCTCGCCGAGTCCGGTGAGCGCGACGACAAGGGCAACGGCGACGGCCGGCACGGCTCTTCGCGGGTTGAGCACGGCATTCTCCAATTCGGACGTAGGACGGGAGCGCGCGCCAGAGGAGGGCGATACGGGACCGTACGAGGCGGTTACAAGATAACGGAGGCTACTCGGACCGCCGGGGCCCCAGGCCCTCACCCATCACAGCGGCCCTCACCCTCATACCTCGAGTGGTATGCGGGGCTGCTCGAGCCGTGCCCTCTCGCGGCCGGGATGCGCATTGATCAACGATCCGCCGACGACGGCGGCGAGAACGAGTACCCCGGCGGCCCATCCGCTGGCCACGGCGTACCCGTGCACGGTGGCCGCGGTGACGGCATGGACCGTCTTGACCCGCGTGCCCAGGTAGCTGACGGTCGCAGTCGCCGCGATGGTGTTGAGCAATGCGGTGCCGATGGAGGCGCCAATCTGCTGCGAGGTGTTGGTCATGGCGGAGGTGATACCCACATCACGGGGATCGGCATTGTTGGTGGCGGTGCTGATGCACGGAACCAAGGCGATGCCGAGACCCAGACCCAGGAGAAGCTCAGCCGGCAGCACATGGGTGGCGTAGGAAGCTCCCGGGGTCAAGCGGGTGAGAATTCCGACGCCGACGGCACCGATGAGCATCCCCGGGGCGATCAACAGCCGGGTCCGTAGGTGGGGCATGAGGCGGCTGGCCAACTGCGTCGCCGCCAGGCCATTGGCCACCATGAGGGGCAGGAAGGCCAGGCCCGTCTTGACGGGTGAGAAGTGGTCGACCGTCTGGAGCAGGTAGGTGAGGAACAGGAAGGTGCCGAACATGCCGATCTGCGCCAGCACGATGGTCAGGAACGCCCCGGCCCGATTGCGGTTCTTGAGGATGCGCATCGGGAGCAAGGGGTTCGGGCCCTTGGTCTGCCACACGACGAAGCTGGCCAGGAGCACCACCGCGCCCACGAGGGGTCCGATCACGCCCGACGAATTCCACCCATCGGCGGCCGCCTGGCCGAACGCGTAGACGAGGGAGACCAGACCACCGCATCCGAGGACGACGCCGGGGATGTCCAGGCGGATGCCCGCATGCCCGGTCCGGGTCGGGATCATGGTGGACGCCCCGAGAGTCACCAACGCGGCAATGGGCAGATTGACGTAGAGGCACCAGCGCCAGCTGAGGTACTGCGTCAAGAGGCCACCGAGGATCAGACCGAATGCCGCCCCGGAGATGGCGATAGAGGCATAGATCCCGAACGCGCGCCCACGCTCCCGAGGGTCGGTGAAGGTGGTCGTGAGTAATGAAAGCACCGAAGGGGTCAGGAGGGCTCCGAAAATTCCCTGCAGGCCCCTGGCCGCGATCAGCATGGCGGTGGACTGGGAGGCGCCCCCGATGGCCGAGGCCAGGGCGAAGCCGATCACCCCGATCAGGAGCGTCCGCTTGGGGCCGATCATGTCACCGATGCGTCCACCCAACAGGAGCAGTCCGCCGAAGGCCAAGGTGTACGCCGTGACCACCCACTGGCGATCGACGTTGGAGAACCCCAAGGAGCGCTGCGCCGAGGGCAGCGCGATGATCATGATGGTCGTGTCGAGGACCACCATGAGCTGAGCGCCGGCGATGATGACCAACGTCCACCAATGGGCGCGGGTAGGCCCGCTCGACAACGGCGCGGCGCTCGTCTCCACAGAAGCCGTCACCGTGAGTGGACGATGCGGGCGACAGCACTCCGCCGTGACTCGGCTGGTCGTCCCGACCAGTCAACGGAGAGACGATGAGTCCACATGGTCGCGGGCGCCGGCACGGACAGATCGTACTGGCGCCCGTCAGGGATTCCGTGCGCACCAGGAGAGCGGCGCCATCGCACTTCTCACGGCGCCCCGGCCGACGAGGCGCCGACCTGCCGGTCCCTGTGGCGGAAGGTCCAGTTCGAACCCCGGTTGGAAGGGATCTTGGCGGCTTCATGCTGCCGTCAGCTTCACTCCATAGGGTTCGAACGTGCACGAAATCTCGGACCGACGCCTTCACAGACCACTCACAGCAGCCATTGAGGCTGATCGGATGCCGATGTCCTTTGATGGAGCGGTGACCACGAGGCAGGGCCAGCGCCCCCGATGAGGCACCCCAACAACTACAACTCGCCCGAAGCGAGGCGACGGGCCCACGGGCTCGTACGCTTCTTGACCCGCGCCTCGATCGTGGGGGCAGCGGGTGCAACCGCACTCATCGGCCTGGTGGTGGCAAAGGAGCACCCGGGCGCCAGCTCGGCGGTGAGCACCACCACGGGGAGCACCTCGACCTCGGTCCCGTCGACCGCCACGACAACACCCTCGACAACAACGACGACGACACCGGCGACGACACCGACCACGACACCGACCACCGAGTCAGCGACGGGGTCCGCCACGACGACACCCACGACCTCGGCGCCGACCACCACCACCACCACGACAACGTCGCCTCCCACCACGACCACGACCAAACCGGTCGTGACGTCTGGAGGCACCTCGCGATGACCGACACGACCACCGCCGATCGCTTCTGGGGCGGGACTCCGTGAACTCGACCGTCTTTTGGTACGCCACCCGGGCGAGCGGGATCGTCGCGCTCGTCCTGCTCACGTTGACCATGGTCCTCGGGTTGACAACGACGGCTCGGGCCCGGGCGCGCAACTGGCCGGGCTTTGCCCAACAGGAACTCCATCGCCGGATCTCAATGCTGTCAATGGTCTTTGTTGCCATTCACATCTTGACCAGCGTTCTCGACACGTACGTGCACATCGGATGGGCGGCGATCCTGGTCCCCTTCACCTCGTCGTACAGCCGGTTCTGGGTGGGCATGGGGACCGTCGCCTTCGACCTGATGGCCGCCGTCTTCGTCTCGAGCCTGTTGCGTCCCCGTATGAAGCCCGGGACGTGGCGGGGCATCCATTGGTTGGCCTATGGCTGCTGGCCCATCGCCCTGGCCCACACCTTCGGCCTGGGAACCGATTCGGGAGAGCCCTGGGTCATCGCTCTGGGAGCGGCGTGCATTCTCGCCGTAGGCGTTGCCCTGCTGTGGCGGGTACGTGTCACCACCCGACGGGCCGCAGGTCATCCGGTGGCCGGTGCCGAGAGCACGCCGGTCGGTCGACTTCTGGTGACCACGTCGGCGAAGGGAGGCCGACGTGGGGAGTGAGACCCAAGCGCCACCGCGCAGCACGACGCACCACCTCCTCGGTCATCCCATCGACCTGGCCGGACACATCGCCGCGCATGGCCCACTCCTCGTGGCCATGGGGCACCACGACTCGTGGCAAAAGGCGCTCACCGCCAGCCTCGAATCTTCCGGACTCACCGGCCGCGGTGGCGGCGGGTTTCCTTCCGCCGCAAAACTCGCCATGGCCAGCGCACACGGTCACGGGGGAACACTGGTGGTCAACGCCATGGAGGGTGAGCCCGCGAGCGACAAGGACAAGGTGCTCCTCTCCCGGGCTCCGCACCTGGTGCTCGATGGAGCACAGTTCCTCGCCGCCCTGTGCCGTGCACGCCGCATAGTGGTGTGCATCCCGGTCGGCCGGGACGGTGTCGCCGCGGTCGTGGAGCACGCCATCGGAGAGCGCAGCGCTGCGCGGTACGCACGAGCGAGTGAGCTCGTCGTCCGTCCGCCGGATCGCTTCGTGGCCGGCGAGGAGTCGGCCCTGGTGAGCTGGATCGACCACCAGCGTTCACTCCCCGTCTTCCGACCCGACAAGGGCACACCGTTGCGCCTCGGGAAGCGACCGGTCCTCGTGCACAACGCCGAGACGCTGGCGCACATCGCGCTCATCGCCCGGCACGGTCCCGAGGGGTTCTTGGCCCGTGGCCTGGTCGAAGAACCGGGGACGTCACTCGTCACCCTCAGCGGTGCCGTGGCACAGCCCGGCGTGGTCGAGGTCGACCGTGGCACTCCTCTCTCCGAGATCGTCAGGCGGGGGACCCCCGTGGAGTCGGCTCAGGCCCTCCTGGTCGGGGGCTACGGCGGGAACTGGGTGGGGCCCGAACACTTCGACACGCCCTATGCCTCCATTTCGCTGCGCACCATCGGTGCCTCCGCCGGAGTCGGCGTGATCGCCGTCCTGGGGGAACACGCCTGTGGCGTGGCCGAGACGGCGCATATCGCCCGTTACCTCGCCGGCCAGAGCTCAGGTCAGTGCGGGCCGTGCGTCTTCGGGCTTCCGGCTATTGCCGACGACCTTGCTCTTCTGGCCCGCGGACAGGCGGACAGTGGTCTCATGGCGCGCCTGCAGCGCCGACTCGGCGAGGTGAACGGACGGGGTGCCTGCCGACACCCCGACGGCGCCGTCAGCCTGGTGCGCAGCGCCCTCGCCGTCTTCGCCACCGACGTGTCGGCTCACGACAAGGGCGAACCGTGTGCGCATTGGCACAAGCCCTCCTCGCTCCCCTTTCCCCGACAGATGGCGCGGTGACATGACGACGGTGCGCATCTCCATCGATCCCGTGGCGTGCGAGGCCTACGGCTATTGCGCCGAACTCTTGCCTGAGGCCATCGTCCTCGATGAATGGGGCTACCCCATTGTCGACGGCGCTCCCTTGCCGGCCGACCTGGTGGCCCTGGCCAGGCGCGCAGCACGGGACTGCCCCCGGCGGGCGATCACCTTGACTCAGAAGAGCGCGCGCTGAGCTGAAACGGACGTCTGAGACGTCCGGGCCTCGCAAGCCAGTGACAACTATGATCGGCCGAATCGCGGTTGATGGCTGGGACCTACGGCCCTATTGACTCGAAGGTGGGTGGCGCAAGCTGACCCAACCGAGACAAGGAGGGCCGCCACCGATGTTCGCCGGCTCGCTCATTTCCACCGTCGTCAATCTGAACGGACCGGGCCGGTACCTGCACTGGTCCGTCTTCACCGTCTCCGAGGCCAACCTGGTCCTCATTGTGGTGATGGTCGTGATCTTCGGTGCCGCGCTCCTCATACCGTTCCCCGGACACACCCGGCGTGGTGCGGGACGGCCAACCGAAGAACAGCACGTGGCCGACGAGCACCACGTCGAGGCACCACACGGCCCGCCCTCAGCAGGGGACTTGGGCGATGACGCGGACGCCGCCATGTGGACCTCCCGAGTGCGACGGGCCGTACTGCGGGGGCTACCACCGGGCAAGCTGCTGCCCGACCGCCAACCGGCCTATGTGGCGTCGTGGATCTACGTCTTCGGCGTGGCCAGCGTGGCCACGCTTGGACTCGTCATCCTCTCGGGCATCGTCATTGCCATCGGGGGTCCCGACTGGTGGCACACCAACACGGTCGGCCACTTCGCCAACAGCCTCCACCTCTGGAGCGTCGAAGCGTTCATGGCCTTCCTCGTCATCCATCTGTGGGGAAAGTTCTGGATGGCGGCGTGGCGGGGCAAGCGCTCGCTGACCTGGGTCACCGGGGTCGTGGCCTTCGTAGCCTCGGTGGTGGAGTGCTTCACCGGGTACGTGTCCCAGCAGAACTTCGACTCGCAGTGGATCGCCACGAGTGGCAAAGACGCCTTCGACGCCGTCGGCGTCGGCTCGTTCTTCAACGTCATGAACTTCGGGCAGATGCTGATGTGGCACATCCTCCTGATACCGCTCGTGCTGGTCGCCCTGGTCGGCGCGCACGTTCTGGCGGTGCGCGTGCGCGGGATCGCCCACCCCCTGCCGGCGCAGCGGGTGCGAGGGCGAACCGCGCAACGAGCTGTCGCGGCGGCGGACAAAGCCGATTGGCAGGGACCGACGCGCCGCTATGACATTCTCAAAGAAGCCACCGTGGCCACCGCGATCGCCCTCATCCTCGTCGTTGCCCTGGCCGCGCTGCTCTCGTCTCCTGACGATCCGCCGGTGACCATCGCCACGTGGGCCAAGATTGCGCCGGCGGACTTCATCGCCACTGCGGCGAGCGAGCTGGCCGGAACCAGCGAGACCGCCACCTACGGGCCGCCCTACAACGCGCAGAACGGGAGCACGCAGCGACTCCTCTTCTCCCCCGAGGACATCATCGGGGTCCGCCAGCCGATCGACGCCGCACAGACCTTCGTGCTCTCACCGCTCGAGAAGATCGCACCCACGGATGCAACGCTGGCGGCGCAACTGGGTCGCTATCGCGCCGCATCGTCGGCGACGCAAGCATTGTGGAACAAGGCCTACGCGCAGGCGGTGACCAAGGTCACCTTCGTGGGTGGCACCGCCGTCGTCCCGCGGGCGGCCGACGGTCCCCTGCCGGGCATGCTCGCCACCGAACTGACCCTGGCGCGCAGCGGGGCACTGGATGCCGACCTCATTTCCAACCAACAGTTCTACGGCACGGACTTCACCAAACCCCTCCTGTTCTTAGAGGACGGGCAGTACTTCTCCAACCTGGCGAGCGCGGAGCACCTCTCGGGCGCCCAGTGGGGTGTGATGAACGAGACCGGGAGCTACCCGGGCCAACCATGGCTGTGGCTGTACACCTTGTGGTACCAGGTGCCGGGGTTCGACAACTCGGCCAACGTCGACCTCATCGCCATCTATCTCACGGGGGCGGCCACAATTCTTCTTCTGGCCGTACCCTTCATCCCCGGCCTCCGCGACATCCCGCGCGTGATCCCCGTCCACCGTCTCATTTGGCGCGACTGGTACAGGCGAGGTTCGACGACCGGGGCAAGCAGAGCGGTCAAGAAGGACGACCCGAGCTCACCCGCCAGGGATGGTGATCTTTGGAACGGTGGTGCGGGGAACGGGGACCGGCCCCCCTCCCCCTCCCCCTCCCCCGCCACCAGCGGTGCTGGACGAACCTGACCCCGTGGCGGCGGGGTTCCCCGGCCCGGTCGTCAGGTACACCAGGACCTCGAGCGTGCCCGAGTCCGCGGTGGTGACGAACCCGCCCAGACTCGGGTTGGCGATGTCCCATCGCGCGAACGCGATGGGGAGATCGGTCAGGACGTAGATCCCGTCGGTCGTCCGCTCGGCGGTGAGCGAGAGACGCACGTCGCGACTGACCCCGTGCATGGCAAGGGTCCCCGAAGCCTCATAAGTGGCCTTGGCGCCGACCGGGGGTACGGTTCCGAGGGCGACGGGGCCAGTCAGCGTCAGCGTTGCGGTGGGGTACTTGGCCACGTCCATGATCCGGCCGTCGAACTGCGCATTGCGCTGGCTCTGGTCGCTGACGACACTCGCCATGTCGACGGTGAAGGTCCCCGACGTGACCTCGTCGTTCGCAATCGTGATCGACCCCCAGATCTTCGACGTCCGGCCCACGGCGGTCGCATGCTGACCCACCAGCACTTCGGACACCCGGTACCCCGCTTCTGAACCCGATCCGACGTGATAGGTCCCGTTCACGTCACCGGACGCGGTCGACGTGCCCGAAGACGTCGACGTCGTGGTCTTGGTACCGGACTCGGGCAGTGAGAGCTTGGCCGGAGCCGGACCCTCAATCAAATGGATGTAGATGAAAGGACCGGCGACCCCGAGCACGACGAGGACGGCAACCCCACCGAGCAGCCACTTCCAGCGCCTCTTCACTGATCACATTGTGGGCGACCGACGTGTGGGCGCGCTGTGATGCACCTGTAGGGCAGCGGTGGGGCGGCACGAATTCCGATGGAAAGCCCTTAGAATGGGCGATGAAAGGGAGTTTTGTCATGCACACTCAATCGATGATCCCGCTGCTCGGTGACGCCGGGTCCGGTGGATCGACACCGGTCGTCCGAGACGGGAGTCGGGTATGAGCCTGGGGTTCGTTCTCTACATCGCCTCACTCGCGCTGGTCATATGGGCGATTGTCGACCTGGTCCGGCGCCCGTCCGCTGCACTTCCATCCAGGCAAAAGGTCTTTTGGATTGTCGGCCTGGTCGCGGGCTGGTTTCTCTTTCCGCTCGTTGGAGCGGTCATCGCAGTCGTCTACTTGGCGGGGTACCGCAAGCGGCTGCGCGCGGGCCGCTACTGATCACACCCCATCGGCCCGAATGACGCCGGACGCGGCCAACGCATCGATCTCGGGCTCCTCCAGATCGAGTAGTTCCCGCAGGATGTCGCGGGTGTCGGCGCCAATGCCTTTCGCCGGCCCGGCCATCCTGATCTCCGCCGCCGATGAGCGCCATGGCGCCGCGGGGGCGCGCACGCCGGGCGCGGCAAGGCCGAGGACCTGGCGCTCTTGCGCCCACTCCGAGGCGAGAAGCGTCGTCGACCGCTGGACGACCGTGCACACCAGGCGGTCGGCGGCGAGTGCGGCCTGGAGCGCGGCGGCATCTCCGAAGCGACGAACGGCCTCCGTGACCTTCGCGTTGGCCGTGTGCTCGTCGGCGGGCGGCACGCCCGGATCGGCTCCCAACGCGGCCATCCATCGCCCGTAGAGGCGCAAGGGGTTGCCGACGAGACAGACAATCTCGCCGCTGGCCAGCGTCACGACCGGATAGGTCCAGGTATCGAATTCGCGCGGTCCCTCGTAGTCGAGGAGATCCATCACGACCTGATCGCTCGCGTAGAGGAGGACCTCGGCCAAGGCCACGTCGAGGTGCTGGCCGGCTCCGGTGTGCTCGCGCTGGTACAACGCGGCGCACACGGCGCTGACCCCGAAATGTCCACTGTAGAGATCGGCGTGCTGGTGGACTTCGGGTACCGGTTGTTGCCCGCGCAACCGTGCCGCCACTTCGATGGTGCCACCCTCGGCGTGCAGGAGGGGCGCGTGGGCGCGCCGCTCGGACCAGACGCCGGTCTGGCCGAAGCCACTTATGGAGAGGTAGATGAGCCGAGGATTGCGCGCCGCCAGTGCGGCGTACCCGAGCCCGCGCGCGGTGAGGACACCGGGCCGGAAGTTCTCGATGAGGACGTCACTCTGCTCGGCCATCCGGGCGATCAATTCCGCGCCGGCGGCCGTGCGGATGTCCACGCACAGATGACGCTTCCCGGCATTCATCTGCGCGTAGAGGGCCCCGATGCCGTTGATAATCGGAGGCACGGTACGGCTGAGGTCACCCCCGGGTGATTCGATCTTTATGACTTCGGCGCCCAGGTCGGCGAGAACCCGGCCACAAGCCGGTCCCGCAATGATCTGTGAGAGGTCGAGGACGCGCACTCCTTCGAGTGGTCGGGGTAAGGCCATAGACCCACCCTACGAGGACCGGCGTAGGGAATCACGCCGATCCACATCTACGATCGTGCCCATCGATACGCTCCTCCTCACCGATCTGGCCGACGAACAGGCCTCGCTCGACCGACTCCTGGCGTCGCTGCCGGCGACCGAATGGGTGCGCTGCACCCCGGCTCCGGGCTGGACCATCGCCGATCAGGTTGGGCACCTGGCCGTGAGCGAACGGGCGGCCGCGCTGGCGCTGGCGGGACGGAGCGATGAGGTCTTTGGAGGCCAGGCCCGAGAACCGACCCTGCACAAGGGCGAGCCGGCGGCCCTACTGGACGCGTGGCGCACCGCCCGGGCCGCCACCCTGGTCGCGTTCGCCCCGCTCGGTGACCGCGACCGTGTGATCTGGGGAGCCGGACCGATGAGCGCACGCTCGTTCGCCGAGGCGCGCCTGATGGAGACCTGGGCCCATGGACTCGACTGTCATGCCGCCCTGGAGATCGCACCGGTCGACACCGCTCGACTGCGGTGGATCGCCGGGTTGGGCCTGCGCGCCCTACCCTACGCCTTCAGCCTCACCAAGGACCCACCCCCCGGCGACGTACGAAACATCGCACTCGACCTACAGGCACCCGACGGAACGCCGTGGCGTTACGGGCCGTCCGCAACCGCCGACGTCATCCGCGGCGCCGCCGGTGAATGGTGCCGGGTGGTGACGAGGCGCTGCCGGGCCGCAGACACCTCGCTCCAGGCGGGTACACCGCTTGCCGCGTTGGCCCTCGAGGTGGCGCGGGCATACCTCGCAGACTGACCGACGACGGCGACGACGGCGTGCCCGAGAGGATTCCGCCGCAACTCGATGGGATCCGGAAGGACGGCAGGCTACTCATCTCTGGAGATCTTGAAGCAGAAGTCGTGGCTCATCGACCACAACGCCCACAAAGGGGAGGAGTGAGCGCTTCGCCAAACAGAATGAGCTACGTGAGATCCACAACGGTCGGTAGGCGTATGCCGTCGAGGGCACTCTCAAGGATCGGCTCGAGGTAACCGGCGTCACCAGGGATCCGGGCAATGGCGACGATCATGTCGAGTATCTGTTCGAGGCTGAGGTCGCCACGGACCTCCTGAGCGCGCTGCGCGGCGGCAAGGAGTGGCCGGCCCGCAGCGATGACCCGGGCACGACTCTCTCCGAAGACGGGATTCGTGTTGTCCGCATGAATAAGCAGTTCGGAGGCGATGAGGCGCTTGCTGGTCGAGAAAGCGAAGAACCGGTGCAGCCATGCGATGAGTACCGTTCCGGGCGACGCACCGATGACGGTGTCGGCCGCCTGGCAAACGGCATCAACCTCGTGGGTGTAGAGAGCTTCGAGGAGTTGGCGGCGGTCGGGAAAGTTGCGGTACAGCGTCGCCATTCCAACACCAGCGCGCCGAGAAATCTCGGCCATAGAGACCTCGGTGTCAGATTCGGCGAAAGCGGTCCGGGCGACGGCCAGGATCTTGGCGCGGTTGCGCTCGGCGTCGGCGCGTCTCGTGGGTGAGGGGAGTAGTTCCGGAGTCATGGAGTATCTAAGTGGACAGGGTATCCGGTAAACGCTACAGTGAAGTGGACAGGCTCTCCGTTTACTGAGCCGTCTGATCCCGCCATCCCGCCACGAGCAGTTCGTGGCCCTCCAAGAATGGAAGTCTCCGATGGAATACCGACCTCTCGGCCGAACCGGTGTCTCTGTTAGCCAGCTGTGCCTGGGTGCGATGATGTTCGGCGCATTCGGCAATAGCGACCACGACGACTCGGTTCGAATCATCCACACCGCGCTGGATGCTGGAATCAACTTCATTGACACCGCCGACGGCTACTCCGCCGGCGAGTCGGAAGAGATCCTGGGCAAGGCGCTGGCCGGCGGACGACGCGACAACGTGGTGCTCGCGGTCAAGTTCGGCCTTCCGATGGACCCAGACCCCAATCACCGCGGAGCGGGGCGGCGCTGGATCATCGAAGCCGTGGAAGGCTCGCTTCGCCGGCTCCAAACCGACTGGATCGACCTCTATCAAGTGGGAGTTCCCGATCCCACTACTGACATCGACGAGACGTTGGGCGCCATGTCCGACCTGGTGCGCGCCGGCAAGATCCGCTCCTTCGGCGCGTCGAAGGTTCCCGCCTCCGAGATTGTCGAGGCCCAATGGGTCGCCGATCGCCGCGGTCACGAACGGTTTCGCACCGAACAGCCCCCCTACTCCCTGTTGACCCGGTCGATCGAATATGACGTACTGCCGACGTGTCGACGTTATGGGATGGGCGTCTTGGCCTACAGCCCTCTGGCCGGCGGGTGGCTATCGGGAAAGTACCGCAAGGGGCGGGAGGTCAGTGGGCCCGGTTCGGCCGCTCGATTGCAGCGCTTCCCAGGGCGCTGGGATGCAAGTAGCCCGGCAAACGCGACCAAGCTCGACGCCGCCGATGCGCTCGGTGCACTCGCCGACGAGGCCGGCCTGACGCTCGTGCAGATGGCCGTCGCATTTGCTGTCCGCCACCCCGCAGTCACCTCCACCATTATCGGGCCGCGCACCATGGAGCACCTGGAGGGCTACCTCGCCGCGGACGGGATCGAACTCTCAGACGACGTGCTCGACCGCATCGATGAGATTGTCCCACCGGGGGTCACGATCAACGTGGTCGACAACATGTGGAATGTCGGTACGACGGCACTGGATGCTGCCTACCGTCGCCGGTAGTACTGACATCGACTTCGTCGAACGTGTTCCCGAATAACGGCCTCGGGATTGTGGTCGCTATGGCCCAGTTCGTCCGCCGGGCGGCGGTTGTTGCCATGGACGATCGGCCCCCGGGGCCTACCCGACGACACCCGTCTGGCCAATGGGCTATTAGCCGACTGCCGGAGGCCGACCCGGCACTCCGCAGTTGCATGTTCAGCGCCTCCGAGAGGCTCTTCATGGACGAAGTGCTTGGAACTGTCGCCCTGACCGCAGTCGACCCGATCTGGGCACCGCCTCGGGGTTGACAGGCAACCATTTGGCTGCTTATTATTAGGCACCCGGATGGTTGCGTATCCCCGGTTCGCAGTCAGATCGGCCAACTCAAAGGAGAATTGCATGCCAGACATCAGGCACCGTGTCGTTATCTCAGCCCCGCTCAACGACGTGTACGAGGCAGTAGCCACGACGGAAGGAATTTCGCAATGGTGGACCCGCGACGGCGTCCGAGGAGACTCGAGCGAGGGATCCAAGGTCGAGTTCTACTTCGGTTCTCCCGAACCAGCCGCCATCATGGAGGTCACTGAGCTGAACCCCGAGGGACACGTGAGCTGGAACTGCGTCGAGGGAGCTGATGAGTGGGTCGGTACGAAGCTCGCCTTCGACCTCACCGCCAAAGACGATGAGACCGTGGTGATGTTCTCCCACGCCGACTGGCGAGACCCGAGCGAATTCATGGCCCATTGCAGCGCCAGGTGGGCGTACTTCCTCTTCAGCATGAAGAGCCTCCTTGAGACCGGAAAGGGCACTCCCTTCCCGGAGGACTTGAAGTTCTGAGCGCTACGGTCGAGCCCTTCATGATCGATGTCTTCAAGGCCCTCGCAGATCCAAGTCGCCGTCACCTGCTGGATCGTCTGAACGCTCGCAACGGACAGAGTCTGCGCGACCTTTCAGAAGGTCTCGACATGGCCCGGCAGTCCGTGAGCAAGCATTTAGCGATACTTGAGGCAGCCAACTTGGTGACGACTATTCGACAGGGTCGGGAGAAGCTCCACTATCTCAATGCTGCACCGATCAACGAAATCGCTGAACGCTGGATCAATCGCTATGACCAAGAACGGGTCCGAGCTTTGTCGGATCTCAAACGTGCATTGGAGGAGACGCCGATGGGAAATCTGGAATTCGTCTACACGACGTATATCAGGACCACTCCCGAACGACTCTGGCAAGCCCTGACCGAACCAACCTTCACCCGTCTTTGGTGGCAGACCAGCTTCGAAACGGACTGGATGGTCGGATCACCCATGATCTGGGACAACAACGGCATCATCATTGACGAACCAGAGCAAGTCGTCCTCGAATCCGATCCGTTTCGGAGACTGGCCTACACATGGCACACGTTCACCCCGGCAATGAAAGAACGCATGGGAGATGAGGTGTACGCCAAACTTTCTGCCGAACGGCGCTCTCGAGTCGCCTTCAATATTGAGCCAACGGGAGAGATGGTCAAGCTGACCGTCGTCCATGATGACTTCGAACCCGGAAGCACAGCGGCAACCATGGTGAGGAATGGCTGGCCGATCTTCTTGTCCAGCTTGAAGACGCTTCTCGAGACCGGCGAACCCCTCGCCTCGACTCGTTAGGGCCTTAGGTTCGACAATGGAGGCGATAAAGCGAGCAACGCTCCACATCCGGTCGCATATGTCATCCGACCGTAGAGGGATTTGTGGATGACGCAACAGTGAAGCGCCATGGCGAACTGGCGGGTCCCGCAATTGAACAATTCGGTGGCCAGTTCATTGTCTCGAATGGCGAGCCAGCCATTGTCGAAGGCGAGTCGTCATCGCGTCACCTCTCGATGGTGCAATTTCCCTCTATCGAGGACGCGAAGACTTGGCATGACTCGCCCGAATACGCAGAGGCGCTCGCGCTCACTACAGCCGCGTTTCGGGGCCGATTGCTCATGTTTGTGGAGGGCGTCAAGACGGCGCCCTGACATCATCACGCAGTTGGTGTCGTCGCAGCCAGCGACAATCCAGTCCAACACACGCCCAGTCTTTCAGGCGGCACCGGATGCCTCGTACGCCCGTTCAGCGGGACGGGCCGATTGTGGCCACCCGACAACAGCGACACCATTTCGGAAAAGGCGACAAAATGGGGGGATGGTTCGAGCACCAGAGACTCAGTACGTCCCTGCACCCGAAGGGGGTTATCTCGCCTATCAGGTGGTGGGCGAAGGCCCGGTCGACGTCGTACTGCCCATGAACGGGGGATTTGCGATCGACCTGATCTGGGAGGAGCCCACGATCGCTGCGTCCCTACGTCGGTTAGCCACCTTTAGCCGCGTCATCGCCTTCGACCCCAGGGGCTTTGGGAGCTCGAGTCGGGTGGATCCGCAGCGCATCCCGGCGATCCAGACATGGATGGACGACATCACAACGGTGATGGACGCGGCCGTCTCTGAGCAGGCCTGTTTGATTTCTTGGAGCTTGAGCGCCCTTTCCGTGATGCTGTTCGCCGCAACCTATCCGCGCCGAGTCAGCGGGATGGTGGCGGTCAACGCCTTCGCCCGTTTCCTCCGCAACGACGAATGCACGTGGGGCATGCCCAAGGATCAGTTTCTCGTATACCTAGTGGCTATCGAGGAAGCGTGGGGTACAGGTGAAGTCACGCGGGTACTAGCTCCCAGTTTGATACGAAGCGAGGATGCTTTGCATCGCTGGGCCCGTGTCGAACGCCTGTCAGCAACCCCAGATATGGTCGTCATTCCTCGCGCTTTCATGGAGAGCGACGCGACATCCGTGCTCGCCGCCATCCAAGCTCCAGCACTGGTGATCAGTCGGAAGGCCGACCGCTACATTCGTCCCGAGCACAGTCGCTACCTCGCGGATCGAATACCTGGCGCGCGGCTCGTAGAGTTGGAAGGTAATGACAACTTCATCTTCGCCGGTAATACCTCAGAAGTCCTTGACGAGATTGAGGCATTTCTAACCGGAGTTCGGCCGGTACCTGTTCTGGACCGAGTACTGGCGACGGTGGTGTTCACCGACATCGTCGGATCAACGGAGCACGCCAAAAGGTTGGGGGACCACCGCTGGAAAGAGACGCTCACTGACTACGACGAGGTGGTGCACCGCGAGTTGGATCGGTTTCGAGGGCACTGCGTCAGATCGACTGGCGACGGTACGCTCGCAACCTTCGACGGTCCGGCGCGAGCAATAGAGGCCACGCGAGCAATACGTGAGGCGGTCAAGGTTTTCGGGATCGAGGTCCGAGCTGGGCTACATACTGGTGAGATCGAAGTGCGCGGCGACGATGTCGCTGGTTTGGCAGTGCACATTGCCGCTCGGGTGTCGGGACAGGCATTGGCAGGCGAGGTGCTCGTCTCGCGCACAGTGACCGACCTCGTTGTCGGATCCGGCATCGACTTCGAGGATCGTGGCGATCACCAGCTGAAGGGTCTGCCCGGGGTTTGGAGGCTGTTCGCCGCTCTCGACTGAGGACCTTGTCTCCAGGGTGCCCAGATAGGCCGGGTCATGGTCCCACGTGTCGGAGCCTGGACGGCCAACTGCGTGCTGGTCGCGAGTAGTTGGAATGGTTCCGTTGGATTGTCTTGCCGAGCGGTCTTCGGATGCACCAGCCCTACGGAACTGCCGTCCGATGGGTGCCCATATTGCACGAGCGATTTGACTCCTGACGCTGCCCCCATGTGCCGGGTCCGGGCGTGACTGCCAGGCGAAGAACCGACTGCCATGATGTTCGAGATGCGCGAACCGGGCAACCTTGTTGATCGCGTAACTCAAGCGTGGGTGCGGAGGACGGGTCGAAAGGTCTCGTTTGCCGCTTTCCCGTGGCTTTTTGGACCAACGGGTGATCAAAACCAGATCGATGATGGGGTGGCTACGCCGAGAAGCGGAACATCTTGGTGCGGACCTCACCGAGGGCGGTGGATTACTCGACCGAATGACCGACCTGATCTCACCCATAGGCCGGCAGGAGTGGACCGGCCTGGACCATCTCCGGTCCAGGCCGCTCAGATCTGCGGAATCCGCGGCTCGCGCCACATGCGCCAGATCGGAGGGCTCCCCGACACAGAGGGGATCTGATGGATCACCTCGAAGCCGAAGCGAGCGTAGAGCGGAACGTTCCTCTCCTTGGAGGACTCGAGGTATGCGGGCTCTCCGGCCTCATCGATCTGGCTGAGCTTTGCTTCCAACAACGCCGATCCCACCCCCTTTCCCTGCCGCTCGGGCGCCGTGCCGAGGGTGAAGAGGTACCAGTGCGGCTCCGTCGGGTGGAGCCCTTCCACCGTGAACAGCAGTTTCAACGCGCCGATCGTGTGGGGGCTGAGGAGGAAGGGAGCGGTTGGCAGGAGCTGGAGCAACTCGAGTACGGGGTGGCGCACCCGGTCGGGCGGGCCCCACAACGCGGCGCCGCTGAGATCTTCGGTCACGTACACCTGATGGTGCGGTATGTAGTTGTGCCGGAGCTCGGACGTGAAGAAGGAGTGGAGGCCGAAGTGGCGGCGCCGACGCCCGGCGAACATGTAGTTCGATACCGGATCATCGTCGAACGCCCGCACCAGCATGCTCGTGACGGACGGAATGTCAGAGGGTGTCGCGGGGCGAACGGTCGGCCTGCCGGGACGGGACTGCACTCCGTGAGATGGTAGCGGCAGGGGGCTGCGTTGGGCGGCCCGACAGCCGGGCGAGAATGGCCCGTCAGATGGGAAACCACAGGGAGGAGCGTCGTGGGGCCACGAACCGAGAGGGTCAGAGTTGCGGTCATCGGGTACGGGATGGGCGGGGCGCTCTTCCACGCGCCGTTCATTGCGGCAGACCCCAGACTCGACCTGACCGCGGTGGTGACCGCCAACGACGAGCGCCGGCGCGCCGTCCTCTCCCGCTACCCCGTTACCGATGTCCTCGGGCGCCCCGAGGATCTGCTGAACCGCCTGGACGATATCGACCTCGTCGTCATCTCGACACCCAACGCCACCCACGCCGGTCTGGCGGAGGCGGTGCTCTCGCAGGGGAAGCCGGTCGTGGTCGACAAGCCCGTCACCCCGACGGCGGAAGCGACGCGCCGGTTGGCCACCCTGGCGCAGGAGCGAGGCACGTGGGTGGTGCCCTTCCAGAACCGGCGCTGGGACGGCGACTTTCGGACCGTGGAGGACCTCCTGCGCCGCCACGAACTAGGGGTCCTGCACGCGTTCGAATCTCGCTACGAACGCTGGCAGCCGGAAGTTCCGGCGGATCCCGGACGAGCCTGGAAGAACGACGGGCAGCCAGGAGCGGGCACCGGCATCCTCTTGGACCTGGGGAGCCACCTCATCGACCAGGCTGTCGTGCTCTTCGGACGACCGCAGGCCGTCTACGGCGACGTGGCGGTCCGTCGACCGTCGAGTGGCGTGGAAGACGACGACTTCGTTGCCCTCCACTACCCCGGCGGCCCAAGGGTGCATCTGTGGATGAGTGCCGTCGCGGCGGACCGGGGCCCGCGCTTTCGACTACTCGGCGACGACGCCGCCTATGTGAAGTGGGGCATGGACACGCAAGAGTCGATGCTTTCGGACGGACAGTCCCCGGGCCGGCCCGATTGGGGCGTAGAGCCCCGTGCGGCCTGGGGCCACATCGTCACCGGAGCCGAACGGCGCGAGGTGCCCACCCTGGCCGGCTCCTACCAGCAGTTCTACGCCGGGATGGCCGCGCTCCTCCTCGATGGGGCCCCTCCCCCCGTCGACGTGGCGGACGCCGTCGTCACCGCCGAGATCATCGAGGCGGCCACCCTGTCGTCACGGACAGGGATAGTCGCTCCCCTGGGCACATGATGGGGCCGGACCCCCGTCTTTCTCCTCGCTCAGCCGATTGCCAGCCGGCCGAAAGCAAGCGCTCAGGTTAGCGTTGAGCCCTTAGAGCGCGCGCCATTAGGCGACGGCCATTGAGTCCCACCTCTTGGCCCATTTCACCAACTTGACCGTGATGATCAGGGCGACGGCGAGGGCGAACTGAGCGAGTCGATGGGCGGTGAAGCGGTCAGTATTGCGCCGCAGTTGACCGAAGTTGCTGAGCCACGAGTTGGTCCGCTCGACGGG
>Ga0302325_10012103_pt1 | contig 18548 bp, 19 predicted proteins | sample Palsa_T0_2_FD_201948 | JGI IMG/M metagenome (GOLD analysis project Ga0302325, IMG submission 201948) | Peat permafrost microbial communities from Stordalen Mire near Abisko, Sweden - Palsa_T0_2 | ecosystem: Environmental > Terrestrial > Soil > Palsa > Peat permafrost | place: Sweden: Abisko...
CCGAGGCGGTGCCGCTCACGGTAAGCCGGTTCCGATCGGCCAGGAGGGCGAGATCTACCCGAAGGTCGAAGCGCAGGTGCGCGGCTTCTGACGCGACGGTGCAGGTCGCTCCTCGCTATCGGCCAGCTGCCAGATCTCCGGAGACCGGATAGCGGGTCAAGGTCAGCCGCCGCCGGTTCGCCAAGGCCGCGATGACTCCGATCAGGACCCCGGATGCCACGCCGAGCAGCACGCCGACCAGCAGCCGCATGTCCCGCGTCATTCCGCTCGCACTCGTTGCCGCCTTAAGCATGACCGCTGGGATGTGCCCGGCCGGGCTGCCCAAGGCATCTGAGTAGCCGATGTAGCTCTCGGCGACCACGTTAGCCGTGGCCTCGGCCTGGGCGGCGGTGACTCCCCGGGCGGTTACCGACAGGATGCCTGGCGTCGGGCTCGTCACCTGAACGTCACCGCGGAGGGTGCCGAGCGACGTGCCCGAGTTCAGCGCGTTGACCATCACGAGGTTGCTTTCAGCAATCGTCACAGAATTGGCTGGCGTCAGGGACGTCACCGGGAGCGCAACCAGGGCGGTGCTGCTGACCGTCGCTGGGCCGAACGCGGCGGTAACGACCCCGGTGAGCAGGCCTGCCGCGAGCGCGGCACCGATGAGGGTCCCGTATCGCCTGGGGACCTGCCGGGAGCTTCGCAGCTCCGCTGCCGACTGGCTCATCTGGCCTCCGCTTCCATCCCGGCACTACCCACCCGAACCCGGATGTGCACCATGGGTAGGCTGGCCGTTACGCCCGAAGACAGCCTAACCCACTCCACCGGGGCGGGCCAGCTTCACGATGGGGGCTCTTGCCGGTTACGGGGGCGCTTGCCGGTTACGGGGCGGCGAGCAGTGCGGCGACCGCGAGCTCGGCTTCTCCGGGTGCCGGGAGTACGGCCGGCCCCGCCGGGATCGTGGGCAGCTCGCCCTGCGTCTCATAATGGCTGATCAGCCGGGGGTCTATGTAGGACTTGCGGGCCACCGTCGTGGTGTCGCCGAGCCAGCCCGCTACCTCTCGGACGCCGGCCGCGATGACCCTGCTGCGGCTGCGCGCCGCCTGCGCCGGCCCCGCGTTCGCCAGTGCGAGCGCCATCAGCACGGTCGCGTTCCAGGTGCGGAATTCCTTGGCCGTGAAGTGGGCGCCGGCCCGCGTGGCGATGTAGTTGCTCACGTCGTGCGAGTGCAGGATGCGCCAGGTGCCGTCCTGCTGGTAGCTGAACAGCGTGTCGAGTCCGTTGTCGCTGCGGGCCAGGGCTCGCACGGTGGGCAGCACTGCCACGTCGGTGACGGTGATCTCCCGGCGCTTGCCCTCCTTGGCGATGTAGTCGAACATCATCCCGTCACGCTTCACCGTCACGTGCCGCTTTTCCAGGGTGGTGGCGCCGTAGTGATGATCCAGCTCGGCGTACTTCTCGCCGCCGATGCGGAACAGGCCCAGGTCGATGAGCCGGACGGCACCGGCGGCAACCTTGTCGCGATCAAGGCCCCGCCGCTTCAGGTCGCGCAGGGTGGCCGCTCGCAGCGCGGGCAGCACATGAGCGAACCGCAGCATGTGCACGAACTTCTGGGCGTCGCGCTGCTCGCGCCACAACTGGTGGTAGCGGTACTGAGTCCGGCCCCGGCTGTCCACGCCGGTGGCCTGGATATGCCCTGCGGGGTCCACTGAGATCCAGACGTCCTGCCAGGCCGGCGGGATCGCAAGCGCGGCGATACGCTGCAGCGTCTCCGGCTGCGTGACCTCTGCACCGGTCGGGTCGCGGTAACGGAAGCCTGCCTGGCTCCGTTCCCGGGTGATGCCCGGCCCGTGCGGATCGCTGCGCGCCAATCCGGGAACCGCCGCGGCCAGCAAAGACGCGCCGGGGCTCATGGTGAGCAGCGTACCTGGCCTCGCCAGGTCCCTCTAGCCTGGCGGCCGCCGCTGCTGGTGCTGTGGGGCCGGCAATTCCTCCGGACCGCCCTTCGCGGCTAGGTTGCAGAGATGCCGGTGATCGAGGTGGGCAGCGCGACGTTCGGCTACGACGAGGCCGGCAGCGGTCCGGCCGTGATGCTGGTGCATGCCGGGCTGGCTGACCGCCGGATGTGGGAGCACCAATTCGGGGCACTGAGCAAGCGCCATCGGGTCATCCGCTTTGACTGGCGCGGGTACGGCGGGTCCAGCGATGCCGCGGGCGAGATCGCCAGGCATGAGGACTTGCTGGCGCTGATGGATGCGCTGCAGGTGGAGCAGGGGGCGCTTGTCGGCTGCTCGGACGGCGGCGCGCATGCCCTCGACGTGGCGCTGGCGGCACCGCGGCGGGTGACCGCGCTCGGGCTGATCTGCTCGGCCATGTCCGGCCACGAATGGCCGGCGCAGGCCCTGGAGCTGATGCGGGAACGAATGAGCGGCGCGGTGCCTGCGGACAGGCTCCGGCACTACGGCGACAGGACAGCCGCCAGCGTGGCGCCGGCGGATATCGCGGCCATGGCCGAGGCCAACGTCCGGCTGATGGTGGTCGGCCCGGACCGGGATCCGGCGGAACTCGACCCAGCCGTGTGGGAGCTGGCCCTGGAGATGTGCCGCGGTGTCTACGCTCGCGAGTGGAACGGCCCGCTTTTCACCGAGCGGCACCTGCAGCCGCCCGCCCGGGGGCGGCTCGCGGAGATCCGGGTGCCGACGCTGGTGATCAACGGACTTGCCGATGTGCCGGGGATCCAGGAGATCTCCGCTCTGCTGGCCGACGGGATCACCGGTGCGCGCCGGATGGATCTCGCGTCGACCGGGCACCTCCCGCCGATGGAGCGCCCGGTAGAGGTCACCGGCGCGCTGAGCGAGTTCCTCGCTGCGGTGTGATGACGCCTTCGCCGGCCTGGGAACGGGCCGGCGAGGACCGCCACGGCGTCCGGGCCCCCAGCCGGGCCGGGTCCAGCCCGGACATCGGCCGGCCATCACCGAAGAACTTCGTCCGGGCCAGCAGCGTCACCATCGGCTTGGTGAACAAGAACACCACGATGATGTCGATGATCGTCGTCAGGCCGAGGGTGAACGCGAAGCCCTTGACCTCGCCGATGGAGAAGTAATACAGCAGCAGCGCGGCGATGAACGAGACGGTGTCCGAGACCAGGATCGTGCGCCGGGCCCGCTTCCAGCCCGACTCCACGGCGGGCCGCAGCTGCTTGCCCTCGCGTACCTCGTCGCGCAATCGCTCGAAGAACACCACGAACGAGTCCGCGGTGATGCCGATCGCCACGATCAGGCCGGCGATCCCGGAAAGGTCGAGCGTGAAGCCCTGGTACCTGGTGAGCAGGACCACGGCGAGCATGGCCAGGCCGCCGGCGATCAGCAGGCTGGAGACCGACACCAGGCCGAGCCCGCGGTAGTACAGGAAGGAGTAGATGACGACGAGCCCGAGACCGATGGCGGCCGCGATCAGGCCGCCATCGAGGTACGCCCGGCCGAGCACAGCCGATACCGACTGGACGCTGAGGATCTTGAAGTTCAGCGGCAGCGACCCGTACTTCAGCACGTTCTGCAGCTGCGCCGCCGTCTCCTGGGTGAAGCCGCCGCTGATGGTGAAGGTCCCGCCCGGAATCGAGCCGTTGGTCTCCGGGGCCGTCACCACGTTCCCGTCCAGGACGATGGCGACCCGGTCGAGCTCCGCGTCGTCCGCGTTGGCCGAGGCGTTCGGGTAGTAATCGGCAGCCTGCTGCGCGGTCAGCTTGGCGAAGGCCGCCGAGCCGGAGCTCTTCAGGGTCAGGTCCACTTCCCATTGGTTGCTGGTCGACAGCGTGGCGGCCGCCGAGCCGATCTGCGTACCCGGCACCACGGCTTTGTCCAGGACGAATTTGTCACCGGAGTTGTCGCAGGAGACGACCTGTACGTTCGGATTGTCGAAGTCGTACGACGTGGTGTAACCGACTGCGGCCTTCCATGCGGTGCCGTCGCCCGGCTTGCACACCAGCTTGTCGAAGAGCCCGAGCGTGTTCTTGCTGACCAGGCTCGCGTCCCCGTACGCGCTGCTGCTCGCAGTCGCCGACGAACTCGAACTCGAACTCGGGGAAGCACTCGCCCTGGCGGTGGCGGACGCGCTGGGCGTGGCGGCGGGCGCGCTGTACTGCTCGTACCACAGCACCTGGCGGAACGTCAGCAGGGCTGTGGTGCTCACCAGGTTTTCGGTCTGCTGAGTGGTCTTGCCTGGCACCGATACGTTGAGATCTCGACTGCCTTCGGTCTGCACCACGGCGCCTGAGTTACCCGAACTGTTGATCCGCGCCAGGATGATGGACTTGGCCTCGTTCATCTCGGCGCCCGACGGATTGCCCCCGGCCGGGGTGGTCGCCTGCATGGTGACCTGGGTGCCGCTGGACAGGTCGAGGCCGAGGCCGACCCTGAAATCCTGGTGCCAGTGGGCCGGGCGCAGCAAGCTCCCGCCGAGGATCCCCACGAGCATGATCACGATGAGCGCCACGAGCGCCGCTAGCGCCCGGCCCGGGCGCGGGACGGTCTTCGTCGGTGCTGCCATTTCTTCGCCCGTCTCAGGTCGGTCGTTCCGCGATGCCAGCCAGGGGCTCAGAGCGCAGAGTCCTCGGCGGGCTTGGCCAGATCGCCGCCGCGACAATCGCTAACCCCGTCTTCACCCGATCCAACGCCGTCAGCGGCGTCCCGGGTTCCCGGAGTCCCGATTTCAGGCTGGTTCGCTAGGCCACAGTGCCGTTAGCTGCGCTGGGCTGATGTTGCCGCCGCTGCAAATGACCGCCACCTTCCGGCCCGCGAACCGCGGCGGATCGCTCAGCACCGCTGCCAGGGCAGCCGCGCCGGCGGGCTCGACGAGGTTGCGCGTCTTGGAGATCATCTGCCGCGTCGCCTCCTTCAGGCCGTCCTCAGAGACCAGGACGAAGTCATCCAGCAGCTCACGCATGATCTGCTGCGGCAGCTCGAACGCGGTCCTGGTGGCCAGCCCTTCCGCGAACGTGCTGGTGGCGTCTTCGACTAGCGCGCCTGCCTGCCAGGAGCGGTACGCGGCCGGGGCCGCCTCGGACTGCACGCCGATCACCTCGACCGCCGAGCGCACGGCCTTGGCCACCAGGCAAGCCCCCGCCGCCCCGCTGCCGCCGCCGACCGGGACCACGATCACCTCGATATCAGGCCGGTCCTGGAGATCTCCAGCGTGCAGGTGGCTACGCCCGCGATCAGCGCCGACTCGTTCCCGGAGTGGATGTAGCGGTACCCGTGCTCGGCGGCCAGCTTGCCGCAGTACTCGCGAGCCTCGTCGAAGTCACGGCCGCCGGAGATGACCTCGGCGCCCAGTGCCCGCATCGACTCGGCCTTCACCGGGTTGGCCTGCTCCGGTACGCAGATCACCGCCCGCACGCCGAACAGGTCCGCCGCGTAGGCAACCGACTGGCCGTGGTTACCGGTCGAGGCAGCGATGACCCCCCGGTGCCGCTCGGCCGCCCCCAGCTGGCTGACCAGGTTCACCCCGCCGCGGACCTTGAAGGCACCCACCGGCTGATGGTTCTCGTGCTTGACCCACACCTGCGCTCCGGTCATTCCATCCAGCACGGGATAGCGGAACAGCGGGGTCGGCCGCAGGTAGGGCTCGAGGCACTGGCGCGCCGCGAGCACGTCAGCAAGGTCCGGCACCGCAACGGCAGTCATGTCACGTGTCTACCACGACGCACGCGCGGCGACCGCGGCTGTCCCCAGGCGCTGGCCTCAGGCCTTGGCCTCAGCGGCGCAGGACGGTCTCCCGCTCCATATGTGACAGCTTCTCGGGATTGCGCACGGCGTAGAGCCCGGTGATGCGGCCCTCGTCGAGGCGCACCGCAATGACGGTGTCGATCACACCGTTGCGCTGGAGAATCAGCGCGGGTTGGCCATTGACCTGTGCCGCCCGCAGCGACGCTGCGGCGGTGATCCGGCCCAGCGCGGCGACCAGCAGGCGGCCCACCTTGCCGGCCCCCACGATGGGCCGCGCGACGGTCTGCTTGATCCCGCCGCCGTCCCCCAGAAGGACGACATCCGGCGCGAGGATGTCGAGCAGGCTCTGCAGATCGCCCGTCTCGGCCGCCCGCCGGAACGCCTCAAGCGCGTCTCGGGTCTCGGTCCGGGAAACGGCTGCGCGCGGCCGGCGCGCCGCGACGTGCGCCCGCGCCCGGTGCGCGACCTGGCGGACCGCAGCCGGGCTCTTGCCGATGGCTTCGGCGATCTCTTCGTAGGCAAGGTCGAAGACATCGCGCAGCACGAACACCGCTCGCTCGGCCGGCGTGAGAGTCTCCAGCACGAGCAGCATCGCCATCGAGACGTTGTCGGCTAGCTCGACGTCCTCGGCTACGTCGGGCGCGGTGAGCAGCGGCTCGGGCAGCCAGGGACCGACGTAGGACTCCTTGCGCCGGCCGAGCGTACGCAACCGGATCAGCGCCTGGCGGGTGGTGATCCGGACCAGGTAGGCACGCTGATCTCGCACGATGCCGAGGTCGACACCGCTCCACCGCAGCCAGGTCTCCTGCAGGACGTCTTCGGCGTCGGCGGCCGAGCCGAGCATCTCGTAGGCGACAGTAAACAGCAGGTTGCGGTGGGCGAGGAACGCCTCGGTAGCGGGATCCGGGCGGCTCTTTGCGCCGCCGCGATCTCCGGCCGCGGTCTGCGACGTGCCGACCATCAGGGCTCCTGTTCACCTTCGGGCTGCGCTACCCATCAGACACCGCTTCCCGCCGTTCTGTGACACGGGCCCTTGTTGTCACTGTCACAAGGATCGGGTCGCCGGCATCTCGTGTTCGTTCAGTCCAGCAGGACGCAGCCGCACGGGTGAGGACGACGTCATGGAACCACGATTTAACCTGTTCGAGAACGAGATCGCCGCTAAATTCGCCAGGCGGTTCGCCCACGCCAGCCTGGTGATCGCACAGTCGCCGCTACCGATGTCCACGCAGGTACTAGTGTCGCTGCGCGCCAGCCAGATCAACGGCTGCGGCTGGTGCCTGGACATGCACGCCAAGGAGGCCGCGGCCGCCGGCGAAACCGCGGTCCGTCTCAACCTGGTCGCAGCCTGGCGCGAGTCCACTGTGTTCACCGAGGCCGAGCGGGCCGCCCTGGCGCTGACCGAGGAGGGCACCCGGCTCGCCGACGACCACCACGGCGTGTCCGACGAGACCTGGGCCCAGGTGCGCAAGCACTACGACGACGACCAGATCGCCGCGCTGGTCGCCTCGGTCGCCATGATCAACGCGGCCAACCGGCTAGCCGTGATCGTGCACCAGCAGGGCGGTTCCTATCAGCCCGGCATGTTCGCCAGCCTGACGAGCTGACGGGCAAGGGGATGAGTCATACCTCAGCCAGGACGGAGTGCTAACCGATGAGCATCATCCAGGCTGAGGCGCGGGCTCCTTTACTTCGACTGGAACTGTGAAGTAGCTTGCCACGCAGTCTCGATCTTGATGATGCCTGACGACCGTGTCGTATACGAAGGGTGACACGATCACACCGAGGCGTGCCGTGCTCCCAGTGAAGGCTTCCTTAAGGCAGGCGCTTCCACCATTCGCGCGGCGACTACGATTACCTCGCCGGCAACCCCCATGCCACTTAGCCTGTCCGGCCGCAGAATGCCCAGGTGTGCCGTCTCTCCAGCACTATCGGGCATCTCACGCCACTCAGCGGCATGATTCGAATTTATCGCCCGTCATCACCCCCTCAATAGGGGAGGTGAACAAGTCCCCTAATACTCTGGCCAGTTCAGGGCGTCGGCTTACGATTGAGGCCACGTATAAGATCTGATCTCTGATCCGGCCTAGGCCTTAGTGTCCAGGGAGCGCCGCAGGACATCATGGCGCGGCAGACAAAGGATCACAGATGGTAGGTGGCCTCGATCCTCAGCCGGCGCGCCTGGGGCCTCCATTGATGATGGGGACTTGGACAACATTCCTCCGTCGGTGGCGCGGGGGTCAGCTGACGGGCTGACTTGCCCTGAGCTGGGAGACAAAGTTTCTTACAGCCGGGAAAGCGAGGTCCGGGCGGTCGCGGAAGATGGTGTGGCGCGCACCGGGAAGCCGCACCAGGCGGGTGGTTTCGGCCGGCAGCCGGCTGGCTAGCTCCTCGACCACGGGCAGCGGGCAGATGGGGTCGTCCTCACCGGCGAGGAGCAGCACGGGGCAGCTGACCGCGCCGGTCATGCTCCAGGGGTCGAAGGCCGGGAGCTCGTGCCTGTAGTAGTACGAGCTGACGTCCCGGCTCGTGATGGTCCGGGCCCTGCCCAGGCGGGATGCTTCGGCCCAGCCGGGCTTGCCGCTATACAGCGGGAAGCAGACGCGTTTGAACTCAGCGTCGGCCTCTTCGGTGTCGTCAGTAAAGCTGCGCTCGATGGCGGCGGTTGCCTCGTCGCCGCCGACGCGGCTGAACGCCTCGATGACGCGCTGGGTGTCCCGGTGGCCCCCGGTCGTGTTGGCCAGGATGACGCCGCCGGGGTGTTCGGGGAACAGCGCCGCGTAGGTGAGGGCGACGAAGCCACCGAAGCTGCTGCCGAGAACAACTGGTTTGTCCAGCCCGAGCGCGTCGCATAGCCGCCGCAGGTCATCAGCCCAGCTCCGCAGATTCCAGAACTCAGCGCTGCTGTGATCGCTGCGGCCGTGACCCCGCAGGTCGGGGTACAGGATCTGAAAGTCGTCAGCCAGCGGCGCCAGAGCGGACTTCATCGAGAAGTGATCCAGGCCAGGGCCGCCGTGGACAGCCACCAGCACCGGGCGCTCTACCGTCGTGTCTCCTTGCGGAATGACTGACGGCCCGGATACATCAAACCACAGGGACACATCATCAAGGCTGATACGCATGCGATCTCCATGGCGGCAGCGAGCCGACCGGCCATGTCCAGCGGCGAAGACTTCCCTCCCCTAACTTGCGTGCGCCCTTTACTCGTTCGGCGAACCTGCGCCATGCGGCCGGGGTGAAGCGCAGTACGGGGCCTCGCCCGTGTTGCTTGGTGTCTCGGACGGCGATGGTGTGGGTGGCCTGGCCCACCTCGATGCATGATGCACCGCCGTTGCTGCTGTAGGTGGACTTCCGCCACCTGATCTCATCCATGGATCACACCGCTTCCGCAACTGAGGTTATGAGGCTGGTGGATGCCGCGCGGGGCAGAGCGTCCAGGCGTAGCGTGTCCCAGGTGAGGGCCAGGGCTTCAACGTCGGCGGCATCTTCGATTATCTGTCCTGAGCTGGCCGCATCCTGGTATGCCATGGTAGCGGCACCATCGAAGTCCGCGACGATGAACGCGCCGCCCCGCAACCCCTCATGGGCTCCCGCGCCGAACGGTATCACCTGGATTGCGATGTTGGGGCGCTGCGCCGCCTGGGCCAGGCGGTCAAGCTGTCCCCGCATGACGTCAGGGCCTCCGACGGGGCGGCGCAGCACTGCCTCATCCAGGATCACCCACAGTTCTGGGGGGTGCTGGCGGCCTAGTACCCGCTGCCGCTCCATGCGGCCTGCGACGGCTTCCTCCAGTTCTTCGGGGGTCGCGCCCATCCGCGTGGACAGGATCGCCCGCGCGTAGGTCTCGGTCTGCAGCAGGCCGGGGACGACCAGCGGCTCGAACCACCGGAGCCGGCGAGCTTGCGCTTCCTTGTCCGGCCAGCCGGCGAACCAGCCAGGATAAGCCCGCCGCTTCAGGTGCTCGCTCAAGATGCCGTACAGCTCGGTCAGCGCCCCGTTGCAGCCAAGCTCGGGGATGACCTCACAGGCTTTCGCCAGGTCTTCGGTGGGAGTCCTGGTTCCTGCCTCCACCTTGCGGATCTGCGAGCCGGACAGGTACACCCGCGCGCCCAGCTGCTCGGGGGTCAAGCCGACGCGGTTCCTGTAATAGGCGAGCATCGCGCCGAAGACCTTCAGCGGGTTTTCGCCCGCAGTCTGACTGGTCATCGTGTCCAAGCCCTGTCCAAGGTGCCGTTCTGTCTGTCCTGCGGGGTGACGGCCGTCCGTATTCACAGCCTAGGCCCCTCGGGGAAGGCTTGCTATATCGATTCCCGCGCCGACATGCCCCGTTAGGACCCGCCCTCCATGATGACCGAGCACATGACCGCATCCCGGCCGAAGCATCCGCTTCACGCAATGACGACCTATGAGCTGCGTGATTACCGTCACCAGCTTGAGCAGGCCATCGCGTTCTTCACCAGTAAGGACCCGGTTCCTGGAGCGCGAGATGACCTGCGAGCCGCGCTTGACGCGGTGCTGGCCGAGCAGGACGAGCGGATGCGGCTCGCTCATGGCTGAGGTCATCCGCCGGTACGAGGCCGAGGGCCTGACGCCCCGCGAGCTGGAGCGGGCCAGGCGTGAGCTGCGGGCCAGCCTGGCCCTGGCCCGGCCGGGCTCGCCGGCCTGCGCGCCGATCGTGGCGCAACTGAACGCGGTTGAGGCAGAGCTAGCCCGGCAGGGCGCGTCATGAACCTGACACCGGGCCAGCTGGCCAGGATCGGCGCACTAAGTGACCAGTGGTCGTTCTTGTGGGATAAGCGGCGGTCGCTGTGGATCGCTGCCGAGGACTGCCCGGACGGCGTACAGATCGAAGAGGCCGACCTTGACGTCCTGCTAGACCGGCTGCCAGGTGACGTCGCGGTACGGAGTTAGCGGAGGGCAGCCTCCGAAACCCGAGCTTTTGCTCTGGCGGTGATGTCGGTCTGGTATCCCGGCAGGCCAGATACTACGTAAATTTTGCTCGAGTGACCGACACAGCGGGGTGCCCGCCGCGTGCCGTGCGGCTAATCTGGCCCGTCGCCGGGGGTACGGATGCCGGCGATCTTGCGTTGGCTCTGCCAGCTACGCAACGCGGCAGGGGTCCAGCAGGGCCGGCCGTCGTCTGTCTTGTGCTCGCCGGGGATGGGGTGCCGGGTGCGGGCCCGGCGGAAGCTGTCCGGCTTGCGGTAGCCGAGGTAGCGCGCGGCGGCGGCGATCCCGATGATCATCTCATCGGCGGGAGCCGCGACCGTGTCCACGGCGGAAGCGTGGTGCCGGCCGGTGCGCCCGGTGCTCGTGACCGGCTCCTCGTCACGGTCGGCCGGAGCGCGGTGCCGCCCGGCCCGGCGGGCCGGGCCGGGCAGGACCAAGGACCCGGTTCCAGTGTCCGGGGGCGGGACATCGGGCGGGACAGCCCTCCCCGAAATCCTCAACCCCCACCAGGACGGCTACCACGACACCGCAGACAGCAACGCCCCCGAAACCCCCGCCGTTGGAGACTTGGCCACCTCCCCTATCAGGGGTCCTGACACACGATGTGCTGTTCCAGTGCGCGTGGTAGTACGCTGAGCAATCGATCCATAGCCATAATTTGTTCGCTGGCTCATGATCTCGGGGCGGCTGCCCTAATTTCAGGTGGTCAGGGCAGATTCGCCAGGTGCTGGGCGGCTTTCGGGCCGGCTTTGGGGTGGCCAGAATCAACGGCGGCTTGATAGCTAGTTCGCGCGTCGGCCGGGTACCCGAGGTAGAGGAGCAGGTTCCCGAGATAGAGCATCGCCCAGGGGGACACGTCCGGGTGACCGGAATCGACAGCTACCTGGTACGCCGCAATCGCCTGGCGGCCCCGGCCCTGCCGCTTGTACAGGTGCCCGAGGTTGCGTGCCGCCGCAGGCCCATACTCGGGGTGGTCGGAGTTAGCCGCCTGCCGGTAGGCCTCCCTGGCGCCGTCTATGTCGTCATGCTGGCCCAGCAGGATGCCCAGATGGAACCCCGCTGCTGGGGCATGCTCGGGATCCCGGGAGTCAATCGCCTGCTGATAGGCCGATCGCGCTCCTTCGAGGTCGCCCTGCTGCCCGAGCGAGGTCCCCAGGCGGAAAGCCTCCTGCGGGTCGATGGCCTGCTGGAAGGCAGGCCGGTCCCGCTTGAAGGTCTTCGCGAGGCCGAATAGCGTGCGCTGGCCCAACCCTTGCCTCCCGCCTCAGGTCACAAGTTCGCATGACGGCGCTTGTCCGGACCGGTGAGCAGACTTGAACCGCTGGCCTGCTGCTTACAAGACGCGATTTCCCGCCCGAAACCACTATCTTCAGCCGGATAACTCAGGCCAGCTCACCAGCGTTAATGCTGGCCACTGGGCCTGCCTGGTCATCTTAGCAGCGTGCCGTCGCATGCCGGGAATACTGTTCTTCCGTGCTGGCCTCAGCAGCCCCGGCCAGCCGTCGTATCCGCGCCGCTGGCCGCTTCGGCCTGCGCGTGCAGGACGACAGCCCGCCTTACCGCTTATGTCGGCGCCGAGGGGCCGGTCGTCAGCGAGGGGGAACCCGGTCCCGGCGAGCGGCTGGCGATGGCCCGCCGCTACCTCGGCGCCGCGGGCGACGACCGATAGTTGCCGGCCTCTCGTAGTAAGCGGTCACGCCGCGCGCGTCATTGGCCGTGCGGTAGGCCCCGCCCATCGCGTCGTACTGCCTGGCCGTCAGTTCTCCGTCCGCGCCTGCCACCGGCATATCGTGCCAGACCGCCGCAGCGGACGGCGCGCGAGTCTCGCATCCGGTGAGGGATATCAGCCGGCCAGGCGCCCGGCCCAAGCCTGCTGCCTGCCGGTCAGGCGTCGCTGGGTCCTGGTTCCCAGCCGGTTTGCTGAGCCCAGTTGTCGGCCCGCTGGATGATGTCCCACATGACCTGGGTTTTAGCGTCGGTGTAGGCCGGCGTCGTTCGTGCCGAGCTGCGCTTGCGGAGCGCTCCTTAGTGCCAGTGACGGCGTGCTCGACGGTGTCATGCGCCTCGAACCATGCCAGCCGAACGGGAGACCGTCAGGGAACGGGGCCGGCCGGATGCTCGCCGGTGCCGCAGATTCCTCGCCAGCCGGAGCAGAAACAGAGCGCGCCGCGGCCGGCGAGGAACAAGGTAACGGCTATGCCGGTGAGCTGATTCAGTGCCTGCGCAGGAACAGGACGACAAGGACGATGATCACGATGACAACAATGGCTCCGAAGCCGATAAACATGGGGTACTCCTCTCGTTATCCGCAGGTCTCACGACAGTGAGTCAGGACGGGTGGGAGACTCGGGCCGAGGAATGATGGCGGGGCCCGGTGGTCAGTGCTTGAGGGCGTCCTTAACCTTGGCCCCGGCCTGCTTGAGGTTGCCCTTGGCTTGGTCGCCGCGGCCCTCGGCCTCCAGGCGGTGGTTGTCGGTGGCCCGCCCGGCGGTCTTCTTGGCGCTGCCTTTGACTGCTTCGGCCTTATGCGCGATCTTCTTGGCGATACTCATCGGGGCTGCCTTTCACGGGCTCATCGCGGGGGGCGCTAACGGGGACATCGGCGGTGGTAGCCCGAGAACCCCGGTCACGCCGGGGATTGCGGTCCTACCGCTTCGATGCTGTAGGTCTACAGTGAAATTCGCTGTAGACCTACAGTGAAACACAATAAGCATGCTAGTGTCAACATCGTAGACAGACGCTGTTGACTCGATTACCTCCGCTGGAGGGAAGGTGCTACCGCCATGACGACCCCGGACGTCCGTCGCGCCGGCGACGGCAGCGGCAAGATCACCCGCGAGGCGGTGCTGGCCGCCGCGCTGGAGATCATTGACCGCGACGGCGCAGACGCGCTGTCCATGCGCCGCCTGGCTCGCGCCCTGGACCGAGACCCGATGATCATCTACCGGCACGCGCCGGGCAAGGCCGCCCTGCTCGACGGCGTCGCCGAGACCGTCCTGGGCCAGCTCCAGGTCGACTGCGCCGACCCGGACTGGGCCGGCCAGCTGCGGGAGGTCGCCCGCCGCTACCGTGCGCTGGCGCTGGCCCACCCGCACGTCGTGCCGCTGATCGTCACCCGGCCGCTGGCTACCCCCCTCGGGCTGCGCCCGGGCGGCACCCTGCGCCCCCTGGAAGACATCCTGGTCCTGCTCACCCGGGCCGGGTTCAGCGGACCCGACGCTCTGCACATCTACCGGGCCCTGTTCGGGTTCCTGCACGGCCACGTCCTGGACGAGCTGCAGGAACTCGTCGAGAACCCTGACGAGACCGATGACCTGCTCCGGCTGGGCCTGCACCGGCTGCCGATCGGCGAGTTCCCCCTACTCCGCGGCCTGGCCTCGGCCCTGGCTGCCTACGACGGCGCTGCCGAACTCGAACGCGGCCTGGACATCCTGCTCACCGGGCTGACCACCACCCTGCCTCCCCCGGGCGCAGCCCGGCGGCCCGCGCCAGCGCACCTAGCCAGCTGACCCGCCACTGCGGCGGCCCGGCCGTGACCTCTGGACGGGTCCGGCCCCCAGGGGCATGCCCGGCGCAGGGACCGCGCTGCGCAAGGCCTGCCACCATGCCCGCACCTAGGCAGCGGTGTCGTCTATCGCCCCGCGGGGAAGGTCGAGCTCGCGCTCGATGTCTTGCAGGCTGCGGTTCTTGGTCTCGGGGACCTGCCGCTGGAAGTAGATCACGGCGAGGATGGACAGCCCGGCGAACAGGAAGAAGGTCCCGGCGTTGCCGATGGCGCCCAGCAGGGTGAGGAAGGAGATGGTGACGACGAAGTTCGCGCCCCAGTTGGCCATGGTGGCGACGCTCATCGCCTGGCCGCGGATCTTGACCGGGTAGATCTCGCTGATCAGCAGCCAGAACACCGGGCCGAGGCCGATGGCGAAGGATCCGGTGTAGATCAGCAGCCCGGCGATCGCGATGTAGGCAGCGGCCCCGTGCAGCTGATCACCGCCCAGCAGGAAGGTAAGGGCGACCACGATCATTCCGGCCGCCATCCCGGTCGTGCCGCCCAGCAGCAGCGGGCGCCGGCCGGTCCGGTCCAGCAGCCGGATCGCGACGATCGTCATGCCGACGTTGACCGCGCCGTTGACGACGTTGGCCAGCAGCGCGGCGGAGCTGCCCAGGCCGGCCGATTTCAGCAGCGTGGGGGCGTAGTAGATGATCGTGTTGATGCCGGTGATCTGCTGGAACACCGCCAGCGTCACGCCGATGACCATGACGTGGCGCACCGCCGGGCGGAGCACCTCCCGGAAGCTGGACTGGCGTGCGGACAGGTCGCGCACCTGGGCGATCTCGGCGTCGATGTCACCCTGGTCGCGGACCCGGCCCAGGACCTCGCGGGCCTCGTCCTCGCGGCCCTGGGCGATCAGCCAGTGCGGGCTCTCGCGCTGGAAGAGCATCCCGGTGAACATCAAGATGGCCGGGATCGCGGCCAGCCCGAACATCAGCCGCCAGTTCTGGCTGGAGGCCAGCCCGTAGTCCACCAGGTAGGAGGCGAGGATGCCGGAGGTGATGGCCAGCTGGTTGAAGCTGACCAGGGCGCCGCGGACCCGCGGCGGGGCGACCTCGCCGATGTACAGCGGCACGACCATCGACGCCGAGCCGACCGCCAGCCCGATGACCACCCGGGCCCCCACCAGGACGGCGAAACTAGGCGAGAACGCGGCGAGCATCACCCCGGCGACGAACAGCGCCGCGGTGCCCAGCACCGTGGGCCGGCGGCCTATCTTGTCGGCGATCTTGCCCGCCGCCAGCGCACCGGCCAGCGCGCCGATCAGCAAGATGCTGGTCAGCAGTTCCTTATCGAACGATGTCAGGCCGTGGAAGTCCTTGCCGATGAACAGCAGCGCCCCGGAGATCACACCGGTGTCATAGCCGAACAACAGGCCGCCGAGCGCCGTGATCGCCGCGCCCCATACGACATGGCGACGGATAGTGCCTGACGACAACGGCGCGGCCGGAGGCGCCGGATTGCCTGTCCTGGTCATGGCGCCTCGATCCCCGCGCAGCCCTCGCTACGCAGGGCAGCGACACCAAGCCACCGGGCTCGGTCACCCCGGATAACCCTGATTCGCCTCCGCGGCGGGCGAACCGGCGGGACCGGCTGGATGGCCCCGATGGGGGGCAAGCAGGAAACGGCCGCCCCGGCGATGCCGGTCACGCAGGTGTGGATAAGGCCCCGTGATCTCCTGCCAGGGATCAGCATGTTGGCGATAATGCCCATTACCGGCTCCTTAGTCAGCGAAGTGACGTACGCGGCAGTCGGTCATGCTGGGTAGATCGCGATGGGAGAGGAATTCTCCCGGGTTTCTCACCGTCCTGTTGCCGTAGCGTCTTTGCCGACATCGTTCCCGTGCACGAAAAACGGACCCCGCTGCGTCGCCGCGAGTATCGCGGTGATTGCAGCTGCCGGGTCCGGAGCAGTACTTGCGATGCTACGCCTCACCGGACGCCACGCATAGGGCGCTCCGCCGTCAATGAGGCTCCTTGAAAGCGGCCGTAACGCTTTGTCACCCTGAGGAGCAGGAGCCTGCCGCTCCCCGGCTAGCGTCGCGGCGACCAGCAACTCCCGCGGGACGACTCGCCGCACTGGCAGCTCACCGATCCCGGGCAGCCATTCCGGGAACAGCGCCGCCGGCGAGATAGCGCAGAAGGCGACAACGCCGGCATCCCTAGCGCGAAGTCGCAGTTCGCTGGCAGCAGTCTCGCAGAGGAGCACCAGCAGGCCGGCGTACCCGGAATCCGGGCCATCACGTGCCTTCGCCCCGGCCGCGCCACTGCCGCGCAGCCCGGCGGCCGGTCACGCCTCGGCAGTGGTGGCTTATTGCCCTGGTGTCAGGTCGCGGTACCGGGCCTCGAGCAGGGCCCTGATCAGAAAGACACCGGTCAGGACAAATACGACAGCGCGTGCGACGGAGCCGAACGCGCCGAGGGCCCGCGTGACCATGGCCAGCGCCCGGGACATGTGCTCGGCGGTGAACCGCTCCCGGAAATCGAGCCGGACCGCCCGGCGGCCGCCTCCAGGCCGCCCGCCACGACGAGGATCCCCGCCACGACGAGCAGCGCCTTCCCCATCCCGTGCGCAGCAAGTCCGCGGCCATCCCCGTATCCTGCCGCTGCTCCGACTGGGCCGTCTGCTTCGGAGGGGTTTCCGCCAGGAGCCGGGCGGTGCTCAGGCAGAACGCCGAGTACAGCAGGAACCCCCACGACGATACCGCACGCTGCCGCCACTTGCCCGTCGTGCTTGTGGCGCGGGCAGCCCGGAACACCGCTTCAAGCAGCTGGGCGCGTACGCGGCGAGCCCGGCGACCAGCAGCACCAGCGGGATATCTCCCCACGCGCCGGCGACGGCCGCCTGCACCGCTCCAGCGCTGCTCGCAGGCGCGCCAGTTCGCCCGTGCGAGGCGAGCGCCAGGCGGAAAGCGAGGTAGCCGACCAGGAGGTAAACCGCGCCGCGGCAGGCCAGACCGAGCCGGGACCCCCGCCCGCAGCCAGATCCCGGACGCACCCCGCGTCATAGACACTGCAGCTGTGTCCAGAGCCGTCCGGGCTTTCCCGCCTTGTGCCTGGGAGTCCTTCACCTGACCGCGTTCGCCTCCCGCTGACCAGTATGCGCGCACCTGACCCAGCCGGACAGACAGCCATATAACGGCCCGCACGGTGGACGTGCACGCCTTGATCGCGGCCGACGTCGACGCGACGGCAAGCTGGCCCCATCCCGGGTGAGGCGCGCTTACGCCCTCGCCGAGTGTCGGCAGCGCGGCCGAGTCGGGTGTCTCGCCGGGGGGGTGGAATGCGCAGTTCGCTCTGTCAGGAACCAGGACAGCCGGAATCCGAGGAACACTGCGGCGCTGGCGGGACCCCTGCGGCAGGCGTCCTGTGGTGTGCCTTAAACTGAGACCTGAAGGGGAGTAGTTCCTCGCTGGCTGATCGACATGCTGGTGCGCGGTCGCACCCGGTCGTCAGGCCCCCGACACGGGGTGAATGAGACCTTCGAGGCTCGCCCTGGTGTCTAGCTGGTTGTTGCTGGTGACTGTCTTCGCCGTGACGTTCGTCGCGGAACTGCCAGATAAATCCTTGTTCGCTTCGCTGGTGCTGGGCACACGCTACCGGCCGGCCTATGTCTGGCTGGGCGTCGCCGCAGCCTTTGCCCTGCACGTCGCCCTGTCCCTTGGGGCGGGCGGACTGCTCACCCTGGCGCCGAAGTCCGTGATCGATTTTGTCACCGCGGGGTTGTTCCTGGGCGGAGCGATCTGGATGCTGCGATCCGCCTCGGACGACGAGAACGAGCCCGGGCCAGATGCGGCGCGGATGGGCGCGCCGCCCCCGGGCCTCCTGCAGGTGTTCACCACAAGCTTCACCGTCGTGTTCATCGGCGAATGGGGAGACATTACCCAGATCACGACCGCCAATTTCGTTGCCCGATACAACGACCCCCTGATCATCGGCGTAGCAGCCCTGGCGGCACTGTCGACCGTGTCCGCGCTCGCTGTGTTCGGCGGCGCCAAGCTGCTGCAGCGCGTTCCGATGCGCTGGGTTCGCCTTGTCGGCGCGGTAGCGCTCACAGGCCTGGGAATCTACAGCCTGGTCAAGGCTGTCGGAAGCCTGGACTAGGCCGCACGCTCCCTTGACAGCAACGCCGCCTGCCAAGGACCGCCGGAGCTGCGATGACTTCGGTGCTTCCCGGCGCGGTTGCCCGCGGGCCGGCCTGTGCCTCGCTGACGCTCGGGGTGGTGCTGTGGCGGTAAGGATTTCGTCATCCCATCTGGCCGGTGAACCACGGCCGTTCCGGCTCCGTATTACGTAGCAAGGATCGGTCTAGCTGGTCGGCGGGCGCTCTCACCGCAGTATGCC
>Ga0302325_10012104_pt1 | contig 18548 bp, 10 predicted proteins | sample Palsa_T0_2_FD_201948 | JGI IMG/M metagenome (GOLD analysis project Ga0302325, IMG submission 201948) | Peat permafrost microbial communities from Stordalen Mire near Abisko, Sweden - Palsa_T0_2 | ecosystem: Environmental > Terrestrial > Soil > Palsa > Peat permafrost | place: Sweden: Abisko...
TTCTCCGTTGATCCGGCTCCCTCACTACGATTGAATCCAGTTCATGGTCTTCGATGCCAGTTTGTCAAATGCCTCCATGGCGACGTTTAGATGCTCTACGCGTGTGTCTTCAATCTTGTTGTGGCTGATTCCCTGGAGCGATTGCACGAAGAGCATGACCGTAGGAATGCCGCCTCGCGAAACCTCGGCAGCATCGTGCAGAGGACCGGAAGGCATGCGATGCGACCGCCCAACGGTCTCGCGGATTGCTTCTTCACACAGTTCGATCAATTGCGGGTCAAACGGTTCCGGCGCAATGTTCCAGATGCGCGACCATTCAACGGTGCAGCCTTCTTCCGCCGCAAACTGAATGCTCTTCTGTTGCGCCTCGTGATACATTGCCGCGAGCACACCGGCGTCCAGATCGCGCTGATCGAGCGTCGTCTCGCACCGGCCCACCACGGCGGTCACAATGCCGGGGAAGGTTTTCACGCTGCCCATGGTGCACACCGCGTCATCATGCCTCCTCGCGATGGTGCGGATTTCAAGCGCAAGCTTGGCGGCCGCGGCCAGCGCATCGCGCCGCGCTGTCATGGGCGTGGAGCCGGAGTGTGCCTCCTGGCCGTGGAATGTTATGGCGTGGCGCTCGACGCCTTTGGTGCCCAGCACAGCGGCCAGCGGCATGTCCATCTTCTCGAGCACGGGCCCCTGCTCGATGTGCAACTCAAGATACGCGGCTGCATTCCTTCGCTCGAGGCCGGCGTCGCCGATAGAGTCCATTTTCACGCCGCATGCGCCGAGCGCGTCTTCAAGGCGCACGCCGCCCGCGTCCGTGCGGCCGCGATCCTGCTCGATGCTTTGCGATCCTGCAAATGCCGAAGAGCCGAAAAGGCTGCGGCCAAAGCGCGCGCCTTCTTCGTCTGCCCAATCGACCAGACGGACGGTTACCGGCGGCTTGCCGTCGTATTGTTCGGCAATGCGGCGCAGCACGGTGAATGCAGCTATCACACCAAGGCAGCCGTCCAGCCAGCCTCCGTTGGGAACTGAATCAAGATGACTACCGAGAATGAGAGTTTTCTCCGAAGCGCCCGTGAGTGTGGTCCAACTATTCCCTGCGGCGTCCAGATGATGCTCCACGGGTAGCTCGCGCAGCTTGGACTGAAACCATGCGCGCGCCTTGAGCCACACCGGGCTCCATGCCAGTCGCTGCGCGCCGTTCTCATCGGCGGTAAGTGCGCGCAACTCCTTGAGCATATCGATCGCGCCTTGGGCATCAACCGGCATCTTTCGCCCCTTGTGCGCCATAGTGCGGTTCCCGTTTGATCATGCGTCCCCGCCCCGGCTCGCCAACAAAGACGCCATCGCGCACTTGCACCTTGCCGCGCACCGATACATGCGTGGGCCGGCCTTCAATTGCGAAGCCTTCAAATCCGTTGTAATTGTTGTTCGAGTGCTGGGTGGCCGCGGAGATGGTGCCGCGATACTCGGGGTCATAGATGACGAGGTCGGCGTCCGCTCCAATGGCGATGGTCCCTTTGCGCGGAAATAGCCCGAACAGCTTGGCCGGTCGGGTGCTGAGCGCATCGACGAAGCGATGAATGTCGAGCGCGCCGCGTTTCACGCCGTAGGTGTACATCAGGTTTACGCGATCCTCGATGCCGGGAATGCCGTTGGGAATCTGCGTGAAGGCTTCCGCGCCAAGGAGCTTTTGATCCGTATCGAAGGGGCAATGATCGGTGCCTACCGTATCGATGAGGCCGGCCTGCAAGGCGCTCCACAGGATAGACAGATTGCGCTTGTCGCGCAGCGGCGGCGACATCACGTGCTTCATGCCCTCCACGCCGGGCCGCTCGGCATAAGTTTTGTCGAGAAGAAAGTGAGGCAGCACCGATTCAACATAAAGCCGAACGCCGCGCAACTTGGCCTCGACCGCTGCCCTCAGCGCGGGCGCGCAGGAAAGATGAACTACATAGCCCGCGGCGCCGGTCTGCTCAAGGAATGTCGCGAAGCGGCCTGTCCCTTCAGCTTCAACGGCCTCGGGACGGCTCGGTTCATGCCACTCAGGTCCGATCTTGCCTCCGGCGAGAAGAATCTGCTGCAACTGGCCAACGAGCTCAGCGTTTTCGCAATGGGCGGTTGTAATGACGCCTAGCTCCGCGGCCAGCTTGAGCGTCGAAAACATCTCCTCGTCGGTGACGCCGAAGAAATTCTTGTAGGCCAGAAAAATCTTGAAGGATGCGGTTCCATCGCGAACAATCTCGCGTAACTGCGCCTCCGTGTTCGCGTCGTAACGGGTCACGGCCATGTGGAAGGCATAGTCGCAGGCGCTGTTGCCAGCCGCCTTTTGCTTCCACGTTTGATATCCCTCCAATGCATCTTCCGTGCGCGATGGACAGCACATCTCGATAAAGGTTGTGGTCCCGCCGATGAGCGCGGCCTTGCTTGCAGTCGCGTGGGTGTCTTTGGCAAAGGTGGCCATGAAGGGCAGATGAATGTGCACGTGCGGATCGATGAAGCCCGGGAAGATCAGCTTTCCCGTCGCATCGATGACCTCAGCGCGGGGCGGAGCGGTGAAGTCAAGCCCAATGTGCGTGATGGTCTCGTCTTCGATGAAGATATCGCCGCACGAGCGGGATTCCGCGGTGACGATCTCTCCCCCCTTGATCAGCAGTGCCATTTCACCATTCTCCATTCGCGATCGTACGATCCTGCAGGAATCAGTCTAGTGAATGTGAATTCCGGCCCGTTCGCGATAGGCCTTCATGGTTTCCCAGTCTTCAGTCACCGCGACTTGCTGTTGCGAAAGCTCGCTCCACGTCACCGAGTCGCGCCCGGAGGGAACCTCGACCATAGCGATGCAATCATCCACTGGGCACACGTTATAGCAGAGCCGGCAGCCTACGCAATCGTCCTCGCGAACCTGCGGTTGCGGTCGTGTCTCTGTTGCATCGTGCTTGCCGTTCGAAAGCACATCGTAGGCGTGTGGGTCAACCAATCCGCCCCGCGGGGAGACCAGGTCAATGCACTGATGCGCGGTGTCGTTGCAGGCCACGTAACACAAGTTGCACTTGATGCATTTTTCCGCGTCGATGCGGGCCACGGCGCGATAAGAAAGGTCGAAATTCTTGAACTCTGAAACGCGATGCAGGCTGTGGCCGCTCACATCGGCAATGCCCTTGAAGCCCTTCTCGTCCATCCAGTTCGAGAGACCGTCGCAGAGATCTTCTATGATGCGAAAACCATAGTGCATGACCGCGGTGCAGACCTGCAGGCTGGACGCGCCGAGGAGCAGGAATTGCGCTGCATCCTGCCAGTTGGCGATGCCGCCCATGCCGGAGATGGGAATGCCGGACTTGGAGACGATCTCGTCGGTGCCCAGCGAAGCAAGCATGTTGAGCGCGATGGGCTTCACTGCCGGACCGGCATAGCCGCCGTGGCCGCCCTTGCCGCCGATGCTGGGCGTCAACTCCAGCGTGTCCAGGTCCACACCGACAATGGAGTTGATGGTATTAATGAGCGAGAGAGCGTTGGCGCCGGCGGCCACCCCTGCGCGCGCAGGCAGCACGATGTTGGTGATGTTGGGCGTGAGCTTCATGATCACAGGAATCGTCGCAGCCTCCATCACCCAGCGCGTGATGCGTTCGCAATATTCCGGCACCTGGCCGACGGCTGAGCCCATGCCGCGCTCGCTCATGCCGTGCGGGCAGCCGTAATTCAGCTCAATGCCGTCCGCGCCAGTGTCCTCGATGCGCTCAACGATCTCGCGCCAAGCTTCCGGCTTTGAGTCAACCATGGCGGAGACGATCACTGCGCGATCGGGCCACGCGCGCTTGACCTCGGCAATCTCTCGCAGGTTGATTTCGATGGGACGGTCCGAGATAAGTTCGACATTATTGATGGCCAGCATGCGCTGGCGCCCATAGTGCCACGCGCCATAGCGGTTCGAAACATTCAGCACCGGAGCGCCGATGGTCTTCCACACCGCGCCGCCCCAGCCGGCCTCAAACGCTTTGTGAATCTGCGCGCCGGTGTTTGTAGGCGGAGCCGATGCCAGCCAGAAAGGGTTGGGCGACTTGATGCCGGCAAAGTTGATGCGAAGGTCTGCCATGTTTATCTCACCTCGGCCATCGTCTGGCGCGGCAATAGCTGTTTATGGATTGATTTCGCCGCCAGCTTTCCATCTTGCACAGCCATCACCGTTGAGGCCGCGCCGGCCGAGCGTATGCAATCTCCGATTGCATACACGCCGCCGATGCTGGTCTGTAGGCCCGCGTCGACAGCCATGAAACCCTTGTTTGTCTTGAGACCCAGGAGCGCAGCCAGCGAAGGCTTGTTCTGTCCCACGGCTTTGACAATCTGATCGGCTGCAAGCAAAAACTCCGAACCGACGACGGGCTGCGGCGATGGTCGTCCCGATGCGTCCGGCGCGCCTAACTCAACGCGCAAGCATTCAAGACCGACGGGAAGACCGCCTTCCAGAATCACGCGCGAGGGCTGGCTCAGAAACCGGAACTCGATGCCTTCCTTGCGCGCAAAGTCGTATTCGTGGTCATAGCAGGTCATCTCACGATCGGTGCGGCGATAAACCATGGTCACCCGGTCCGCGCCGAGCCTCTTGGCGATGGTGGCGCAATCGACCGCAGTGTTGCCCGCGCCTATCACAAGGACGTTGCGGCCTATGCTCATGCTCGCGGGATCGGTCTTGCTGGCTTCAACGTATTGGAGTCCATCGAGGATGGCTTCTTCCCCTTCGATTCCAAGGCCGGGTGTGCCGCCCAGACCAACACTGAGAACAACGGCATCAAACTGTTGTTGAAGATCGGCGAGAGAAACATCTCTGCCGAATTCGATTCCGCTTTTAATCTGCACGCCCAGCGCTTCGATCATGCGCGTCTCTTCCAGGGCGACCTCGATTGGCTCGCGTAGCGCGATGATGCCGTAGGTGGAAAGCCCGCCGGGCATCTCGCGCTTTTCAAACATGGTTGCCGCATGGCCCAGCCTGGCGAGTTCACCGGCGCAGGAAAGCCCCGCGGGGCCGGCGCCGATGACGGCAATCGATCTGCCCGTGGGCTCGGCGGTCACGCGGGGATAGACTTGATGCGCGCCCGCGTAATCCATAGAGAATCGCTGCAGACGCCCAATGGCGATGGGCTTGTGGTCGCCGCCCAGCACGCACGCGCCCTCGCACAATTCCTGCACCGGGCAGACGCGCGCGCACGTAGCGCCCAGCAGATTGGAAGCGTAAATCGCCTGCGCCGAGCCGCGCAGATTGCCAGTGGCAATCTTCTTGATGAAGCGTGGAATGTCAATGTGCGTGGGGCAGGCATGCGTGCAGGGCGCATCGTAGCAGTAGAGACATCGGTCCGCTTCAACCGCGGCCGCATGCGGGGTGAGAGCAGGCAGTTGTTCGGCGAGCGCCTTTCCAATCTCTCTGTGGGCCGATTCCATCCATGCACTCCTGGCAATGGTTCCTGGGCAAAGGTTCTTGAGCGAATGCTCCTGGCTGCAACTCCGGCGTCAAGTTTCAAGGCAGCAGGCTCTACCCGTGCTGCTGTTGAACCGGGCCGATCTAGCCGGTGACAGATTTCATATTCTAGTGCAAATCCCTGGGGAAGCAAGAGTCAGGCTGCGAATCATTCGGCGATTGTGACCTGCGCTGCGCGCACTTCGCGCAGGGGCAGGGCCGTTGCGGATGCGTGGAATTTCTGAATTTCCGCAAGGATGGAGAACGCGATGGTTTCGGGCGACTCCGCGCCCAGGTCGAGGCCGGTCGGAGCGTATAGATCGGCCAGCCAGCGCTCTGTTTGCCCGGCGATTGCTCTTGCCGGCAGGTTGAGCAGTCGCGCGGCTTCGCCGAGAAGTTCGCGCGTGCGGCGTTGCGGGCCGAGGACGCCGATGTAGGCGGGCGGATTCGCAATCGCCAACAAGCAGGCCAGGATCTTGGAGTCCTGCTCGAAGCTATGGGTCATGACGATCGCGGCATCTTCGGGTTGGAGGCCGGCCAACGCGATGCCCGGCAGGTCATTGATGGGCAGGATGTTCAACGCATCGGCCTGGGGAAAGCGCGCGCGGTTGGCTAAATGCGTGCGGCCGTCTGCCACAGAGACAAACCAGCCAAGTTCCTTTGCCTGTCGCAGCAGCGGTTGAGCATCGTCGCCCGCTCCAAAGATTGCCAGGCCGTGGCGGGCGGGCCGGTAATCGGCCCAGGCTCTCGCGGCGTTTTCGCCGGTTCCGATTTCACGTTCGATCGATGCGCGGCCCGCCAGCGACTGCTCCGCAAGTTCCTGAAGCGGATCGGTACCAATTGGTTCTGGCGCTTCCTGGATCGGGACGGTCTCCAGCGATTTCTTCTCCAAGCCGGCGAAAGCACGGCGGCATCGTTGTTCCCCATCGAGAACAGTCGAAACTGCGAGCGGAACGCGGCGCTCGAAAGCCTGCTGCAGCGCGGTCAGCAGCGGCCGAGCGGTGGCGCGCCGCTCCAGAAGCAGAAAGATTACCCCACCGCACCCGGAGCCATAGGGCCGGTCGCCGTCGTCTTCGGCAGTGGAGTAGCGCTGGACTGTTGGGCCATCGGCGGTGAGCCACCATGCGCGGCTCGTCACCTGGGCCTCAAGGCAGCCGCCGCTGACGGTGCCCACACGGCAGCCATCCGCAGTGAGCAGCATGAGCGCGCCCGGCTTGCGGTAGCTCGGGCCCTGGACCGCCACTACGGTAGCAATCACGTAGTCTGCCCCGGCGGCTTCGAGTTCGCGCCAGACGGACAGAATGCGTTCCAGGTCGGTCATTCCTCCATTGTCGCTCAATCTTCTGCGCTCCGCGAGGGCAGTTGGCCTGGCTCTCCATACCGAGAGCGGTGGCTGCGAACTGCCGGCGCGTTTGAAGATGGCGAGTGAGGCAGGCGATGGAATCAGAAATGGCGGATGGCGTCGCCTTGACCGGTAGTTGGGGCGTTGGGTGGGACTCCGCCGTGTTCCGTGGTCCGCTCGACGTGGCTTTCGAGCGAACGGCTGACCAGGTCGCGCGAGCCGAGGCCGACCGCTAAAGACAGCGTGAGCACGATGCCGCCGAAAAGAATGCCGAAGGCTAGCTCAACTACGACGCCCCCCACTTCAAGGTGATCCAGGACCATGGCCGCGGTGAGAACCAGCACCAGCCATTTGACGCCGAGGGAGAGGAAGCGCGCGTATTGGAGCTGGGCGTTGACCGCTCCGATGAGCACGGAACGGGCGAGGAAACGGGCGATCAGGTTGCCGGCGATGAGCAGGAAAATGGCGCCGACGGCATGCGTGAGGTAGGGCAGCAGAGAGATCGGGAGTGTGGCGGCGGTCGCGTAGGAGGCGTCGAAGGCGGACACGCCGATGATGAGGCCGAGGACGACGCAGGCCCAGAACGATGCTCGGGCGATGAGCGCGGTGGGTGAGGTGGCGGGAGTCCACTCGGCTTTGCCGCGCGTGCGGGCGAGGTAGTCGTCGAACTTGGCCCAGGCCATGCCTCGGCGCAGGATCGCCGAGATGGCCATGCCGACCAGCGTGAACACAGTGAGCGCAACAAAGAAAGCCAGGATGCCGGGCAGGATGGCGATGAGCAGCGTAACCACGCGGTAGAGGGACTGATGGAGCGCGTCCGACATGTGATGCCAGATGGAAGCGTTGTCCGTATAGGCGGGCTCAGGGTTCTGGTCGGGTAACGTCTGGAGCATGGTGGCAAGGATGTTTTGCATCGGACTCACTCCTTGAAGGATTTCTCTTGCTGCGCGTGACTTGATTCGACGGGAAGGCAAACGTCCATGCATCGATCGCATTGCCTCAATTGGACGGGCGCGGTCATGGGTTGAACCTGTCCGGCCATCGCCAGCGAGAAACCAGATAGGGCTTGTCGGCTTCAAAGGCTGCGGCGACGGCTTCGATGTGGCGCTCGGGATTGGTGCCGGAGGCGGTGATGTTGATGTGGCTGGCCACCCAGGCGAGGTACAGCGGGATCAGGGCGCCCAACAGGTGTCCCCGATTGATGGTTCGGAGCCGGTAGGCGAGCAGAAAGTCGAAGACGATGCGGGCCCAGAGACCATCGGGCATGCGAAACGCGGCACCTTCTGTAAGGGAAAGCCGCTTGAGTCCGAGCAGCGTGTTGGGCGGCAGCACCAGCGACCAGATTTCACGCAGGTTGGTGTAGGCCAGGTGAAACGCGTCGAGCATGGGGATGGTATCGGGAGGAGCATCGGTGGAGGGCGCCAGTGGGACGGGATGGCGCGTGGGCGGCAGGGAGCGTGGGCGCTGCCAGTAGGTGGCTTTGGCGTCGATGTCGGCGAAAAGAGAGCCGGTGACTGAGGCGAGGATGGCGTTGATGTCGCTTTCGGTGGGTTGGGGGGTGGCGCGGCAGCCTACGTCGACCTCGCTTGCCGTGAATCCGGCGGCGGCGCTTTCGTTGATGGGCCAAAGCACCGCGTCGCCCTGGTTGACAGCCGTGAAGCGCTGGGCTGCGGCGGCGAGCCGCTCCGCCATGCGCAAGGACAGGCCGAGATCGATGGCCAGGGGGAAACGCGCGCGGGAGGCAAACAAGGCGCGGGTGAGCGGATAGAGGATGGCGGAGTTGATGAGGCCAGCGTAGGGCGGTAGATCGTAGCAAGGGATGGCGAGGTCGTTGGGGGCGAGCAAAACGGTGTTGGCCAGGTCGCGCAGGGCGGTTGGGGTCAGCGAACTTGAGCCTGGACCCAGCATCAGGACGGCGCGGGCTTCATTCTCGCCGGCCAGCCGGTAGGCATTGAGGAAGTCGGCGGCGGTGAGGGTCCAGGAGGCGTCGCTCGCGGTGACGGGGATGATGCGAAGGGCGGGCCAGGAGTCGGCGGGGAGCGCGTCGGGAGTCGCGACCATCAGGTCTTCCGCGGGGAAGGAGGAAGTGAGGCTGGCCAGGACCCTTTCGGTTTGCTCCGGCGGCATGGCGGCGAGCAGAACAAGCAGGCCGGGAGCGGCGCGCTCGGTATCTGCCGGATTGTCGGAGATCGGATTCGCGGTCGCCATCGATGCTTTCTCTGGAAATCAAGTGAGCGGTTGGGGTCGTTCGCAAATGCCAGCGCGCTTCTACGGGGTCAGGAACTCCTATGAACAAGCTCATTCAGGGTCAAGTTTCCCACCTTGCTGTCCGCCGCGGCGGATCGGGGACGGGGCGCCCCGCTATAGAGCTAAGATGCCGGCTAAAGGAACGCGGAGCCACGCCGGGCGGTTGTTGAGTTCGTACAGGAGCTCATAGAGGGCTTTCTCAAGGAGGTAGGCGGCAAGCAACGCCTGCGACTGCTGCGGAGGAGGAAGCAGGGCCGGGTTGGCCGCGATGGTTTGGCGGTAGGCGCGGAGGAACTCGGATGAGACCGAATCCTGCCAGAAGACTGCCCAGGCTGTGATGGATTCGGAGGCCGGGCCGTGCGCGAGTTCGGGGTTGGCGTCCAGGAATTGGTTGAGTCCGGAGTGGGCGGCGTAGGAGAGCGAACGGATCATTCCGGCGGCGTCTTTGAGGGGCGACTGCTTCTGGCGTCGCTCAGCCAGCGGGCGCGCGGGTTCGCCTTCAAAGTCGAGCAGGACGAAATCGCCGGCATCTGCTCCGGGCTGTTGCGGTGATTCTTCCACGCTTGCCCTGATGCGCAGGGTCTGGCCCAGGTGATAGTCGCCATGGATGCGGATGCGCTGGCCTGCAGCGGCCGTGGAGGTGATGGCGTTGGCGCGGGCGAAAAGGTCAATGCGGCGCGAAAGCAGCAGGGCGGCATCGTCGGCGATGAGGTCTTTGAGAGTGGAAAGCTTGATCCTCAGCGCTTCCAGCGTGGAAGTGATCTGGCGATCGATGCGCTGGGCGTCCTGGGCGAGATCGCCGGCGGTGAATGGCTCGGCCGCAAAGGCGGGGTCGCTGGTGGGGGTGGCAAGTGCCAGGTGCATCTCCGCGGTGCGGCGGCCGAGGAGCGCAGCGGCCTGAAGGGATGGGTCCGCGAGCGCGCCTGCTTCGCGGAGGGGTTGGTGGTCGTTCAGGAAGCTTGGAGCCGCAGCCTTGGGCGGGGCGGGCAGGCCTGCAATGGAGGGAAAAAAGCCAGAATGCGGGTCTGTAAGCTGGCCGGCCAACCACTGCCAGCCGTCGCCCCGATTCGCTACCAGGCCCTGGAGCATCGCTAAGGTCGTCTTCTCGCCGTGCGGCGCGGTCGTGGAGATTTCGCCGAGGAACGGGGCGATGTGCGGAAAATGAGCGGCCTCGGTGAGGAAGCGGCCGATTTCTACATCGGGATTTTCGCCTGGCTGAAGGCGCCGGAAAAGCTTCAGAATCAACTGCGTCCCATACAGGATGGAGGTGTTGGACTGCTCCGCGGAACCGATCCTGGAGGGGTCGTGCCGGGCAGGGCGGGCGGCGGCAAAGGCGGTTGAGGCTCGAGCGTCAAGACGGGCTGGGCTTGCGCCTGGATCGCCCGCATAAGGTGACTCGCGAGGCTGCAGTTGCGGCGCGCTTGGCTGGGCGTTGGCCGAATGCGTTATCTCCGCATCGGAGCGCGGAGAAGCGGCGGCTTCACCTGGTTGAGCGGTGAGGGGCGCGGGCGCGACGGGGAGGTCGGCTACGGGAAGAAGCGCAGGCGCGAGGAAGGAATCGCTGATTGGCTCGGTGACTCGCGGGATGCGTGGCTCACTGTCCAGGATGGAGGTTGTTTCAGGAGTCGCAGGGGGAGAGGTTGAAAGCGGGAGTGTGGCGTTTCGCTCGATGAGCGCTAGAAGAGCCTGGCGGAAGGATTCGCTGCTGGTGGCGTCGTGCAGGACTGCGGGGCCATTGAGCGTGGGAAGGACGGCGAGGATGCTCTGAGGGCGATTCGCCATGATATCGTCCGCTTCCGTGCCGCAACTGAGGGCGAGTGGGATCTGGTACCTGTCGGACGGACCGTCGGAGTAGGCGATCTCAATAAAGAACAGGGCGGGAGGAACGGAGACGCTGGCCGCTGTGTCGTGCGGAAGCTCTACCCAATCGACCACGTGTGCGGATTGGATTTTGCGGGCCTTGGCTCCAAACCAGCGCTGCAGCGGGAGCCAGGTGGGCAGTACGGCCTCAAGCAATGCAGGACCGTGTCCGGCGAGCAAGCCGTGCCATCCGTTGGCAAGGAGTTCGAGCGCGGCGGACTCGTTCACGTTGGCCTCCTCAGCGGCTGGCATATCCGGCTCGGGGAACAGCTCCGCCTGCACCCCGGCGGGTTGAAGCTCGAGCCAGAGAAAGGAATACGGGGCCAGGGTAAGGGCGTACGGGGTTTGATCGATGGGCGGAAACGAAACGTAGCCAAGCATCTCCACGGGTTGCTGGCCGGCATGGTCGGAAAGATCCAGAGAGACCGGCTGCGCGAAGCGGCTGAGGTTGGCGACGCATAGAACTGTTTCGTGCGAGCCGTCGCCGCGATCGAGGTCGCGCAGGTAGGCAAGAATCTTGCGATTTTCCGGATTGAGGAAGCGCAGCGAGCCGCGCCCGAAGACCTGGAAAAGCTTGCGCAAGGCGATCATGTTGCGCGTCCAGTGGAGCAGGCTCGATTGATCGCTCAACTGCGCCTCGACATTGATGACCTGATAGCCGTAAATCGGGTCCATAACCACCGGGAAATATAACCGGGCGGGATCGCAACGGGAAAAGCCGGCATTGCGGTCGGAGTTCCACTGCATGGGCGTCCGGACTCCATTTCGATCGCCGAGGTAGATGTTGTCGCCCATGCCGATTTCGTCGCCGTAGTAGAGGATGGGTGTGCCGGGAAAGCTGAGCAACAACGAGTTGAGCAGCTCGATGCGGCGGCGATTGTTGTCGACGAGGGGCGCGAGACGGCGGCGGATTCCAACGTTGATGCGCATGCGAGGATCGGCAGAATAGGCGAAGTACATGTAGTCCCGCTCGTCGTTGGTGACCATCTCCAGGGTGAGCTCATCGTGATTGCGCAGAAACAGTCCCCACTGGCAGTTGTCCGGGATTGGCGGCGTCTGCGCCATGATGTCGGTAATGGGAAGGCGATCTTCCTGGCGAAGGGCCATGTAAATCCGCGGCATCAACGGAAAATGGAAAGCCATGTGGCACTCATCGCCATCGCCAAAGTAGGGGCGCACATCGGCGGGCCACTGGTTGGCTTCGGCGAGGATCAGACGGTTGCCGTAATCGGCGTCAATCGCGGCGCGGATGAGTTTGATGAGGTGATGCGTTTCCGGCAGGTTCTCGCAGGACGTGCCTTCGCGTTCGACGAGATACGGAATGGCATCCATGCGCAGCGCGTCCACGCCCATGTCGAGCCAGAAACGCATGGCCTTGATGACTTCTTCTAGAACCAAAGGGTTATCGAAGTTCAGATCGGGCTGGTGCGAGAAAAAGCGATGCCAGTAGAAAGCCTTGGCGGTGTCGTCCCAGGTCCAGTTGGATTTCTCCGTATCGGTGAAGATGATGCGGGCATCTTTGTAGAGCGCGTCGGTTAAGGACCACACGTACATCTCGCGCGCGGGCGAGCCGGGAGGCGCAAGGCGTGCGGCCTTGAACCACGGATGCTGATCGCTGGTGTGGTTGATCACCAGCTCGATCATGACCTGCATGTTGCGCTGGTGCGCCGCGTCGAGAAACAGCTTGAAATCGTTCAGGGTTCCGTAGGAGGGGTTGACATCGACATAGTTGGCGATGTCGTAGCCGTCGTCGCGCAGAGGCGAAGGGAAAAAGGGAAGAAGCCAGATGCAGGTGACGCCGAGATCCTGCAGATAGTCGAGGCGCGTGAGCAGGCCGGGGAAGTCGCCGATGCCGTCGCCGTTGGAGTCAGCGAAGGCGCGGACGTGAAGCTCATAGATAATGGCGTCTTTGTACCAGAAGGGGTCTGATGCGCTTGCCAGCTTCTTCACACTTGCTTCTCCGGAATTGATTGGGTTCTCAATGCATTCCACGTGCAATTAAGGTACAGTACGAGGCTCGACGGCAACGCTGCGTGAGGTAACCTAGGCCCCGAATCCTGTGACGCATTCGATAGATAAGATGCAGAAACCTCACGGCAGGGCTATTTGTTAAGCAAGGTGCGCAAGGCGCCGCTGCAACCTTTGCCTATCCATAAGCCTTCTAAGCACATAGGCGCATGGCGTTTGACGTTGCGCACGAGGCCTATGCGACGAATTCCTGCTTCCACCTATCGTCTGCAATTACACAAGGGCTTTAACTTTGACGATGCGGCCCATGCCGCCGCCTATCTGAAGGTGCTGGGCGTCTCCCATGTTTACTGCTCGCCATATCTGCAGGCGGCTCCAGGAAGTATGCATGGCTACGACGTTGTGGATCACGAGAAAGTGAATGAAGAGTTGGGCGGCGAAGAAGGCCACAAGCGCCTCTGCCGGCGTCTGCAAGAATTGGGACTTGGGCAGATTTTGGATATTGTGCCCAACCACATGGCCATTGGGCGTGAGAATCGCTACTGGTGGGACGTACTGGAGAATGGCCCGTCAAGCCGCTTTGCGACGTGGTTCGATATCGATTGGAATTCGGCTGAAGTGAAATTGCAGAACAAGGTGCTGCTTCCGGTGCTGGGCGATCAGTACGGGCGAATTCTGGATGCAGGGCAAATCAAAGTTGAGCGCGATGGAGTGGGATTCCGAGTACGTTACGCGGAAAACCTGTTTCCCGTTGCGCCGCGTTCGCTGTCGGTTGTTTTGTCGAGGGCGGAGGCAATCTCCAAAAACGACGAGCTGAATTTCATTGCGGAGAGTTTGTTGCGGCTGCCGTCGCCGGAGTCTACGGATCGTGAAGTCGGCATGCAGAGGCACCGCGACAAGACTGTGATTTATGGGCTGCTGCAACGGCTATGCACAGAGGAGCCTGAAGTTGTAAAGGCGATCGACCGCGCGGTGGACGAATTGAACGCCGACCACGAAGCGCTGGACGATTTGCTAAACCAGCAGCAGTATCGGCTGGCGTATTGGCGCACCGCCGGACAGGAGTTGGGTTACCGGCGCTTCTTCGATGTGAATTCGCTGATTGGCTTGCGCGTTGAGCGTCCGCATGTGTTTGAGGCGACGCATTGCAGAATTCTGGAGTGGCTGCAAAATCGCGTGCTCGACGGAGTGCGCGTGGATCATCCCGATGGCTTGCGCGATCCCCAGCAATACTGCGAGCGGCTGCGCAACCAGGCTCCGGATGCGTGGATTGTGGGCGAGAAGATTCTGGAGCCGGGCGAATTCTTGCGCGAGAACTGGCCCATCGAAGGCACCAGCGGCTACGACTTTCTGAATGTGTGCAACAACCTGCTGGTGCACGGCAATGGGCTGAAGGAGCTCACCGCCATCTACGGTGAATTCTCTGGCGAGCCGATTGACTTCGATGCGGTTGCGCACGAGAAGAAGCTGAACGTGGAACAGGACGCGCTGGGCAGCGACATAAACCGGCTGACCAGTTTGTTTGTGGAGATCTGCGAAAACAATCGCGACCGCCGCGACTATACGCGGGCGGAGATTCGACGGGCATTGCGCGAAGTTGCCGCCTGCTTCTCGATCTACCGGACCTATGTGGTTCCGGCGCGAGACCAGGTGGTGGAGGAAGATCGCGCGCGCATCGACAAGGCGGTTGAATGCGCCAAGGCTCAGCGGCAAGACCTTGACACGGGTTTGCTGGATTTTGTCGGCGACGTTCTGGCGCTGCGCTCTCGTGGAGGACTGGAGACAGAATTTCTTCTGCGCTTTCAGCAGTTTACTTCCCCGGTGATGGCCAAGGGCGTGGAGGACACGGCGTTCTACTGCTTCAACCGCATGATCGGGATGAACGAGGTGGGCAGCGACCCCGGGCGCAACGGAATTACATTGGAAGAGTTTCACGCTTATTGCGCGAAAATGCAGGCCACTCACCCGCTGACCATGACTACACTCTCGACGCATGACACCAAGCGGGCCGACGATGTGCGGGCGCGGCTGGCGGTGATCACTGAGATTCCAGGGCGATGGAAGACGGCGCTCAGCCGGTGGTCGAGGGCGAATGCGTTGTTTCGAACAGGGAAGTTTCCCGATCGCAACACGGAGTATTTTCTTTATCAGACGATGATCGGTGCATGGCCCATTACGAAGGAGCGTCTGATTGCGTACATGGAGAAGGCCATGCGCGAGGCCAAGCAGCAGACCAAATGGACGCAGCACAACGAAGAGTTCGAAGAAGCACTCCGGAATTTCATCGAACGGATTCTCGACTCACATTGGTTTGTAACTGAATTAGAGAACTTCGTTGGCCGCATATTGAATGCTGGGCGCATGAATAGCCTGGCGCAGACGCTGTTGAAATACACCGCGCCCGGTGTGCCGGACACCTATCAGGGGAGCGAGTTATGGGACCTGAGCCTCGTGGACCCCGACAATCGCAGGGCGGTGGACTACGATGTGCGCGTGAAACTATTATCGGACCTCGATGGCGACATGGATGTGCGAGAAATCATGCAGAAAATGGAAACCGGGCTGCCGAAGCTCTGGGTGGCGCATAAGGCGCTGTGCTTGCGGCGCGAGCATCCCGCGTGGTTTGGCGCGGAGGCGGCATACACTGCAGTGACTGCCGATGGCTCGAAGAGCGATCATCTGGTTGGATATCTGCGCGGTGATTCAGTGGCCGTGTTTGTGCCGCGGTGGCCGCTGAAACTTGCTGGCAACTGGGCTTCGACGACAATCGATCTGCCGCAAGGAAAATGGACAAGCTTGCTGACTCGCGAGATTCTGACGGGCGGCCGATCGCGCGTACAAACGCTCTTTCAGCGGTTTCCTGTTGCGCTGCTCACGCGGGAGTCCAAGTAGCCATGCATCGATTCGAGGTTTGGGCGCCTCTGCCGAAAAAGGTTGCTTTGCGGGTGAACGATACGACTCTGCTGATGCATGGTCCCGATGAGCAGGGCTGGTGGCGGCTGGATGTGGATGAGGCCGATGCGGGCGCGGATTATTGCTATCTGATCGATGACGATGACAAGTGTTATCCAGATCCGCGCTCACAATGGCAGCCGCATGGCGTACATGGAATGTCACGCGTGTACGCTGATGATGCATTTGCGTGGAGCGACGCAAAGTTTCGGGCTGCGCCTCTGCCAAGCGCCATCGTCTACGAACTTCACATTGGAACGTATACGCGCAAAGGCACGCTGGATGCGGCGATTGGAAGACTCGATTATCTAGCGGAACTCGGCATCACGCATGTGGAACTGATGCCGGTGGCTTCGTTCGCGGGCAATCATGGATGGGGATACGACGGTGTGGCGCTCTTCTCGGTGCATGAGCCGTATGGCGGGCCGGATGCGCTGAAGCGATTTGTGAATGCGGCCCATGAAAAGGGCCTGGCGGTGCTGCTGGATGTGGTCTACAACCACTTCGGGCCGGTGGGGAATTACACCGGAAAGTTTGGGCCCTATCTGACCGACGCGCATCGCACCCCGTGGGGCGGCGCGGTGAATCTGGAAGCGGAGTGGTCGCACCAGGTGCGGCGGTTCTTCTGCGATAACGCGTTGATGTGGCTGCGCGACTATCACATCGACGGATTGCGCCTGGATGCGGTTCATGCTTTCATCGACCGCTCGGCGATTCATTTCCTGGAACAGCTTTCGGCCGAGGTAGAGGCGCTGAGCGCGACGCTGGCGCGGACGCTGGTGGTGATCGCAGAGAGCGATCTGAACGATCCGCGCGTGGTGACTCCGCGCGAGGCAGGTGGTTTGGGAATGAACGCGCAATGGAGCGACGATTTCCATCATGCTCTTTTTACCGTGTTACAGCGCGAAGCGGCAGGCGGGTATTACTCCGACTTCGGAGACCTGAGCCATTTGGCCAAAGCGCTTGAGAAGAGTTTTGTGTATGACGGAATTTATTCGAACTATAGAAACCGATTTCATGGGCGGACGGCGGGGCGTGTGCCGCAGAACTGGTTCCTGGGTTATATCCAGAATCACGATCAGGTGGGAAATAGCGCGGTGGGAGATCGGCTGCGAGAAGTTGTGGGACTAGAGCGCGCCAAGATCGCCGCTGCTCTAGTATTCGCGAGCCCATTTATTCCCATGATTTTTCAGGGAGAAGAGTGGGCGGCTTCGTCGCCGTTTCAATACTTCGCCGACCATGAAGACGAGGAGATGGCGCGGCTTGTTTCCGAGGGGCGAAAGCGGGAGTTCGCGGCTTTCGGCTGGGATCCGAGTTTGATACCCGATCCGGAAAAGCGCGAGACGTTTGAGCGCTCGAAGCTGAATTGGAGCGAGTTGAGCGACGGAGAGCACGCGGAAATGCTTGCGTGGTACCAGGAATTGATTCGCTTGCGGCGGACGACCGCGGCGCTGAACGAAGGCGAGCCGGGAGATACGCGGGTGCGCTTCGATCAGCAGCAGATGTGGTTTTCGATGGAGCGCGGCAATGTGATGCTGTGTTGCAATCTAGGGGAGCGCGAGCGGCTGTTTCCTGTGCAAGAGGGCGGAAAGGTGGTTCTCAGTTCGCGAGAGAGCTTGACGGTGCGAAATGGGGGCGTCGAGTTGCCGCCGGACACGGTGGTGATTCTCGCAGATTGACGCGCACCCGAATCGGCCAGACAGGCGATAATTGCAGTCGGAATGGATTTCATGCTGCGAACTTTCGCTTGCCTTCTAGTCATTTCGTTGTGTCCTCCATGGCTCTGCGCGGCGAACCAGGAGGCTGATAAGCCGATTATTGTCGGTTACGTGTTTCCGCAGGATGCGGCATTGACGCCGGGTCAGATCGATGCACATGCCGTGATGCGGATCAACTATGCGTTTGCCAACATCGGGAATGGACGCATGGTTACCGGATTTGCGTTGGACGAACAGAACTTCGCGTATCTTACGGCGCTGAGAAAACAAAATCCTTCGTTCACGGTTCTTGTTTCGGTTGGCGGGTGGTTGTGGTCGTCCAATTTCTCTGACGTTGCACTCACGACCGAGAGCCGGGGTGTGTTCATCGAGAGCGTGATGGACTTTCTGAAGCGCTATGACCTGGATGGGCTCGATGTGGATTGGGAGTATCCAGGGATGGCGGGAGCGGGCCATCGCTTCCGCAGCGAGGACGGGCGGAATTTTACCTTGCTGCTGAAGGAACTGCGTAAGCGGTTTGATCGGGAGACGGTCAAGAGCCATCGAAGGCTCTATCTGACCATTGCCGCCGGCTCAGGAGATGACTACCTGGCTCACACGGAAATGAAGAAGGTGCAGGAGTACGTGGACACGGTGAATCTGATGGCTTACGACTATGTTGAGCCCGGCGACGATCCGCTCACAGGACATCATGCTCCCCTGTTTGGCAATCCGGCGGATCGGAGAAATTACTCGGATGAAGCGTCTGTCCAAGCTTTCGAGGAGGCGGGCGTGCCTGCGGGAAAGATTCTCCTTGGGATTCCGTTCTATGGTCATGTGTGGGGCGAAGTGGCTGACCGTAACCACGGATTCCTACAACCGGGGAAGGCTGTGCCGAATGCTTACGCGCCTTACAAGGTGATTGTGGGAACCATGTTGAACCAGGGGTTTGTTCGATACTGGGATCCGATAGCTTCAGCGCCTTATTTGTATAACTCGGAGAAGCATATCTTTGTATCTTATGACGACACGGAGTCGG